>Ga0210057_1000442_pt1 | contig 68662 bp, 77 predicted proteins | sample CryGeyCG2114_010_2_FD_183968 | JGI IMG/M metagenome (GOLD analysis project Ga0210057, IMG submission 183968) | Groundwater microbial communities from aquifer - Crystal Geyser CG10_big_fil_rev_8/21/14_0.10 (SPAdes) (version 2) | ecosystem: Environmental > Aquatic > Deep subsurface > Groundwater ...
CTTATCAATTAAATAAGAAAAAAATCTTTCACTAACTCCAAAACCACAAGTTGGAGGCATTCCTTGCATTAGAGCTTCAACAAAACCCTTATCATGTTCCATGCTTTCCTCATCCCCTTCTTCTTTTAATTTTGCCTGTTCTTTGAATCTTTCTTCTTGATCTAAGGCATCATTTAATTCAGAATAACCATTCCCTACTTCACTTCCGGCAATAATAACTTGGAATTGTTCTACTTTTCTTTTATCTTCCGGATTTCTTTTTGCAAGTGGCGCAACTTCAACAGGTTGCCCGACTAAAAATCCCGGCCCTGAAATTTTCTTTCTGCAATATTTCCATAAAACATCAATCAATCTCCATTTATTTTCAGCTCCAGAATATTCAACACCTAATTCAGAAAGTTTCTTCTTTATTCCTTTTTCATCTGCCCGATAAATATCAATACCAGTATATTTTTTAATTGTTTTTTCATAATCATATAACTCCCATTTTTTCCCAAAATCAACTTTATATCCATGTGTTTCAAATTTTAAACTTCCTAAAACTTCTTTTGCCACTTTCTTATACATTTCTTCAATTAGTTTCATTCCATCTTTGTAATTTGCATAAGCCCAATAAAATTCCATTTGTGTATAATCTTGCAAATGTTCCATATCCATTCCTTCATTTCTAAATTGCCTTCCAATTTCAAAAGTTTTATCATAACCTGCAACCATTAACTTTTTCTGCCAAAGTTCTCCCATAGAAATTCTCAAATAAACATCAACATCTAAAGCATTATGATGTGTTTTGAAAGGAGTCGCCGCCGCTCCGCCTGCAGAAGTTTCCAGCACAGGAGTCTCAACTTCTAAAAATCCTTTTTCAATCAAAAAATTCCTTATAGTGCTCCAGAATTTTGCTTTCTTTACAAAAAGTTCTTTAATCTCTGGATTCATTAAAATATCCAAATATCTTTTTCTCAAAATTTCCTCTTCATTTTGCAAACCATGAAATTTTTCAGGAAGAGGAAGTATTGCCTTGCTTAACAATTCAAGTTTTTTCGCAATAATAGAAATCTCTCCAGTTTTTGTCCTAACTACATTTCCTTCAACACCAACAAAATCCCCAGCATCAACATATTTCTTAAAAAAATTCTTGACTTTTTCCGGCGTTTTTCCTTCTTGCAAAACTATCTGTATTTTCCCCCAAGAATCCTGCAAAGTCCCAAAAGAAATTTTACCAAACTCTCTTTTTATCATAATTCTTCCAGCAACTTTAACTGAATCTTTCGTCTCTTCCTCTTTTTTCAATTTTTTATATTTCTCTAAAATTTCCGAAGAATAATTCCTAACATCATATTTATTCGGATAAGGGTTAATCCCCTCATTTTTCAACTCTTCAATTTTCTTCTTCCGCGCTTCAATTATCTGCTCTTCTCTTCCCATAATATTTTAAGAAGAATTGAGTTTAAATAATTTTCAATTGAACCTCTAATAATTTTAATAAAACTAAATATGCAAAATTTTAAATTCCTGAAAATCCTGAAATGGAGATTCTTTTATATCAACATTTTTTATTTCAGCATGTTTCGGTCCTTGCGAGCAAATTTCAATTAGTTTATCAACATTATCTATATCTCCTTCTGCGAAAACCTCCACATGTCCGCTTTCAAGATTTCTCACAAAACCATTTATCTCTAATTTCTCAGCCTGTTCTTTAATGAAATTTCTAAAAAAAACTCCTTGAACGCTTCCTTTAATCGTAAGTTTAACTGCCTTCTTCATTTTCCTAAATCCTTTATACGCTATTTAAAGTATTTGATATTTCTTAAATCTATTTGTCTTGAAGAATAGATTTGTTCAATTGATTCATACAATTTTGCAAAACATTTTTAAATATCTGAAGATTAACCAAAAAATGGGAGACATACCAACAAGTTTTGTAGGTTTTTACTTGTTAGTTTTCACGATTCCAATATTCTTGGTTTCTTCATTAATTATTTTAACATTTAAATTTCTTAAAAAAACAAATAAATTTGAGAAATTTGCAAGGTATTTGATGCTTTGGTGTTCTTTGTCTATAAATCTCACAATAGGTTATATTCTTATTTTTGGATTAAAAGGATATAGTTACCCTAAGAGTCAAGCTTTAATTTGGCTTTTCCTTTTTGGCATATTAATTTCTTCAATATTATTTTTCATAATAAAGAAGATAGTCATAAACAAAAATCTTGTAAATTCTTTAGGGTTATGGAGTATCTCTTCCATAATGTTTAACTATTTTCTTCCATCTTTATTTGATAATCCTGCAAAAGGTTTAACTTTCGCCCTTTTTGTAATATTTTTTATACTTTTGGGTTTAACCCTTCCATTTTTAGCGGTATTTTTAGTCAATTTTATAATTAAAATAATAAAAACCCGAAGATCACACTCTTCTTTTAACTTTAATAAATAGGAATTATGATTTTCAGTATAATTTCTTTTAGAACTCCAAGGTTCCGTATAACTACAACAAACTATGTATTTTATTAATTTATTGTAAAGGCCAAAATCCTCTTACTGCCTCTAAAGTGTCACAAAATCAAATTATCCCTACTTCCAAAAATCATTAATCTTTTTCTCTACCGGCTCAGCAATAATTCCGTTAATCTCAATTCCTAATTTTTTCAATTCCGGCAGCATTAACTCTCCAAATTTTTGCGCAACATTTTTTGGGATTGCTCCATAATTTCCAGAATAATCATCTAATACTAATTCTTTTTGATGATTTGTATAACAACTTCCCCCACCAACAATATAATCGCTTAAACTAAATTTTTGCGGAACACTAGCATGCCTTTCTGCTTCAGCAACATAAATTGAAACAGCATTATCATTTACTCCGATTACAAATAAATGTTCTGCATCATAAGAATCAAAACCTGCAAAGTATAATGCTTTGGGATTAATTTTCAATCCACCAACCCTATATTCTAACTCAACCATATAAAATAAATTTAATCCAATTTTTTAAAGCTTTATATTGTTTTTTCTTAGTCATTTCCTTAATTTTTAGTTAATAAAAATGCCACAATTTAGATATCACGGCATAATAAGATTTCGCCTTCGACATTGTTGCACTAAAAATCACGCGCCAGGCAAACTTCCAATAGAACTAGCAACATAAACATAACCAATTATCAATAACAAAACAATAACCATCATCAAAGCGATTGAAATTAAACTAACTGCTATTGATTTTCCTTTAGTTATTTTATGATAATGCGAAATTCCTTTGCTCATGAAAACAATAAAATGAATAGCTTGTGCAAGTTCAACAATGCTCAATATCAATGCTCCCGGTTGCTTAAGATAGCTTAATCCGATTATGCTAACCTGACTAATTCCGCTCCAAAATCTCCCCAAAATACTCGCACTTGCCGACGGAACAACACTTGCAAAATCAGGTGCACTAATTACCCAAATTGACTGAACTATTAAGCCAACAACCAAAGTAACAAATGAATAAATTAGCCAGATAAAAAAAGCATAAGAAACTGGTTTCAAACTTTCAGAGAATTTTCCTTTCGTTTTTTTAACTAATAATTTAGATACTAAAAATACAAGCCCTGAAATTAAAAACACAAAAAAGAAAAAGATTAATGTAGGGTTGACAAAATTAAGAACCAACATATAAAGCCAAGCCAAAATATCTACAATAGTTAAAGGTCCAGATGAAATAAAATAATAAACAAGTTGGACAATATTTGCAAAAAGATAAAATATAATATAGAAAACTAAAAGACTTAAAAGAATCTTCAAAACAGGCTTATCACCTTTCTTTTCAAAAAATTCAGTCGGAGAAAAATACATCAACTTTAATCTCTTCCAAAAATCACCTTTCATTACATTACATAATTTTCTGTTTTATAAATTTTGTGAAACTTATTTTCTTTATCTCATATGCCAATTCTCCAAAAATCATCAAAATCCTTATTAATGATTTAGCTCTTTCTTTTTAATGGAAGAAACAAAAATATCTTCAGGAAGTTTTGATTTGGATAGTTTTCTTTCCGGAGGATATGAAAAAGATATTATCACAACCATTTACGGTCCAGCCGGAAGCGGAAAAACAAATCTTTGCATGCTCTCTGCAACAACCCAAGCAAAAAAAGGAAACAAGGTAATTTTCATAGACACTGAAGGGGGATTTTCAATAGACAGGTTCAAACAGTTAGCTGGAGAAAATTATAAAGAATCAATAAAAAATATCATTCTCCTAAAACCAACTTCTTTTGGTGAACAAAAAAAATCTTTTGAAACTTTACTCAAAGAAATAAAAGAAAATTCAAATATAAAACTAATTGTTATCGACGGCATGACAATGCTTTACCGCCTGGAAATCGGAGACGAAAAACTTTCCGTCGACAAAAACGATAATTCTCAAGACATAAACATTGAACTTAATATAAAAAAAATAAACCGTGATTTAGCAACCCAGATGAGAACACTTTCAGAAATAGCAAGAAACAAATTAATTCCAGTAATTGTAACAAATCAAATTTATTATTCATTTCTTAGCGAAGAGGATTTTTATAGTGGCAAAGAAAGAACAGCAAATCTCGTCGGAGGAGATATTTTAAAATACTGGAGCAAATGTTTATTGGAGTTAAAAAACGATGACGGAAAAAGAAAAGCGATATTAAAAAAACATAGGAGTTTGCCAGAAAAAGAATTAGCTTTTACAATCGACAACCAAGGAATAAAAAAGAAAGGATTTTTCTAAAAAAGATAAATTATTAACTAACTAACCTATAAATTGGAACAGAAAAAAGTTTATAAGTGAGGAATTATTAATTAAGAAATGAAAAAAAGGGTGAAGAATAAAAATAGTTTAATAAAACCAAAAGTCACAATATTCTTAATTGTCTCATTACTCGTTTTCAGCATAATTTTATTTGGAACAAATCAATCAAACATTGCAAATTCTCCTACTAATAGTTTAACTGGAAATGCAGTATTATCAAATTATTCTACTTTATATTACAAGTTTCGTCCTACAGCTGCTTATTATTCTGAACTAAATGACAATAGAAGAATAAATCTTTGGAACGTTTCAGGAGAACTTTATCAATCTCCAAATGGGATAACTTTTAATTATATTGATAGAAATAAAATCACTTCTGACGGACTTCCTGCAACCTTTCGTCCTTCTTTAGGATATTACTCTGAATTAGATAATGACCCAAGAGTTACCCTTTGGAATTGGCAAGGACAAGTTTATACTTTTTCAGAAACAAACCAAAATTGGGTTGATTTTACTCCCTCAAAAAATACTTTTGGCATTCCTTTAAATTATGCACCTAGAGTTGCATATACAAGGAATTTTGGTGGAGTCAATAGAATAACTCTTGTAGATAAAAATGGAATTTATTATGCAAGACAAGACGGAGGATTATGGCAAGAAACAACGCAAAATGCTGTTAATAATTGGAACTTACCGGCAAATAAAGAACCTTTTGCAGCTTATGCATTCAGACTTCAAAATGGGGTTCAAGGTGTCCAGATATGGTTCAATGATTCTAATAATCTTCCAGAAATGAGGGAGTGGATTTATTCAAGTGTGATTGGTAGTTTAGATGCTACTCCTAGTTATGTAATTAAAACTTCAGAAATTAAAGGTTTACCTCCAATAAATCCTACGGAGGGGTACTTTGATGGAAGAAGAAATAAAATTGTTTTATGGTTCGGTTATAATGCTTATGAATCAAATGATGGTAGAAATTTTTTGCATGTTCAAGGAGTTAATTCTACCCTATACTGTACAACTAATGCTAATTGTCCGGCAGACATAGTTTCAAACTATTGTTCAGAAACAGATGGAAGTTGTACAAGAACAGATACTTATTCTTGCATTGATGCAAAATGTGTCATAACCTTGGGAACAGAACAATGCACTGAATGTGCAAGCGGAACATGTGACGAAACAACAAATTCTTGTACACTAACTTGTACTGCTGATTCAGTTGCAGAAGATTGCGGGGTAAAAAATTCAGTATATTCTTGTGGAGATGAAGAAGCTCTTTACAATATAACTTCAACACCTTCTTGTTCATCAGGAGTTTGTAACTTTGATTTAACTTATGTTAATCTTGGAACTTGTCCAATAGGATGTATAAATACCACAGATAATGCCTTTTGCGATGAATACACTCAAGTTGAATTATGTTTAGATAATGACGCAGGTTACGAGGGAATTGATACAACAGCACTTGGATTTTATAATGCGAGTAACGTTTCTTTTTACAATGAAGATAATGAAATTGAACTATTCTTAGATACTTGTGTTGATTCAGATAAATTAAACGAATCTTTATGTTCTTTAGATGGAATGCCTTTCTCTCAAGTTTATATCTGTCCAAACGGTTGCTCAGAAGGAAAATGTATTGAAGATAGCGATTATCCAGATGAAACTTGTGTTGATGTTGATGCAAAAAATATAAGTTTAGCTTCCTCAACAAACTACACTCTTGACGGAAAACTTTCTATAAATCTTTCTGACGAATGTTATCTAGATGAAAGTGTGGTAGAGTATTCTTGTGAAAATTCTCATTTAACATTTGACATAATTCCTTGTGGAACTGGTAAAGAATGTGATAAAGGTGCATGTGTAGAAATTTCAGACGATGGTGATGGTGATGGTTCATCTGAGTGCCTCGATGGAGAAACTACTTGTTTAGGAGATTATACTATTATCTGTGCAAACGGAGAATTTTTAGACACTTCAGCAACTTTAATTCCAGGAGAGTGTGGTTATTTAGATAGCACATCTTCAGGAACAGGTGGAGAAAATATTGGACCTACCGATAGCAACTCAACTGGTGATTCAAAAGGATTATTTTATGCAATACTTTTAGTAATTATTTTCATAATTATTAGCGTAATTGCTTTTGTGATTTATTATGTAATAAAAAAGTCAAATGAAGAAGGGAATAAAGGAAGTTCTTCTCATTCAAGCTCTCCACCTTCAAAACCTTCAATGCCTCCTCGCCCTCCATCAATGCCTCCAATGAGACCAATGTCAAATACATCTGCCCCGTCAAGACCTCCAATGCAACAAAGACCTCCAATTAATCCTCAAAGGTCTCTTCCTCCACGACGGTAAATATCAGTAAATTAAAATTAAACAATATTTTATAATTAATCTTCTTTCTTTTCATGACTCAAAGAATTAAAACAAAATGTCCAAGGACGTTTTCCCTTTTTCAAAGACATCAACATAGGATAATTACATTCTGGACAATCCTTTCCTGCTTTTTTTATGAAAGGGCTTGGCGGAAGATTAAATGTTTTTGTACATTCAGGATAATTTGTACAACCCAAAAAATACTTGCCAAACTTTTTAGAATATTTCAAAGCCATTTTACCTTTCTTACATTCTGGACAATCCATTATCTCGCTATCTTTTTTCTTTTGCTCAAATAATTTATCTGTTGCTCCAACTAAATCCTCTCCAATATTTTTTTGCCTCTCTCCAAAATCACGAATTATTTTTATCAAACTTTTTTTTGATTCATCAAGTATTTTTTCCTCGCTTTCTTGCGGTTTTTTAGAGTTCCTTATTTTCTCAAGATTTTTTTCAATATCTCTAGTTAATTTTTCATCAATAATTACAGGACAATTTTTTTCTAAAGTATTTATTAATGAAATTCCTAAACTTGTTGCTTCAATACTTTTTTCTTTTATGTATTCTCGTTGATAAAGGGTTTCAACAATATTAGCTCTTGTGGCTTTTGTTCCTAAATTTTTTTTCTCAAGTTCAGAAACAATTGAAGCAGGACTATACCTTCTCGGCGGTTGAGTCATTTTTTCTTCAATAATAACCTTTTCAACTTTTGCTTTTTCCTTTAAGTCAGGCAATTCTTTTTCTTTCATAACTACAGGATAAATTTCCATCCATCCTTTTTCTTTTATCCCTAATCCTCTAGCATTAAATTGTAAATTATCAACAACAAAATTTATTTTTTTATTATCTACAATTGCATCATTATAAAAACAAGAGACAAACCTTCTTACAATCAATTCATAAATTTTTTCATCTTCACCTTCAACCACATGAAATTCTCCTGTAGGATAAATAGAAGGGTGCGCAGGGTCTGACTTTTTGCCTTCAACAGGATTTTTTCTTGAAATTTTAGAAGCAAAAGAAAATCTTTTTTTTAACCTATTCAAAATTTCTTCATAACCTATCTCTTTCGGAATTTTCTGACTGCTTGTTCGCGGATATGAAATAACTCCTAAAAGGTAAAGTCGCTGTGCTATTTGCAATGTCTTGCTCGGAGTTATTTTATACAATCTATATGCTTCTGTCTGCAAACTTGTTAAATCAAAAGGAGTATTTGGAGAAATTTTCTGCTGCGATTTTTTTACCTCTACTTTTCCTTCTTTTCCTTTAAGTTCATTAAACTTTGGAAGTTCTTTTTCTTTTGATATGTCTTTATTATGTTTAACCTGGACTTTATTTTCTCCGTCGGAAATATCTAAAAAAACTTGCCAATATTTTTCAGAAATAAATTTTTGTATCTCTTTTTCTTTATCAACAATTATATGCAATGCAGGACCCTGAACTCTTCCAATTGACATTAATCTAAATCTGCCGGTTGACTTAATCGCTTCCATTAACGCCCGTGACAAATTAATTCCGTAAATCCAATCAAGGTAATGCCTTGTCTCGCCCGCAATTCCCTGTCCCCAATCAAGCGTCTTGCTTCTTTCCTCATAAGCTTCCTGAATCTCCTTAGAAGTTAAAGTTGAAAACTTCATTCTCTGCGCATCTTCCTGATTGCAAATATATCTAACAACATTTATTCCAATAACCTCTCCTTCAATGTCATAGTCTGTTGCAACAATTATTTCAGACGCACTTTTCACAAGTTTTGAAATAACCTCATAATATCTTTTTGTAAAATCATTTTTCCTAACTAAATAATTTGGAGCCCATTTAATATCAAACATTGGCTCTCCTGTTTTTCCATTTCTTACCTGTGCTAAACTAAAAAGATGTCCAACAGCACATGCAACTTGAATATCTTTTCCTTTTCTTTGCAAGGTGTAATAAGAAACATTGTTCTGGCTGTTTTTCAAAACTTTGCCTTCAGCAAGCGCCTCTGCAATTTTTTCAGCAGCTTGTGGCTTTTCAGTTATAATCAGGCTATATCCTTTTCCAACAGGTTTTAATTTAACAGGAGCAACCTTAAAATTTTCAATTTGCCCCCTCATGCTTAATTTTTTACCTTTTTTTCTTGAAGATTTTTTAACTGATTTTTTATTTCTTTTAACTTTCTTCTTCGCTTTTTGAGCACTTTTAATATCTTCACTTGTTTTTTTAGTGGATTCAAAACTCTCTGTAATTTTTTCTTTGTAAGGAACATCCACTGCCCGCGCTACATCATCTTCATCAACAGGAACAAAATTATCTTTAATCTCTATACTTCCATATCTCTCAATTAAATCGTCTTGTTTTTCCCCTGGTTTTTTTTTCACTTGCATTTTGATAATTCCGGAGATTTCCAAAAATTTCCTTATAATTTACTCACAGTTAGCATTTGTCGTGCATATATAAAATTATTTGCAATTCTAATTATCTTTAAAGAATTTAAAATCCCCTAAAATACATCCTTAATCTCTTTCTTCCCAATACAAAAATCAGAAAGGCCACAATAAAAATTATTGGTTTTTTCCTCAATTCCTGCAGGAAAAATAACATCATCTAATTCAGGACTTCTTTTTGCATGTGACGGCGGAAAGTCATTTCTCTTCGCAATAATTTTAAAATCTCTCTTAATCAATTTTTTTGGATTAAATTTAAAAGACATGCCATAATAATATTTCTGTAATTTATTTCCTCCATTAATTGATTGAGATGCAATATGTCCGATAATTCCAATTTCTCTCGGAGAAATTTTTATTGCTTGATTAACTCCTCCCCATAAATTTTCCTCAAATAATCCCATAATAATTTTTGGACAGTTGTACCAATCACTTTCACTAAGCTCTCCCAATTCTTCAATATTACCAACTTCTAGATATGCGATTTTTCCATTAGGTCTTGTAAAAACACCAACCCTATCTTTCAAATCAACTAAACGAATATCCTTTATGCCTTTAGGTCCTGAAGTGAAATATTCTAAATTTCTAATTGAATCTCCCCTATAAATTTCCTGTTTCCACCTCATTCCATCTTTTTCTTTATTAACTTTTACTCCTAAAATAAATATCTCTCCCTTAATTTTAGCGTAAGCAGGATCTTGCAAGGGTAAAGAATCTAGAGAATAATCAATTTCCCATAAATCTTTTTCACAATCTTTTTCATATGCGAAAAGAGTTTGAGAATCTAGCTCACTTTCAAGAGATTCTGCTCGAATTCCCATGTATTTTTTACCATTAAACTCAAAAGGAATTGTAGGGTTATATGCTGTTTTCCCATTTTGATTTGTAAAAGATAAAATATTTCCTCTAGTCATCATAAAAATTTAAATTTTTTTTATTTTTAAATTTATAGATAGGTTTTCTTCTTAACATCTATTTCCAAAAAACTTAAAAACCACCAAATTATCAAATGTTAGCGAGTTGGATAGCTCACTTCGGGGCTTGCTGTTAAGTCAGTAAATTTCGTAAATGGAAATTGGCTCTGAGGAAGGTCCACACACCATCAATATAAGGCCACTTGCGAAAGCAGGCGTCTGCGAGGGCGAGCTCTGTCATAGAAACGAGACACTCTTGAAAAAGAGAAACAGCTGGAACGAACATCTTGGCCGGTGCAACCACTTTAACCGTGGGCATAGTAGGATGTGAGCATGTTTGGTTCACTATCTTAGGAAAAGTGACAAACAACAGAATGTGGCCTATTTCCAACTCGCATTTCTAAAATGAAAACAGATTATGAAATTCAAGAAGATTATTTTAAGTTAGTTGAAGAAAAAAACGAAGAGTTATGGGAAGTATATTTTAAATTAAAAAAACCCTGTAAATCTTTAGACGACCATCTTTCAGCGAATGAACTAATTAAAGAAATGGTTTATCCAAAAATTGATGAATTAAATTCATATTCTCAATACCTTTCAGAATTTAATCAAAAAAGAACAAATGAAATAATTACAACTTGGAATTCTCTCTTAAACAATCTCAACAACCTTTAAAAAACAGATATTCTTAGTTTTTTAATCGGGGCGGTAGCTCAGTGGGAGAGCACGTGACTGAAGAAATTAAAATCCAATAAATTTAAGGATTTTGAAAATTCACTTTCAGATATCACGGTGTCGGGAGTTCGATTCTCCCCCGCCCCATTTTAATTATTCCAAAAATAAACTTCTCAAATAAAAACGTTTATAAACTTCTTTAATTTATTTTATATAGAGGTGAAAATGGCAAAGAAAAAAACAAAGAAAGTTTCTAAGAATTCTTCTAAAAAAACTATAAAGAAAATTTCTAGAAAGACAATTGCAAGAAAAAACTCAAACTCTCAAAATTCAATTCAAAAAACTCAACTAAAAAGACGACCACCACTAACAAAAATTTTAATCAAGTTAACCATTTTCATAATTATAATATTCGGATTTTACAAGATGTGGACATATGACATGTATCAAGGGCTTGGGCTTGTAGTTCTTGGATTAATTTTATTTTTAATAGCTAAACTAATTGAAAATATAAAAAGAAAATGAAATCTCTGGAAAAATATTTGAAAAAAAAATTAGGAAAAAGGGGAGCAATTGAATTGAGCATGACGACAGTAATTGTTGTTGTTTTATCTTTAACATTATTAATTATGGGATTTGTTTTGATTAGAAATATAATGTGTGGTGCAGTAACTTTAACACAAGATATTAATGATAGAGTTAAAGAACAAGTCAACGGATTATTTGGCTCAACATCAGGATCAGAAATTGCCTGTTTGGGGCAAGGAAGTGAAGCAATTTCAATATTTCCAGATAATGAAAATTGGATAATGTGTTCAATAAGAGCTCCAGAATCAGCCTCTTACCAATTTAATTTAAGAGTAAATGATGCTTTAACAGATAAAAGGGTTGGTTCAGTGCTAATAAATCGTTGGTTGTTAACAAAAGAAAATAAATTTAATGTTGCTCCTGGAGATGACGACCCAAGAAAGATAACTCGTTTTAATATTGATAGTAATGCTCCTGAAGGGCAAATTGCTATTGACATTGAAGTTACAAAGTCAGGACTTGGCTCAGATAATTTAGTTTATTCAAGAACTTTAAGTTATCAAGTAACAAGGAAAGGTGCAATCAGAAGTATTATTTGTTAATTAAATTAAATCATAATTGCTCGGATTACTTACAGAAGCTCTAATTTCTTCATAATTCTTTTTTGATACATCTTCTGAAAATCTTAAGAAAGGGGCTACATTTATGCCTTTCCCTTTTTTCATTATCAATAATACATATTTTGGATTGTATCCTAAAGATTTTGCTTTTGTTGCATGTTCTAATTCATGAGATATCATATCTTCTAAATCTTTGTTGGGAATAAATCCCGACATAGCTTTTCTAATTTCATCTGGATTATCAAATACCCATTCGTCATTAGGTCCAACTTTAGAATAAAATTTTTTCTCCAGCTTATCGCCTTCCTCATGAAATTCTTCTTCAGATATTAAATTGTTTCGCCTTTTACTAACTAAAGAATAATAAGAATCTGTAAACTCCTTAAAATCTTCAACAGTTAACAAGGGCTTGTAATTTCTACAAATTTTATCCATTTTAACTAACCCAAATAAGCTGTCTTGTTTGCTAATGCTGCTTTTGCCGATTTCAAATATTGCTCTTCAATTTTTTGATATTTATCCATATCTGCCTTTGTCACAGATGGTTTTACTTTTTTAATAGCTTCTTCAAAATGTTTATTTTTAACTTGCTTCGTTTCTATATTTTCTCTAAGTGCCAACATAACTGCTTCTCTAACTACATTCTCAACATCAGCTCCAACATACCCTTCTAATTTATTTGCTAACTCTTCAATTTTAACTTCTTTTGCAAGTGGAACATTTTTGCTATGGATTTTAAAAATTTCAAGTATTCCTTCTTTTGTTGGTTCTGGCACTAGCAAAATTCGGTCAAATCTTCCCGGCCTTAACAAAGCAGGGTCAATCATGTCTGGCCTATTTGTGGCTCCAATGACAATAACATTTTGTAATTCTTCCAAGCCGTCCATTTCTGCAAGAATTTGATTTAAAACTCTCTCAGTAACTTTTGAACCTGAATCTAATCCTCTTCTCGGAGCTAAAGAATCTATTTCATCAAAAAATATAACACAAGGACTTACTTGTCTTGCTCTCTCAAATATTTTTCTAACACCCTCTTCACTTTTTCCAACCCACATTGATAATAAACTAGGACCTTTAATTTGAATGAAATTTGCTTCTGATTCATTAGCAACAGCTTTTGCTAACAAAGTTTTTCCAGTTCCCGGAGGCCCATAAAGTAAAACACCTTTAGGCGGTCTTATTCCCATTCTCTTAAAAGATTCTGGATGTTGCAATGGCCATTCAACAGCTTCTCTTAATTCTCTTTTAACACTACTAAGCCCTCCAACATTATCCCATGAAACATTTGGAGATTCAACTAAAACTTCTCTCATTGCACTAGGACGAACAACTTTCAAAGCTTCCTGAAAATCCTTTTCAGTTATTCTAAGCTGTGCCAAAACTTCCTGAGATAATTCAACATCATCTTTTAATTCAATTTTAGGAAGTATTCTCCTTAAAACAGACATCGCAGCTTCTTTAGTTAAAGCAGCCAAGTCAGCCCCGACAAAACCATGAGTAATTGCTGCTAAACTTTCAAGTTTAACATCTTTTGTCAACGGCATATTTCTCGTATGAATTTTTAAAACAGAAAGTCTACCCGCTTTACTAGGGACATTTATTTCAACCTCTCTGTCAAATCTTCCTGGTCTTCGCAAAGCAGGATCAATCGAATTTGGACGGTTAGTTGCTCCAATTACTACAACTTTTCCTCTTGCTTTCAAACCATCCATCATTGTCAATAATTGTGAAACAACTCGTCTCTCAACTTCTCCTTGAACATCCTCTCTTTTTGGCGCAATCGCATCAATTTCGTCGATAAAAACAATTGCCGGAGCAGTTTTTTCAGCTTCATTAAAAATATCTCTAATTTTTTTCTCTGACTCTCCATAAAATTTGCTCATAATTTCAGGCCCATTAAGTAAAATAAAATTTGCTTCAGATTCATTAGCAACAGCTTTTGCTAACAAAGTTTTTCCAGTTCCCGGAGGCCCATAAAGTAAAACACCTTTTGGAGGTTCAACACCTAAACGTTCAAAAATTTCAGGGTGCTTTAATGGAAGCTCAATCATTTCTCTAACTTTTTTTATTTCTTCTTCCAAGCCTCCAATGTCTTCATAATTAACATCAAATAATTTATCCTCGCCAATTTCTATCGCCTTCGAGTTAACAACTAATTCCGTATTTTCTCCAATAAAAACAGGAAGACTTGGATTTGTATTAACAATCATAAATTTTATCTGATTAAATCCTGCAAAATTCATTCCCAAATTTCCAAAAATATCTCCAAATAAATCTCCGAAATCTCCTAATTCTTCAGACATTAAATCTTTTCTTCTTTGAACTCCGCCCAAAACAACAATATCTCCTTTCATTCCAGCTCTTCCAAGCAAACCTCTTCTAAAAACTTCGGGATCTCCATGAATAACAATATTTTCCTGAACAGGTGCAATCGTAACTTTTTTAGCTTCTTTAACTTCAACTTTTTTTAATTCAACAATTTCTCCAACTCCTGTTTTAGCATTTTTTCTAATTATTCCATCAATTCTAACAATACCTTCATTAACATCTGCAGGATAAGCCCTATCAACAATTGCAATAGTTTCTCTTCCACCTTTTATTGAAATAACATCTCCCCTTTTCAATCCAAGAATTCTCATAGTATCAAAATCAATTCTAGCAATGCCTTTATATGCATCATCTTGAGATGCTTCTGCCACTCTTAATTTTATTATTGAAGTTTGGTTAGCCATGGTATTCTTTTTTCTTTAACTCCTCCTCAAATATTAGTGATAATTTGCCCATTCTTTCAAAACTTAGTTTAACCATTTCATTCATCATTCTATTTTGTTCGTTTATAAATTTCACGATTTCTTTAGGTATGGAAACAGTGTAACTATTTCCTACCATCCTTAATTTAACATTGAATTGTTTATTCCTTAATTTTTGATAATTTTCATATTCTATTTTATCTTCAGGATGTATGACTCTTTCATTGCAAAGTTTGCATTCAACAGCTCTAAACGTAAATCCATTTTTTACTAAATTAACTCTTTGCATTACTTTCTTGCACCCATTGCAAATTATTGCGTGTTCAAATAAGTCTACCATTTTTGATTATAAAACCGTGTTCTAAAAAGAACACGGTATGAAAGGGTTGAGGTGTTAGCATATACTCTTTGTATATTGCTATCGTGTATACACAGAGATATACACCTATTTAAACTTTTCTATAAACTACTTACAGATAAACTTTCAATTTGAGATCCATTCTCTCGAGATAATTTTATTTTTTTAAATTCTTTTAAAACTTCCATTAAATTTCTTTTAGCATCTTTCCGTCGATAAACTTCTTTGCCTCCAAGATATTCTCCTGTTTTATGATAAACATCTGAAGAAATTTTAACAAAGTATTCTTTGGGCAATGTCTTCGCTTGATAAAAATGATCGTCCGGATTTTCACTAAGCTTTCTAATTAGAGTAACATACTCTCTATCTTCTGGCTTGCATCCATTAATTCCCATAATTATAGATATATTATCCCTTTAAATAAATTTATTTTTTATTTGCCAATCTTTTTTAATCAAAAGAATTAAATATCTTACATCTATTTTAATTAAATGTTTTCAAAAGAACAAAGATTATATTTTAAAAAAATTCCAATAGTCGCATTTTTAATGTTTCTTTTCATACTAATATTCAAATATTTTCCAATGTTTCTTTTCGGAAATGATATACTCTTTGACGCTTCTTTGCATATCACAATCACAATTTTTATCTTATATTTAATTTATTTGCTAATATATAGAAAAAAAGAATTTCGTTTTCCTTACTTTTTGATGTGTTTTTCTATTTTATTAGCAGTTTCAGTTCAAAGAATTTCTGTTGGAGCACACAGCATCATTGGAATTTCTTTGGGAATCTTGATTTCTTTAACCTCAATAATTCTTGCTAATTGGAAATATGTTAAATAATTCTTTCTGAAAAACTTTAAATATGCTTTTTCCAAATTACTAAGATGAAGAAATCAAAAATTAAGGATTTCGATAAAAACAAAAATAAAAAAAAGGAAATAAAAAATCCAATATTAAAATTTTTGAATTTTGTCTGGAATGGAGAAAGTTTTCTTAGCTGGATTACTTTTATACTTCTCGCATTCATCATAATTAAATTTGTTTTATTTCCTTTAATGAGTTTTGCTACGGGAACTCCTTTGCCTTTAGTTATAGTCGAATCTTGTAGTATGTATCATGGAGAAAATTTTGATAATTGGTGGGAAAATAATAGAGCATGGTATGAAGAAAATAATATATCTAAAGAACAATTTGAAAACTTCCCTCTTAAAAATGGATTTCAAAAAGGAGATATTTTTCTTGTACTTGGAGAAGAAGAACCAGAAGTTGGTGAAGTTATAATTTTCTTTAGTGGAAAAGCCCAGAGACCAATAATCCATAGAGTTATTGATTTAAAACCAACTGAAACAAAAGGAGATAATAATGATAAACAATTTACAAAGTCAAACAATCCAGAAGAAATTGATGAAACACTCATTGTAAATAATCAATTATTGGGAAGAGCAACAGGAATTAGGATTCCTTATGCTGGGTGGGCAAAACTTATCTTTTTCGAACCCTTAAGGTCAGAAAGTGAAAGAGGATTTTGCAAATAAGCAACAAGGAAAGTTTTAAAAACAGGGTAGAATTATAAGGAAAATTGATTATGCTATTTTAAAATGGAATTTTGTCAAAAATGCGGTTCAGTTCTTGAAGAAAAAAGGAAAAATTTTGGTTGTGTTAGGTGTGGACATACAGTCAAAGGAAAAATAAAAATACAATCAAATGAAAAAATTCAAGAAACTATGGAAGTGGGAGTTGTTAAAGAAAAAGATACAGATGTATTTCCAATAGTTTTAAATGAGTGCCAAAAATGCAATAATAAAGAGTCATATTTCTGGACATCGCAAACTCGCTCAGGAGATGAAGCTGAAACTCGTTTCTTTAAATGCACGAAGTGCAAGAACACCTGGCGTGAGTATAAGTAATTCTAAAACAATTTATGGCCCCGATGGGATTTGAACCCACGACACCTGGATTGCTCTTATAAGATAATTTCTTTTTACTAAGAGTCCAGTGCTCTAACCAGACTGAGCTACGGAGCCAACAATTGACTTTCTTATACCACCCATAACAATTGGCGGGTTCGTACAGGAGCCAATATAGAATTATTATTTATTGAACTTATAAATTTAATTAATTTAATTTTTTACCCATAAAATCTTATACTTCAATAATCTTTCCTTCTCTACCAACATTAATCAGTTTTGTATTATTCATATTCTCCTCAATTCCCCATGCCTCATGAACATGAGAACAAAGTGCAATATCTGGTTTAAAACTTTCAATAGCTTTTTCTATGCTTTTATTTCCACTTCCTCGCCCAAGAAATTTTTCAATTAAACTATTTGAAGGATGTTCATGGGTAACCATGATTTTAATTTTTGAATCTTTTACATTTGAAAATCCTTTAAACAGTAATTTGTACATTTCTTTTTCACTAATGAAAGAAAAAGGCCCTGTCTTAGATGTACCTCCAGCTCCAAAAATTCCAACATCTCCAAACTTAACAGAATAGCCATGAAGATTTTTTACATCAGAATATGTTTCAGCTAAGAAATCCATTGTTGCAATCGACTCATGGTTTCCAGGAATAATTAAAACTTTTTTATTAACTTTCTTAAAAGGCCCGATAAGGTTCTTTGTCGAATTTTCAAAAAAAGTTAAATCACCAGCAAGTATAACTAAGTCGACATTTTCTTTTCTTGCTCTTTGCGCAAGTTTCTCAACTAACGAAGTGTCTCCATGTATGTCTCCTGCCGCCAATATTTTCATCAAGAAAGAGAGAATTCCCAGTTTTTAAACCTCACCATAGTAGTAAATTTAGCTAAATTTTTTCTTTTTAAATCACGAAACCTTTAAAAATAGTATACTATCCGATATATATAGTTAAAATGGATAAATCAAAAGACAACTTTGACATTTTCTTTAGGAGAAAGCCAGCCCTGATGATGATAGCTCTCCGAAAGTTATCCAGAGTTAGATATGGTTCGATTCTAGCAAAAGAGGTGGACTGCACATATAGCCATGCCGTTAAGATTCTTCAGACATTAGAACTTCTTGGTTTGGTTACTTTCGAAAAGAAAGGCAGGATAAAGCTGATAAAGCTTACAAAAAAAGGAACCGAAGTCGCAGACAACATTTCAAACATAAGACAAGTAGTCAATTAGTTGTACACCTCGTGCATTTTTTCCAATTAATGGAAAGATAAAAGATTTTTATATGTAGTTTACATTATCTACTTATGAATTGGCATGCACTTGGAAAAGAGGAGATATTTGAAGAACTTGAAACTTCGCAAAAAGGATTATCAACAGAAGAAGTTTCTAAAAAAACAAAAGAATTTGGTAAAAATGTTATTCCTGAAAAAAAACAGTTAAGCCCTATTATTTTATTTCTTAAACAATTTCAAAGCTACATAGTTTATGTATTAATTGCCGCAGCCATAATTTCTTTTTTTCTAAAAAATATGGTTGACTTTTATGTGATTTTTACAGTCATTTTAATTAATGCTCTAATCGGATTTTTTCAAGAAAGCAAAGCCGAAAAATCAATCTCTGCACTTAGAAAAATAATTGTTTCTTATGCAAAGGTTTATCGGAATGGGGAGTTAATAAAAATTCAATCTTCAGAGTTAGTTCCAGGAGATATTGTTTTAATTGAAGAAGGAGATAGAATTCCCGCAGACGCAAGAATAATTGAATCAAGAAATTTTAGAACAAATGAGTCTGCCTTAACAGGAGAATCTTTTCCCATAGATAAAGTAGAATATAATTTGCTAGAAGAAATTAAATTGCAAGATAGAAAAAATATGATTTATCTTGGAACTTTCGCAGTAAATGGGAGTTGCAAAGCAGTTGTTATTTCAACAGGAGAAAAAACAGAGATAGGAAAAATAGCAAAAGAAATAAAAGAAATTCCCAGACAAAAAACTCACTTCCAAAAAAGAACAGATTTTTTAACAAAACAATTAGGATTTTTCGCAGTCTTTATTGCCATTTTAATTTTTATAGTAGGCTATTTTATAAGAGGAATTTCTTTTTCTGAGATGTCTATATTTACTCTTGCCTCTTTAGTTTCAGTTATCCCAGAAGGCTTGCCTGCTGTTTTGGCTATAGTATTAACAATCGGTGCTTACAGGATGTCTAAGAGGAAAGCAATAATCAGGAATTTGCCCTCGACAGAAACTCTTGCAGTGGTTACAACAATAATTACAGATAAAACCGGAACAATAACAAAAAACACAATGAATGTGAATTCAATTTATCTTTCAGGCTATGAAGATATAGTTGTTTCAGGTTCCGGATGGGAACTAAAAGGAGATTTTATACAAAACGAAAAATCAATTTCCCCAAATGAAAATATGCAACTCTCAAAACTAATCTCAATTGCCTCTTTATCAAATAATGCTCGTGTCTTTTTTGATAAGGAAATAAAAGATTATGAAATCATTGGAGACCCGACAGAAGCATCATTAGCAGTTTTAGCTGAAAAATCAGGTTTCAATCATAATTCTTTTGAAGAATTAAAACTTGATGATTTTCCATTTAATCCTCAACTAAAACTCAGGGCATCACTTTACAAAACAAAGAAAAAAATTAATGAACTTTATGTTGTTGGTGCTCCTGAAGTATTATTGAATAGGTCTAGCCATATCTTAACAAAAAACACAAAATATTCTCTTTCAGTAAAAGAAAAAAGAAAACTCTCAAATAAAATTGAAGAATATGCAAAAAACGGTATGCGTGTTTTAGCAATTGCATATAAAGAAGAAGATTCAAATAAAATTTCAGAATCTAAAATAAATAATTTAGTAATTGCAGGATTAGTCGGGATAATAGACCCTCCTCGCCCAGAAGTAAGGGATGCAATTAGAAAAGCAAATGAATATGGGATAAGAGTCATAATGGCTACAGGAGACCATAAGGAAACAGCATTGGCAATTGCAAAAAAAATTGGACTGCCAGCACTAAAAGTAATAACTGGTGAAGAATTGTCTGAAATGTCTGAAAAAAAATTTAACAGTTCTCTAGCTAATTTTTCTGTTTTCGCACGACTAACTCCTGATATGAAACTTAAAATTTTAGAACACCTACAATCAAAAGGAGAAATAATTGCTATGACAGGAGATGGAATAAATGATGCGCCAGCTCTAAAAAAAGCAGACATCGGTATTGCTATGGGAAAAATAGGGACAGATGTTGCAAGAGAGTCAAGCGATATGATTTTAGTTGACGATAATTTTGCTTCAATTATTAATGCCATAGAAGAAGCTAAAATAGTGTTTACAAACACCCGTCAAGCAAGTTCTTACCTGGTTACTACCGGAATTGCTGAAGCTTCCATAATCCTTCTTACTCTTGCATTAAATCTTCCCTTGCCCTTTCTTCCAGCGCAAATTCTTTGGTTAAATCTTGTAACAGGCGGCGGTTCAGATATTTCTCTTGCAACTGAAAAAAATCATTCAAAAAATACAAAAAACAAAATAAGGAAAGATGAAAATATTTTATCCAAAGAGATGATTCCATTTATTATTTTAATAAGTTCTACAATGATTATCGCGACTCTTGGCGCTTTTTATTTTTATCTTGACAAAAGTTTAGAGCTGGCAAGGACAATGGCTTTTTCAGTTATGACTCTTTCACAATTATTCAATATTTATAACATGCGTTCTCTAAAAAAATCAGTTTTTAAAATCGGTTTTTTCAGCAATAAATGGGTGAATTTAGCAACTTTTGTTTCCTTAATACTTTTTATATCAGTTTTATCAATACCCTTTTTTGAAAAAGTTTTCAATTTTTCTCAAATGGGTTTCTTTGATGTAATGATTTTATTAATTCTTTCACCACTAGTTTTATTAGCTGGAGAAGTCTATAAATTCATAAAGCAGAGTAGTTAATCAAAATTGCCACTTAAAAATTGTCCTATCTACTTTTGAGTGAGTCGTTATATAAACTAATATGTATACTAAAACATATATTTTAGACTAATATCTTTTTTAAAGAAAATTTAATTATTTACAATGTTAAAATGAGAATTAAAGTACTTTTCGAGAACAAAAAAGGTTCTTCAAGTCTTTTGGAGGATCATTTTGAACTTATTAAGGACCTTGTCCACAAATATCCGAACGCAATGTGGAAAAAGTTTAGGTCTAAGAAAGGTTCAGGGTATGAAATAGATATTTAATTTTTTCTTTTTCTTTTTCTTTTTTTCAAAACATTTTAAAATCTAAATATTTCTTTATATTTATGAAAATATTTATCAAAACATACGGCTGTCAGGCTAATGTAAATGATTCTGAAATTTTAGCCAGTAAGTTAATTAACCAAGGGAATGAAATAGTTGAAACTGAAAGTCAGGCAGATAAAATAATAGTAAATACTTGTGCGGTAAAGAATAAAACTCAATCTAAAATATTGCACTATTTGAAGAAAAATTCTGATAAAGAAATTGAAATTGGTGGATGCTTAACAAAGTCGCTTGATTTTCATAAAAATTTCCCAAGAACAAAAATAATTGATACAATAAATACAAACAAACTTTCAAAAAACATTTCAAGGAAAAATAAAGAAATTGCGATAATCCAAATTTGCCAAGGATGTTTAAATTACTGCACTTTTTGTTCTACAAAACTTGCACGAGGAAATTTGAAAAGTTACAGGATTGGCGATATAAAAAGAACCTTTGAATCTTCTATAAACCAAGGGTGTAATTTAATTTACTTAACTTCTCAAGATAATGGCGCTTATGGTAAAGACATCAAAACTTCCTTGCCCGAACTACTTGATGAATTAACAAATGTTGAAGGAAATTATAAAATTAGAGTTGGGATGATGAACCCATGGCACTTAAGAAAAATAAAAAAACAAATTATAGAATCATATAAATCTCCTAAAATAATTAAATTCATCCATATTCCAGTTCAAAGCGGAAGTGAAAAAGTTTTGAAAGATATGAAAAGAATTCACACTGTTGAAGAATTTAGAGAAATAGTAGATTTATTCAGAAAAAATTTCCCAAGAGAAAAATTCCCAGATTCAACAATTGCAACAGACATCATAGTTGGCTATCCAACAGAAACAGAAGAAGATTTTCAAAAAACTTTTAATTTAATAAAAGAAACTAAACCAGAAGTCCTTAATATTTCCTCATTTTCAAGCCGCCCAGGAACAAAAGCTAGCAAATTAAAACAACTCTCCAGCGAAGTCATAAAAGAAAGAACAAAAAGATTGAATAGTTTATATATGGGTTATAGAAAAGAAATTGAAAAGAATATTCCCCAAATAAATGAAAATGAAAATTTAAAACTCTCAGTTATTTCTTAAAATAAATTCACAAATCTTATAAACTCCTCAATTCTAGCCAATTTATGAAACTTAACAATAGTTCAGGCGCAACTAAGGGAAGAATAGAGATTATGGCCCCTGCCGGAAGTTATGAAAGCTTAATGGCTGCAATTAAAGCTGGCGCAGATAGTGTTTATTTTGGAATAGAGCAACTAAACATGCGAGCAAGAGCTGCAAATAATTTTTCAACACAAGATTTGAAAAAAATCGTAGCAACTGCTAAGGAAAATAAAATAAAAACTTATCTGACTGTAAACACAATTTTATATGACCACGATATAAACTTGATGAAAAAAATCGTAGATACTGCAAAAGAAGCAGGAGTAACCGCAATAATTGCTTCAGACATTTCAACAATCCAGTATGCCCACGATAAAGACGTGGAAATCCACATTTCAACCCAATGCAACGTTTCAAATATAGAATCTGTAAAATTCTATTCAAAATATGCAGATGTTATTGTCCTCGCAAGAGAATTAACCTTGCAACAAGTAAAATACATTGTAGATGAAATAAAAAAACAAAAAATAAAAGGCCCAAAAGGAAATTTAGTTGAAATTGAAATTTTTGCCCACGGAGCTTTATGTGTTGCAGTTTCAGGAATATGTTATATGGGTTTAGCGCAATATAATTCTTCAGCCAACCGAGGAGCTTGCTTGCAACCTTGCAGACGCTCCTATAAAATTACTGATGAAGAAACTGGGGAAGAATTAATTGTAGATAACAAATACATAATGTCTCCAAAAGATTTATGCACAATCGGTTTCTTAGATAAAATTTTAGAATCTGGAGTAAAAGTCCTAAAATTAGAAGGAAGGGGAAGAAGCCCAGATTATGTCTATAGTGTTGTTAAATGTTATAAGGAAGCTTCAGACGCGGTTTTTGAAGGCACATACACTAAAGATAAAATTGAAAAATGGACAAAAGAATTGGAAAGTGTTTTTAACAGAGGTTTCTGGCAAGGGGGATATTATCTTGGCAAAAAATTAGGAGAATGGTCAGGAACTTACGGAAGTAAAGCAACTAAAGAAAAAGAATTTATAGGACTTGCAAGACACTATTTCCCGAAAACTAAAATAGCGGAATTCATAGTTCAAACAGGCAAGATAAAAGTAGGAGATGAAATAATTATAACTGGAACAACTACTGGAGTAATAAAATCAAAAATTTCAGAGATTAGATTAGAAGACAAATCAAAAACCAATGAAGCTCAAAAAGGACAAATTTTCACAATTCCTCTTGACGAAAGAGTTAGGGAAGGAGATAAATTGTATGTTTTCAAAGATAAAATAAATTTTCAAGGCAATGATGCTTTGAAAGATAAATTAAAAGTGATTAACAAATGAAAATAATGTATTTATTCCCCCACCCTGATGACGAAACTTTCGGTCCAGCTCCCGCTATTTCAAAACAAAAAAGACAAGGACATGAAATTTACTTAATTTCCCTAACAAAAGGTGGAGCAACTAAACAGAGATTTAAGTATAATTATTCAATTGAACAAATGGGAGAAGTAAGGGCTAAAGAAATGCAAGAGGTTGCAAAAGTTTTAGGATTAAGTGATTTAAGAATTTTAGATATGCCAGATTCTGGATTAAAATATTTAGACCCAAGAAAAATAGAAAAAGAAATTGAAAATTACATTATGGAAATAAAACCAGACATAGTTATTACTTATGCTATTCATGGCATAAGCGGATTTCACGACCATTTAGTTATTCATCCAGTCGTTAAACGAGTATTCTTAGAATTAAAAGAAAAATACAACTATCCAAAAAGATTAGCCTTCTTTACATTTAATCAAGAAGGCGCAGAAAAATCAGGTTTTAAATGTATGAATTTTTCAAAACCCGAAGAGATAAATTGTATTATAGAAGTGGAAGAACAAGATATGGAGACTTTTAGGAAATCATTAGATTGCTATGAATCTTATAAAGATGTAATCAATTCATCAAAAATTAAAGATGCCATAGAAAATAAAATTTATTTTGAAATATTTGGGGAAAAATTTGAAAATATCTTGGATGATTTAACTAAAGAAATTAAAGATAATTAAAATGACAAAAATAAAATTAATCCACCATAGAAATGATTGCATAGGTTGCAATTCCTGCGTCGAACATTCGCCAAGTGACTGGGAAATTTCAGACGAAGATGGAAAGTCAAATCTTAAAGGTTCTAAAGAAACAAAAAAAGGAATTTTTGTCAAAGAAATTTCAGAAGCAGAATTAGAAGAAAACAAGAATGCACAAAGAGATTGCCCGAGCAGAATAATAAAAGTCGTTGAAAATTAATTCAGATTTTTTACAAAATAATCTCCACTAATTTCAAAATCTCCGGATTTTAATTTATTGCAATCTTCTTTTTTATTTTTTAAAAATGCACCATAAACTGTTTTGCTAAATTCTTTATTAAACTCATTATTCTTAAAATAATCAAAAGGCGTTATGCTTGCGTCCCCAAAAAAAGGTAAAAGCTCGCACAAATAACCAATCGGAAAATCAATAAAAAACATATGCCCTGCATTTTCAATCTCCAAATATCCGCTTGGCCCCTTAAGCATTTTATACCTTTCAAATGCCGGAGAATTAATACTTTTATCGTCGTCAAAAATACCCTGAACAAAAAATACTCCAACATCTTTGGAAATTGAATTTGTTTTTTCTAAACTTTGTAAATTCGTCGTCCCTCCTTTTGAAATTATTGCCTTGACATTATCACTCCACCAATATTTTCTTTCCTCAACAATTTTTAAAATTTCATTTCCAGCCAAAGAATGTCCCTCAAAACCTATCTTAGAAAAATCAACTTTATGATAAAAGTCCCCCGGAGTTTCATTAACTTGATAGATATAATTCATCAAAGATGAAATCCCATCTTCTCTATAGGAAAATAATTTATCGTCGACAATTTCTAATACCCTTTCATCCTTTATCTCACCTTCCATGCATTTGTCAAATAATTCCATCCCATCTTCAAAACTACCATAATTTTCATAACCTGGAATTTTTTTAACTTCTTCAACTATAGAATTAATATTTTTAACTAAAGAATCTAATTTTAAACTTACTAAAGGATCTTTAGTCGGCTCCATTCCTAAAAAATGCAAATAATCTTTTTTAAAATCAGGAATAAAAACACAATAATCTTTTGCAAGGTTTTTTGCATAATCTAAATACAAACAACCTCCTGCAGAAAAACCAGGAACAATAATAACTGCCTCACTTTTCTCAACATTTTCATTATAAATAAAAGCTGTCTTTATTTTATCGCCTTCAATAGGTATCTCAAATATTTTGTAGTTAATTTCTTTATCTAAATTATGCGATAACTCGGACGATAATTTTGCCTCTAAATCTTCTCCATAATGCAAATATTCCAAGGCATAATTTTCATCATATTTTTCTTCCTGAATAGGACATCCAGAATTAAAAAATCCTGCAAGCAAAATTCCTCCAAGTCCTAAAATCCTTTTAAATCCCATTTTCAGATTTATAACTTCAATAATTAACAAATATCTAATTAAAAAGATTTATTTGCTAAAATGAAAGTATTCAAAGATAACAGATAATTCAAGGAATATGTTTTTAAACTAACTCTGATTAATTTATTTTCATGATATCAAACAAAGAAGAAATAAAACCAACAACATCGGAATGGATTGAAGTTAGAAAAAGTTCTATTCACTCAACAGGCGTTTTTGCTGCAAAAGATATTCCAAAAGGAACAAAAATAATTGAATATGTTGGAAGAAAAATGACAAAAAAAGAGTCAGACGAAATAGCAGATAGAGATTTAGATGCTCATTCAAATAATTCTGAAAATGGTGCAGTTTATATTTTTGAACTAAATAAAAAATATGATATCGACGGAAATGTGCCCTACAACACTGCAAGATTCATTAACCACGCTTGCGAAACAAATGCCGAAGCAGAAATAATTAAAGGGAAAATTTGGATTATTGCAACTAGGGAAATAAAAAAAGGAGAAGAGATACTTTACGATTATGGTTATGATTTAGAAAATTGGCAAGAACATCCATGCCAATGTAGTTCTAAAAATTGCATAGGTTATATTGTTGCAGAAGAAGACAGAATAAAATTAAAAAAAATTCTAGAAAAGAAAAATATTAACAACGCTTAACTCTTATCGCCAACCTGTTCTCTCCATAAAGCTGAATAAAGCCCTTTATTTTTAAGAAGAGAATTATGGTTTCCAGATTCTATAACTTTACCTTTTTCCATAACATAAATTTTATCAGCATGAGAAATTGTTGAAAGTCTATGGGCAATCGATATTGTTATCATCTCTGGCCTTTCTTTTGAAACTTTTTTTATCGTGTCTGTAATTTCTTTTTCAGTTAACGAATCAAGTGCAGAAGTCGCCTCATCAAAAATCATAATTTCCGGATTTCTTAAAAGAGCGCGAGCTATTGCTAATCTCTGTCTTTCTCCACCTGAAAGTTTAATTCCGCCCTCGCCAATTTTTGTATTAAGTCCTTCTCCGCCCCTTTCCAAAATATGGTTTATCGAAGACATTTTCAAGCATTTTACACATTCTTCATCAGTTGCATCTGGTTTTACAAATAAAAGGTTTTCTCTGATTGTCCCTGCAAATAATTGTGTTTCTTGAGAAACAAGCCCAATTTTTTCTCTTAGTTTATGCATATCAATTTTTTTGACGTTAATCCCATTAAAATAAACTTCTCCGTTTGTTGGAGGATAAAGCCCCAATATTATTTTCACAATACTTGTCTTTCCGCTTCCACTCTGTCCTGCAAAAGCAATTTTATCACCACTATTTATTTCAATATTTATTTTTTTGAGGGCTTCTTCCCCATTTCCATAACTAAAACTCAAATCTTTAAGTTCAATCGATCTTACTTCTCCAATATCTTTTTCTTTTCCTCTTTCTTCTGGTTTTATATTCAGGATTTCTTCAAGTTGTTCATTACTTGCTTTTGCCTCTTGATAATTTGAAACTACATTTCCTAGTTCTCCTAAAGGTGCAAACAAAAAGAAACTATAAAAGAATAAACTCAAAAATTCTCCGACGGTAACTTTCCCATCATATAACAAATAAAGCATTAAAAATAAAAGTCCAGCTCTAACTCCATTAACAATTGTCCCTTGAACAAAACTAAGTAATCTAATATATTTTATCTTTTTTAATTCAAGCCCAAGAATTTTATCATTTGTTTTATTTAATCTATTTATCTCTTGAGATTCAAGCCCTAAACTTTTAACAAGCTCAACATTCCTTAAAGTTTCCGTCGTAGAACCAGAGAGCTCTGCATTTTCTTTAACAATTTTAATTTGTTCTTTTTTTATTTTCTTACTTATGAAAAAAATGAAAATGCCCATTGTAGGAATTGTCATAAGAAAAGTTAATCCAATGCTCCAATGAACATAAAAAGCATAAGCTAAAACAAAAATAATTCCTACACTCGTCAAAAAAACTGTATTTATCATACTTTCAATTAATTTTTGAGAGTCCTGTCTTGCCTTCTGCATTTTTTGCAAAACTTCTCCAGAGCGCCTGTCTTCAAAAACTTTATATGGCAATGAAAAAGTATGGCTAACACTATCGGAGTACATATCTGTTCCAACTCTTTGAGTTATAGAATTAACAAAATAATCCTGAAAGTTTTTTGCAACTCTTGAAACAAATGCCACTCCCACAAATGCCAAGAGCAATAATCCAACACCTTTTAGAAATTCTTGCCGAGGTATTTCATTAAATTTAGTAGCATAATTATCGATTAATAATCTAGTAATTTGAGGGTCAAGAAGAGAAAAGATTTGATTTATCGCTGCAAGTAAAAGCGCTAAAAAAAGCAAGCCCTTGTAATTTTTAATATATTTTTTTAATAACTGCATTAACAAAAAAATTAACAATAGTTTATAAATTGTTCTAGGATTTTAATCATAACAAACTTTTTAAATGAGTGCTATTCTAACTTGCATGGTAACTTTAAGTATAAACCTTTCAATTGAAAAACAAATGAATCGTTTGCTAGATGTAATGACTGACGATAAAGGGCTAATTCAGCATTGCGATGGCCCTATTCCTTTAAAACGCAATGAAAACCCATACCCCTATTCAATTGATGATAATGCACGAGCTTTAATTGTTTTAGCAAGAGCATCACAACTATTAAATTTTGAGGATGGGGGTAAACATATAACTTATCTAAATTTTATTGAGAGAAATAGAAAAGATAATGGTTTAGTTTATAATTATCAAGATTTAGAGGGAAATCCAATTAATGATGAAGATGATAAAATTCTAGATTGTTATGGAAGAACAATGTGGGCTTGGGCAAAAACTCTTGATAGTAATTTTTTACCGGGCGCAAAATCAAGGGCAAATAAAAATTTTCTTGATGGACTAAAGGCCGTTGACGCTCTAAACACTTCACATAGTGAAGCACTTTCATTAATTGCCTTATCAAAGTATTTACTTTCAGGATATAATTCTAATCAAGATGAAATTAAAAAAGTAAAAAATAGCACTCAATTTTTAGCCGAAAAATTAGAGCAAAGATTTTATGAAAATTCGGACAAAAATTGGGATTGGTTTGATGATGAAGTAAGTTATTGCGCAGCAAGACTTCCCCATTCAATGCTTTTAGCTGGAAAAGTTTTAGGAGATGAAGGATTTATAGGAATCGCTAAAAAATCTTTAGACTTCATTTCAAATGAAACTATGTTTTACGGAGATTTTTCTCCTATTGGAAATAATGGCTGGTATAAACGAGGAGAACATAAACCGATGTTTGATCAACAAACAATTGAAGCAGGTTCAATGACAGAAGTTTATTTAGATTACCAAGAAATTTTAAAAGATGAATATTACGGCAAAATATTATACAGCCCTTTCAAATGGTTTTTAGGAAAAAATATTAAACAAGAACCTCTACTTTCCAAGGAAGGAGGAGTTTACGACGCAATAACTAAAGACGGAATTAATTATAATCAAGGTGCGGAATCTTTGTTAAGTTATCTAATGGCAGCGACGGCAATTATTGGTTATGAAAATAGAACTAAAAAAAATTAATTATTTAATTTTAAAACTTAATCTTTTTTTTCAACTTCCCTAAGTCCAGGAAAATGCTCTTCAGATATTTCCCTTCCTTCAACTAAATCTTGAGACATTAAGTGATAATCTCCTGCAATTCCTTGCCAAGAATATCTTCTTCCTTTATGTCTTGCATTATTTTCTATATTTCTTCTAATATGTGTGTTATGTAATAAAATATTTTCTGTTCTAGCTAATTCTTCTATATCAGGAATAGGCCGTTTTTCATCGCTATCACTTTTAGGATAAGAACCATTTTCTTTTTTATCTAATAAAGGTACAACAATACCATAAGATTCTTTCCAAGTTTCAGCTTTTTTCTCTTCTTTTTTTAATTTTCTTCCTTTCTTAATGTGTTCTATTATCGCCGAATCTGCACTCATAACTTCCTTAGCATATAAAGATTCAGTTGAAATACTTGCCCGACCATAACCTAAAACTTCTGCAAGAATTCCGCTAGAAACTTGCCACCTATCTCTCGTCGGATTAATAACAATATCGCTAAGTGTAAAAACATCCCTAAACTGCACATCACTTAAGAGTTTATTATAAATTACAACATCTGATTTTTCAATTTCTCCTTTTTCTAATTTTTTCAAATCTTTTGTTTCTCTAACTCTTAAACCAGATTCTTCCAAAGTACTAACAAATTTTTCATTATATTCTTGACAATCTTTTCCATTATTTTTTTTAACAAAATCAGGATGATATCCTCCAACCATTAAATAAATAACTCTCCTTCTTTGAGATTCACTTAAGCCCTTCAAAACTTCTGAATGCGCAATTCCTGCATAATCTCTTCCTTTATTTGGAGAATTAAAACCAAGAGTTGAAACAATAATTAAATCATCTAAACCATATTTAGATTTAATATTTTTTCTTTCTCCCTTTCTATATTGATGTGCTCTAACCCCATGATCTATCTGAACAATTTCTGAATTTATTGAATAAGGTTTTTGAAGTAATTTTTCTCGCGCAATTTTTGAGATAACTGCAATTGATTTAGCTTCTTTCGCACTTCTTTGTAAAACATCCAATTGGTAATTAAAATCAGGATGCTCAGGGTCAGGTAAAGTATGCAATTGGATTATCGATGGGATATTTTCTTTTTTTAATATTTGCAAAAAAGGAGTTAAGTTATCTTGCTTAGCTCCATAATCTCCAATGATTCCAAATTCAAGATTTGAAAGAACAATTCCTTTCCTTCCTATCTTATACCCGTCTTTAATTCTTCTTACAATGCTTTCTCCAGCTTCTATCCAAGAAGATTCATCATGTTGTTCTATTTTTGTAATTACTTCAGGAGATTTATGGTAATTAAGTTTATCTTCTCTTTTATCTATTGCTACAACTTGCACATTTCCAATATCTTTATGTCCATGTTTATATTTATTGAATGCTCCAATTAAATTTGCACTAAATTCAGCAATTCCGCAAAATCTCGGCCTATATGTGCTTACAATATATGTGTCAATCATTTTAGTTTTTTCAATTTTGTATATTTATAAATCTACCTAAACATCACTCATTTTTTTAGAAAATTACAAATCGACGAGGAGAGCATTCCTTCTTGGTTTTGAAAGTTATAACCTATCTGTAGCTTTTAGTAACTGCTAGCTGAACACGTCGCCGAAGCTTCGTGCGTACACTCCAGTTCTATCAACGCCATCTTCTTTGGCGGCCTAAGTTGCTTCGTCTTGCGGATGGCTTCGTGCTTAGATGCTTTCAGCACTTATCCATGTAATGCGTAGCTGCGCAGCCTCCCACATGAGAACTGCTGACCAGAGGCATCCGAGCACCGTTCCTCTCGTACTAGATGCTCGTTCCACTCAAGCAACAACGCGCCTAGCAGATATCATACAAACTGTCTCACGTACAAATCCAATACTTTCGTAAAGGTGTGGACTATACCATCATCCTTTTCTTGCAAAAGGAGATCGACGTATTAATCATGTCTGTTTAATCAACACAATTCTCAGCATAATGCTTCAGTCTCTACGGGGATAAAGATTTATTTACAACTTCAGATGTTATTGTTCTTTTCTTTGAATAATTTAACTCCTTAAACTTATCTACTAAATTACAAATTTCCAAAAAATCTTTATTTGATTTTTTATTTTCCATTAAATTTAAAATTTGTAATCCAAGTTCAATTTGTTTTTTCTTTAGTCTAACATATGGTTGCAGAAGTTTTAATATTTTTCTAACTTCTTTTGACTCAACAACAGTATAATCACTCATTCCAGTTTTTCTATGACGAATATATCCTACTCCAAATATTTCCTTTAACCATTTTAAGATATCTCCATATTCTTTTTTCTGATAAAAAGCTATTGAAGTTCTTATTTGAAATTTTTGTTTATAGTCATTTCTTGGAACTATTTGAAAAAATATGCTTCCATCTCCGTCCAGAAAACCTGCGATATATGCAAGTGTTGTTTCATCCATAAACCTCATCTTCCCTCGGTATTACCTTGATTCCTTTGTATTTAATCCTTTGTTTTAATCAAAAAAGGACAAAGAAAATTTAGGTTTCACCGATATGAGTCGATTTTATTTTTCATACAATTACTTGTATGCAACGCCGTGTTTTTTTGATAGATTTTCGATTTGATACAGGTCGTTAGTTTAATTTATTTTGACGTTCTTAACCCAGCTAACGATCCCTTTTAATGCGTGAACTCCGACACCCTTGGATGCTTATGCACATCCAGGTTAGGAAGAGCCGACAGCGATGTACCAAACCGCGCCGTCAATACGGACTATCGGGCGCGACAAGCCTGTTATCCTTGGGGTACCTTTTCTGTCACATTCGGAACCTATTAAAAGTTCTCGAAGGTTCGCTTGGACCAACTTTCGTTCCTGAATTCCTTGCTGTTCGGAATACAGTCAGATGAGCTTTTGCCCATGCACTCAACCCGAGATTTCCAACCTCGGTGAGCTCATCTTTGTGCCCTATAGATATATTTTCTACAGGGTGCCGCCCCAGCCAAACTGCCCACATGCTGCTGTTCTCTAAAGAGTAAGTAATTTCTTAAATGGTGAGTGGTATTACACTTTCGCTCCGCCACTCCCGAAAAAATGACATCGACGCTCCCACTTATTCTATGCATCATTCAAAAAATTACAACAACAAGCTGCAGTAAAGGTCCACAAGGTCTTAGCTTCCCACTAGGCGTCACCGGCATTTTCACCGGTCAGTGCTTTCAGAAGGTTCCAACTAGGGACAGCGACCACCTCGTTAAACCATTCATGCAAGTCGCCATTCAGACGACAAGGTATTACGCTCAAAATGTTATTCTGAATTCTTATGACGAGCTGAATTCAATTCTTTACATCGCTGCAAAGGTCGGACTATATCTTGTTACAACAAAAATTATTGTAACTCGAGCATATAGTCTCTGAGGATTCTAGAGATTTTCTAGTCTTTCCTGCTGATTGTCTGCACTTTAATATTTTTACTGCCGATATTAATTTATCGATGAGTAATTAAAGATACTCAGAGTTTCCAGCATATAGCTCGATTTTCTTCTAACTTAGTTTAACTTTGGTTTATTTAGTTTTATTTTTCTCAACTGTTCTAATTCCCTTGAAGCGTATTCCTCGTTTTATCGACGAGAAATTCGTAAGGCAACATAATTTTACCTTAAGAGGGTCATAGTTACCCCCGCCGTTTGATGGGCATTAGCTCCCTTGAAAAGGAGTTTCAGACACCACCACTGGACAGGTCTCACCGATTATACACGTCCTTTCGGATTGGCAATCGGCTACGTTTTTGGTAAACAGTCGGGCAGTCCTTGTCACTGCGATCTACTTATGCTCTTTACATATCAAGAACATATATAGACACCCCTTATACCGAAGATATGGGGCTAAATTGCCGAGTTCCCTTAATTGGATTATCCCTTTCAGGCCTTAGCCTACTCAGCTAGGGCACCTGTGCTGGTTCTTGGTACAGCTAGCGTGCTTCTATTTGTGGAACTTTTCACTGGCCCCTGGAATCAATAGTTCTCGTTAAAATATTTATTTGTATCTTAGCATTACGCTCCTCAAATGTCTATTTTAAAGTCACTCCCGCGACCCTACTTATCCTGAAGCAATCCCACAACTTAGCAAAGCACGCAAGTTCAGGAATATTAACCTGATGTCCATCAGCATACGCAGTTAAGGTATGCCTAAGGCGCTGACTAACCCTTGGTTAACAAATAGTGCCAAGGAAACCGTGCCCTTGCGGCCTTTCTCATTCTCAGAGAAATCTGATCCTACTCCAGCCAGGATTTTCATTACTGTCCGCTCCACACTTTCTCTCGAAAATGCTTCTACGCAAACAGTACGCCAGTCTACCAGAACGTTCATCTGAACGCCTCCATGGTATCGGTAATATGCTTAGCCCCGTCCATTTTCAGGGCCGAAAACCTCGATAGGTGAGCTGTTACGCTTTCTTTAAAGGATGGCTGCTTCTGGGCCTACCTCCCCAGTGTCTCAGGTTTAAGACACCTTTTGATACACTTAGCATATATTTTGGGACCTTAACCATGGTCTCCCTTGTTCGGGTCTCGGAACAGGACCTTACGCCCTGCCCCCGTTTCTTGTTTATAGCAGTACACAAATTCTGAGTTGGAAAAGATTCCGTAACCATTAGGTCCTGCAAATCTTATCCGTAGCTTTACCTCGTGTACAAACGTGAAAACAAGACTATACTGAGGCATATTTCGACTGGAACCAGCCATCGCCAGATTAGAGTGGCTTTTCACCCCTAATCACAAGTCATCCAAGTGCATGCACACAACACAGGTTCAGGCCTCCATCTCAATTTCTTAAGACTTCGCCTTGCTCATGATTAGATCATCTGGCTTCGGGTCTGCCCTTTGTGACTCGACGCGCTTTCACACTCGCTTTTGCTGCGGCTCCCAATTGTTAGCCTCGCCACAAAAAGAAACTCCCTGGCCCATTTTTCGAAACGTACGTTACAACACCGTAATGCCGTAACAAAATGTCACTGTTAGATTTCAAGTCTTTTAACTCTCTATTATAAGTACTTTTCAGCTTTCCCTCGCGGTACTAGTACGCTATCGGACTTGAGTTTATATTTAGGGTTGGAAGTTAATCCTCCCATATTCATGCACCCAATCCAGGATACACTACTCTTTTAAGGAACATCATATTTTTTTGTTTACGGGACTATCACCCTTTACAGTGTCACTTTCCAGAAAACTTCAACAAAAAAACTTAGACATTTATCCTCACCACATCTCTATTCTTCTTTCAAAGAAAGATTCAGTTTGCCCTATACCCTTTTTACTCGCAGTTACTAGGGGCATCGCATTTGCTTTCTCTTCCTGAGGGTACTAAGATGTTTCAATTCCCCCCGTATGCTTGCTTCTCAGCATATTCATGTTGCCACATTAGGAAATTTTCGGTTCAATGCTCGCATGCAGCTCGCCGAAACTTTTCGCAGCTTGCCACGTCCTTCGTCGCAACTCAAGCCAAGCTATTCGTCTAACAGTTTAGTAATAGGATCTATAACTTTGCCAAGTAGGTTTGCTCTCCTCGTCTCATTGATCATTAGATCTCAACTCCCCCCATTACTTTTACATAGTGAGGTTCATGATTGTTTATCGTCGATAAATGAGAAAACAGAATTAACAAGCACAGACATACTTAATAGTATTTAGTGCATTGAAATTGATTATACTGTTTACCATTTGATGACGTTATAACTTTGAGAATTTATGGCTTTTTAAAACTTTCTCAAAATCATTTAATCTTTTAATTCAACAGAAAAAAAATCTTTTTCACTAAAGTATAAGGGAGTGTAAGGATTATATTGGATAGGCCCTTTTATTTTTGTCGCAAGGACTCTTACAAGAGTATTAACAACCTCTTCTTCAATAGGGACAAAAGGATAAGAATTAGAGGTTGAAAATTTTTCATTTTCTTCCTCTCTTGGCGACGCTAAAACAGAATTTATTACAGGATGAATATCAATCATATAAATTTCTGAAAATCCAATGTCTTTCATTGTTTTAGTAAATATTGACGGAGGAGTATGTGTTGTCCAGGCATACCCAAAGTTTTCTTCTTTCGAATCTGTAATAAGATAACTTACAAGTATCTCGTCGTTAAAATTTCTCCACAAGGCATGATAGCTCCCCTTTTCATCAAATTCTCCATTATGCAAAAGAATGTTTTCATTTTGTCTCATCAATTTTATTTTTTCTTTATCTGGCATCTCTTCATACAACCCAATTTTAAAATTTCCATCTTCATAAAATGCAACTGATGCCAAGCCATTAATTGGTTCATCAATTGTTTTGCCGTCGATAATTAACCCTGCTCTCCTATTTTTACCATCAACTTTTCTAACAGTATCTTGATTCCAAAAAGTTCCATTAAATAACCCAACTAAAGATTCTAACTCTTCTGGAAGAATTTTAGTGTATTCTTTTTTAACCTCAACACCTTTTCTTGGAGGGCATTTCGCACTTTCTTGATCTCCATTTTCGTGTATAAGCAAATAACTTCCTGGATGGAATTTTAAATTAAATTCTTCTTTAGGAAATAAGGCAACATGAATCTTAGAACGATTAACTAAACAATTCTCTTGTGTCTCGTCGTAACTTTTGTTAAACCCTCGTCCATTATAATTCTCTTTCATTTCACTAACCCAATTTTCAAAAGGAATATCTAAATCTCTTAATTGGTATTCTGCCCTATAATAAGAATGATTTCCGACTGGAACTTGAGTCCAACCACTTTCTCCTGCACCTTCACATTTTTCTCTTCCTTTTTTTAGTTTAATATCATATCCAACCAAATCTTTTTTTTGATAATCAAAATTAGCAACAGGATAGCCCATTTCAGGAATATAATATTTAGAACCAAATACCCAATATGCTTTACTCCTCACAAAATTAGGAGATACTCTTTCATCAATTATTATTTGCTCTTTAAAGTTATCATTTGTTTTAGAATTATCCGCATATGAAAAAGAATTTGCACCTAAAATTAGGGAAGCTGAAACTAATAAACCAGACAAACTTTTTGAAATTTTATTTAACATAAAAATTAAGTCAATTGTCTATTTTTAAATTTTATTGAGATTTACCAATCCTGGTTTTCTTCTTCTTTTCCAGAAAAATAACTCTCAACATAATTATTTGCAATAATAGAATAAATTATTGTTTTCATCCCAATTTTTTTTAAATCTCTTGATTTCAAAATTCTTCCAGTTTCATAAACTATTCCTCCAGCTATAGCACAAGTTCTCGTCGGAAAAGTTACAATATTTTCAATACTTCCCATTTTGATTTTCATTATCAATTTTATTTTTATGTATTTTTGTCTTATAAAACTAATTAAGATTCGCTTTGATGTCTTCTTATTTTAGGAGATGTCATAAGAAGAACCTAGGTTCTTTTTATAATGGACTTGCCGGCTGAAAGAATTTTTTTATTTTGGTTTTAATTCCTAGTGCCGTCAGTTCCAATAAACCTCATTTCATTCGGTTGATCAAATGGACCTGCCGGGAACCAGAAACTCGCAAGAGTTTTGGCACAAAGAATTTTTAATTCTTTAGCGTCTTCGATTCAAAATGGACCTGCCGGGAATCGAACCCAGGTCTCTTCGTTGCAAACGAAGTATTCTACCATTGGACTACAGGCCCTTAAAGACAACCAAGGTTTTCTTTAGAACTTTCCTTGAAGTCTATTAATTCAAATGATTTATTGCTTTTTAAAATTTGTTAAGGTATAAATTTACAATCAATGATTCAAAAACGGCGAGCGAACATTTGTTTCAACATATAATTCAATTTCTCCATGAAAATTTCTTTCCTCATAAATCCTTCCAGTTTCACCAAAAAGAAACTCCTCGAATTCTTTTTTATTAAAATTAATTTGCGGGTTCTTCGTCAATAATTCTCTTGCGATTTCAACAAATGGTTTCTCTTTATAATTATCTAAATTTCTCTCAATTTGATTTCCCACGACATAAACTTCAGAACAATAACAATTTATATTTTTTTTATAGTACTCCATAATAAAATTTTGTCCAGTAAAAACAATATTATTCCTGCATTGAATTACTTCCCCAGTTTCAGGAAAACCATTTTCGGAAAAAACTGCCGGAAATAAAGTTTTAAATTTTTCAGTTTCAATTTCAGGGTTTATCGTTTCTTTGAGAAGTTCCATAAAATAAAAAATTATTTTAACTTTTTAACTTTTATCGTAGTTTACCTACAATCTATATCTTGTCTTATGATAAATATATTTCCCAAAAGAATAACTCACTCCGATACTTCCAGTGACGGAAATTACATCACTATCTAAAACATAACCCCCGAGCAAAACCAGTCCACCAAGGTTTCCAACAACTTTTGATTTGGCAACTCCTAAATTACATTCATCAAATAATTCATTTTTATTTTTTGATTCATCAATAATTGCTTCAGTGTTATTTTTAGTTTTTGTAAAGGATTTTATATAACTCATTTTAATTGAAATTTAATACGATATTTATTATTCAATTGACAAATATTTTCTCATTTCTTTAACATTTAAAGAACTTGGCTGTCTAGAATCATAAGGTTTTTCTAAAAATTTGTAAACCCGCAACCATTCTGATTCTGTAACATTGCCGTCGTTATTTTTGTCTGCTTTTTGTAAAACTTCAGAATATAATTTTTTAATATCAATTTCAGAATTGTAATTTAGTTTATCAATTCCCCAACCTAAAGTTGCAATTGTTGCTACAAGTCCACCATAAATTATTGGAATTCGTTTATTCATTTTAAATTTTTATTTTTTCAGGATCTATTTTTCCGCCTAATGAATTAATTAATTTTTCACATTGTTTTTCTATTTCACTTTTTTCTCTCTTATCAAACGATCTTTTGCCTTTTTCATAACCAAAAACCATAACATAATCCATTATTGTCGTAGCTTCTTCAGATAATTCTAGTTTCGATAGACACTCTCTTGCCACACGATAATTGTGGGAAATAATTAATTGCATCATTCGATTGTCTTTTTTTCCATTAAGCACTTCATCTCTTCCTGATTTAAAAGATTCCTTAGATAAATGTCGTGCAAAACCTCTATCATTAGTTGATAAGTTAGCTGTAGGGAGATGTGTTACTAAATATTCTATACTTTCATTATAAGATATATTTTTTACCATCTTAAAAAAACATGGATGTATGTTCAAACAAATGTATTATATTTATTTAGGAGGTGATCCAACTGCAGGTTCCCCTACAGTTACCTTGTGACGACTTAACCTACCTTGTCTTACAAAGTTTCGACCCATAAGGGCCTCAACAACGCAAAACTCGGTTGGTTTGACGGGCAGTGTGTGCAAGGGGCAGGGACATATTCACCGTTCGCTGATAACGAACGATTACTACGGATTCCGGCGTCACGAGGCTGAGTTACAAACCTCGATCTGAACTAGGCTGGATATTAAGGATTGGCTCCTCCTTTCGGAGTCGCATCCCTTTGAATGCAGCATTGCCGCGCGCGTGTAGCCCAGGGGATTCGGGCCGTACTCACCTAACGTAGCCCACACCTTCCTCCGTGTTACCACGGCAGTCTCTATACTGTGCTTCTGTTGAAGTAAGTATAAACATAGGTCTCGCCTGTTACTTGATTTAACAAGTCACCTCACGGCACAGGCTGACGTCGGCCATGCAACTCCTCTCAGCGTGTCAGGTAAGCCCTTCAGACTGACCTTCATTCTGCTGTCGCTCCTGGTGAGGTTCACGGTGTATAATCTAATTGAACCGCACGCGTCACCCGTTGTAGTGCCCCCCCGCCAATTCCTTTAAGTTTCGGCCTTGCGACTATACTTCCCAGGTAGCACACTCTACGGCTTCCCTACAGCACCGATGCCTCTCGAGGAGGTACCGATGTTTAGTGTGCAGTGTTTACTGCTAGGACTACAGGGGTATCTAATCCCTTTCGCGACCCTAGCCTTCATCCCTGACTGTCAGATCCGTTCTCGTAAGGTGCCTTCGCTGTTGTTAGTCTAAAAAGGATCAACCCATTTTACCGGTACCCTTTCCATACTCCTTACGTCTCCCGGTCTCTAGCTATGCAGTATTTCCTGCCCGCCTGACATTTGAGATGTCAGATTTCACAAGAAACTTACATAGCAAGCTACGGATGTTTTAGACCCAATAATTGTGGCTGCGACTTGGACTGCCGGTATTACCGCGGCGGCTGGCACCGGTCTTTCCCAGTCCTTATTCATCAAACTGTTTACATTTAACAAAAGTTTCTCAAAAATGAGAAACACTCTGGCTCGCTCTGTCACGCTTGCGCGCATTGCAGAAGATTCTTAACTGCTGCACCCCGTAAGGCTGGGAATAGTGTCTCAGATTCCCTCTCAGGGCTCCTCCGCTAAGAGCCCTTACTGATCACAGGCTTGGTGGGCCATTACCCCGCCAACAACCTAATCAGCCGCAGCCCCATCTTATGGCGTTGCCTTTCAAAGATAAAACATTCCAGTATTCATCTTCTATTAAGTCTTAATCTCAGTTTCCCGAGGGTATCCTTAACCATAAGGCAGGTTAGCTACGTGTTACTGAGCAGTTTGCCCTCTCTCAAGAGACTTGCATGTCTTAGTACAAGCCAGATAGCCGCAGCCGCCAGCAGGATAAACTGGAATTACAATTAAATTCGCAAGCATTTCCTCCGACGGACACGTACAATTGTTTGAACATACATCATCCCATATCAAAAATATGGAACTCATGAAAATAACTACGTAGAGTTACAAAGTTTATCTTGCAGACTTAGTTTATAAATCTTTCTCATAAAAATTTAATTTTCAGCGACGATTTGACTTACCAAACCAAAAAATAAACAAATCCAATAATTTTTTAAACCTCTAAAAGTTACCAAAAAAATGGAACTAAAAGAAATAACTCAAGGAATATATTCATTAAACGGTTCAGCCATGCCAATAGACAGACGTCTTGTCGTAGCAGTTCATCCATACTTCGCACTTGCAGATTCAAATCAAAAATATTATGAAGAAAGGAAAAAATTTTTCAAACATTACAAGGGTTCTGTTTTAATTTTTAACGAAGAAAAATTTTTCCAGGAAAATGTAGAATCTTTAATTAAAGAAAGCAAGGGAAATATTGAAAATAAATTTTTGGTCAAAACAGAATTCCAAGACCCTCAGCCAATAAACACAACTTGGGAAAATATTTTCAAATTTTCAAATTATTTTTCTCAGCCTTTCCATTTTATCGGTGGAGCCGCAACCAAATTTCAAGAGAGCAAAGATTATTTCTCACAAGGATGTTTGGGAAAATGTTTTGGAAAATTCACCGACGCTGGTTTTGACGCAAGAGTTTTGTCAGACATTACTTTTTAGATTGAGTCTAGAAAGTAAAGAATACCCAAAATTAAGAAGAGGATAATAATAAGGGAGACTGGAACAATAATTAAAAGAATTAACTTTTTTCTCGATTCACTAACTTTCCTTTTATTCAAATATATATTTATTCCAATTAAAACAAGAAGAGAAATATGTGAAAGCAAAATAAAAAATGTAGCTATAGTATGATTTACTACCATTTTTATGAAATTATCAAGATTATTAAAATACCCCAATTTGTCAATTAAAATATCTAAAATTGAACTCATAAAAAAGAAAATCAAAAAACCTACAAAAGAGTATTTAATTTTTTCAAGACTTTGATGGAAATGAGAAATTAAAAAAGATATAATTAACACACAAAAAAATATTCCTACATTACTTGGTATAATTAAAATCGCTAATTCTCCTCGACCACGAATTACCATAAATAAAACTACAAGAAAAATCATATTTAATCCTAAAACTATTCTTTTTCTTTTTTCAGGATATTCAAAAGAAATAAAATAAATTGTTAAAAAAAATCCAATTAATGAGGGAATAAAAAGAATAAGTAAATAATCTTTCGTAAAATTACTAGGCATAGCAGAAAATAATTGTCCAACAAAGAAAATTAGAGAGAATAAAATAAAAAAACAAAAAGAAATAATAGACTTTAATTTATATTCCATAGAATAATTAACCTTTCTTAGTTTATAAATATTTATTTTTATATTACATTTTAATATTTACAGGTTGTAGAAATAAAAATAACAGCTGGCTGTTTTTTAAGGGCTGATTTAGAAAGCGCCAATATTGAATGACTTTGCAAATTGATACATAAATAAAATCCATGATAATAGAACAGGAGAAAAATATCCAAGAGAATAAAATATTATGAATTTTGTTTTATCTTCACTTTCCAACTTTTTATATCTTTCAGGAATTAATAATATTAGTGCTGGCACAATTATAAATCCAAAAAAGAAAAACAAACTAATAGCTCCTAACATATGGTCTGCTAAAAAAATAAATAAATAATTTTCAATCGGGTAATAATTGAAAGATAAGATGTGCTGATAACTAAATTTATGATACTGACTGCAAACCCCATAAAAAAACTGCTGGTTTTTAACCGATTCACCATCTTAATAAAAAAATAATTATACTATAAAAATGTTTTTATTCTTTTTCACAAAACCTAACTAAACTTCCTGCCCGTCGCTACCAATAAAATCATTTATTGAACCAAGGTTATCTGTTGACATTTTCCTTTTCTCAAGATATCCTTTTGCAAGTAAATAATAAACCAACCCAATGCTCTTTGAACCTTTGTTGTTGCAAGGAATAATATAATCTGCGTCTTTAGTGAAATTATTTGTATCAGACAACATCAAAACTTTTTTATTAGTTTTTTTCGCATCTCCTAAAGCATTTTTATCAACCCAAGGGTCTGTCACAATAACCATCTCCGGTTCATAGAATTTTTCAAGTTCAATATTAGTCATCATTCCAGCTGGATATTTTTTCGTAAAAACATTTATTCCAGTTGCCTTTCCAAATAAAACAGCAGCATTCCACCCAACTTCTCTTTTGCAAACAAGAACAATTTCTTCAGGAGAATATTTTGCCAAAACATCAATTCCCTTTTTTATATATTCATCAATTAAACTTGTATTCAAAACACCAATACTATCTGCTCTTCGTCTATAAACAAATAATTTCATATCAGGAGTTATAACTCTTGTTCCAAGATGAATTCCTGTCTTAACATAATCTTCCAAAGGAATTAGCAATTTTCTTTTTTTCTCAAGCTCTTCCTTAATATCCTCACTTTCAACACCTTCAATTTTTCCAGCGAGCTCTTTAGCTTTTTTCTGTAATTCTTTTAATAAAACACTTCTGTCTGAAGTCCTTTTCTTCAAATCTTTTTCTTCATCAGATTTTTCAGCACTTTCTTTAGAAATTTTTTTCTTAGTAGTTTTCTTAGCAGCCTTTTTAACAGCTTTCTTAACTGCTTTTTCTTTAACTTCACTATCTGCTTCACTAGTTGTTTTTTGTTTCTTTTCTTCTATTTTTTCTTTTGCCATTTTATAATATGTAATATGCTTTAGACTAAGCAGAATTGAACAGAAAATTAGATTTTTAAATTCTTCTATTTGTTAATTTCGTTAAACTGCCCGAATTTCGCATTTTAATCCGTCCCAATTGTAAACATCAAAATCTTTGAAAAAGGTAAAAACTCCTCCTTTAACAGTATAAAGTGGACACTGGTTTTGTGAACATTCGGTTGTTGCTATGTTTACATCTTCCCCATCACATTCACTAAACGGTGGCTGGTAATCTCTATGCAAAGGCCCAACACAATTAGGATAAGTAATGCTATCACAATAGCAATAAATTCCTGTGCAAGAATTATAATGTCCTATTGGACAGTTCGGCAATTTGCAAGTTCCTCTTAAAATATTTCCAATTCCTCCAAGCCCTCCTGATGAAGAATCGCAGTTTGAATTATCTGTTACAGAATCTAAATTCGTCCCACAACTCCCAGGACGAGAAATCCTAAATTTCATATTACCATTTTCATAAGAAACAAGATATGCAAATTTTTCATTTTCTCCATATTTGTTTGCATTTGTAAAAAAATCATTATCTACTCTCTTAGGTTTTTCAACAACAAAAAGAACTTGGTAATCTTTTTTTAATTCTATCCGAGCGTTATAACTTTCATCTCCATCGCTTGTCTCACATGTAAAATCATAAATCTCTCCTTCTCTAATGAATTGATTATTAACATTAAATGAATTTTTTAGCTCAATATATTTTCCTTCCTCAGAATTTCCTCCAGAACAAAAATTATTGTACCACTGAATATTTTGAGGTATTGCAAATTCATATAAAACTCCTGAAGCAATTTCCCCCCTTGGCAAACTAATTAATTTTTTATCAATTGCTTCTTGCAAGGAATAATACCCTTCACCAACTTTAATCTTTATGTCTTCAGCAGAATGCCAGACAGGAGGATTAACTTTCCACTCAATTTTATCCAAGTCTACTTTAATCTCTTCAGGAGTTTGCCCAAATAATTCTTTTTTATCTCCTCCGGTATTTTTTGAAGCATCATAATCTGCCGACTGTCCTTTTGAATCTCCTCCTGAATTTGCAGAAGCATCATAATTTACAGAAGCACCGCCACTATCCTCAGAATTTGAATCTTCCTTTTGATTATTTCCAAATAATCCGCCTGCATAAACAATTCCAACTAAAAATATCCCAATAACAAAAAACAAAAATAATTTTTCTAAAGTTTTCATATTTTCTCCAGTGTGCATTTAACTTCTCCAAAATTTTTAATATCCACTGAACGATATCCGAAATTCGCAGGCACTTTGTAAATTGGACAAATTGAAAGGTTATCGACATAAACTCGAACACTTAAAACATCATTTTCAATTTTCGCATAATAAGAAAATTTATTTTTAATAGGTCCGTTTATAGCACCCTCGCCAGAATTGTAATCCTGATTAACATCAGTTACACTAATTACATTTTCCTCACTGCCTTCAGCTATTAATTCGTACTCCTCCTTCAATTCCAATTCATGAACTTGGTCTGCACCATTTTCATAACTACAGGTTATTTTGTGTTTTCCTTCAGCAATATCTAATGCCCCAATATCTCTAGTATATTTAACATGCATTCTTCCAGTTTTAGGAGTGTAACCATCTCTTGCCGTGCAAACAGGACTCCAATACCCTGAACTTGCTTTTTGAATTGTAAATGTTTTCGGCCCATTTTCAACTCCATCATCTCCTCCAGAATCACTAGAACCATCACTTGCCAAAGGATTAATCAAATCATATAAACCATATTTCACAACACTTTGCAAGGAAAAATATCTTTCCCCAATTTTAACTTTAACATTTTCAGCATAATGTGAATTTGAAATTTCTTGTTCAGACAAAATATCTTCAGAGTTCATTTTACCGTCGATAACATCTTGCAAAGAATAAAATTCCTCTCCAACCCTTACAACAATTTCTTGAGAAGAATGAAAGGAATCATGCTCTTCATCATCCCAGTTCCCAGCAATTTGAGATTGAGCATAAACAAATCCAAAAAAACTAAGGGATAAAAAAGATAAGACTAACAAAAATACAAAACATAAAATAATTAACTTTCTACCCATATCATCCTCAAAAAGAATACTCTAAACAAGATTATAAAGTTTTTTATTATGTAATAAGAATTTTATTTAGCAGCTAAACTCTCTTCAATCTCAATTAACCTATTCAACTTTTCCTCTCTGCCTTTTCCAATAACTCCTGTCTTGATAAAATCAGCACCAAAACCAAAAGCTAAATCAGCTAAAATATTTTCTTTGGTTTCTCCGCTTCTATGAGAAAAAACCATTTTAATATTATTTTTTCTACAAAGCCCAACTATTTTTTTAACTTCAATAAGCGAACCAATTTGATTGGGTTTCACAATAATACAATTAACCGCTTTTCTTTTAAGAGCAAATAGTAATCTATCATAATTTGTAACAATTAAATCATCTCCGCAAACAAGTCCCCTAGAAAAATTATTAAGCCTTGCATGAGAATCAAAATCTTCTTCTTCAAAAGGATCTTCAAGATAATAAAACTTCTCAGAAATTTTTTTCATATATTCTACGTTTTCTTTTTTAGTTAACCTCTCTCTCTCATTTTTATAACTATAATTTCTCCCAAAAGTTTCATAAAAACTAGATGCTGCTACATCAATTCCTAAATGTATTTTCTCTTTAAATTCATCTTTCATATTATCTCTTATATCTTCCATTAAATCCATTGCTTGTTCATTTGAAAGAGAACTTTGCCAGGCATTTTCATCATTCATTTTTTCAGAAAATTTTTTATCAATATTTTTCAAAATTTCTTTGCAATTTCCATGAGCTCGTTTAGATATTTCAACTGATTTTGAAAATGATTTTGTCGACGGGATTATGTGAAATTCTTGAAAGTCAGGACATTTTCCTTTTGTATGTTTTCCACCGCCAAGGATATTCCCAACTTGCAATGGAAATTTATTCGCGCGCGGATTTATTAATTCCCAAACTTCTAAATCTTTTTCTTTCGCAAGAGCTTTCAAAAAAGCATACTCCAGAGCAATTATTGTATTTCCTCCAACCCTATCAGAAAAATTTTCTTCAATTAAATTTAAATCATCAAATTTATTCAAATTTATTTCTTCAATAAAATACTCATTTACAGATTTAATATCTTCTTTAAGTGATTTTTTCCAAACAATTTTTTCATTCGATCCTTTTGATTTTCCATTAGGAGCACTTGCAACAAACTCTCCATTTCCTGTAGACAAAAAAATTTCAATTGTTTTATCTCCGCGTGTGTCGTTTATCTCGCGTGCCACCAACTTTTTAACTTTCATAGTTTAACAAAGATAAACGATTATTTAAAATTATTTGAGTTAGTTTTAAGAATAAATTGATTATTTAAAATTATAAAGTTAGTTATTGCAACTCTTCATTTCTTTCATCTTCTTCGTAGTTATCTTCATCTTCAGGATTTGCAAGTTCCATTATTTCGCCTTCTTTAACAATCTCGTCTTCTTCTTTCTCTTCTTTTTCAGCAATATTTTTATCATTAATTTCTTTTTCAACAACTTTTTTCATTGCAACTGCTTTTTTCTTAGGCATTGGTTTTTTAACAGAAATCGGAAGAACTCCACTTTCAAATTCAAGTTTCGCAATTTCCATAGGGTTATGTTTTATCTCCTCTAATTTTTCTTTAGAAATATCTATTAAAAAAGGTGCATCCATAGCTATTTGCAATGCCCTTGCCCCAAGAATTCTCGCATTTTCATAAGGAGTATGTTTTTCCATAAATATAGATTTGTTGATGGTTTTTAAAGTTTTGCTCAACTATTTTTTAGCACTCTCAGCTTTTTTAATAGCTTCATCAATTAATTTTTGAACTTTTGGGAATAAAGTTTTATGAGCATCTTCAATAAAATCAAGAATTTCCCCAAATTTTTCTTCAACTAGTGAATATTCTCCGCTTTTTTGCATACTGCATATTTGAATAGGTTTTTTTGGAATAACTGCTACAACTAATCTTCCCTCGCTCGCAGATTCTTCATCAATTGTCGGGTCTAAAATAATTCCGCCACCGCAAGTGTAAACACTAAAATTAAAAGGAACATTTTCAGTTAAAGGCATGCTCTCTTTAGCAGGTTTATCATAATCAATCTTACCTTCTTTTTTATCATAAACTGGAACTTTCGCATGACGTAAAGCAGCCAAAGCTGCTATAAATGCAACATCAAGTAAATTTCCGTCGTCATTAATTGAATAAACATCAACAAAAACCTGCCAAACCTTTTCTCCTTTTTCAATGCATAATTTTTCAAAATCAATATATCCTGATTCTCTTATTCCTCTGTCAACTAATCTCCCAAGTTCAATAGAATCAAATTTTGGAGGCCCATATTCATATCTTGAATTGCTTAGAGGAGTTAATTCTGCACTAACCATTAAATTTCCTTTATCCGGCGAATCTGCATAAGGTTCTGCAAGAGCCATTTTAACTCCTGCCCAAACTTCTGTTTTTCCAACTTTAACTTTTGCACTTCCTTCTGCTTTATTGGAAATCCCGCATTCAATGCTTATATCTCTAAATTCTCCAACCTTTCGACTATCAAATCTTTTGCCCTTTTCAAGATATTCTCTTATTCTATCTGCTGTTAAATTTAAATTTTCAATCATTTTAGTTTTCCTTTTCTATTTTTTTAAGTGTCTCTTTCTGAATCTCGTATATTTTTTTACTTGCTTCTCTTCCCATTTTAAAAGCTTCTTTTAATTCTTTAGTATTTATTTTTCCATCTAATTGAACATGGACAAGCTTTCCGCTTTGACTTAAAAAAGACATCGCAACATCTGTAGCGCCCTCTCCCTCTTCATAATCTTCTTCTTTTTTTGTAACATCAACAACTAATTGTTTGTCCATTTTTCCTACTGAAACACTTGTGATTAAATCTTTCATTGGAACACCTGCATGTGCCAAAGCAAGTGATGCTGCATTTATTCCTGCGCATCTTGTTGAAGCATCTGCTTGCGGAATCATAATATGGACATCAACAACATTGTTTGGGAAATCATCAAGCATTGTAGCAGAGTCAAGAGCCCATTCGCTAATTTTAGAAATTTCAGTTCCTCTTTTACTCGGCCCTGGCCGTATTCTATCACTAACTGAGAAACTCATCATTTGATAATTAACTCTTAAAATTCCTTTTCGCGGATTCTGCATATGCTGGGGATGAAGTTGTTTTGGTCCGTAAACAGCCGCAATAGCAACAGTATCTCCGAATGCAAACATCGCACTTCCGTCAGCATTTGGCACAACTCCAACTTTTGCTTTTATTTCTCTTGTCTCATCAAACTTTCTTCCGTCAAATCTTTTTGTATATGCCATTATTTTTTTCCTCCGTTTGCTTTTTCTTCGTCTAAATATTCTTTAACTTTTTCAGTAAGTCCTGAAATAAATGTCCTGTCACTAATAAACATTATTGCTTTTTTTGCCAAAATTTCTTCTTCAACATTATCTCCTCTTATCCAGACAATTCCATTCTGCCCTACAGTTATCTTACAATTTGTCTCATCTTTTATTAATCTTATCATGCTACCCTCTCTTCCAATAACTCGCGGAACTTTATTTGGATTTATTTTTATAATAAGTCCCCCTTCAAGTTTTCCAAGCCCTTTTCCTTCAAAAGTCAAATCAATTCCCTTTGCTTTAACATTTGATATCTTTGCATTAAAAAATTCTCCGATATCTAGAAATTCCGGAAGATTATTTTTATCAAGGTATCTTGGAACTTCAGTTAATGGTAAAAATGCAGAAGATGCAGCATTAACATCTGTTAACCATCCATTAAATGTAATATCTGAAACTTGCCCAATAACAACATTTCCTCGTCGTGGAATGAAAACTCCAGATAAAGGAATCACCCTCATAACTTTTCCACTCTTCTCTGCAAGCCCATATCTTTCAGCAATAATATTTTCTCCTTCTTTTCTAGTTCCATCTCCAGGAAGATTATCTCCACTAGCGATTATCTCCCCCGGTACAACTACTTCTCTTCTTTCTTCCTTGTTTTCAAAATGTTCTTCATTCATTTTTTCATCCATTATTCTTTTTCTTTAATTTCTTCACTCACAGCACTCCCATGAGTTACAGAATTTAGTTTATCATAAAAATCCATTTGAAGTCCAACAGGCATATTAACAAAAACAACTAAGTCGCCATTGTCCTGCCAGTCTTCCTTTTCTTTATAAGGATTAATAATTCCGTATGACTGTCCTGCATATTGGGCCGGAATTGTTATTTTTAATCTTTTCGTTTCTACTTTTATTGGGATTATAGGATTTAATTTTTCAATTATATCTTTTAATTGAGATTCAATAGGTTTATTTGTAATATTAACCCCTGCTTCCTTCATCGCAGACTCAATTCTCTCGTCGGTATAAGGCCTTCCGCTTCGCGGATCAACAGCATTCTTTGTTAAAAATGCAACAATTTGTTTAGCCCTTTCTCCAAGTTCTTTATGTTTATATTCAACAGGAATTTGAACTTCTCCTTTTTTTATTATCTGCGCAGCAATTTCATTTATGTCTTCTGTTTTAAATGCTGATTTTAAGTCATTATTAGAGGCATGCTCTCCTTTTTTTGAATCAGAAAATACCTTATCAATTCCTAGAATTTCACCCATAGAAATATTTTCCCCTTTTTTGAATGCAAGTGCTTTATCAACATCAACTAAAATTTCAAAATGTTTTCCATCAACTTTTATTCTTGCAATTACTTCAGCCATTTTATAATCAAATAAATTTCTTCAAAGAATTCTCGTCAAGCCTCACAATCCTAGAATCCTTTGAACTCACATAAGCAGTATCAAATCTTTTCAGTTCAAAATTTTTACCAAGAAGTTCCTTGAAAATACTTAGCGCTAATTTAATTCCTCCTTCAATGTTTAGATTATTATTGTATTTCTTCCTCAATATTTCTTTAATTTTCTCGTCATTTTCTCCAATTGCCATAGCAGTGTAAGAAAAATAATTTCCAGTTATATCTGAAGCAAACAAGCCGGGTTGATCTTCATAAATCCCTCCCACCATTAAAGAAACTCCATAAGGTCTTGCTCCCCCATATTGTGTAAACATTTGTTTAGTGTTTGCAATTTCTCGGATAATTGATTCAACTTCTATTGGAGAATCATATGTAATTCTATGTTGTTGAGAAATAACTCTGACTTTATCCATTAAAACTCTCGCATCGCTTAATATTCCTGCAGCGCTCCCAATAATATGTTTATCAATTTCAAAAACTTTGTTCGCACTCCCTGGAACTATCAAAGGATCATTAATTCTTCTGTCGCTAATAATCAAAACTCCATCTGTACAAACAATTCCAATACTTGCACTGCCTAGCCTGACTGTTTTTTCTGCATATTCTACCTGAAGTAAATGTCCATCAGGAGAAAACATAGTTGCAGCACGATCATAGCCCATTGCTTGATGTTGAATTTCACTCGGCATATCCATTTTAATATATTTTTTTAACTCTCATTTAGATTTAGAGAAGCTATAATAATCTTATAATCTCTTAATTTTCTTCTCTTCTTTTTTCATAAGAAGGTGGGGTTTAAAAGGTTTTCGGAGATTTTTAGAAATTTCCTACTTCTCCAAACCCTTAATCGTCCCACTAACTTTCACAACTTTTATTTTTTTTGAAAGAACAAAACTTGCTTTGATTTTTTCAACCTCACTTCGATTAACCGCTAAAATATTTTTTTTAACAAACATTGGTGAAGCCCTTGAATATCCTAAAATCCCAATATATCTTAAAATAATTTCCTCAACATCTTTTTTATTAAAATCTCCAGATAATTTGAGATATCTTTTATTTTCCCTCATGCTCGGCTTTAATAATTTCATAATTAATTTAATCAAACAGAATACTTAAATATTTGCGATTTTCACATCTATGTGAATCTCATAAACCAAACTTCAAAATCATTCATACCTCAAAGCATCGACGGTATTTATCTTTGAAGCCCTATAAGCCGGAATAACTCCAGAGATTATGCCAGTCACTACAGCAAATAAAATACATCCTGCAAAAAGCCACCAAGAATAATAAGGTGCTAAAAAAGACCAACCCAAATCAGCAAGAACTTTTCCAGCTATATATGTTGCAAGATAACCAAAAAAAACTCCAAGTGCTCCAGATACAAATCCGAGGAATGCTGATTCAAATAAGAATATTCCCAAAATCTCAGAATTTTTTGCACCAATGGATTTCAAAACCCCAATCTCTTTAAATCTTTCAAGAACAGATGTAATCATTGTATTTGCCGTGTTTATGCCAGAAACCAAAACAGAAATTAAAGCAATCAAAACAACAAACCCAATTATTATATTCAGCACAGAAGTATAAGATTCAATTAAACTCTTAAATGACTGAACATAAAAATCCTCTTCACCCTTGTCTTGATTCCGCTCATTCCTTAAATTTTTCTCAATGTTTTCCACAATCATATCAATATTTTCAATTTTAACTTTTGCAATGAGCTCAGCATATGAAGTTTTTCCAGGATAAAGTTTTTTAAAATAATCATTTGTCATGTAAATATTTGAATCATCTTGCGGATTCCCAATTTGAGACATAAATCCTACAACCTTTAATTTGGTATCATTAATTTCAATATAGTCATTTAATTCAAGACCCTTGTTGAAAATTTTTTCATCAATTTGATAATTGTATCCAAGAATAACATCTCCAGAATCTCCTGATTTCAAAAATCTCCCCTTATCAATTTTTGCATTAAAGGACTCTATCAATATAGGAATTTTAGGGTCATAAGAAATCAGATAAACATATTTTTGTTCATTTCTATGTTTTACCTGAACTACTTGCAAGTAAGCTCCTGTGACTTTATAAACTCCTGCAGATTTTTCCACAGCTCTTATATCTGAATCTGTAAGCTGAATATTGCTCGTGCCAGATAATCCTGAAAGCCCTTTAGCCATAATTAAAACTTTATCTGCAGAACCTCCACTTGTAATCTCTTGAGTATAATTATAAAGTCCTAATCCAAAACTTAAAAAAATAAAAATAGTCGTAATGCCGACGAGAATTGAAAAAATTGTTAGAAAACTTCTTCCTTTTCTATTTTTTAAATTTCTTAAAGAATACCTAATTGTTTCAGAACTTATCATTCTCTTAATGCCTCCACAGGATTTTGATTTGCAGCATGAATTGCTGGAACAATCCCTGCAATTCCTCCAATTAAAAAACTTCCAAAAAGCGCACTAGCAATTAACCAAAAATTAATTGTTATTGGGACATCACCATTGATAAAATTATTAATCCCAATAATTCCAACAATCCCAACAATTTGCCCAACTATTGCGCCAACCAATCCTCCTATAAATCCCATTAAACTTGACTCAATAAAAAATTGAGTGAATATTTGAGAATTAGTTGCCCCGATGGATTTCATTATTCCAATATCTTTCCTTCTCTCAAGAACAGAGGTTGTCATAGTGTTAACAATTCCTAGAGCACCAATAAAAATTGAAATTGAAGCAACAATTGCAATAAAAATTTGCACACCTCCAATTATCTGATTAACCTGTTCAAGTGATGCCTGAGGAGTTGAAACCTCAAAATTTTCAGAACCTTTCTTTACATCTCTCCTCTTGCGCAAAAGTTTTTCAATATCTTCAACTGTTTTATTAATATTATTTTTATCCGCAGCTTCAACAGCAATCAAATCAACTTTGTCTCCGTAATTTGAAATTGAATCCAAATCATCTGAATTCATGTAAATTACATTGTCAAAAATAAAACTTCCCTGCTTTTCCAAAATCCCGATAACTTGAAAATTTTTCCCTTGAACTTCAATTGTATTTCCTGAGACAATTGCTTTCCCAAAATTATTTGAATCTGTATAAAAATTATAACCTAAATTTATTTTTCCTATATCTCCATCTTTAAGGAGTCTTCCTTCAAGAGTTTTCGCATTAATTTGCTCGTAAATAAAATCTCTATCTGGTCCAGAAGGAATATTTCCGGCATAGGTAAATCCAGCTCTTTTATTGAAGATAGCTTTTACTGGCACAATATTCCTGCCTACCGCTCTTTTCACACTTGAAAGTCCTTTGATTGCATCTAAATCTTTTGTTGTGAGAGGGTCAACAGCACCAGAACCTGGAGGCCCTGCCGAAAGTCCGCCTGCCTGGATTGTTAATAAATCTGTTGAACTTATTCCAAACTGACTTGAAACAGCTGTCTGAAGTCCATTGCCGAGAGAAATCAAAGATACAACTGCCGCAACACCTATAAAAATTCCCAGAAGTGTCAACCAAGACCTCAATCCCCTGTGCCTCAAATTTTTCGCAGATAAAATAAATGCATCTTGAATCATTTTAATCTTAAAAATAAAATGTTCTTTTATTATAAACTTGCCTGTTAAAGAAGATATTATTAAACTTCTTCCCAATATTGCATTTCACTATTTATTTTCTTTTAGCAACAAGTTTCTTAAGTTCGCCATCAATATACTTCTTGCCTTTTTTCTTTCTTGTAACCCTTTCTACTTTCCCATCGCGAAGCCAATAAATTGTTTCAGCATGATGCTCTGCAAGTTCTGGTTCGTGAGTAATCATTATAATTGTCTTGCCCTCTTTATGCAATTTATCTAAAAAATGCATTACAATATCTCCTGTTTTTGTATCGAGATTTCCTGTTGGTTCATCTGCAAGAATAACTTCAGGATCATTAGATAAAGATCTGGCAATAGCAACTCTCTGCTTTTGTCCTCCCGAAAGTTCATTAGGATAATGGTTCATTCTGTCATCAAGTTCAACTAACTTCAGAAGTTCTTCAGCTTTTACCTCTCTTTCTTCTTTCGGAATTCCTTGAAAAGTCATAGGCAAAATTACATTTTCCTTTGCAGTTAAATTAGGGATTAAATTGAAGCTCTGAAAGATAAAACCAATTTTCTTTCCCCTAAGTTGAGCCAATTCTGATTCTGAAAAAGTTGAAATATCTTCATTATCAAGAAAAATATGTCCTTTAGTGGGAACATCTAAACTTCCGACTAAATTCATAGCAGTTGATTTCCCAGAACCAGATGGCCCCATTATCGCAACAAACTCTCCTTCTTCAACTTTAAGAGAAATTCCATCAACAGCTTTTACAACATTGTCGCCCATATAATAATGTTTGAAAACATCAGATAAATTGATTAGTGTCGAATTTTTATTTTCTTCTTTCATAAAATGAAAAACAAGTTCAATTATTTAAATTTAATGTAATTAATTTATCTGGAATAATTTTTAATATGAAATATTTAATGAATTCTCTTTCTTCGCTCTTCCATTCTTTTCTTTTTTATATTTCTACGATATAGCCAGAAAGTGACTAAAAGAATTATTACAACCACAAGAATAATAATCGTTAAAGATTGACTAATCCCAGAACTTTCACTACTTTCAAAATATTTAGAATTAAAATTAACAGATTTTTGAATATTTCTCCTAACATTGGCCTGATCAGTATATGAAATATTAAGAATTATTTCACCATCTAGGGGCACTCCGTTAAAATTTGCCGTCGTATATTCATTCGAATCTAAATCCCCCACAATATTAGTATTTGAACTTTTAAGGATAATATTCTCTTGTTCAGGAATTATAATTGTTACAGCTTTAACATCAACTTCTGCCACATTTAAGATTTGCAAAGTTAATGCACTTGTGCCTAAGTCATAATCCTGAACATAAATTTCAAAGTCCGCACGGGAATCTTGAATAGAGATGTTAAAAAATTTTGAGTAAACTACTTTTGAATAATTTATGTTTGGTCCTGGAGAATAATAAACTTCAATTTGATTATCTCCGTCAGGAGCATCTTTATTTACCTTTAATGTATATGGAATTGTCCAATAAGATTTATAGTTTTCAGCATATGTTCCGCCTATCAATGTTTTGATTGAATCGTTTTCAGTAAATGAAAATGCATAATCTGGGTCAAGTTTAAATGTTGCTCCTCGACATTCGGGATTCCCAACTCCACTCATCTGAAAAAGAAGTTTAACAGTATCTCCTTGGACAGCAGGATAAGGATCTTGATTTACTAATGAAACTCCAAGATTGCATGAATCTGCATTGGCAAAAACACTTGCAAAACTAAAAACCAAGATAAAAAATAATACTATAACTAAAAAATCACCTTCTTTTCTCATATTAATATTAAACTAACTTAACTTTTAAATCTTACCAAAAATCACTGCTTCAAAATTATTTGTTCTCTTACCTTATCAATTTCTTTTTTTGTGGATGCATTCAAATGTTTATTATTATCTTCAAGTATTGAATGAATATTCTTGCAATGCCTTATTATGTATGAAATTTTATTTTGAGGAAGTTTTGTCCTTGATAAAAATCTATATCCTTTAGGAGTTGCTCCATCTTCTGAAGGTTTATCAAATAAAATCTTTGCAAGTTTTTCATTTGAAAGAACTTCATCTAAAGAAGAGGTTGACATAACTGTAGCAGCTTTTTTGCTTTTAGTGTAGTCTTTCAAAATCAATTGTTTTTCTTCTTCAACACCTTTTGTTAATTCTCTTAATCTTAAACTGATAATCGCACCCTCAATACCTAACTCTATAATATCTCTTCTTATTTGTGAGGAAATTCTTGTAATTATTTCAGCTCGTTGAAGAACTCCAGTTATGTCTGAAACAACAGTTAAACCATTTATTTCCAAAAAATTTAATCTAGATAAAAGGCTGTCAAAATTCTCTCTTTCCTTTTCCAAAATTTGAAGAGTTTCAGTAGCACGGGTTAAAATCTCTTCTGTTTTTTTTAAAGGATATCTTATAGTTTTATAATAAAGTGTAATCATTTTTTTTCTTTCAGAAATTGTTATAACGATAGCTCCAGTTTGCTTTGCAGTTCTTTCTCCAGCTTTATGTCTTGTCCCTGTTTCATTTGAAGGAATTCGCGGATCAGGAATTAAAAGAACATTTGCATAAAGGATTTTCCTCATATCTTTTGAAAGAATTATTGCCCCATCCATTTTTGAAAGCTCAAATAATCTTTGCGGAGTAAATCTTGTATTAACTTTAAAACCGCCCTCCATTATTTCTCTAACCTTGTCATTAATAACAATAATAAGCGCACCAAGTTCTGAATTAACAATGCTATCTATTGCCATCCTTAACGGTGTTCCCGGAGAAATAGAATTTAATGTTTCAACCAAATCAACGCTATAATTATCAGATTTTTTTTTCATCTTTAAAAAAACCTTAACTTATATTTAAGCCTTTTTGTTTTCCAAGATTTTATAATCTATTTCCTTCCAAAGTTCTTGTAGTTAATTTTCTCACTAGTTGCAGTCTGGAAAATCATGCCTCCATACAAAATTTCTTGAGTGTAATGATTATCTCCTTCTAAATCATTTTCTTTTATTGGTTTTGCCCCATTATTTAATAAAAGATTAAAATCTGCCGGATAAATCCAAACTTTTTTATCATTTTTGTCCCGCTCAAAAATTATTCTTGCATTTCTAATTATCTCTTCAATTTTTTGTTCTTTCTGCTTTTTCATTTAACTAATTCCTCTGCACCATTTTTTTCTTTAATAACATAACCATATTTACCATTTTCAGCTTCTCTTAGTTGCATTTCATAAACTTCCCTAATCATTTCTTCTGGATTACTTTTGTTAACTAAAATTTCTTTTATCTTCAATAACTCTTCTCCGTCGCCAAAAGTGTTTCCTTTCCCCAAAGTATCTGCATGGAATAAATTCATCAATTCTTCTCTATCTAAACCAGTCTTATCTATTTCTTGAGCTAAAGAATTAAATGCCGAAACAAATTCTTGATAGTTCCTAGTTTTTCTAGTTTTTGCAATGCCTATCATCGGAAGATAGTGGGCTCCAACTAATTTTCCAATTTTTTCTTGATTAAGATTATTTTCTTCAAAGAATTTATTGCTCATTTCCCTTACCATTTCTTCACCAACATATTCATGGTTTGGAAATGTATGCCTTTGCCTTCCTTCTTCATCTTTTTGTAATACTCCATCATAAACTCGCGGTTTTGCAGTCACAGGCTTTCCAATGTCATGCAAATATGCTGCAGCAATTAAATCTTTATCTGAAGATCTTTCTTTAACATATCTAACTACTTCCATAGTATGGTCAAAAACGTCAAAAGCATGGTATTCATTCTGGATTAATCCAATTCCTGCTTGAATTTCTGGAAGATTCATTAATCTCTGCTCTAAATCTGAAAGAGTATTTTCATTTCTAACTTCTTCATTTTCTTTTATTTTGATTGCATTGTTTCTAACTGCTAAATAATTAACACTTTTCATTTTAATCATAGCTCCTCTGAATTTTATCATCACAGCTGCTTATTTCTTTAATTATTTCATCTAAAGATAATGATTTACCCCTAATATTTTCAAATTCAGAAAAAAAGATTTCTTTTTCTTTATTAGGATGATAACTTGATACTCTATAATCATAGCCTTGATGACTCCCATCTATAATTATTCTTATGTTTTTTTCATTTACAGGCCCTCTGTTTACATATACAAATGAAAGAAAAACTTCATGTCCGTCGCTAGATTCAACACTCTTAATTCTTCCAATTTCTTCCTCACCTTCTAAAATATATTTCTCACTACTAGTTTCACAATTTCTTCCTAAATATTCCTGTACCGATGTTTTTTCCATTTTTGTTTTTCCTTAAATAAAATAAAAAATAAAACTACTTAAACAAATCCTCTCCTTATTTGGAGAGCATTATTTACATTATTGGTCCGTGAAATGAAGAACCTCCCTTGTATGTTGTCTCTTTTCCCAATATTTCACTTTGGAATTTGGGATTTGTTGAATAAAACGCTGAATAATTATTTTCTACTTGATTTCCAACGGTATAATTCAAATAAAGTCCCTTCTGACATTTCTCAACATTTGTTAAATTTGGATTCATGTAGGAAATGTTCAATATCTCTTTGGGTATTTCACCATCTGGATTTTCAATTTGATATATTGCTGTTTCTCCAGCTTCTTTCAAATCAAGGGACGGTTGATTTACTGCTTGAACGATTGCAGAAAGGCCCGCAATTCCTAAAGCAGTTACTCCAATAACAAATTTGTCACAGATTATTTCTAAAATTTTTGCCATCTTAACAAGCTACCTCCTTTCAATTTTATCATATGGCTCTTGCTAAGTATGCTTTTTCCTCCTTTCTCGTTTTGTTTTTTGATTTTGTTTTTCATTTTTCTTTAACTCCAATTTCAAGAGCTGCTTCATTTATTCTAACTAGCTTATATTTTTTCAAAAGCATTGAAGGTTCGGTTGGGTCATCATCTGGATAAAATGGTCCTTTCAAATCATCAGATCCAAAAGGTCCATTTTTTGGATAACCTGATTTATCAAAGCCATCACTAACATATTTGTTTTTTATATTTTCCAATTGATATTTTGGCAAGTTCACTTCATAATCTTGCTCTTTGTTTTGGTATTCCATTTTGTTTTTCCTTGATAAATAATAAAAATAAATCTTATTAAAGAGTTCCTCTCTATTTTTGGAGAGCATTAAAAATAGATATTAAGCTAAAGAGTAACCTTCTTTTGCCAGAAGTTTTTTTAAATATTTTCTTCCAGTTTTTGTTTTAAAGTTAGGCGCCCGTTTATTAAAAAATTTAATAAAATATTTCTTTAAATTTTTTTTGGAATAAGTCGGCGGCGCCCTTTTAGTGTCAATTTGCCCCAAACTATCTGCCTCAAAAACAAGTTGCGCTTCTTTAGTTTTAATTTTATCAACTTCATCGTGGATTTTAACAAGGTAACAAATTTTTTCAATTTCTTTTTTTGAATAACCTTTAATCTCTCCTAGTATTTTTTTTGAAATTTTAAAACTTCTTTTCATATGTTCTTTCTTCATATTTGTAACTTCGTCAGGGTTATCTGAATTAGACTTCTCAAATAAACCGCTATATCCTATATCATGCAAATAAATAGAACTCACAAGTATTTTTGAATTTCCCTTTTCTGTTTTTAGCAATTGTTTCATCCAATAAACACAAGCAAGAGTATGGGGATAGTCCCAACCCTTTCTCCCAAATTCTAAATATTTTTTCACCTCTTTTTTTAACTTATTCTCTAAAGTTTTATCCATTTTTAAAAATTTAAATTACTTTATTTTATCCATTCACAAGTTTATTTAAATATTGATTTAGATTTTATCTTCAATGCTTCCAATCATCAAACTTTTTTTTATCATTCTGATGTCTGGATTATTGACAAGGAAATGAGTTATTGAACCATTTCTTTCCTTGGAAATTTCTACAACATCTTTTGCAGGGTCATAACCTACTTTTCTTCCCACACTTTTAGCTGCGCATCTTATTGCTACTTCTTGTGAACAAACTTCTTCAAATCCTCCAGGGGAAACGAACCTATACATTGCCCATGATTCTGCAATTTTTTCGCCACCTTGATAAACCTCAAAGACATAATCTTCGCTAGCTATATAGCAACCATATCTTAAATCATAATTTGGCTCTCCCTGTTTCAAACTCATTACAAATCTTTTTCCTTCTCCAGTATTTGATTCTCGACTTTCTTGTTCCATTTTATTTTCTCCTTAGTTTTGGCTATTTATTTAGATTAATGAAAATAAAAAAGAATTATATTTAAATAAATCCTCTCCAATTTTGGAGAGGCTTTTACATTTTTCGGTATGCTTCTAGACAAGCAGATTCCATTTCTCCAATATTCTTAAATCCCAGTTTTTCAAGTATTCTTTCTCCTTCATTGGGCACATCTCTTTGATTTTTAGAAAAGCTTGATAAACTTTCTATACTTTCTGCTTGGGTAAAAAATATTCCTCCTTGTGGAAGCATCTCGTAGACTTCTCCACATATATCCTCGACAAAACTCGGATTTATGCCTTTCCTAAGCCTTCTTGCTAACTTAGGACTATCAAAAAACATTTTAGCTATTGCTATATCTGGTTTAAATCCGCTAGGCAAAACAGCCCTAATTGGAGTTCTTAATAAATCTACTTGAATGTGTCGGTAATTTTCATTAGGCGAGCTATCAATGTCAAGCCCAACAACATTCCCTCCCAAGGATGAAAGTTCTCTTGCCTGGTAATTAGAACCTTCTGTGCATCCAACATTCGCTCCACATCCAATTTCCAGTATATTTTTTCCCCTTATTCCTTCAGCGTATTTGTGCATGTCAACAAGTCTACTAATGTCATAATTTAATGAACGGATGATGTGCTCTTCTGAAAAACCAGCATCAATCATCTCTTGCAAATCTCCCTCTGCTTCTCTGCTTCCAACATTCTGATTAATTATATCAACAATTCCTTGAGGGTCACAACTATGTTTTCCCATATGCTCTCGTTGAAGAACCCTAATTATTCTAGATTTATCAAATGTTAAATTCATTTTTTCTCTCGCTGTTTTTCATTAATTTTTTTAGTTTTCATATTAATTTCTCCAAAAAAACTATTTTGATTATTTTGGAAATAAAGAGAACCCCCTGCCACACCTATGAGAGTAATGGCTAACAGATTAAGCGAAATTCCAACTATTAATCCAATAAAAGCTAATTCAATAGATTTCTTTAAAGTATCCTCTATCGCTTTCACAAACAATTTCTTTCTGTTTATTGTTTTCTTTTTCATTTTAGTTTTCTCCTTAATATTTCTATAAAATAAAATTACTTAAATAAATCCTCTCCTTATTTGGAGAGTAAAATATATAAATACAATTTTTCTATAAATTATATGGAAACAAAAATATTGGAAGATATTGGACTATCAAAAAACGAAATAAATGTTTTCATTACTTTATTAAAAATTGGAGAATCAAAAGCAGGAGAAACAATAACTCAATCAAAACTCCAAAGTTCAGCAGTTTATAATTCAATTAATTCTTTAATAGAAAGAGGGCTAATTTCTTATGTTAAAAAATCACAAGTTAAATATTATAAGGCTGCAAACCCTGAGGCAATCCTTAATTACATCGATACTAAAAAGAAAGAATATCTTTCTTTATTGCCTGAATTAAAAAATCTTCAAAGTAAACAAAATAAAGAGGGCGTTGAATTTTTCAAATCTTCAAAAGGAATAAAGACGTTAATTTCTGAACTTTTAATTGATGCAAAAAAAGGAGACGTTTACAGATTTTTTTCAGTTGAAGACCCAGAAAAATACGAGCATGCAAGAATGGTTTTTGCAACTAGCAAACAATTAAGATATGAAAAAGGAGTTAAATCAAAAGGACTTTTTCATGAATCTTTAAGAAACAGAACAAGAAAAAATAAAAAAACACAAAAAAAATTCTTAAACATTTCAATGCCTCCAAATATGCAGATGATAAATAATAAAGTTGCAATTTTTTCCTGGGAAGGAGAACCGACGGGAATTTTAATTAAATCAAAATCAATTTACGAAACTTACATAAAATTCTTTGACGGACTTTGGGATAAGGCAAAAGAATAAAGTTTTTAAATATTAAATAATTAATGTTCATATGGCTCACACAAAAGCTAAAAAAAGAGAAAGAGGTTTTCAATCTAGGGAAAGTGCATTAAAGGCTATTGAAGAAAAAGGTTGGCCAGGTGCTGAAGAAACATATAATCTTTCTAACTCTATAGGCCCTATTGAGTGGGCATATCGTTCTTGGAAAACACAAGATCATCTTGATGATGAATCATTAAAACAATTTGGGTATCAATCATTAAATACTGCGCATGGAGTCCCTCCTAAAAAAATGGTTTTAGAATACTTAAATAAAAAAATTAAAAAAGATAAAGAATGGTTAAAACATTGTGAACAATACTATGAAAGATTTAAAGCACTTTATGAAGCATCTTCTAATAATGATGAAGAAAAGCTTATAGAATTAATGGAAAAAGGCTATGCAGGAGAACATTATTCTCGTTTAATAAAAGGAGATGAAAGGGAAAGAGAAAGAGCGATATGGGCTATTAAATTAGAGTATAAAAAGGAGCAAAAATTAAAATCAAATGAAAGAAGTCTTAGAACAGCTCATGTATTATATCACCGAGATAAAAAGATGAAAGAAGATTTTGCCAAGAATTATGACGACATTATTTCAACAGGTTTTGACGGTAAAAGAACAAAACCTCGACACGGAATAGAATCAAAAATAGCAACTTATGTTGGAATATTAGCAGGAGGAGCAGGACTTGCAACACTCTCAACAAACTTAACTGGAAATGTCGTCGGAACTAACTCAACAGCAAGTTATCTTGGAATTTTATTAATAGCTGCAGGCTTAATTGGAACTTATTTATTCTTTAAGAAAAAATAATCATTTACTCCTCAAAGTATAAATTCTTCTAACAAAACTCTTTAACTTTTTTAAATTAATTTGCTTAAATTGAAATATTAACTAACTTACGATGCTTTTTTCCTAGTTTTTTTAGTTGATTTTTTTACAGTTTTATCTGGAGTTTCAAGATAATCATTTGGATTTACTTCTTTAAACCCAGAACCTGTTTCAAATTGGTATAACTTAAGGTTTCTGTTTTTGGATTCTTGCGCTAATGCATTTAATTCGCCAGGGTAATATTCATCTTCGCTTCCAAAAAAATAAATACCCTTAATATCATAATTTCCAATTATGAATTCATTATATTTATATCTTGGAGACGGTTTAATTGCATTTTTTATTCTTTCTAAAATAGGTAATTCATCTTTACCTGAAATTTTAAGCCCTCTTAATCTTCTTCCTGATTCTAATCCTTGAGAACCCATATCTTCATTTGAAGCATCATAAATATCTCCGTTACCTAAAATAATTCCATATCCTCCACAAAAAAACTTTCTTTCATTACTATCATCATCTACGGAGGAAGCACTTAACATTGGTTTTTCTTGTGTTATTATATCTAAAAAATTTCGCATCCTAAATGATTCTGGATCTCCCTTATTCATTAAACCTCTATTATTAACACTATGCAGCCTATTTCCAGGCCTATCGCTTGGAATTGAATGAATAAAATAAACTCTCTTCCCTTTATTTTCAACATCTGAAATTTTAACAGTTTTTGCTAAATTAAAATAAGCGTCAATTAAATAATCTCTATCTTGGTATTTTGAGCTAGCAATATCTGTTCCTTTTTGAAAATCCTCCATATCTATTAATCTAGAAATTTGAAAATCTCCAAAAGGCACATTATTTTCTTTTATGTCTCTTTCAAGTTCTTCTTCTGCTTTTTGAAATCCTAACTTTCTTTTTTTATTTTCTAATTTTTGGTATTCTTTTTTTGGAAAAGACATTTTGAGTTTTTCATAAACTTGCGCTAATTCCTCTCCTGTTTGTAAATATTCATTTTCGTACATGGGCATATATTTTCCAGATTTAGCGGCTTTATCCATTTTTTTCTTTTCTTGATACAGTTTTTTTCTCAATAATGGAATTTTTTCATTTAATTTTTCAATTTGTTTTCTTTCTTCAAGAAGATATTCAACCTTTTTTTCATCATATTCTTCTTGATAATCTTCGGCCTCTTTTCCAATAACACTTTTTTGTGGAATATGTTCAACATGACTCCACCCCAATATTTTTTTTAACCTAGAAGGTTTTCCAGAATATCTTTTTTCTAAATCTTTTTCATGATGGTCTCCAACAAGATTTTCTAAGGAAGGAGATTTTTTCTTTTTACTTTTTTCATCTTCCTCCTCTTCTTTTCTCCCTAACCATTCCTGCAATGAATCAGACGAGGCTCCTAAAATCAATATTCCTGCAAAAATTAATATTAAAGATAGATAAGGTATATTTGAGGAAGGTACTTTAAATTGTTCAACTATAACGTTTCCAGTCAAGGAACTAGTAGACAATAAAACAACCCCCAAACAAATTAAAATTATTCCAAGGTATTTTAATTTCATTACTTTTAGAAGAGATTCCACTTTATAAATTTACCAATTTTCATTCAAAAACATATTTAAACCAACATTTCATAACTCTTTCATGTTTAAAATACACACCCTAGGCGGATATAACGAAGTCGGAAAAAATATGACAGCTGCCGACTTTGGAGATGATATTATTGTTTTTGATGCAGGACTTTATCTTCCTGCAGTTATTGACTTGCAAGAGTCCGACAGAAAACCAACGCCTCAACTTTTAGAAAGCACAGGCGCTCTTCCCGACGACACTTTTCTAAGAAAAAATAAGGACAAAGTCAGAGCTTTCCTAATCACTCATGCACACTTAGACCACGTCGGCGCAGTTCACTACATTGCTTCACGTTATCCTAAAGCTGAAATTTATGGAACACCTTTCACAATTGAAATACTAAAATCCTTGATGGATGATTCAAAAGTTTTCTTAAAAAATAAAATAACTGCAGTAGAACCTGACGGTTCCGTAGAAATAAAAGGAGCAAAACAAACATACAAAGCAGATTTCGTAAACATGACTCACTCAACAATACAATCAACAATGATCGCCCTTCATTCTAAACAAGGAATAGTTGTTTATTGTAATGACTATAAATTAGATAACAGCCCTGTAATGGGTAACCCTCCAAACTATCAAAAAATGAGAGAACTTGCAAAAAAAGGAGTTAAAGCATTAATTGTTGACTCTCTTTATTCAAAAGATGAAAGAAAAACACATAGTGAAAAAATTGCAAGAGCAATGGTTGAAGAAGTTTTATTAACAGTTGACCATGGAAATCATGCAATCATCATTTCAACTTTTTCTTCACACATTGCAAGATTAAAAAGCATAGTGGATTTCAGCAAAAAACTAGACAGGCAAGTAATTTTCGTCGGTAGAAGTTTAATAAAATATATCAATGCAGCAAAAAAAATCGGACAATGTCCATTCGACAAAGATATTAAAATGGCTAGTTATACTAATCAATTAAAATCTGTATTAAAACAAATAGACCAAAACAGGGGAAAATATATTCTTGTTTGCACAGGACACCAAGCAGAACCAGGTTCCATTCTTGATAGATTGTGCGCAAATAAACTTCCTTTTTCATTTAAGCCAATGGACAGTGTTATATTTTCCTCCAAAGTTATTCCTGTTCCAGTAAATCAAGCTAACAGGGCAGCAATGGATAAAAAATTAAGAATGAAAGATGTAAGAATTTTTGATAATGTTCATGTTTCAGGGCATGGTGGAAGAGAGGATTTAAGAGATTTAATCTCAATATTAAAACCGCAACATATTGTGCCTTCTCACGGCGGATTAGACAAAACAACGCCTGCAATGGAGCTTGCTAAAGAAATGGGTTTCAAATATGATAAAACCGCGCACTTGTGCCAAGACGGGAGCGTTGTTGTTATAAATTAATTTTATAGATGAAATAGCAAACTTTAAAAGGAACTTGAAATGTAGTTTTTCATGGAATTCCCCCACGTTGAAATAATACACTCAAAAATAAGAAATACTAAATGCACTATTGCTAGAAAGTTATATACCGAAGAAAAAATAAATTACGAAAAATCAATACGTAATTCTGATTTAAAAATGATAAATAATACGAATTATTTTTGCCCCAGAGAAAGTTATTTTTTTGATAACAAAAAAATATGTTTTATTATTATCGAAACTTTAATTTTTTCGATATTCTTTTTTTAAACCAAACAGGAATAAGAACAGCCACTTTGCCAGAACTTTCAGACATGGTTAATTTAGATAATATTCTTCTAAAAGGCAAGCATACTTTTGGCCCTGAAATTATATTAAGAAATGCTAAAAACCAATGTTATAGCAATCAAAATATTTCCATGTTTAACACTCTTAAAGATTTAGCAGGATTAAAAACATTAAAAACACCCTATATTCTTAGAGGATTTAAACTAGAAAAAGATGAATCAAACGAGCAATATGGTTTTTCTGTTGTTCCGAACGATAACTTCCAAGTTTTTAAAGCTCCAGATTTTTCAACTAAAAATAATAAAAGAAATATTAAAAGAATAAATCCAGACTACTCTATTGAGTGGGCTAAAGAAGGAGAAAAAAATACAGGGAAGTTATATTCCTCTCCAGAAATGGTTTGCCCTATTTTTATTAATGAATATTTAGATATAGGGTCTGGTTTTGGAAATTTTGAGTTTAGTAATAAGAATTCGACGGTAATTACAATAGAGGATTTTGAAAGAGATAGAACACAAAATACCGAAGGTGATTTAACAAATATTGTTGAAAATCTCAAAATCCAAGGGCAAGAATATGAAGAAAAATACAAAAAATCAAAATTAAAATACAAATATCTCAATAAAAAATACAAAAAATCAAGAGATAAAATCAGAAAGCAAAATAGCTAACGTTAAGATATTATATTTGTCAGAAAGCAAACTATAAAAACTAAAATTACATTAAGTTTATATAAATTTCAGATAAATAAAAAAGAAGTGAAATGGTAAGAGCAGATATTGTTATAGCAATGAAGAATTCAATAGAAAGAGGGTATTCACTAGAACAGTCTGCACAATCTTTATTCAATGCAGGATATTCTCAAAATGATATTTATGAAGCAATTAATTACCTCACTTCTGGAATAGGAAATGTTGGGAATTATTATCAGCAAAATTCAGATAATCAAAATTCTCAAACTCAAAAATCCTTAAATCAAAATGAACCTGTCGACGAAAAATCAGAAGATGATAAAAATTCAGAATCAAGTCAGGAAGGATATAAATCAAATTTCGTATCTGGAAATTATGGAGAGGTTAAAAAAAATCCCTATCAAAATAATGTTTTACAAAAATCTCTAAAGCAAAAGAAATCAAAATTCATTTCTGGAAAATTCATAGCACTTATCTCTTTGTTGGCTTTCTTCGTTTTAATTTTAATATTTGTATTAATCTTCCGCGATAATCTAACTTCTTTCTTAGATAAATTAACAGGTTAATCTAATTAAAATAAATATTTAACAAAATGACTAAAGAAATTTACCTTCCTGCTGAAGATTCATACCTTTTAGCAGAAACAATAAAAAATTATCTGAAAGATAATAAGTTTAATAAAAATCAAATTGAAAAATTAACTGCGTTAGATTTGGGAACTGGTTCAGCATTTCAGTCAAAAAATTTAATCTTGCATGGATTGAAAAAAGAAAACATTTTAGCTTTAGACATTAACCAGAAAGCACTTAAGGAGGCAAAAAAACTCGGGGTTAAAATTATTCTTTCAGATTTATTCAATGAAATCCCAAAAATAAAAAAATTTAACATTATTCTTTTCAATCCACCATATCTTCCCGAAAATATCTTTGATAAAAATTTAGATACTTCTGGAGGAAAATTCGGAGATGAAGTTATTATAGAATTCATAAAGCAACTTCCAGATTATTTAGAAAAAGAAGGTAAAGCATTTTTTATCTCTTCAAGTTTAGCTAAAGATCGCTGGAAAAAAGAAGCTGAAAAGCAAGGACTTAAAATAGAAAAAGCAGGAGAAAAAAGAATTTTCTTTGAAGAACTCTATTGCTGGAAGTTGGGTTTTTAATTATTACTAGAACCATCTGCCTGTCTTTCAACAAATCCGCATTTTTTACACTTGAATAAATAAACATTTGATTCATCACTATAAGACGCGCCAAGATCGTATATTTCACAATAATCAAAAGAGCATTTTTTACACTTGTGTGGAAAGCCTTCCTTGGAAATATCTTCATTAACTACTCCTTCCCCCTTTTTTATTTGTTCAGGAAATTTTGATTTTACTTTAATATCAGAGTAAGCTTCTTTAACAAAACCACAATTACAAAAACCAAATTTTCCTCCATTAATCTTCTTAATAGTAATTATGCCTCCACATAAATCACAGAACATTTTGCCTTCCATAAAAATTAAAGAAAGACCTCTCTTTTAAATCTTTAAACCCTCGAACAAAATATTTAAAAACTTATAAATAATTGTTATTTTATCAATGCCCTAGGAGAAAATCAGATTCTTGAATAATTTATAATTTTAACTAAAACCCAACAATATTTATAAAAACAAAACTCTCTCGTGAATTATGAAATTTGCCCATATGGGAGATTGTCATTTAGGAGGTTGGAGATTTCCAGAACTACAAGAGCTTAATTTCCAGAGCTTTTCAAAGGCACTTGAAATAAGTATTAAAGAAAAGGTAGATATGATTTTAATCACAGGAGATTTATTCGACTCTGCTTACCCTCCAATTGACGTCTTGAAACGAACTTTTGCAGAATTTAGAAAAATAAAGGAGTCAAAAATTCCTTGTTTTATCATAGCGGGCTCTCATGATTATTCGGTTGCCGGAAAAACATTTCTAGATGTTTTAGAGCATGCGGGCTTTTGCAAAAATGTTTTTCTTCCTGAAGAAAAAGATGAAAAAATTTATCTTCAACCCACAACCT
>Ga0210057_1000443_pt1 | contig 68626 bp, 78 predicted proteins | sample CryGeyCG2114_010_2_FD_183968 | JGI IMG/M metagenome (GOLD analysis project Ga0210057, IMG submission 183968) | Groundwater microbial communities from aquifer - Crystal Geyser CG10_big_fil_rev_8/21/14_0.10 (SPAdes) (version 2) | ecosystem: Environmental > Aquatic > Deep subsurface > Groundwater ...
TCTGCCAACTCTGCAAATTCTTTCATTGTCTTTTTATCAAAAGCCTTGGATAAAATCAAAGTTTCAACAGCGCCATATTGCAGCGCTTTTCTTACATCATTCTCCTTGTAAAAAGCCAGGTCTGGTTTTTCTCCGAGAGTTTCAAAAAATTTCTCCAAAACTTTTTTCTCATAGACAATTTCCTGTCCTGCTAATAAATCTCTTGATTTTTCAACAAGTTCCTTAAGTCCTGATTCATCAGAATCCCCAATATCAATTCTTCCAATAACTTTTTCTCTTAATTTTGTAGCTAGATATTCCCCGTCGAGAAATTCATCTTTTGTAGGAACTGGCCCCCCCACTAAAATTCCTTTCAGTTTAGGCATTTCATAAAATACTTTTTTCATTTCTTCTGCAATTCTTTTGTAAAATTCTTTTGTCAATCCCTCGGTAATTCTATGAAATCTCTGGCTTGATTGCCCTCCTGCCCTGACTTTGCTCGGAACTCCCGACGTCATCTTTTGCACGACTTCAATTCTTTTTCCTTCGAGATATCCTATTGTCGCTTCTTTTCTATCCATTACCAGCAAACCAAAAATTTCAGAAACTTCCAGCATTGTTTTTAGAGGTTCTAAAACAAATTCTTTATCACATCTGTAAAGTCGGATTTTCAACGGCTGAATTGGTTCTATATCCCACAATTGCAAATCACTTTGCCCTTCAACTTTTGAAATATTCCCCGCAAAAACAGCAAGCCCGTTTTCAGGAGTTCTCTTCAATCCCTTCAGATATCTTACAATTTTATCAAGGGCGTCAGTAACATTATTTCTTGTCGTCGTTGATTTGATATTTTTTGCAGTTGATTTTTCTGCTTCCAGCTGTTTCTGAACAGAATTAGCGTCGTAATCTGCAGGAATGTAAACACTGATAAATTCAGTATGTCGTCCTTTGTAACTTTCAAGTTCTGTGACTTTTTCCTTTAGTTCATCTCGTGTTAGTTTCATTTGGCAGGGTCCTCCTGGCGAATGAACAGCGAATTTTCTATTTGATGTCTCATTTTATATTATGCATCGCAGTTAAATCTTTTTTATATTTATCAAGTTCTTTAGGAATTTTGATAGAAATCTCTTCTCTTAAACTTATACTTTTTTCTTTTTTCTCTTTCCAGACATTGCTGTTAAATTCAAGAATCATGTCAAAAATTTCTTTGTCATTTTTATTTTCCTGGACTTTCATTTTCTCAGGCCATTTGGAAACATGTATTGAATTATCTTTCTCGATTTTTTTGAAATAATTTTGATATATTTCTTCTGTAATAAAAGGCATTATCGGGGCAATTAGTTTTGCTATTGTTAAAAGAGAATTATATAACACAAAAAAAGCCGATTCCTTTTCCTGTTTTGTCCCATTGTAAACTCTTGATTTTATTATTTCAAGATAATTTCCGCAGAAATAATTCCAAAAGAAATTTTCTATTTCTGCTCTTGCTTTGTTATATTCATAATTTTCAAAACTTTCTGTGCAAGATTTAATTAATCTGTTTAATTGAGATAAAAATAATTTATCTATTTCTTCCAGATTAATTTTCTTAGGGGAATAGTTTCCAAGATTCATAAAAATAAATTTTGAAGCATTAATCAGTTTGTTTATGAATTTTTTTCCTGTAACCAAATCTTTTTCCTGGTAATCAAAATCTTCTCCGAGTTTTGAAGATGCTGCCCAGAATCTCAAGGCATCAGCGCCATATTTTTCCAGAACATCCTGAGGATTGATTACATTTCCCTTGCTCTTTGACATTTTTTCTCCGTGAAGAGAAACATTTCCTGAAATCATTATTTCATTCCACGGAATTTTATTTTCATGAAGGTAACTTTTTACAATTGTGTAAAATGCCCAGGTTCGAATTATATCATGAGCCTGAGGTCTGAGAGAAAATGGAATTTTTATTTTATTATTAACAAGAGAACTTGCAATCTGCGGAGTCAGTGAAGAAGTTGCCCAGGTATCCAAAACTTTTTTTTCGGGTTCTGCATTTTCGTTGCATTCAGGACATTTTTTATTTGCATTCAAGGGATCAACAGGAAGTTCTTTTTCCGACGGCAAAATTATTTTATTGCATTTTTTGCATTCCCAAACAGGAATAGGAACACCAAAATGTCTTTCCCTTGAAATTCCCCAATCCCATTCCAATCCTTTAACCCAGTTATCATACCGCTTGTGCATAAATTCAGGATGCCATTTTATTTTATTCCCCTGCTCAATAAATTTTTTCTTCTTGTCAAGGATTTTGATGAACCATTGTTCTGTCTGGATAAATTCTATTGGAGTTCCGCATTTGTCATGAACATTTACAACATGCAAAATTTCCTTTTGTTCAGTAATCAAATTTTTATTTTTCAAGTCTTCCAGAATTTTTTTTCTGGCTTCTTTAACTTTTAATCCCTGATACGGCGGAATTGTTAATCTTCCATTTTTGTCCAAAATAATTCTCGGTTTTAGTTTATGTCTGTTTATCGCATCAACATCAAATCTGTCTCCATAAGAACAAATCATCAAGGCACCTGTTCCTTTTTCAGGATTAGCAGACTCATCAGCAATAACAGGAACTTCAAAATTAAATAATGGAACCTTAACTTTTTTCCCAACTAAATTTTTGTATCTCTTGTCAGAAGGATGAACAAAAACAGCAACACAAGCGCCCAAAAGTTCAGGTCTCGTCGTGGCAACCAATAAATTTTTTCCATTATATGAAAATTTAATTGTAGAAAATAAACTTTTTTCTTCCTTGTCTTCAAGTTCTGCCTGCGCGATTGCAGTCTGGCATTCACAGCACCATAAAGTTGGAAATTCTTTTTTGTAAATATCGCCTTTATTAAATAATTCAATAAAAGATTTTTGTGAAATTTTTCTGGTGTTGTCATCAATAGTTGAATAGTATGTTTCAAAATCGCACGATATTCCAATGTTTTTCCAATCCTGAACAAAAGCAGGAATTTCTTTTTTCAAAAAGTTCATGCAGAGTTTAATAAATTCTCCTCGTGACATGTCTTTTGATTTAACACCTAAACTTTTTTCAACAAGTCTTTCTGTCGGTAGTCCGTTGTCGTCAGTTCCAAAAGGATAGAAAACATTATTTCCTTTCATTCTCATAAACCTTGCAACAAAATCCTGCTGGCTGTAAGAAAAAGCGTGCCCCATATGCATTTTTCCTGAAACAGTCGGAGGCGGCGTGTCAATAGAATAAATTCTTTTTTTGCTTTTAGAATCAAATCTGTAAATTTTTTCCTTCTCCCATAATTTTTTGCATTTTTCTTCAATTTTCTTGAAATCAGACAAGTCTTCAGCCATAAAAATTATAATCAAGAAACTTTTAAATACCTTATCCTTTTAATTTTACTATGACAGAACAGAAGTCCACTGCAGACAGGAAGTCAGCCGTTCATTCGACAAAGTCAAATGACAGCACAAATAAAAATTCAGTAGAATTTTCATAATGGCAGACAGCGGAGTAAATATCCCCTCAGGAATGGGCGGATTAGTAAAATTCAAGGAAGAATATGAAAGTAAATTTAATCTGAAGCCAGTTCATATAGTTATATTTGTTATTCTTCTGGTAATATTCAGAATTGCACTGGGGATTTTTGTGAAATAAAATGTTTCCAGGAATTAATCCAAAACAAATGCAGGCAGTTATGAAGCAGATGGGAATGGCCCAAACTGAAATTCCTTCTTCAAGAGTTATAATAGAAAAAGAAGACGGAAATAAGATTACAATAAATAATCCTTCTGTTATGAAAATAAAAATGCAGGGACAGGAATCTTTCCAGATATCAGGAGATGTTTCTGAAGAAAGCGGTTTCTCTGAAGATGACATAAAAGTTGTAATGGAAAAAACAAATTGTTCTAAAAGCGAAGCAAAAAACACACTGGAAGAAACAGGAGACTTGGCAGAGGCAATTTTAAAATTATCTTAATCAAAAAATTATAATTATTTTAATTTTTTACAAAACATATAAATACTTCCTCTCCTTCTGAAATTATACTTCTGAGGGGTTATGGAAGATATAATTCAAGAAAAAATTAGTGCAGACCATCTGCTTTATGTAAGTCTGAAGTATACAAAGACGTGCGATGTAATTGTGAATCTCCTTTTCCGTTGGAGAAGGATGATAGAAACAAGCATAGAAAGAATTCTTGAGCATGCAAAAAAGAAAAAGAAAATTTCAAGCATTCCTACAAATCCGGTCGGACAAATTAGGGAAATCAGAGAATTGTTCAAAAAAGATAAAGAATTCTTGGAAGTGATTGACTTGTATGAAATGTTCAAGAAAATAAAAGAACTTAGAACAGAAAGAATTGGCGAGTTCAGGAAAAATGTTTCGTTGAAAATTTTTTATCAGGGAAAAGAGATAGACGTGAATCTTGAGAAACTTAAGGAATATGCAGAAATGTTAGAAAAATTTATAAGTAAGGTTAAGCAATTTCTTTCATCGTAGAAGCGTTTCTACACTTTAAAATGACTGAACAGGAAATTCAGCACAAATAAAAATTAAGAAAATTTTCATAATGAAGAAAATAATTGTCATAACATCTGGTAAAGGTGGCGTTGGGAAAACCACAACAGCAATAAATCTCGGAGCAGCAATAAATTTTTTCGGAAAAGATGTCCTTGTTATTGACGGAAATTTAACAACCCCCAACGTCGGAATACACCTTAATTCTCCAGAAGTTCCTGTAAATTTAAATCATGTTCTTTCAGGAAAAGCAGACGCCTACGAAGCAGTTTACGAGCACGAATCAGGAGTAAAGATAATGCCGTCTTCATTGTCAATAAAAGAGTTAAGCAAAATTCATCCTGAAAGAATAAAAGATTTCAGGGAAGATTTCAAAAAGATTTCTGATTACATTATAGTTGATAGTGCAGCAGGATTAGGCAATGAAGCCCTTTCTACGATTAATATGGCAGATGAGATAATTGTCGTGACAAATCCTGAAATGCCTGCAATAACAGACGCATTGAAAGCAATAAAAGTTGCCGAGCAAATGAAAAAACCTATTTTGGGAATTATAGTTACAAGAGTAAGAAAGAATGATTTTGAAATGTCGCCAGAAGTAGTAAAAGAAATGCTTGAAGCTCCTGTTCTTGGAATGATTCCCGAAGATATTTCAATTCAGAAATCTTTAAGCATGAAAGATGCAGTTATTCATACTCACCCAAAAAGCAATGCATCAAGAGCTTACAAGGAAATCGCAGCACGAATTTTAGAAATTAGTTATGATTCTGACAAAGACAAACCATCTTTGTGGGAAAGAATTTTGATGAAAATGAAATTGAGGAAATAATTACCTTATTCTGCTCCCAACTTCAATTTCATTTTCTGGCGAGAGCAAAACCACTTCATTCTCGTCGCTGTTAACTGCAACAAGAATCATTCCCTGACTTTCAATTCCTTTAAGTTTTCTCGGCGCAAGATTTGCAAGTAAAATTATTTTCTTTCCTTTCAAATCATCTTTTGCATAATATTGTTTTATTCCTGCGCAGACAGTTCGCATTTCCTCACCGATGTTAATTGTTAATTTGTAAAGCTTGTCCGCATTTGGAATTTCTTCAACTTCAGTTATTTCTCCGACTTTCAAATCAAGTTTTTCAAAATCCTCGTAGGAAATTTCTGGCTTAGTCATTGTTCTATCTTCTTGAATAAAATATCTGATTTTTTAATTTTATCGTTCTTGAATTGTTTTAAAATTTTTTCGCTTGATGACGGAATGAATGGAGATAATAATCTTGCAATTTCTCTTATGCTTCCAGCAAGTTCATATAAAACTTTCTTGTCATGAGTTTCCCAAGGTTTTTTATTTTGCACATATTCATTGCAGATATCAATAAATGAAAAAATTTCATTTAAAACTTTATCAAGTTCATATCTTTCAAAATATTTTTCAATTTCTTTTAATTTCAATTTTTTCAATAATTTATTTTCACATTTTTCCAATCCGTATTTCTCTGCAAGTGCTGCAACTCTTGAAACTAAATTTCCAAGTTTGTCAGCAAGTTCATTGTTGTATCTGTCAATTACAACTTTTTTTGAAAAATCCCCGTCGTCGCCAAAAGGTGTTTCTCTGAATAAAAAATATCTTATTGCATCCACTCCTGCAATTTCAATTAATTCGTCGACATTGATAACTTTTCCTCGTGATTTTGAAATTTTTTCATTATTAAAAGTCCACCATCCATGAGCAAATATTTTTTTCGGAAGTTCTATTCCTGCAGACATTAGCATTGCAGGCCAATAAACTGCATGAAACCAGAGAATATCTTTTCCAATTAAATGAATATCAGCGGGCCAAAAACCATCAGCACCAGAATAATAATTTAACAAAGCATCAAACCAAACATAACAAATATGTTTCTTGTCAAAAGGCAAGGGAATTCCCCAATTAAAACTTGTTCTTGAAATACTTAAATCACTTAATCCTTCTGCAACTCGGTTAACAATTTCTTTCTGCCGAAATTTTGGAGAAATAAAATCAGGATTTTTTTTATATAAGTCAAGAAGTTTTTTTTGATATTTTCCTAACTTGAAAAAATAACTTGATTCTCTAAGTTTTTCAATTTTAGTTTTATGAATAGGGCAGCAACCATTAACTAAATCTTTTTCAGTGTAATAAGCTTCACAACCTGTGCAATAATAACCTTCATATTCTCCAAGATAAATATCTCCTTTATTGTAAACTTTCTGCAAAATTTCCTGAACAACTTTCTCATGGTCTTTATCCGTTGTTCTTATGAATCTATCATATTCAATGTTAAGTTTTTTCCATGCTTCCTTGAATTTTGGAACTAATCCGTCGACAAATTCTTTTGGAGTTTTACCATTTTTTTTCGCTGCATCCTGAATTTTTTTCCCATGTTCATCAGTTCCTGTGAGAAATCTTACATTTTCCCCTCGAATTTTATGCCATCTTGCAACGACATCTGCCGCTAAAGTTGTATATGCATGTCCGATATGAGGAATATCATTCGGATAATAAATTGGTGTTGTAACATAAAATTTGTTTTTCATTTTCAGTCCTCGCGAAGCCTATGCGTAATGGCTTTCATAAGAATAACAGAAGAGAACAATATAAAAAATTAACTAAATATCCCCAATATAAATTTTATCAGTAAAATCATCCCAGCCATGAAAAGTTTTTCTTGGGCGGAGCCTTATATCTTGTTTTACTTTTCCCTTGTAAATTTTAGAAAAATCAAGTTCGCAAACAGTAGTTTCAAGGCAGAATAATTCAGAGAATAAATAACCCTGCCCCATGACAGGAGATTTGAAAATAACTTTTTTAGATATTATTGGTTTTAGATTATCATACAATTTTTGTTTTATTCTTTCAATTTCTTCTGCTTTATTGATAAGGAGGAAATTCCAGTAATGCCTTTCGGGGTCTGCCTCTGAAAATTTGTACCATAATACCTGTCTTTCGGGTTTGATTATGGATTCCTCAAATCTTTTTTCCAATTTTTTTGCCATAAGAAAATTTATAATTAAAGCATTTAAATAATTATTGTAGCGCTGTTAGTTCATCGGCAGAATGAAACCTTCCCAAGGTTTAGAGTCGGGTTCAATTCCCGAACAGCGCATAAAGAATGAATGCACGTTCGGCAAGTAATAGGAAAGTTAAGCGAAGGAAACCTTGGTGTCCTCGCCCCGAACGGCACATAATTTCCCTACCAAAATTATTTAAATGATTTCTTACATAAAATATAGAGGGTTTTAAGAAAAATTTTACAATGTTTAAAAAAAATAAATGCAATAAGTGTAAAAAAAATATTGAAGAAAAATATAGCTTTTGTCCTTATTGTGGAAGCAGAATTGACGACAGAAATGACCATGATGACTGGGGAATGCTCGGGAAAGATGATAATTTCCTGTCTTCAAATGATATAATGCTTCCTGCAGGGCTTAATTCAATTTTTAATTCGCTTATAAAAAATTTGAGCAAGGAAATGGATTCCCAGTTAAAAGATGATTTGTTTAAAGAAAGCAAAGAACCAAAAAAGATAAAAAAAGATGGCATAAGCATAAGCATTTCAACTTTCGGAAATGGTCCTCCAAAAATAAAAGTTACTCAGCTTGGAAATAATCAGAAAATTATTGAAAAGGAAGAAAAAACAAAAAAATTCAAATCAAACCTTTTCACAAAAGAGAAGACAAAAGAGTTTTCTGCATTGCCAAGAGAAGAACCTAAAACAGATGTCAGAAGATTTTCTGATAAGATTTTATATGAACTTGAAATGCCAGGAGTAAAATCAACAGAAGATGTTTCCGTGGTCAAACTCGAAAACAGCATAGAAATAAAAGCAATTGGGAAAAAGAAAGCATATACAAAAATAATCCCGATAAATCTTCCGATAAAAGATTACACTCTTTCTGATGGGAAATTAATTTTGGAATTGAGTGTCAAAAATTAATAATATGAAAAATTTGCATATTGGAATTATCCTCGATGGAAATAGAAGATTCGCTCAAAAAGCAAAGAAGAAATTATGGGAAGGGCATGAAGCAGGAGCAAGAAAAGTTGAAAGTTTGTTCGATTGGTGCAAAGAGCTGAAAATAAAAGAATTGACATTATATTGTTTCTCTCTGGAAAATTTTAACAGGACAAAAGAAGAAGTTAATTTTTTAATGGAACTTATAAAAAAATGGTTCATGAAATTAGAGAAAGACGGAAGAATTGAAAAAAATAAAATAAAAATAAGATTTATCGGGCAGAAAGAACTCTTGGATAATGATTTGCAAAATCTGATGAAGAGAATAGAAAACAAAACTGAAACGTATAATGATTATGTCATAAATTTTGCAATTGCATATGGAGGAAGACAGGAGATTTTATCAGCAATCAAAAAGTTGGTTTCAGAAAAGAAAGAGATAAATGAAAAAAATTTTCAGGAAAGTTTATGGCTTTCTGATTATCCTGATTTAGTAATAAGAACTGGAGGGGAAAAAAGAACAAGCAATTTCCTTCCATGGCAGTCTGTTTATAGCGAGTGGATTTTTTCAGACAAGATGTGGCCAGAGTTTACAAAAGAGGACTTAAGAAAAGCAATAGAAGAATTTGATAAAAGGGGAAGAAGATTTGGAAAATGAAAAAATTGGAAAATTAATCATTAATGGAAGGTATTAGGAACCTTGGTTCTTATTGCAAAAACTTTTAAATAACTTTTATTCCTGAAAGTATATATGAGGCTGTAGCTCACGGGTTTCTTTTAAAAAGAAACTACGATGGTAGAAAGCTTAAAATGCTTTCATTCGCTACAGATTCATAATGAGGCTGTAGCTCAGCCAGGCTAGAGCACTGCTCTGATAATTAGTGATAAGAAATCAGAAAGGCAGGGGTCCACAGTTCAAATCTGTGCAGCCTCATTGTTTATAACTGGATGCACCAAATTAGAAGGAGAGGTTAGTGTAAGGAGAAACTTGGTTCTCCTCACTGTGCAGCCTCATTAAAATTTAACTAATTTGAACTGCTCGCAGTTTCATTTGGCTCGAAGAGACGAATGAGACTCCAACAGTATCTAAAACTTGCGAAGATGGTTTTAAAGGAACTTCTCTGAGTCCGTCACAATATACTTCTCGCCCTGTAACTTGTAAGATAGACTATACTATGAAATGCACAGGATAGAATCTGATTTTCCCAATTATCAATTTTCTTGTATCTAAATTTATTTAAACAAAATCCCAGTTTTCTAATTATGGAAATTGGGGGGAAATTGAGTGCGAGCGATTTCGCAAATGCGAGTAAACATATTAATTGCAATGAGCGAAGTCGGGAGTTAAAGAAACCGGAGGTGTCTTACAATGGAAGACGGTGAAAGAACAGAGAAATCAAAAACAGAGGACTTGATAATTGAAGCTAAAGCATTCTTTGATTTTTACAAGAAAGAAATGGGAAAATCCCTCAGAACAGGAATGAATGTTATTTCTCTTGAATTTATGAAGCTTACTGAATTTTCAAATAAACTTTCTGATGAAATCCTTGCAAATCCAGAAGAGGTTCTCAGAATCATTGAACTTGCTATTGAAGAAATTGGAATGATAAAAAATGCTCGTGTCAGGCTAATAAATCTTCCAAAAAGTTTGGAGATAAAAGTCAGGAATATACGTTCAAAGCATCTTAATGAAATGATTGTAATTGAAGGGATAATTCGTCAGGCTTCAGATGTTCGTCCTCAGGTTGTAAATGCAAAATTTGAATGCCCTTCGTGTGGAACAGTTATGTCAGTTCTTCAGATAGAGAAAAAATTCCGCGAGCCCCCAAGATGTTCTTGCGGCAGAAGGGGAGGATTCAAATTGATAAGCAAGGAAATGGTTGATACTCAAAGATTAGTCGTCGAAGAAGCTCCAGAATCTCTTTCAGGAGGAGAGCAGCCCAAAAGAATTAATGTTTTTGTAAAAGAGGACTTAGTCGAACCAAGAATGGAAGAGAAGACAACTCCTGGGAGCAGAATTAAAATTATTGGGATTCTGAAAGAAGTTCCAATACCATTGCAGACAGGAGGATTATCCACAAGATTTGAACTTGCAATTGAAGCAAATAATATCATCCCGATGGAAGAAACATTTGAAGAACTTGATATTTCTGAAGAAGATGAGAGGCAAATTCTTGAACTTTCTGAAGATCCAAGAGTCTTTGATAATCTCGCAAAAAGCATTACTCCAAGCGTATGGGGTTATGAAGAAATAAAAAAATCCCTGGTTTTGCAATTATTCAGCGGAGTTCAGAAAGTTCATAGAGACGGACAGAAAAGCAGGGGAGATATTCACATTTTATTGATAGGAGACCCAGGAGTTGCAAAATCAGTTACCTTGGGTTTTATGGCAAACATTTCTCCAAAAGGGAGATATGTAGTTGGAAAATCTGCGTCAGGAGCAGGACTGACAGCAACAGTTGTAAGAGACGAATATTTGAGAGGTTGGAGTTTAGAAGCAGGAGCAATGGTTCTGGCAAACAAAGGATTGGTTTGCGTCGATGAATTGGAAAAAATGGACCCTAATGACAGAAGTGCGATGCATGAAGCAATGGAGCAGCAAACAATTACAGTTTCAAAAGCAAATGTTCAGGCGACATTGAGAGCAGAAACCTCAGTTCTTGCAGCAGCAAACCCCAAATTTGGAAGATTTGACCCAAGTCAGCCAATTGCTCAGCAGATTGATTTACCTCCGACGCTGATTAACAGATTTGACATAATTTTCACATTAAGAGATATTCCTGACAGGCAAAAAGATGAAAAAATTGCAGACCATGTTTTGCGCGAACATAGAAAAGAAGGAGTAGAAGTGCTGATATCAAGAGAGTTGTTTAGAAAATATGTTGCTTATGCAAAGCAGAGAATAAAACCTGAATTAAGTGATGATGCAATAGAAGAGATAAAAACTTTCTATATCGAATTAAGAAACAAACCAGTTTCAGTTGAAGGAGCTTTGCGTCCTATTCCAATTTCAGCAAGACAGTTGCAGGCACTGATTAGAATGGCAGAAGCATCCGCAAAAGTCAGACTGAGTAAAAAAGTTACAAGAGAAGATGCAAAAATAGCAATAGACATTATGAAATATTATCTTATGCAAGTCGGTTATGACTACGAATCAAAAACTTTTGACATAGACAGAATTTCGGGAAGAGTCTCAAATTCTCAAAGAAGTAAAATATTTGGAGTGAGAGATATAATCATCGACTTGGAAAACAAAATAGGAAAAATGATTCCTATGGAAGAAATTGAAAAAGAGCTTGAAGGAAAAATGAACCCTGCAGAAATTGATGAAGCAATGGATAAATTAAAAAGTTCAGGGGAAATTTTCTCTCCGAGAAGAGGATTTGTTCAGAGGACAGGAAGTTAAGTAAATAAATCTTTAAAAACAATCTGAATTTTTTAGATGGATAAAAGGAAAAAAGAGAATGGAAAAAATAGCATTAATTGGAACGCATGGAACAGGCAAAACAACACTTGCTCACGAATTAGTTGCTGCATTAAAAAAGAAAGATATTAATGCAGAATTTCTCGGAGAAATTGCCAGAACCTGCCCTTTGCCAATAAATGAAGACACTTCAAAAGAAGCACAGGAATGGATTATTTACACCCAGTATGCAAAAGAGTTGGAACACATCAATAGATGTTCTGTTTTAGTTTGCGACAGGAGTGTTCTCGATAGTTATGCTTATTACATGAACAAATGCGGGGAAAATAAATTGCTCGAAGATTTTGTAAAAGAAAAAATAGCTGATTACAGTTTTTTGTTCAGAGTGCCGATAAATCCAAGCTATCTTAAAGAAGATGGAATTCGTTCAGTTAATCAGTCTTTTCAAAAAGATATTGACGAAAAAGTAAAATATATTCTTGATAAACTTTCAGTGAACTATTATACAGAATCAAATGCAGATAAAATTATGGAGATTTTAATTAATGACAGAAGGACAATTTAAAAGAAATATTGCATATAAATTCAGAATCGGAGACATTATTGTAGGCAAGCCAATTTTTGACGGGGAAAGATTTGCTTTTCTGGAATTGGGGGACAAAAAAATTATTCGTGTAAATATCATCGGGAATATTGTTGACAAATATGAAAGCGAAGGAGAAAAAAAATATTGTTTCCTAACAATTGACGACGGAAGCGGACAGATAAAACTTAAATTCTTCGGAGATGATGTAAGCAGATTCAAAAATACTTTTCAGGGACAGACTGTTCTTGTGATAGGGAATCTGCGAAACTTCAACAATGAAACTTATATTGCTCCTGAGATAATAAAAGAGCAGGACACAAAATATCTTCTCATAAGAAAACTTGAAATTGAAAAAGAAAAAAATAGAAACAGTGTCCCGTTAGCCAAAGAGCAGATTACTGCAGTAAAGGACAGAATTCTTGACAGGATAAAAGATTCAGAAAAAGAAGGAGGAATTGACAAAGAAGAATTAATTATGCAAATTCGCGATGTCGCTCCTGAAATAATTAACCAGGAAATAAAAAAACTTCTTGAAGAAGGAATTATTTTTGAACCTCGTCCCGGAAAAGTTAGATGGCTGGGATAATATAAATTCTTAAAAACAAATTAAAATAGTTTTGTTAATGAAAGGGAGAAAATTCAATAATGTAATGCCCGAAGTGAATGAAATCTGGGCAGCAAAAGTTCTTGGTATGGAAGTAAATAATAAAGGAATTGACTTGATAAGCAATCAATGTATTGTCGAGATTAAATTTTGCCTGAACAACGGAAAAAATGATTATCCTCTTTCTTGGACTGTTTTGGAATATCAAATGGATTAGGGAAAAGATAATCCTGGGAAAAATTTTTATTGGGGGCTTGGGGCATACAGAATGAAAATTCCAGTAAAAGAAGTTACCACAAGAAATAAAGAAAAATTAGAGGAATTAGTTTCAGAAAGAGAATTATGGTTAGTCCCGTTTGAATGGATGTTGCAATTTCCTCCTTCAGAAACAAGTGGCAGGACAGAACGTTCTGAATGGGAAAGTATTCTCAGATATCCAAAAAAGAATAAGATTCCTGAAATTAATAATACTTACAAAGTAGAAAAAGGGCTTGTGCACTTTGCAAAAGGAATTGTTCCTGAAGATTTTGCTTTTTTAGAAACAGGAATAAAAGAAGAATTTATTCCGTTCTGATTATTATCTATTTCCCAATTTCTTTAATGCAAGGTAAATTGCAGCAACAATCAATAACGAAAATGTGATTATGATGTAAAGCTTATCGTCGAAATTTTTTACAGCCGCTTCAATTACAAGAAAAGCTCCTGCAGGAAGTGCAATAATTTGTATCAGCAATATGCTGATGAACAAACCAGCAACGATCATTGCAAATCCAATTGCTGCATAAATGAAAAAAGTATTTCTGTTGTAAGATTTGACAGCATATTCAAATACTGAACTACAGCAATTGCATTCCTTTATTCCAATTGTGCATCCTTCATCATTGTAATTGTAAACTGGAATGCATCTTTCATATATGCAAGCATCTGTTTCTTCTTGAATTTCTTGAGAAAAAGTGCAGTTAGCACATTGGCTGTTGCTCATTCCATATTTGATAGGATAAGATTCAATTCCAAGATTCTTGCAAAATTCGTCATATTGAGGCTCTTCATAAAAATAAGTTACGACGAGGTTGAATAAAGTAATAATCATAATCGCGATAAAAACTCCGATAATGATTGTAAGAGCAAGATTTCTTCCGCTAAATTTCTTTTTCTCCGTCTTTTTCATAATATGTTCAAATCAAATAATTTTATAAACATTTCTTAGCAACTAATTTTATGGACTATGAAGAATTGCTTAATGACGCTTACAGCAAAATCAAGAAACCAGAAACTTCAGGGGAAAGATTTGAAATTCCTAAAGTTGAAGGGCATTTTGAAGGAAAGAAAACTATATTGACAAATTTTTTTCACATTTCAGATTATATTCGGAGAAATCCTGAGCATTTCCAGAAATTCTTGCTAAGGGAACTGGCAGTATCAGGGCAAAAAGAAGGCGACAGATTAGTTTTTAATATGAACGTCCCAAGTGCGAAGATAAATCAGAAAGTCGAACAGTATGTTAAAGAATTTGTTTTGTGCAAAAATTGCGGAAAACCAGATACAGAACTTGTAAAAGAAGACAGAATAGCTTTTGTGAAATGTTTGGCTTGTGGTGCTAAACATTCAGTTAGAAGTAAAATATAATTTTGCGAAGCAAGATTTAACTAATATTCCTGTTTTGGATAAATTTTATCTCGCTGAATAAATCTTCCTTATATTTTTTTAATAGGTTAATATTTTCATAAAGTTGATTGTAAAGTTTAAGGTATACTTGCTGTCTTATTTGGTTAACAACAGAAGGAACATATGCAAAATTATTTTTTTTAATTACTTTTAAGACTTCGCTATCCACAAAATCAGGCAAATATTTTACATCTTTATTTAATGCAATCAGTTTATTGTTTATTAAGCAAATTTTATCAAGCAGTTCCAGAGAAATTAATAATTTACCTAATTCTTGCACATAAATTGATATTTTTCAAATTAAAATAGTTTACTAATCAATTCAAAACATTTAAAAGAAGAATTTATCTTTAAAATGTGACAGATTCATAGAATTTGTAATATCTAAATTTACAAGGAGGAAAAATGGTTGAAGCTTATTGTGTAAAATGTAAGGAAAGTGTACAGATGAAAGACGGAAAAGAAACTAAGACTGCAAGAGGCACTAATATGATGAAAGGAAAATGCCCCAAATGCGGAACTACTGTCTGCAGAATGATGGGTAAGAAATAAATCAGGGAGGTAAAAATGGCAAAAGAAAATTTAGAATTTTTCGATGTAAAAACAAAGAAAAAGTTCAAAACAGACAATTATAAAATCGTTGTAAAAAGCGGAAGATCTTTCGCTGTTACAAAATCCCCAACAGGTTCATATGACTGCTGGCGTGTGGTTTCAAAAGATTTTGCAGCTAAAAACAAATAAGAGAGTTTATTAATTCTTTTTTTATTTTTTTATTATGTATTTCGTTAATGTTATAAAATCCTATAGGGATATTGTCGCAATATGCGATAAAGAACTTCTTGGAAAAATTTTTGAAAATGAAAAATTCCAGATAAATGTAAAGGAAAATTTCTATAAAGGAAAAGAAGCAGATGAAGAGGAAGTCGTAAGAATAATAAGGGATATGATAAGAGAAGACGCAACTTTTAATATTGTAGGAAAAAATTCAATTACTCTTGCTTTAAAAGAAGGAATAATCAGTCAGGAAGGGGTAAAAGAAATTCAGGGTGTTCCTGTTGCTTTAGTTCTTTTGTAAAGCAAGCGGAAGATTTCCTATCTTTCGTCTCGCACTTGTTCTGTTATAATTAGAGATAATGATAAATACAACATCCTTTTTCTAAAGAACAATTATTTGGGTGATAACAGTAGTCTTGCTCTTCAGAACTTTTATTTTTTTTCACGGGACATTTTATTTCATAATTTGATTTACTTATCACAATAACAGGAACTTCTTTTTTCCATCATACAAATAAGTTCCTTCTTTATCAACACCCTTGCAGTAAAAACTAGTGATGGATACAGAAACAGGATTTTCACTTTTTAATAAACCAAGAATAGTAATCAAAGATTTTCCTATTTCTTCTTCATTTTTTGTCATTTCATTATTTATCCTTCTCATTTTTTAAACATTTATATTCAACACATTTATAAAATAACAATATTTTTTATGAATACGATGCCAGATGAAGAATTTGTAGATATTAATGCAGAAGAAAGCACAAGTGAAAACGGAGAACAGCAGGTAGTAAGCCGTGCCCCATTGCCAAAAGGAGAAGAAGTAATAGGAGTCATAGAACAAAGACTTGGGGGAAACAAAATGCTTGTAAACTGCTCTGATGGAAAAGTAAGAAATTCAAGAGTTCCTGGACGATTGAAAAGAAAACTTTGGTTAAGGCCAGGCGATGTTGTGATTGTAGAACCTTGGGAACTTGACAAAGACAAGGGAGATGTAATCCTGAAATACAAGCCAAATCAGGTTGAATGGCTTAAGAAAAATGGGTATCTAAAAACAGAAAAATCAGAATTTTAAACAAAAATCTTAAAACCCATACTTTCCTAATAATAAAATGATAACTTCTGAAAATATTGAAAAGGTAACTAAAATCAAGAAAAAACTTGAAAGAATGCTTAATGTAAAAATAGTTGTAAATGAGGAAGGCATATCTGCAGAGGGAAAACCTGAAAATGAATACATCGCAGGAAAGGTTATCGACGCTATTCAGTTTGGATTCCGCCCGCCTGTTGCATTATTGATAAAAAGCGAGGATTTTCTTTTTGAGGTCCTGAATATAAAAGATTATACGCACAGAAAAGATTTTGGAACAATAAGAGCAAGAATAATTGGAACTGGAGGAAAAACCCTGAGAACATTAAGCCAATTGACAGAATGCTTTTTTGAGATGAACAATAATGAAGTAGGAATTATAGGTTCTCCTGAACATATGAAGAAAGCGCAGGATGCAGTTATATCCATAGTGCAGGGAGCAAGACAAGCAAATGTTTACAGCCATCTTGAGAAACATCAGAAAAAACCTATTTTGGACTTGGGATTAAAAGAACAAAAACAAAAGAAATAACGTAACGTCCCGGAGAGGACTCGAACCTCTGACATCATGGTTAACAGCCATGCGCTCTACCAACTGAGCTACCGAGACATATTAATCTGAAAAATAGATGATATTTAAAATTATTCTTTCTTGATAAAAAGAGGGGATAATCAATTCCTTTCTCCTGTGTGAGGGATGGATGGGAACGGGACTTTTATAAACTTAAATTTATATTTTTCTAGATGTCACGTCTACAAAAACAGCCAATTCTTTACCAAGATATATTGAAAGTCCCTGAAAAATATCTAAGATTTGCTACACCTGAAATTGTCGCAGATTATAGAGCCGAAAAGTTAAAATGCAATAAATTAGTTGAAATCGGCGCTGGAATCGGAGGACAAACATTTGCTTTTGCGAAAGTTTGCAAGAAAGTTCTGGCAGTTGAATCAAACAAGAGCAATGCAGATATTTTAATTCAAAACTTAAAGAAATTAAAAATTGAAAATGTGGAAGTTATTGTTGCAGACGCTCTTTCAAAAAAAGCAGTTGAAGAAATAAAAAAATTCCAGCCAGAAATAATTTTCTGTGATACAGAACGTCCTGAAAAAGGAGAAAGAACAATTGAAAAAATAAAACCTCCAATAAATAAGCTTCTTGAAACTTTTTCAGAAATAACTCAAAAAATTGCAATTGAAATTCCGCCCTTCACTGATACGGAAAAATTAAATGAAAAATACGAAAAAGAATTTATTTCATTAAATCAGCAATTAAATCGTTTGACTTTATATTTCAATGAACTAAAACAATCAGAGGTTTCTACAATTGCTTTGCCTTCACGGGAAAAAATAATTAATCAATCAAAATCTAAAAAAAAGAATATTTTGTCAGTTAAAGAGTTTGAATATTTGTATGTAATAGACCCCACAATAATTTTAGCAAATCTTACCCCAGAATTATCTGCAAAATTTAATTCTCAAATTTTAGAATTAAACAAACCAGTTTTATTGTCAAATAATAAAATTAAATCTAATTTTTTGACAGGTTATAAAATAATTGCAAAATGTAAAAATGAACAAAAAGAAATTCTTGAAAATATTAAAAAAATAGGAGCAGGAAAAGTAGTTCTGCGTTATAACATTAATCCAGAAGATTATTGGAAAGAAAGAAATTTTTATGAAAAACAATTAACAGGAAAAAAAGAAATTTCTCTGTTTATCAATGACAAGAATAATGAATCAATCTTATGTGAAATTATTAATTAAATCTGTCCAGTCTGATTGAACTTAGCCATTAACTTTTCTACAATAACTTGCGGAGCAAATCCTTTTCTGCTGCAAGATTTTGCAAAATCATCGTAGACTTTTCTATCGATAGTATAATCGATTTTCATTTTTTGCGCGCCAGGTGGTGTTGATGCCATAGAAAATAAAGAAAAATATAATTTATAAATCTTATTCTGCTTATTTCTTTATGGATTTAGACAAGGCAATTCAGAGCAGGCATTGTGTCAGAAAATTTAATCCCAAAAAGAAACCTAACTGGAGAAATATTATTGAATGTATAGATGCTGCAAGATATGCACCAATGGCAGGCGGGAATTACACATTAAAATTCATTCTTGTTGATGATGGAGAGAAGATAAATAAAATTGCAGAAGCATCACAGCAAGATTTTATTGCTACAGCTAAATTTGTCGTCGTTGTTTGTTCAAATCCTGCAAGGACAGTAAATCTCTACGGAAAAAAAGGAGAATGTTATGCAAAACATCAGGCAGGAGCAGCAATGGAAAATTTCTTTTTGAAAATTGTAGAATTTGGTTTGTCAACCTGCTGGGTGGGACATTTTTTAGAGGAACAAATAAAAGATTTGTTAAAAATTCCTGAAGACACAAATGTTGATGCAATTTTTCCGATTGGTTACGAATATGAAAAACCAAAAACAAGAAAAGCAAAGATAGATTTGGACAGGATTTTATATTTTAACAGGTATGGAAATGTAAAAATGAAAAAAGAAGAAAGGAGAGTTGAATAGTGATACCAAAAGTAAAAGACGGAACTGTTATTTTAATGAATGTTCCGTCCAAAAAAGTTATTGAAACAAATACTAACATTCTCAAAGAGTATGTAAATAAAAAAAATTATAATGCAGTTTATGTGACAGTAAATAAGCCTTTTTCTGAATTAATAAAGAATTTTCAAAAAGAAAAAATAAATATGAAGAAAGTATTTATTATTGATGCTGTGACTCCATTTGAATTAACTGATCATGTTAGAACAGAAGAAGCTGTATTTCTGGGCTCGCCAAAAGTGCTGACTAATATTTCAATAACTACAACTTCCGCAGTTGAAAAATTAAAAACGGCAAGGATGGTTATTTTTGATTCAATAAGCACACTGCTTATTCACAATGATTTTGATAAAGTAGAAGAATTTATCCATTTTATAACAAATAAGATGAAAGGGTTGAATGTGATTACTATTATGATTTTAATTAATGAACTAACTGATAAAAAATCAATTAGTCAATTAGGTGCTTTTGCTGACGAGATTATAAATATTGAATAGAGAAAAGATTTATATAAATTAGTTCTGTTTTATTTGCATAGCGAAGAGGGAAAATTGAAAGAAGGAAAGATAGATGTTGTTATAGAAAATCCATGGAAAAGGGTAGTTATTGTTGGGATAATTATAATTGCTTTTGTGATAATCACTGAGGTTGTTAGCAAATTTTTTGAAAATTTATTGCCGAAGATTTATGCGAATCCTTATTTTGTTTTTGCAGCGATTATCCCTGCTGTAATTTTAATAGCTGTATTATTATTTATATTCCTTAAAAGAAAAAAGAAATTAGGAAATATAAATAACAAAAAAAGTTCCCCAGCATAAGAATATGATTAACCAAATTAGAGAACAAAAAGATAAATTACAGGAAAGAATGATATCTGAAGCAATTGAAGAAGAAAGAAAAAAATTACAGGAAAGAATAAACCAAAGGACTCCAAGAGAAAACAAGATAATAATTAAGCAGATAAAAAAACAAAGAGAACCCGTAGAAAAAATAGTAGACGAAATAAAATATAAAAAACCTATTTCAAATGAATGGGTAAAGACAGGAATCGAAGGATTGGACAACCTTTTTGAAAAGGGTATACCAAGAGGAACATCAATTTTAATTGCAGGAGGAGCTGGAAGCGGAAAAACAATTATGGGGCTTCAAATATTAAACAATGCTGCACTGAATAATGAAAAAGTTCTTTATATCTCCTTAGAAGAATCTGAATCAAGGCTTAAGAAACATATGCAGAACTTTGGGTGGGACGCAGACAAATTGGAAAAAAAAGGATTGATTAAAATTCAGAGAGTTGAAGCATTCAAGATAGCCCGCCAGGTAGAAGCGTTATTGGCTAAAGAAAAAGGAGAATTAAAGATGGAAATGAATTCTATAAGTGAATTAATTCCAAAAAATTTCAAACCGCAGTGGATTATAATTGATTCCTTAACTGCACTAGCTGCATCATTTAAAGACGAGGAAACAAGTTACAGAATTTATGCTGAACAGCTTTTCCGTTTTCTTGAAAGTTTGAGCGCCACTTCCTTCTTAATCTCAGAAACAGAGCAAATTCCAGTCAATTATTCAAAAACAGGAGTTGAAGAGTTTTTAGCAGACGGAATTATAGTTTTGTACAATCTCAAGCATGAAAATGTCAGGGAAAATGCAATTGAAGTTTTAAAATTAAGAGGAGCAAAGCACAGGAAAAAAATTGTTGCAATGCAGATATTATCCAATGGAATAAATGTATATCCCGAACAGGAAGTTTTCAGTGATTGGGGGGGGGTGAAAAATGAAAAAATTATTAATTGCTTTATTCTTGTTGGTATTTTTATTTTCTACCAGTTTTGTTGTGGCTCAAGGAGCGTGTTCTGGTGTAGTCCATCCTTGTATAAGTCACAAGGATGACCAAAGTGCATGTACTGCAGCTGGATGCATATATGTCCCAGCTAGCGGAGCATGTGGGGGGAGTCATAATGCCTGTTCTACTTATTCAAGTCAGTCAACTTGTGTAGCTCATGCTTGTACATGGACTCCAACTACTACTACTACTGGCGGGGGAGGGGTGCAGAGTGTTATAGGTATTTTCCCAAGGGCACCATTAGGGGGAGATTTGTTATATTCTGAAGAGGTGCAATTAAAAGTTGAAATATTCTTTGCAGGAGAACCAAGCAATGGTGCAAGTGTAAAAGCAAATTCCTCAATGTTTGGTGAAGTAATTTTAGAACATGAAAAAAATCTTCCAGACGGAATTTATGTAGCTAATGTAACAATAAAAGATGCAACCCCCGGAAGTAAAAGGATTGTTTATACTGTAGAACAATCAGTCCAGTATAATGAAGCGTTTATCTTGGTAGAATTAAAACCGAGTTTAGAGATTACTGCAGGATTAGATGATATATATTATAAAAATAACTTAATGAAATTTGATGGGACTGTTCTTGATAAAGACAAAAAACCAAAAAACAATTCTATTGTTAAAATTTCAGGTTATCAAGATGAAAATAAAGTTTTCTATATTGAAACATTCACAAACAAGGAAGGAAATTTTTATTCTGAATATTTAATCAAGTATGGGGATCCTGAAGGAAATTGGAAAATTCTAATAGAAGCAGAATCAGAAGAAAAAGAATATGGAGATAAATCTTTGTCTACGCAAATAGGTGTGCCATCAGGGGCTCTTTATTATTCTGTTAATTTCTTAAGCCCCTTAAAAGAAAAAACTTTTAAGAGAGGAGAAGTTGTGCCTATAACAATCGAGGTTAAAGACATAAATGAATTTGTAAATGAAGCCTCTGTAATAGTTTATTCCCCTTCAGGCGATAGCATAACCCTCAACGAAGTAGGGGATGGAAAATATTTTGGAAATTATATTATAAAACCAGATGACTTAATGGGCAATTGGTTCTTAGTAGCAGAAGTCAAAAAGCATGTAGGAACATTTGTGAGGGTTGGTGGGGCGAATATACCAATAATAGTAGGTCCCACAGAAATTAAATTTAATATTTTATCCCCTGTTTCAGATGTAGTCTATACTAATTCAAGATTGAAAATTAAAGTCAAGTTAACCTACCCCGATGGTTCTTTAGTTAAGGGAGCAGATTTAAATGCAGTTTTGTCTGATAGCAATGAGGCTATTCCATTATTAGAAATTTCAGATGGGATATATGAAGGTTCTCACTTTATTGGAACAGAATTTGTGGGAACATCTGATTTTAAAATCAGTGCAGACGATATCAATAAAAACTTTGGAACTTTAAGTCAAGTAATTTTTGTCAGGAAAAGATCATTTGTGGGAAATATTCTAGCATTTATCGGGGATATAGCTAAACAATATTGGTGGGCAATTGTAACTTTTTTAGTTGCTGCTTTTTTAATTTATTGGCCAACTTTGGATGTTTCATGGATTAAAAGAAAAATCCGAAAATCAACAGATGAAAAAAAAAATATTAAAGAAATGCAAATAGAAACAGAAAAGAAATATTACAAAGAAGGGAGAATAACAAAAAAAGAGTTTAGACATATCATGGAAGAATATGAAGAAAGATTAACCAAAGCAAAAGAGAATGAAAAAATTTACAAAAAAGGATTAATAGAAAAATTAGAGAAGATAAGAAAGAAAAATTTATAATGTAAGGGGATATTTGTTCTGTAATGAAACACTTAGACAATATTATTCAGTTGGATGAGAATATAACTAGTTTTGAAAATGACAAATATGAATTAAATGAAGAAATGAAAGAAAAATATTCTAAATCAAAAATTAAAATTTCAAGTCAGCAATTAATAATTAAGGATAAACGTTTTTGCAAAAATGCAAGCATTTTTGATGTTACTGGATTAAAAATTGCCTGGGGAGATATAGCCCTCGAATATGTAAATGAAATGTTTGGAATTTATTATGTACTTTCTGAATACAAATCTTATTGGGATTTCAGAAATGTATTACCTAATATGGAACCAATTGCAATGAATATGAATTACATAAAAAAGAACGCAATTGCAAGAATTGTCGACGGAAAAATAGAATCAAATGACAATTTAATTTTTCTGCATTTTCAATAAAAAATATGAAAAAAATCAAAACTCAAGATTTAAAGAAAAGACAGGTATTAATTAAAAAGATAATTGGTATTGCGATTATATTAATAATTCTCGGACTTATCTTGGCTTCTGCATTGGGAAATTTAGATGCCATAAAAACATTATGGAAAACCCCCTGAGATTAATTAACAATTTCCGCATCGGGTGGGCGAGAGTTTTCACGAGTGCCAGTAGATATTAATCGCAACGAGTGGGGGTTCGAGTTGGGCGGGGTGAATAAATACAAATTTTAAAAAATAAAAAGGAAAAAAAATAAAATAAAAATTCCCTATTTGTTTATCTCCAAACCTCAATTCCTAAATCAGACATTTCCTTAGAAGGCTTGTGTGATGAAGAAGTTGATTCTTCAATGTCTCTTCCGAGAACATATGGAGATTTAACTCCAGTCATTATTGTTATCACTCTGACTTTCCCAGTGAATTCTTTGCTGATTCTTGCCCCAATAATTACGTTAGCTTCTTGGTTCAAGTTTTCAGAAACAACTCTTCCAATCAAGTCAAATTCTTCCAATTTCAAGTCAGGTCCACAGGTTACATGTATCAAAGCACCAGTAGCTCCCTTGTAATCCACGTCAAGTAGAGGATGTGTAAGAGCCTGCTGAACAGCTTCCATAACTTTGTTCTGTGTGTCTGCCTCTCCAATTCCGATAACAGCAACACCACCGTCTTTCATTATAGCTGAAACGTCTGCATAGTCGAGATTAATCAAGCTTGGCAATGTAATTGTTTCAACAATACCCTTGACCATAGTACTTATTAGTTCGTTAGCAACAGCAAAAGCCTGTTCAATAGGCAACTGCCCTGCAATGTCTACTAGTCTGTTGTTGTCAAGAACAATTGTTGTGTCTGTAACTTCTCTTAATTCCTGCAATCCGAATTCTGCTTTGTCAATTCTTGCTCTTTCTGATTCGAAAGGCATTGTGACAACTCCTATAACTACAGCGCCGGATTCCTTGGCAATTTGAGGGATAACTGGTGCAGCTCCTGTTCCTGTTCCACCGCCCATTCCAGCTACAATGAAAACCATATCAGCACTTCCTACTGCCTTTTTCAATTCAGCCAAAGCTTCTTTAGCAGCTTCTCTTCCTCTCTGAGGCATACCACCGCATCCAAGTCCTCTTGTCAATTCTTTCCCTATAAGAATTTTCTCGTCAGATTTGGAAACACTAAGATGCAAAGCATCAGTGTTAGTAGCATAAACAGTAGCGCCGTTAATTCCTTTGTTGTAAAGCCAGGTTATTGCATTACATCCCATTCCGCCGACACCAACAACTTTAATGTTTGCTTTTCCAGCTCTTAATTCATCAAAGTTAATGCTGTGTGTGGCTGCATTGTCAACCGCTTCTTTTGCAAAATCTAATACCATCTTTTTTCTCCTCCTTTATCATTGTATGTTTCCATTGCTAAGCAAAGTCGGAAATGTATTTTATTTCAACGAAATGTTTAAATATTTCACACATTTCCATTTATTTGTAAAGAAAGAGTGCCTCACCGACGAATGTTAATTTAATCTACTTGACGTTTAAATTAATATTAAGAAAGCGAGGCATTTTTTATTTTTAAATTATTATATTCTCTAAAGAATAGTTATTTTATCATTCCCTTCAACTTCTCAATCTTCCCCCACACTTTCTCTAACTTTTTGTTCGCTTCGTCGACGACAATTTTCAGAAAATCATCACTAACTAAAATCTTCTTGTTTTGAATTATTGGAAATTCTAATTTCTCTGTGCTGTTAAGTTCAACAGTAATTCCATTTTTCATTCCAATAATTCCTGATTTTTTCCATCCCGCTAGTTTTCCTTTTTCGTAAAATTTTTCAGCGTCTTCTAAAGTTTTGCAGGCAATATGCAAAATGCAAGGTTCTAATTTGAATTTTATTTTATTCTTCTTCTTTAATCCTAAATTTAAATTTTCCTTCAATTCTTCAAAACTAATTTTGTCATGAGAAACAAAAACAAACAAATCCTTCCCTTTTTTTTCTGCATCAATAATCAGAACAACTCTCCCCGAACAAGAGGAAGTAGTATAATAATTTTCAAGGGAATTTATCTTGTCACAAAGTTCAGAAATATGTTCATCCCATTTTCCAATATGAGATTTATCTAATTTAGAAAGAACATCTTGTTTTCGTTTTTGAAATGAATCAAACATCATTCTTTTTCCAGAATTTTAACTTCAATCCCTTTTTCCTTGCATAATTTCAAAAATTCTTCTGCATCTTCCCTATTTCCTATTATGCTTCCGTAATGAATTGGAATTGCAATTGTCGGCTGGATTAATTTAGCTGCCTCTGCAGCTTCTTCAGTGTTCATTGTAAATCTCCCCCCAATAGGAAGAAGTGCAATAAATTGCTTGTCTGGTTGCTTGTATCCTGTAAGTTTTTGCATTTCAGGAATAAAGTCAGTATCTCCAGCATGATAAATAATCACACCATTTATTTTTATTACATAACCCACCCAACCCTCAGATTTTTGGTGAAATGGTTTTTCAATGTTATAAGAAGAAAGAGTCGAGATTTTAATTTCTCCGAAAGATAATTCCTGATCTGGCTCAATAATCTGCATGTCTATAGGAATGTCAAACCGAGTCATTTTGCTTTGGCAATCTGCAGTAAGAAGAATTTTTGTTCCATCCTTGATTATATTCTTGATATCCGCAATACTGCAATGGTCATAATGGCTGTGTGTAATTAAGATTATATCTGCTTTCTCAGAATCTGCCTTGATGTTATAAGGGTCTATATAAATCGTCTTATGATTCTTTATTAAGAACCCCGAATGTCCTAACCATTTAAGTTCAATATCTCCAAAATTCATAGGCATAGAACGAAAAAATAGTTTTAAAAGATTACTATCCTGTTTAATAAGTCTCAAGCTTAGAAACATCCACTTTCTTATTTTGGGGTTTCAATAGTCCACTTATTAACTGAAAAGGATTCTTTTTCTTTTTGAAAAAGAAGAATCCAAATACAAATCCTACAATTATAAGGACTAATACAGCTATTGAGATGACTGATTTAGTTACATTTCCAAACATTTCTTCAAAAATAAACTTTCCTGTTCCAGTAATAGAGTTACCCATTAGAGCTAATATGCTACATTGATTACAAGTGCTACCGCCACAGTCAACTCCTGTTTCATCTTGATTTTGTAATCCATCTTCACAAGTTTCGAGTACTTCTATAACACATACCTGAGAAGTTGCTGGAATTCCTTCTTCAGAACCACATTCATTCATGTCAGTACAAACTCTTACTTGTGTTCCTTCAATACATTCCTGCCAGTCTCCGCATTGCCAATCAGCAGAACAAGCATTTTCATTTGCAGAATTAGTACTTATAATAGTAGTTGTTGGAATTTCTACATTATCTTTTGCTTCATCTTCTTCACTGCCGCCATTCCCTCCAGAAGCATCACACGCTTCACATTCTAATGTTCCCCCACATTCATCATCAACACTTCCGCAAGCATCTAATGATTCACATGTTTCAGGAACACATTGCTCTTCAGCATTGCAAACATCATCATACCAATATCCATTTCCTTCACAATTTGTTTCGCCACATAATTCTAAATGAGTTGCATCACAAACATCTCCAACACATTGTCCACCAATAACAACAGGAACACATTCTTCGCCATCAGTACAAACTTCATTAAGACATTGTGTCCAACTCGTACAATCTCCTTGGGTGCCATTAATATCTTGATAAGTTAAACAAGGTTCACAATCAGCAGTTTCATTAACGCATGTTGTTGTAGGCGTGCAGGTTTCATTAGTTAACTCTTCCCATGTATAATTTGCCGCAACACAGTCTGCCTCATTTGTAATAGATTCTATAACAGAAAATCCTGTAAAGTTTATACTTGGGTAAAAAAATAGAATTCCGACAGAAATGACTGATACGAATAGAATAGCAAATTCGTGAACAAATCGATTTTTCCCATCCCCTTTTTTCATCTTCGCCACCATTTTTCTTGGTAATATGAAATATTGGATATTTAAAAATGTATCGCTAAATTATTTTTTCATAAATTTTTTGCAGGAAGAATAATTTTTCATAGAAAAATAAAAAATCTCGACGGAAAAATTATCAGAACAAATTTATTCAATGTCTGCGTTAATGTCATTTTTCAAAATAAGTTGATAAATATTTGGGGCAAGAAGATACTGTCCTTCAACTAATTTGTATAAATAAACCCACTCAACTTTATGCCCGTTATGTTTGAACGGCTTGTAATTTTCTGGATGGTTAATTAATTCACATTTGTAATGATGCAGTTCAATTTTCATTTTTTCTTTTGTCTGCGGATTTTTGTTTAATTTTATCGTATGCAGTTTTTTTACGATTCTTCCTTTGTATCCGGTTTCTTCTTCGAGTTCTCTTAAGCAAGTATCTTCCAAACTATCTTTTTCCCGAACAGTTCCGCCAGGAAGTTTGTAGAAATCGTCCTTGTCATCTTGGATTATTAACAGTCTTCCCCCTTCGACAATTACTGGTCCTGATGCAATTATTTTTTTCATTTTTTTAGATGATAATAAGTCTGGAAAAAAAAGGCTTCTCTTTTATCGCTAGAATGAACAAATTCCATCTCATCTCTAAATTTAACTGCAAAATAAAGTTTAAATTTTTCAGGAAGCCCTGAATTTAAAAATTCATATGCTTCTTTCGATGCTATTTCATTAATTTGAGGGGAATTTTTTTTCTTTAATTCCTTAAATTCATCAATATCAATGCAATTGTCATGACAAAAACAAGTTTCAAAAAAGTCTATCCATCCTGTTTCAGTATGATGATATATTTCCGAGAATTGATCTTTTACTCTCATCGAGTCATAGATTTCTTTCCTGACATTTTTAGGCATTCCCTTTACAACTGAAAAAATAGGATATTCTTTTTTGTCCTGAATTACTTTTTTTTCATCTTCATTTAAATCTTCCCACCAGATAAATTCAGGTTTAAGTATATCTTCAATTGCCATGGTTAAAATACAAAATAGTCTTTTATATAAATATTACTATTCTATAGTTATATCGTAATTAAGGATTCAATCTGGTTGCAGTTCTTGGGAAAGCAATTGCATCTTTTATAGTTGTTAAACCACAAATCCATGAAATAATTCTTTCAACACCCATACCATATCCTCCGTGAGGAACGCTTCCGTATCTTCTTGTATCGAGATAAAAATCATATTTAGAACAATCTTCACCTTGCTTTTTCAGATTCTCTTTAATTTTGTCTATATCTTCTTCTCTCTGAGAACCTCCGATTAATTCCCCATAACCTTCTGGCCCAATCATGTCAAATCCTAAAACAACTTTTCCTTCTTTAGGATTTTTTGCAGGTTCTTTCATATAAAATGCTTTAATCTCTTTAGGATATTCTGTTACAACAATAGGAGTGTCAAATAACTCTGAAAGTTTATCTTCTTCAATTGTCCTCAAATCCTTTCCCCATTTTATGCTGATTTTCTTTTTGTCTTTGAGTAATTTCAATGCTTCAGTATAAGTAATTCTTGGAAATTTTTTGTTTAGAACAGGTTTTAATTTGCTCACGTCTCTTTCCAAAATTTCAAGTTCAGGTTTGTTGTTTTCCAAAACTTTTTTCACTATGTCCTTGACAAGTTCTTCTGCATCATTTTGCAAGTCTTCAAATGTCCACCACGCAGCTTCCATTTCTGCCATCCAAAGTTCAGCCAAATGTCGCGAAGTTTTTGATCTTTCAGCTCGGAATGCTGGTTGAATCGTGAATATTTTTTCCAAAGCAAAAATTGCAGGTTCTGCGTGCAGCTGCCATGTCTGACTTAGATAAGCAGGCTTTCCAAAATAATCAATCTTGAATAAAGTTGAACCGCCTTCACATTGCATGCTCATAATTTCAGGACTATGATATTCGTAAAAACCTTTTTTTGTCCAGTGTTCTCTCATTGCCTGCAAAACAGTAGAACGGATTTTCAAAATTGCAGTCATTTTTCTGCTTCTAAGCCAAAGATGTCTTCTGTCTCCCAAAAGTTCCTCATTCAAATCTTTCTTGATTGGAAAATCCTCTGCCTTGTGAACAATATTTATTTTTTCAGCCTTAATTTCAAAACCAGTAGGGGCTCTCTCGTCTTTTTTTATTTCACCTTCAATTTCCAAAGAACTTTCCATAAGCAAACTGTCTATGTCTTCCCATTGTTTCTCAAAGTTTTCTCTCGGTAAAACAACCTGTATAATATTTGTTGAATCTCTGAGAACAATAAATTTGAATTTGTTTGAACCTCTTTCTCTATATATCCATCCCCGCACAGCTACTTTTCCCGATCCCTTTTCCATTGCTTCTTTAATCGAAATAAATTTCATTTTATATCTCCTTTTTCAATTAAGTATTTAATATTAGGAGCAACTTCATATTTTCCTTTTTTTATTTCTATTATGTCTAACCATTTAATTTCTTTTATCGGTTCAATAGGCTTTAATTCAGATTTATTTTTTAATTTTGCTAAATAATGAATTAAGACGATTGTCATTTCTTCCTGTGTCTGTGGGTTTTTATAAATAATCATGGGATTAAGAGGCTTAATTATTTCAATATCCCCATTAACTTCTTCTTTAGTTTCCCTGTGACAAGCATCAGTTAAACTATCCCCCAATTCAACAGTTCCGCCTGGAAGTTTGTAAAAATCATCTTTATCATCTTTATTGACTAATAATTTTCCTTCTTCAATAATTACGGGTCCTGATGCAATTATAGTTTTCATGTTTTAATCAATAATTCAAATCTTTTAAATATTGTCAAAAAGATTTGTTTTAATTATCGCGTCTCCAAATTTATAATTTAAAATTTGATATATTCCTTCATAATTCAAATGTAGAGAAGTTTTATGTGCTCTTTCCCCAAATCCCCCAATGGAAATATCAATTAATTTTTGATTTATTTCAGGAATATCATGAATAAAAATTTTCTCTAATCCGTTCGCTTTATTAAATTCATCTTCAAAAACAAAAGGTGTGCAAGTCCCGTATTCCATTCCCTCAGGACAATAAGAATTCTTGAAACTCTTTGCCTGCTTTCTTGAAATATTAATCACTCTCGGCAAAACTTCTTTAATATCAATTTTCAGAGGACATTCTTTTCCAAGTTCAGGAAAAACAAAACCATAAACATCATCGTCACGATGGAAAAAGATTGCTTTGACAATTCTTTCAGGTTCCCAGCCAAGTAAGTCTGCTTTTTCAAAACAGGTATTTGTGGCAATTTCGTGTTTAACAGCTTTTATTTCAATTCCCAGTTTCTCGCTCAGCTCAGCTACATAAAACTGTCCTGCATTTAATATGTCTCTTAAATTTATTTCAGCCATAGAAAAAATCCAAGAAAGTATGAACTTTCTTAGTTATTATTTAAATTATTATTACAATTATTAGAATTCAAGTTCAAGAAAGAATTTTCTAATAATCTCATATTACCATTAAAAAAATTGCCTTTATTAATTTATTGCTAAGGTGTTACTCTCTCAACATCCCTCGGTAACAATAATGCTTCTCTAACATTATCTAAATTTAACATCCTTTGAGTTATCCTGTCTAAACCAAATCCAACACCTCCGTGGGGAATTGCACCATATCTAAAAATATCTTCGTAGATTTTTGGTATTTTCACTCCTTTCTCTTTTGCTTGTTTTTGTAAAATGCCTAATCTATGTTCTCTTTGAGCACCTGTAGCAATTTCAACTCCCCTCCATAACAAATCAAAACTCTTAGTTCCTTTTGCATCTTTTTCGGGGTGCATGTGATAAAATGGCCTTACCTTAGCAGGATAATTTGTTACAAAAATAAATTCTTCTCCGAATTCTTTCAATGTATATTCTCCAATTATTTTTTCTGCTTCTGCATCCAAATCATCGTCTTCACTTAATTTCTTTCCTTTCTTTGCAAGCATTTTTTTAAGTTCACTCATTTGAATTTTTGGTATTTTTTTAGGAATTTTTAAGTCAATATTTAATAATTTTAGCTCATCTTTTCTTTCTTCCTTAACATTAGAAAGAATATATTTGAACATCTTTTCTATAACATCCATAATGTCATTTTCATCTTTTATGAAACCCATTTCAAAATCAACTCCGGTAAATTCCGTAAGATGTCTTGTTGTGTTAGATTTTTCAGCTCTGTAAACCTGCCCTATTTCCAATACTCTTTCAAAACCTCCATTGACAAACATTTGTTTATAAAATTGAGGAGATTGTGCAAGGACAGTTTTTTTCCCAAAATAATCCACAACAAAAGATTCTGCTCCAGATTCTAACCCTATTGTAGTAATCTTGGGAGTGTTTATTATAACAAATTTTTCTTTATCAAAAAAATCTACAACATTTTTGTAAATACTAGACCTAATTTTAAAGATAGCAAAAACTTTTGGTTTCCTTGTATCAAGAAATCTGTAATCTAACCTAGTCGAGAATTCCGTTGTAGTTGCTTTCTCATTAACATGAATCGGAAGAGTTTCTGCCTTGCTGATAATTTCAAAATCAGAAACTTCAATCTCTGCATCTTTTCTCACAAACTCTGCTTTAATATCTGCTTTCTTTACCTGTCCTTTTACTTCAATAACAGACTCAATGGTTAATTCAGAAAATTTTTCCATTAATTTTCTGTCTTTAACAACGCACTGGATAATTCCAGAAGAATCTCTTAACAAGAAGAATTTTAATTTAGCCAAGTCTCTGAGTTCGTAAACCCACCCTTTTAACAGAACATTTTCTCCTGATTTAACACCTTGAATATATTTTCTTTCCATTTATAGTTTTTTCTACCAGTGTAGTTTATTTCTTTTCTAAAGAAAGAAACCCAGTTTATTAAATTAATTATTCAGAAAATCTTAAAGGAATTCCACCAAGCTTTGTTATGATGCAAACATCAGCACCTTCCTTGTAAAGTTTGTATGCTGCCTGCCAAAAAAGATATTCTTCCTGTTCAATATTTTTTGTATTTTGACAAGGGTATTTTGTATGCCTCATGTGATTTTCTCTTTTTTCCTGATTGTATCTTTTTTCTCTAAGCTTTTTTATAAAACTTGGTTTAGGCAGGATAAATTCGAAAATGAAGTTATCTTTTATTGAAGGATTCAAATTTATGTTTTCATCAAGTTCTAAAGAAGGATAATCTCTTGGATAAACAATTTCCCTGTCATGAGGAAAGAAAGGTCTTTGAAAATGTGTATGGGAAAGTTCAGAAAAAACAAAATGCCCTTCTATAATTTTGTCAGATGCAAGTTCGCTTAAGTCTCTGTGGGGGAATCTGTCATCTTTTAAATCAGAAAAACGGAAACATTTTTGTTCTGTATAATTAAGATGTTCATAATGGCAAATTTTTTTTGCCAAAGTTGTTTTTCCTGTTCCTGAAGGGCCAATAAGGACAAGCGTTTTTGATTTTTTTCTGGAAGGAGTTTTAATCCGCATTCCCGAATAAGGTTTTTCTTCTTTTCTTTATGCAAATGATAACTTTTAGTTGGGAAGTTTACATACAGGTCTTTCATCGATAAACCAAATAATTCTAAAACTTATAAATGTTACTATTAGAAAGAGAATACAACTATTTCACTAACTTCCTGATTATTTCCATCGCCTCTCCGCCATTGATTTTTCCACGCATTTCTTTCATCACCAAACCCATGTAAGCGTTTTCAGAAAGCCCAGGTTTTGACTTGATTATTTTCATTACTTCTTCTTCAATATTTCCTTCGTGTTTCTTGAATTCAATTGCTTTTTCAGGTTCTTCTCCATGAACAATTTTTTCTAAAACTTGCTTTATTTGTTCTCGGGAAATTTTTTTGCTCTTTAAAGATTCAGCAATCAAAACCATAACTTCCTTGTTCAAAATTTCTGAAATTTCTTCAATAGATTTTTTTTCGTGGCTTGCAATTTCCTTAGGAAATACAAGAAGAATTTTCGCAATCAGAGTAGGTTCATTATAAATTTCCAGCAATTCCTTGAACTCGTCAATTTTATTTTGCTTGAATAATATTTTTATCATTTCCTCGTTCAGTCCAATTTTTTTCAACTCTTTTTCAATGTCTTCTCTTAGTTCAGGAAGATTTTTCTTTACTTCATTAATTAAATCTCTTGATATTTTCAGCAACGGCAAATCTGTTTCAGGATACATTCTGTCAGCTCCAGGCATTGGTCTTAAAAATTCAGTGCTTCCATCAGGCAGAGCGTTTCTGACTTCTCCGTGAATTCTTTTTCCCGACTTCAAAACAGACTGCTGTCTTTCAATTTCGTTGTTTATCGTCTTGATCATCATCGCAGGATCCTGAAATCCTTTTATTTCAATTCTGTCCTCGCCTTTTATTGAGAGGTTTAAATCCTGCCTGATTGTTCCTATTCCTCTTTTTATTTTGCAGCTTCGCAGGATTTTTCCCAAATACAAAGCAGCTTCCTTAACTTGTTCAGGTTCGTGCATGTCAGGATTAGTTGCAATTTCAATCAGAGGAATTCCAAGTCTGTCAAGTCGGTAAACTGAAGAATCTTTTTTCCTTTCAATTATTCTCGCTGCGTCTTCTTCAAGGCAGATGCTCTGAATTCCGATTCTTCCTGTTTTTGTTATAATCCAGCCATCACGGGCAATCAAAACTGTTCTCTGAAATCCAGAAGTGTTGCTTCCGTCAATAACTGTCTTCCTCATGATTTGAGTTGTTGGAAGAATTGTAGCATTAAGAAAAATTGCAACTTGGAGAGCGATTTTCAAAGCTTCCTGATTTATCTCATAAGGAGGCATTTCATCAAGTTCAACAAGACAAGTTGTGTCATATCCTTCATAGATAAATTCCTTTTCTTTTTCAGCTTCGTGTTTCGCAGCAACATCAACTTCCCCGCTTTCGCCTGCAACAGCATGCAGTTTTCTTTTAACAGTAAAATCAGGCTCGTCTTGTCTTAATACCGAAGGGCAGTTGCAAAATAATTTTTTTGTGTCAAGTTGCTGGTGAATTTCAAGTCCCGACTTAAAGCCAATTTTTTCGTAATCAATTTTCTCAGATTCCATAATATTTGAGAGAGGAAAGAGTTTATTAAATTTATTAGATTTTATTCCAGTAATCTATTAATTCATATCGTGGTTCCAAAACTTGATAAAGTTCTCTTGAAAAAAATAAATCAATCCAATTCGGCTTTTCTCCAATATGCAATTTAGGGTCAAGAATTTCTCGCTTGTATCTTAACAGGTAATCGGGAATAACTGACGAGTTAATTATTTTCAAATCAAGGTCACTTGTTTCATTATTCCATTTTTTTTCTTCGGCATGAGAACCAATTAAAAAAATATTTTCTACTTTTTTAAAATCAATAGAATCAAGACTATATCTGTCGCAGAAAAAATCAAGATTCCCCAAGTAAACTTTTTAGCTAATTTTAATTTGTCTACAAGTTCCGCTGTAGCACCTTCAGAATCAAAATATCTTGGATTAGGCATAAATTCACAAATTTTTCTTCATATTTAAATCTTCCCTTTGTAACTCCTATGTAGTTATAAACAATTTAGAATAAGTAATATAAATTCAAAATTCATAATTAAAATATGAAAAAAGAGGATAGGCAGTTTTTCCAGCATTTAGAACACCCCCTGTTTAAGCATCATAAAAGAACCCTTGGAGAAAAAGCTGCAGATATCTTAACAAAGATAATTGGTAGCTGGGGGTTTATTATTGTTCTGACATTATTCTTGTCTGGGTGGATTATTATTAATGGATATTTCTTAATAGAATATAAGTTAGGAAATCCTTTAGATCCTTTTCCATTTATTTTGCTGAATTTATTTGTTGGCTGTTTAAGTGCAATTTACACCCCGATAATTCTTATGTCTCAAAATAGGGAAGCTAAAAAAGACAGAATAAAAATGGAATATGATTACCAAATAAATAAAAAATCAGAAAAAGAAATCAGAGAAATAAAAGAAATTCTTATGAAGAGAAAAAGATAATCATTCCTCTAACCTTTTATTGAATTCTCCCAGAAAAATTGTTAATTTTGTGCAAGGCTGAACTTTATTCTTCAAGACGAGAGTTCAGTTCTCCTGCAATATTTTCAAGCATTTTTTCCTTGACAATCTTTTTATTTTTTTTCCATTCTTCATGTCCCAAAACCCAGCCAAGTTTTACAAAAGCAGTTTCAGAAAGCATATCCTCAAGGTAAATAACTCCTGTCGCCAAAATTTCTCTTCCATTGGAATAAACTAAAGGATCAACTTTTCCAAAAATGCATTGGCTTGTTGCACAAACAACAATTCCTTTTTTCTGAATTTCTTTTAATTTTTGAGTCCAGGCATTTCTCGCTCTTTTCGTTGGTGCATGTCCCAAGCCTGTCAGTTCTAGAACAATTCCCTTGTATCCTTTCTTTGCATAATAATCAAGTATGTCCGGATTTTGCCCGGGATAAATTTTTACCAAAGCAACTTTCTCTTCAAATTTATTGTCAAGTTTTGCTTTGTTTTTATTCCTCAGTTTCCATTCAGAAACTATTTCAATTTTATCAGGAAAAATTTTTGCAAAAGGCTTATCATTTACAACTTTAAATGCGTCTCTTCTTGAGGTGTGGAGTTTTCTTACTTTTGTTCCAGGCATTGCATAACAAAAATCATCATTTGATGAACCATGCCCGACGAGGGAAACTTCTGCTATATCAGAAATTGCAGCAAGAGCAGAGCATTGAAGATTCAAATTAGCGTCGCTGGAAGCCCTGTCAATACTTCTCTGGCTGTAAGTCAAAATAACTGGCTTGTTCAAATCTCTTATAAAAAAACTCAAAGCAGAAGATGTGTAATGCAATGTGTCTGTTCCGTGAGTTATTATAACGCCCTGTATGTTACTGTCGTTCAAAAGTTCAACAGTCGTCTTTGCAATTTTTTGCCAGTCTTTAAAATCCATATCTTCCGACGCTTTCATGAACGGAATTTCAATTTTCAAGATGTTTACTTTTTCAAAAAGTTCAGGGTAAAATCTGAAAAAATCTTCTGGTTTTTGCAGTGGATGAACTCCGCCAGTTTTTGTATCAAGAACAGAAGCAATTGTTCCTCCTGTGATTATCATCGCAACATTTTTTTTCTCAGGATTTTTCTTAACTTCGAATTCACCTTTTTCTTTTTCTCTTGCTTTTTTCATAAGGACAATCTTCAAGATGTCTTTTTTGTTAAAACCAATATTATAACCTGAATCCAGTTTCAGAAGCACAGTCCCCTTTTCAGTTTCAGGACTTTCCAAAAGAATTCCTTCATAAATCAATTTTGTAAGATGGACTTCAACATAATCTCCAGGTTTTGCTGCTGTTTTTTCCATAAAATAGGATGTTAAATCATATATAAAAAGTTATTGAGATAAACGGGCTTACGAGGAATTGGGCGTCACTTCGTTCAGCCTCATCGTCTGCGACAATGAAACCCAAGAGTTCAATTCCGACGGACGAGAGTCCGCAATTTCAAGGGGAAGATTAAGCGAAGGAAACCGCGTAGGTGTCCTCGCACGGGCTTACGAGGAATTGAACCCCGATTAACCGGTCCGAAGCCGGTTGTTCTATCCATTAAACTATAAGCCCATATTAGTATACAAGACAACAAGTTTTTATATATTATTTATTTTTATAAGTTATGCCTTTAGAAAATAATCACAATCACAAGAGGATAATTATCAGCATAAGCTCGCTTCTCGTCACATTTATGATTGCAAGCAGTATTTTTATGTATCTTATTTTCACAAAACAAACTGCGGATTTCAATGAATTGAATAACAGGTTGGATGGTATTGAAGCCGATACTCATCAAAAATTCAGTGAATTGTCAGATAGTCTTTTAAAAACAAAAAATGATTTGCAGGAACTTGGTTTGCAGTTGGGAACTTTGGATGAGCAGATAATAAAATTAAAAGCATCAACAAGCGCAGATTTTTCCGGAATAATTGAAGGTGCAATAAAATCAGTCGTTACAATAAAAACAGATATCTCACAAGGTTCAGGATTTATAATTGCTGACGGAGGTTATGTAGTCACAAATGCTCACGTAATGGAAGGAGCAACAGCAGCAGGAATTGTAACTTATGACGAAGAACTGCATTCTGTCTCGAGAGTTGGAGAAAACGAAGTAATGGATATAGTTCTTTTGAAAATAACTGATGAAAGTTATTTGCCTCTTGAATTGGAAAATTCAGATAATGTGCAGGTAGGAGAAAAAGTAATTGCAATAGGAAATCCTCTTGGTTTGCAGTTTTCAGTTTCAGAGGGAATTGTCTCAGCAATTCATAGAGAGGGGGAAAATGGACTTGCAGCGTACATTCAAACCGACGCTGCCCTAAATCCAGGAAATTCAGGAGGCCCATTGATAAATAGTCAAGGGAAAGTGATTGGAATAAACAATTTCAAAGTTGGTGGAAGTGAAAGTTTAGGTTTCGCTCTCGAATCAAATTATATAAAAGATATTATCAATGACATTTCTCAGCAGGCATACGGAAGAGATTTAATATAAATATTTAAACAAAAATAATTTCAGATTATAATGAAAAAAAATGAAGAAGGAATTGCAGCAAGAAAGAACGAAGAGTTTTCTGAATGGTACACTCAAATTATTCAAAAAGCAGAACTTGCTGATTTAAGATACAACATAAAAGGATTTTTAGTTTTCCAGCCCTGGTCAGTTCTCTCAATGGAAAAAATGTATGACTACATGGAAAAAAGATTGAGACAAAAGGGACATAAGCCTTATTGGTTCCCCGCAGTAATTCCTGAAAGTAATTTCAAAAAAGAAAGCACTCATGTCAAAGGTTTTACTCCTGAAGTTTTTTGGGTAACTCACGGAGGGACTAAAAAATTAGAAGAACCTCTTGCACTTCGTCCAACAAGCGAGACAGCATTTTATCAGATGTTTAATTTATGGATAAGAAGTTACAAGGATTTGCCTTTCAAAACTTATCAGAGAGCAAATGTTTTCAGGTATGAAACAAAAGCAACCCGCCCATTTCTGAGAAGCAGGGAATTTCATTGGATAGAAACTCATTGTGTTCATGCAACAGAAAATGACGCTATGAAGCAAGTTAAAGAAGATATGCAGACAACAAAAGAAGTTTTGCATGATATCTACGGGCTTCCATTTATTTTCTTTGAACGTCCTTCGTGGGACAAATTTGCAGGAGCTTTCAAAACTTTTGCTGCAGATGTCTTAAATCCCGACGGAAGAGTAATACAACAACCCTCAACACATATAATTTCTCCGAGTTTTGCAAAAGCATTTGATATAACTTACAAAGACAAAGACGGAAAAGAAAAATCAGTTTTCACAACTTGTTATGGCCCTGCGATATCAAGAATATTTGCAAGCGTGATAATTGTTCACGGCGACGATAAAGGTTTGAAATTCCCATGGGAAATTGCTCCAGTTAATGTGATGATAGTTCCCATAAGTGATAATAAAAAAATAAAAGATAAGGCAGAATCTCTGAAAAAAGAAATAGAAAAATTCACAGATGTTGAAATAGATTATTCTGAAAAAAGGCCTGGGGAAAAATTCAATCATTGGGAAATGAAAGGAATTCCCGTGAGAATAGATTTGGGAATGAAAGATTTGGAAAATAAAAAAATAACAATTTTTCGAAGAGATTTGGACAAAAAAGAAGTTGTAAACGAAAAAGATGCTGTTAAAAGAATAAAAGAAATTTCAGGAGAATTTACGAAAAATCTAATAAAAAAAGCAGACAAGATTTTTCAGGACAGGATAAAAGATGCAAAGAATGTTAAGGAAATAAAAGAAATTATCAAAAACGGGGGAATTGCAAGAGTTGAATTTTGTTCAGTAGATAAAGACGGGGAAAAATGCGCAGAAATTATTGAAAAGGAAATTGGTGCAGAAGTCAGAGGAACAAGATTAGATGAAAAAGACAAACCAAAAGGCAAATGTGCAATCTGCGGAAGAAAAGCAAATTATATTGTATATATTGCTCGGGCATATTAATTTGCATAGTAATCCCTTATGCAAAATTTTCCTTAATTTTGTATCCGCAGATTTACAAAATCGAGGACATTGAAAAATTTCCCATTTTTCAAAAAAGAAATCTTTCTCTTTTACTAATTCTTGTAATTCATAAAGTCAAGTTCGTTCTCTAACCTAAGAGTTATCTCCATCAATCGGCTTAACTCTTTCTCTAAGCTTTCTTTTTCATCTTTTTTATATTTCGTTTCCATTATGAAAATTCTCTTGAATTTTTATTTGTGCTGAAACTTCTGTTTCTGTCATTATAAATTATTAATTCAATTATTCTTCCCAAATTGATAGAAAAACAAAAAATTCAATTCAGGTCAAAACCACTGAATTAAATTGCTGGGAATTTAATTGAAGTGAGAACTAACCAATAAAATCTATTGCAAGACATGTTGTTTATTCCTCTCTTCATATTTGGGAAAATAAAATCTCCTTTTTATATTTTTCGTATTATAAATCTCCATATTCTTCCATAAGGATTTCTGCAAGATTTTCTAAACCCTTTTTATATTTTAGTTTCTCTGATTCAGTCATTTCAGCAGGATAGTCTTCTTCTATGTTAGAAATAAAATTCTCAATAAGATAATTAGAAGATACTTCTTTCAGTTCATTCGGATTTTCGTATGTATCTATCATGTATTTTTTAGAATTCTCTAAGCCCTCAAATCTGTTCAAGAACCAAGAAGAATTCTTGATGATTAAAGGACTAAAGCTAGAGCTAAAATAATGGAACAATTACATGTTCTAAACATTTTAGCCATTTGCATAAAAAATAGAAGTGGTTGAAGTTTAAATAAATTTCTAAATTAACTTTTCTAAATTTTCCCTGAACTTTTCCATGTCTTCTATTCTTATTTGCCCGCCGACAGCATTTTCATGCCCGCCGCCAGTCGCACCTTCAATATTTTTGATTGCTTTCAAAAAAGGCTCACGAATTTTAATTCCCCTCAAAGAAATGTTAGCTTTAATTCCAGAAATTTTAACAACAATAATTATTTTTTTTGGAAATAAAAAAGTAAGTTCATTGGACAAATCAGCGCTGATGCTCATGTCTCCGCCATATTGAAAAAATAAAATTTTATTGTCATCAGCAAGAGATTTTGCTTTCTCAACAAGTTTTTCATATTTCCTGTATATCTGCTTGAATCTGTAATGCATTCCTTTATTTTTGCTCGTCTCTTCAAGAACTTCATAAGGAGTTTTAACATTTACAAGGAAATAAATAAGTTTCATAACATTGCTCGTCGTGTCTTTCAGCGCAAAAGAAAATATTTTTGCAATATTCCCAATTTGAGATTTATAAAAAATTTCAAAAGCATCTTTGCTTTTTACAGACAAGTCAGGATAAAGTTTCACAAAATCTTTGTAAAAATCAGGAAAAAATCTATCAGAAATGCACCCAACAACTCCAAGCCATAAATCTTCTTTTTTTTCAGCAATCTTGTAGCACAGGTAAGTTACTGGCTCATTTTTTTTGGTTCGGTTTAAAACAGGATTATAATAATTAACAAAATCAGGAATTTTCACCTGCACATTATGATGGTCAATCCAAACAACAGGTATATTGAATCTTTTTGCTTCTTCAAAAAATTCTTCATTTACAATAGGTTTGTCGAGGATAAAAATATAATCTGCATTCAATTCATTTACTTTTCTGAAATATTCAGCATTCATATCAGGAAAAGATTTCACAGCAACTCCTTTTCCTCTTCCTAGAAATCTTCGAAGGAGAAGGAAAGAACATAAGCCGTCATTATCATTGTCGAAAAAGAAAACGGGATTTTGTGCTTTTTCGAGATGTTCGCGAATTTCAGTGATTTGTTTTTTTGTTAACATTAGATTAATAGAAAATAGAAGTTCTTATATTTAATTTTTCGCAAAAGTCTCCGCCACTAGCAATGGAAATAAAATTGTCGCGTCACCAAAAACTTTTTCAGAAACTGCATCAGTTCTTATTTTCCCCCATGAAACAGCCTCGTCAGGAGTTGCTCCTGCATCGCTTCCATCAAATTCCTGCGCATTATTTATGTAAACTGCATAATCAGCACCATCTCTGTATAAGTGTGCATTCAAAATGCTGTGTTTTACAATTCCGCTTCCAAGGATTATAACTCCTGATTTTTCAAGTCCGATTGTAGAATCATTAAGATTTTTTGTATCTTCAGCGATGTCGATTATAAAATCCTCATTTCCCTTTTGGTATTTGAAAAAATAAACCATGTCTCCCAAGCTTCCGTCAAGAATTGCAGGACAAAAAACTTTTATTTGATTTTTCCAAGCCCAGTAATAAATGCTTTCTTTGTTGTTTATTTTTTCCCCAAGTTTCCAGATTAATTGTGAAGGCAAAATAGGTTTGCCTGTTTTCTTTTGCTCATCATAAAGTTCCTGCAAAATAGGCATTACAAATTCTTCAAATTTAAGATATCTTGAATCGGGGACAAAAATATTCCCTGTTCTGTTTATTGCTTTTTTTCTTAATTCAATTCCCCGTGCTTTAAAGTCCCCCATTATAAAGTTGCCAAGACATTTTATTATATCTTCTTCAATTCCTCCGCCTGTTGTAACAATGCATTGTACTTTGTTATGTTCAGCTAAAAATCTAAAAATATCCCTAAGTCCTGAAGTCACCATGCTTGAAGTGTATCCTAAAAAAATTGTTGCATTTTCATCAATCATAGTTTGAATTATTTTTTGCGCCCTTGCAAATGCAGTAGCTTGATAACCTGTAGTCTCAAAACTTTCAAAAATTTTTTGATAATTTACCCCCTTGTCAAAATCATATCCCAGAATAAATTTCCCTTCAGGTTCATATGTGCATTCTCTGAGTACATTTTCTCTTGCAATTTTTTCTTTGTCTATATTTGTTACCATAAAGTAGGGTAAAATAGATATTTTAAAAATATATCATTTTAGACAAAAATCTTTTTAAACGGAGAGTTTATAGAAAATAGATGAATAAATGGATGGAAATATTACTGGGATTGGTTTTCCTTAATGGAGCAATCTTTGTATGGTGGATGAATTTCTGGAGCTTTGGAGATGCTGCATTGGCTTTCTTCAAAGGCGGATTAGTCTGGCTTGTCATCATGATTGGGGCAGTTTTCATAATGCTCGGAATCAGCGACTTGAAAGATTAATCAGAAAAAAATTTTTTATTTTTTTATTATCAGGTTAGCTCCAAATTCAGAGTAACACCATCAAAGTACCTTCTATAATCCCAGCAATAATCAGTAAGGGAACAATAACCAAAAAGAATACTTTAAAAGAATTAATTGTATATTCCTTAAGGTGTCTCATTTTTTCTTTTTTGAAGATAAATGTGCCTAATTTTAATCCCATTCCAAGAGAAATAAAAACCGCAGGCAATTCAAAAATTCCATGAGGCAAAAGTTTCCATAAAACAGAAAATCCTGCACTCTGCACACTCAATGAAGAAACAAAACCAAGAAGGTATCCGTTAGATATCGCGCTCATTATTGGAAAAATCCCAAAGAACATTCCGAGAAGGATTCCAAAAAAAGTGCTTTTTGTGTTGTTTGATATGATAAAACCAATCAGTTGTGACATTGACATGTCTTTTGTTGTTTCCAAAAGTTCTTCAACGAATTTTATTATTTCATTATAGACAAATTCAGGCGGGGAAATAAAAAAACCAAGCAAAACAAAAAAGAAAAAAATTCCTATTATAATAAAAATAAAATTTTTTGATTCTCTCAGGTATTCCCAACTTTTTTTATATTCCTTAAGGATATTGAAATTTTTCTTTTTTCTGTTTTTCATTTAAAAATCTGCTGTATGTATTCTGTTTTTTTCTTGTATTTGCTTTTAAGATAAAATCCGTAAGAAAGTCCAGCAATTAATCCTCCAAGATGAGCCATGTTTCCAATAGGTAATTCAACAAACAGCCCTATTACGATTAAAGGAACAATAGCAATTATTGGGATTAACCAAAAAGGCATTTCTATAGGAATTGCAAACTTTTTGAATTTCGGATTAAAAGAGAAAATTGAAAAGATTGAGAAAAAAATGTAAATGCTTATTGCTAAATTAAGAATGTTTGATAAAGGATTTGCAGGAAAAAGTGATTCAAAAATTGCTTGTGCTGTTATTGCAATTAAAGGCCCGCCAATTAAGTAAATTTTTTTCTTTGGAATTAAAACAGCAAGGATTCCGACTAAGCCGAATATTGCTCCTGATGCTCCGACACCAAAAGTCATTGGATTTCCAAATATCTTTTCACCGATTATTCCTCCTCCGAAAAATCCTGACAAAAGAGCAAAAAATAATCCTGCAAATAATCCTGAGATAATATAAAATAAGAAAAATCTTTTTTTGCCGATTATCTTTTCAAGCAAAGTTCCCACAAAAAATAAAGAAATCATATTAAAGAATAAATGGGCAAAATTCCCATGCATAAACATACTAGTTATCAAAGTCCATAGATTTTTTCCCTGGATAATATCTCCTGGTTTCAGTGCTAGAAAATCAAAATTAAATCCAAAAATAGTGGTTAAAATAATTGTTACAAGAAATACAACTACATTGATGATAATCAAGATAAATGTTATATTGCAATTGAATAACCTGCTTTTTCTGTTTTGAATCTTATAAATTTCAGCCACTTTTATTTCTTTTTTTTCAGTTTAACCTTTTTTGTTTTTTGAACTACTTTCTTTTGAGCATCTTTTGCTTGTTTAGTGGCCAGTCTTTTTGCAGCAGAAATCTTTTTCTTTTTCTCCTTTTCTTCCATCTTCAATTTGTCTTCTTTTTTCTTTTCTCTTGCTTTGCTCTTTTCAAGTTTTTCCCTTTCAATTTTCAATTCATCATCGACAAGTTCAAGTTCTTTTCTTATTTTGTCCAGGTCTCTGTTGTATTCTTTTATTACAGAAGTATTGTCTTTTCTCTGCATTATTTCCCCGCATTCATTGCACATGAAATTATGGACAAGCGCGTTCTCTTCGTTAAATTCAATATTGCATCTTTCGCAGACATAGAATTCTTTTGTTTTTCTGCTGGTAATTTGGTGCTGAATTTGTTCCATTTTTTTCAGTAAATTTTCCCGCAAGAATTCCAGGCTTTTCATTATTTCTATTTTCCAAAAATAAGTATACCATCCTTTTTTCTTGTCTTTTTTTCGGATAAAAGAAACAAGCCCGTAATCAGATATTTTGTATAATATGTTTCTCGTCTGATTTATTGTAAGATTTAACTTTTTTGCGATGATGAACTCATTGACATATTTGTTTCCGTCGAATAAGTCAATTATTCCTTCTGCTTGTTTTCCTGCGATGGAGATAACGATTTCTTTTAAGAATTTTTTTAGCATGGAAGTATCAAAAAAAAGTTAAATATATATCTTTCGGTTTGCTGTTTACGTAGAAAAAATATTTTAAAAACTAGTTCTTACTGTAAAGATTTTTAAACTTATTCTGCATTTTATATTTATCAAAATATATTATAGAACATATGGCTTTGTTTAAGAAAAAAGAAAAAAAAGAGGAAACAGAAGTTCCAAAACTTCCAGAGATTCCGCAACTTCCTGAATTGCCTGAATTTCCTGAAACTGAAATGAGTGAATCAAAAATTCCCGAAGGGCCATTGCCGCAACTTCCAAGCTTTCCAAATGGAAATTTAGGAAATCAATTCTCACAAAATACAATCAAAGAAGCTATAACTGGGAGAAAAGAGGAAGAGGTTGAAGCAGAGGAATTTACAGAAGAAATACCAATGATGCAAAGACCTCTTGTAAGAGAAGGAACAAGAAGAGATGTTTATACCCCATTGCAAAGGACAAAAGCAAAAGAAGCAGAACCGAGTGATTTCGCGAATGCCAGAAAAAGATTTGATAGCAATGAGCGAGGTCAGGAGCCAATTTTTATCAGGATAGACAAATTTGAAGAAGGCTCTCGGACATTTGAAGAAGTAAGAGAAAAAATTTCAGAAATAGAAACGATGTTTAATGATGTGAAAAAAGTAAAAGAAAAAGAGGAAAAAGAATTATCCTTATGGGAAGATGAGATTAAGCAGATAAAAAGAAAAATTGAAAAAATAGACAGCAATATTTTCTCGCAGATAGAATGAGAGCAAAAAATCTCCCTGCTGTCGAAGAAGAGAATCCTGTTTATTTCAGGATTGGGTATTATGAATCCTTAGAATCAAAAAAACAAATTCTTTCCTCTGAGATGTCCTTTCTTAATATTATAAAAATAGCAAGAAGATATAATTCTCTGAGAAAAGAAGAACTTGAAATAAGAGGGAAAATTTACAAAGCAGTAAAAGAACTTGATTTGGCATTAAGAAAAACAAAAACTTCTTTTCCTTTTTTGAAAATTCCAGAGACACCAAAGAGAGTGGAAATCAGGAAAGAAATAACAGCACCAAGAAAAGATTTTGATGAAAGTCTGGAAATGGAATTAAGAAGTATTCAGGAAAAACTGAAATCAATCGGAAGTTATTAACCCTTCAAGCCTATCTCTTATTTTTCCTTTTAGATTATTTATCTCCATGACAAATAAGTATTCCTGTTTTTTTGCTATTTCTCCTCTGTAGATTACATAAGGGATATTTTTTATGTCGCAAACTTTTTTAGTTAGTTCAAGAGCATTTTGTAATGCTCTAAAGTAAGGAGTTCCTTTTGTAAGTTTGCTGCGGTCTTTGTTTGGGCAAAGTCTTCTGTCAAATACAACTAGCACTTCATGTCTGTGCCCAATCTGATTTTCTGTCACTGGTTCACTAAGTGCATAAAATTTCTGTATATCCAAATTATCAAAATAAGAAGCAAATTCTTTTTGGAAATAATTATCAACAACTAATCCGATTTCTTCTCTGTCTTTTATTTCTGGGGCAAAGATTGCTATTCGTTTATTCATAAGAACCCTGCAACTAAATTATTTATAAGGATTTCTATTTTCCTTTCAAACAAACATTTTTTAAAATGTTGCTTCTTAAACCCAGTATGATAAGCAGGAAAGAATTAATCGGCAAATATCTTGATTTCTTTAAATCAAAAGGGCATAAGGAAATTCCAAGCGCAAGTTTGATTCCTGAAAATGACCCGACAGTCCTTTTTACAACAGCAGGAATGCACCCTCTTGTTCCTTATCTTTTAGGGCAAAAACATCCTCTCGGAAAAAGAATCTGCAATGTTCAAAAATGCATAAGAACAGGAGACATTGAAGAAGTTGGAGATGAAGTGCATCATACTTTTTTTGAAATGATGGGAAACTGGAGTTTGGGCGATTATTTCAAGAAAGAAGCAATTGAATACACTTTTGAATTTCACAAAAAGATTTTAAAAATTCCAATTGAAAATTATGCAGTAACTGTTTTTGCAGGAAATAAAAATATAAAGAAAGATGAAGAATCATTCAAAGTTTGGGAAAGATTAGGAATTCCAAGAGAAAGAATTGCATTGCTAGATGATAATTTTTGGGGTCCGGCAGGAAAGACAGGTCCTTGCGGTCCTGATACAGAAATGTTTTATTGGACAGGAAAAGAAAAAACGCCAAAAAAATTTAATCCAAAAGATAAAAATTGGGTTGAGATAGGAAATGATGTGTTAATGGAATTTAACAAGACAGGCGAGGGCAAATTTATTCCGTTAATTCAGAAAAACATAGATTTTGGAGGAGGAGTTGAAAGAAATCTTGCAGTTCTTAACGGACTTGATGATAATTATCTGACAGATTGTTTTCTCCCAATAATTGAAAGCATAGAAGAGATGTCTGAAAAAAAGTATAACAAGAACAAGAAAGCAATGAGAATAATTGCAGACCATATTAAAGCGGCAGCATTCATAATTGCCGACGGAATCTTGCCTTCCAACACAGAGCAGGGATATATTGTCAGAAGATTAATAAGAAGAGCAATAAAATACGGAAATGAAATAGAGATGAAGAATTTTGTTGCAGAAGTTGCGAAAGCAGTTTTGGAAATCTATGATGATTATGCAGAATTAAAAGAAAATAAAAGAATAATTCTGGAAGAATTGGAAAAAGAAGAGAAGAAATTTCAGCTAACATTAGAAAAGGGAATTTCCCAGTTTAACAAATTTGCTTCCAACAAAAAAATATCAGGCACAGAAGCATTCTTGCTTTACCAAAGTTTTGGTTTCCCCTTAGAATTAATAGAAGAAGAATGCAAGAAATCAAAAATAAAATTTGACAAAAAAGAATTTGAAGTTGAATTAGCAAAACATCAGGAGCTTTCTCGAACAGCAACACAAGGGAAATTCAAATCAGGACTTGCAGACCAGTCAGAAAAAACAACAAGATTGCATACTGCAACTCATTTGCTCTTGTCTTCATTAAGAATTGTTCTTGACGACGAGAACATAATGCAAAAAGGAAGCAACATAACTTCTGAAAGATTAAGACTGGATTTTAATTTTTCAAGAAAACTTACTTCTGAAGAAATAAAAAAAGTTGAAGATTTGGTAAATGCCCAGATTCAGAAATCCTGCGAAGTAAGAAGAGAGGAAATGTCTCCTGCAGAAGCAAAGAAAAAAGGAGCAATCGGAGTGTTTGAAAAAAAGTATGGGGAAAAAGTTTCAGTATACACAGTTGAAGATTTTTCGAAAGAAATCTGCGCAGGGCCCCACGTAAAAAATACCTGTGAGATTGGGCATTTTAGTATAACAAAAGAAGAAGGTTCTTCTGCGGGAATTCGTAGAATTAAAGCAATGATTAACTAAAAAGTTTCTTCAAAAGTTTGCAATCCGTATTTGCTTACCAGTCCGTTAAATTGCAGATGTTGGAAATAATTAATCGTTCCGTAATTTTTGGCGTTTTCCCTTATTTTATTCAAAGTTTTTGCATCGCCATATTCATAAAAATTATTTTCTCCAAAGGTTAAATCCTCATTAATCCGAATTATTTGCGGCGTAGATAAAAGTTGTCCGAAAGAAACATATTCTGTTTTGTAATCGGTGATTATTGAGGGTCCTGTTGTTTCTATGAAGCAATATCCTGAACTGCCCAAACTTTTTTTGATAGGACATTTTATTCCCATTGCCTCGTGATTTTCTTCAGCATAATAAAAAAAAGCATTTTCATATCCGAGTTCTCTGAGCAAAAAAGAAAGCAGTTCAGATTTTTCCCCGCATACACCCATTGAGTCATAAAGAACTTCATAAGGATACCTATAATATTCAAGGTCAATGCTTCCAATTCTTAATGTTTTATTTGTGCCTCCAAAAGGAATATTTTGAACAATGCTTATTGCAATTCTTGCCTGATCATCCTTGTTCTTTGCAGAATTTTCTATTGCAATAACGAGAGGCAACAGCGATTCCCTCTGATATTTTTCATCAAGGCTTTTTAGTTTAAAATCAAAAAGAGTTGCTTCTTTTCCATCAACAGTTTCAATGTATCTCGGAATTTCAGAAAGGTAGTCGCTGAGATTTTTATAGACAGTAAAATTTATTTCGCCTTTTCTTCCGTTCAATGTATAATTTAGTTTTATTAATTTTTGTTCATTTTGGTATTCTGCAATGCATTTATGGTTGTTTATTTTTGACAGGTTACTGCATCCGCAAAAAGAAGCATTTTCAATTAAAATTCCTTCAGAACAAAAATAAGGTTTTATCGTTGAGCATTTGTCATAGGAAGTTCCGTCGTTGCATATGAATTCATTTTTCAAAAAGAAAAAATAAATAATTGCAATGGTTAAAATGAGAAATGTTATTCCGACAAAAAACCACCTCTTGTTTTTCATGTTATTCGAGATAAATTGCAGGTTTTCCTAATTTAGCTTTTTTGGATTTTCCTTCGGGGTCGTATTTGTCCTTGTCATTTACTGAATAAATTTTTGTATCAAGATTAGTTTTCTTTTTTATTATATCAAGAGCGTTATAGTAAACTTCTCTTTCTTTAGGTATTGCATAAATGTATAATTTTTTCTTTTCTCCAACTATTTTCAGAACATTGTTAATGTCACCAATCAGGATTTCAACTGCTTTTTCCTGTTCTTCTAATTTTTCATTTATTTTTTTCTCGTCAGCAACAGGCCATTTTTCAAGAGAGATAAATGGTTTGTTTCCAAGCTTTTCCCAAAGTTCTTCTGTAATAAACGGGCAATAAATATGCAAAAGTTTTATGAAACTCTCGGCACTTTTTCTATCAACATCTCCGTCAATAAAACTTTCAAATAAACTCCTTATTTTTATCACAGCAATATTATGTTTAAAATCCTGAACAAGTTCAGTAACTTCTTTTATTGTCTTGTTTAGTTTACTTTCAATTTTTGGACTTGCCTTTGCAGATTTAAAATTTGCAAAATAATTGTAAACTTTGCTGGTAAAATTAAATGAACCTTGAAGCCCTTTATCATCCCAGTTAAAATCCTTGTCAGGAGAAGAACAGGAAACAAGATACAATCTCAAGGAGTCAGCACTGTATTTTTGAATTGTTTCCAAAGGTTCAACAACATTTCCTTTTGACTTGGACATTTTTTCTCCGTCGCTGGCATGAACAACTCCCTGAGTAAAATATCTCAATGCAGGTTCATCAAATTTAAGCAATCCCAAATCTTTAAAAAATTTAGTATAGAATCTCAAATAAATTAAATGCATAGTGATATGTTCAGGCCCCCCAATATACTGGTCAATAGGTGCCCAATAATTTGCTTTCTTGATATCAAAAATTTTCTCGGAATTGTGTGGGTCAGTGTATCTCAAATAGTACCATGAAGAATTAACAAAAGTGTCCATTGTGTCTGTTTCTCTTCTTGCTTTGCCCCCGCATTTAGGACATTTTGTGTTTATCCATTTCTCGTTGGTAGTAAGAGGATTTCCTTTTCCAAACTTGACATCTTTAGGCAATTCAATAGGCAAATCTTTTTCAGGCACAGGAACAATTCCACAATTGTCACAATAGACAACAGGTATCGGCGTTCCCCAATATCTTTGTCTTGAAATAAGCCAGTCTCTTAATTTGTAATTTACAACTTTCTTTCCTAATTTTTTCTCCTTAAGATAAATTGTAATATGCTCTTTTGCTTCTTCATTGTGCAATCCGTCAAATCCTTCAGAATTAACCAATTTCCCAGCACCAATATATGCTCCAGTCATTCTTTCAGAAGCCAGATGTTCTTCTGGTTGTATGACAATCTTTACAGGAATTTCATATTTTTTTGCAAAGGCAAAATCTCGCTGGTCATGTGCAGGCACAGCCATTACCATTCCTGCTCCGTAATCAGCAACGACAAAATTTCCAGCCCAAACAGGAACTTTTTCTTTTGTCATTGGATTAATTGCATAACTGCCTGTGAAAACTCCTTCCTTCTCCAAATCAGCCAATTCTTTTTCAGATGTTGATTTAAGTTTCTTCAAAAATTTCTCAACTTCTTTTTTCTGCTCTTTAGTTACAAGTTCCATTAATCTCGGATGCTGTGCAGAAATTACCATAAAAGTAACTCCGAAAATTGTATCGGGTCTCGTAGTGAAAATTGGCCATTTCTCTCCAGCAATCTCAAATTGAATTTCTGTCCCGTGAGATTTTCCAATCCAGTTTCTCTGCATAGTCTTGGCTCTTTCAGGCCAGTCAATTTTATCCAATCCATTCAATAAATCTTCAGCATAATCCGTAATTCTGAAATACCATTGTTCAAGATGTTTTATTTCAATATCAGTATCTTCGTGTCTCCAGCATTTTCCTCCGATAACTTGCTCGTTCGCCAAAACAGTCTGGCATTTCGGACACCAGTTAACGGCAGATTTTTTTCTGTAAGCAATTCCTTTTTCAAGCATCTTCAAAAAAATCCACTGATCCCATTTGTAATATTCAGGGCTGTCTGTCCTAACAAGTCTGTCCCAGCAATAACTCCACCCCATTGCCTTCTGCTGTTTCATAAAATTAGTAATTGAATTTTTATTGTAATCAGAAGGGTGCATTCCGACTTTTATCGCTGCGTTTTCTGCGGGCAATCCAAGAGCATCATAACCTATCGGATAAAGAACATTAAATCCCTGCATTCTTTTGAATCTTGCAAAAATGTCCCCTAAACTAAAAACAAAAGCATGTCCTATATGCAACCCTGCACCAGAAGGATAAGGAAACATATCAAGAACATAAAATTTTTTCTTCTTTGAATTTTCTTTGACTTCGAAAATTTTTTCTTGTTCCCACTTCTTCTGCCATTTCTTTTCTATTTTAGAAAAATCTGTTTCCATGATTTAGTTATGTTTTAATTATTTAAAATAGTTTGGAATTTTGACTGAATACAAATCTGCTTTCTTGTTTCTCATCTTCCTGTATTGAAGAACTTCCTTTTCAATCTCTTCAGGCATTTCAAAAACAAATTCTTCTCTTTTCAAGAGTTCATCCAATCCATGGATATTCTTCCGTTCTCCATATTCGTGCCAGCCATTTCCATTTTTAGGCTTCAAGATTTGATAAACTCCATTTCGGTATACAATTTTTCTTCTTTCCATTTTCTGTTTATTCAGTTTAATTTAGAGTTCTCTAACATCATAAATTCTGTCTCAAGCAAGATACTTGAGAAATTATAGTAAGACTAAGAGAACTGCAACTGGTAAAACTAAGTTCAGTAACTGGTTAGGTTTATCAGTCATAAAATTTTCATGCAAAGCATATTTTTAAATATTACTTTGCCGTGTTTCAGTAATGGAAAAAATAAATGCATATGTCATAGGAGAAATAATTTCAAGTGCAGATTCAGACGCATTCTCTCTTTATGAAAAAAGTCATTTCGGAGAACCAAAAGATGATAAAGTCCAATATTCATTAGTCGAAGCATTATTTCTGCTTGAAAAAGGGAAAATAGAAATTTTCTCAAAGAATAAAAAATTATCAAAAAGGGAGTTTATGGAAAAATGCAGGAAGATTGATAAAAAAATCCAGATAAAATATCTCGTGTTCAAGGATTTGAGAGAAAGAGGGTATGTCGTAAAGACTGCATTAAAATTTGGGGCAGATTTTAGAGTTTATACAAAAGGAGCAAGACCAGGAGTAGCTCATGCAAAATGGATTGTTTTCGCTGAACATGAATCAAAAAGATTTACTTGGCACGAATTCTCAGCAAAAAATCGTGTCGCTCACAGCACAAAAAAGAATCTTCTTCTTGCAATTGTCGATGAAGAAGGAGACATCAGCTATTATGAAGTAAGCTGGATTAAACCCTGAATATTCTATTAGAATAAAAATCTTTATAACTTTCTTTTGTCCTCTTTAATTATGGTTCAGGATGCGCTCCAAATAAAAGAGAAGATAATGCATTTTATCAGGTTAAGAGGCCCTAGTTTGCCTGTTCATATATCCAAAGAAACAGGATTGAGCATTCTTTTTGCCTCGGCATTTCTTTCTGATTTATACAGCGAAAAAGTAATAAGCATAAGCAATTTGAAAGTGGGCAGTTCTCCGCTTTACTTTATTCCAGGGCAAGAACCTCAGCTTGAAAATTTTTCAAAATATCTCAAGAGTAAAGAAAAAGAAGCATTTCTTTTTTTGAAAGAAAAAAAATTTTTGAAAGATTCTGAATTGCAGCCAGCAATAAGAGTTGCATTACGAGAAATAAAAGATTTCGCAATTCCTTTCAGGAAAGAGGAAGATATTTACTGGCGGTATTTTACAGTTCCAGAATCATATTTTGAAATGGAACAAAAACCAAAAATTGAAGAAAATATTGAAATTATCGAGATTAAACAGGAAACCGAAATGCCTGTTGAAAAAATTGAGATTAAGGAAGTGGAAGTTATAGAAGAAAAAAAGATAGAAAATATTTTTGATGCTCCAATAAAACAAGAAGAAAAAATCACAGAAGATTCAAAAGAAGAAATTTGCGAAGTACAAATTATTCCCAAAAAGAGCGGGGGGGTGGAAATGACTGAGCAAATTTCCAAAAAAGAGAAACCAAAACCAAAAAAGAAAAAACAGAATAATAACAAAAAAGATGAAAACTTTTTTAATAAAATAAAAGAATTTTTGGAAAAGAAGAATATAGAAATTTTGGATATTAAAGATTTCAGGAACAATGAAGCAGTTTTGAAGATAAAAAAAGACAGGAAAGAAGAACTGCTTTTCGTGTTCAATCAAAAAAAGATTACAGAAAAAGAAATTTTAAAATCGCATAAAAAAGCTTCAGAAGAAAATCTGAAATATAGCATTCTTTTTATGGCTGAGACGCCAAAAAAATTAAGTGACTTGATTGAAGCCGTGAGAAATCTTTCTGAAATTGACAGAATTGAATAACAGAGAAACCTTTAAATAGCAAAAAACAAGAAAAATAATATGGGTAAGATAAAATCAAGATTAGTAAGAAGATTTACAAAGAGAGTAACAGGAGAAGGTATCAAATTTAATAAGGATTTTAATAAAAACAAGGAAATTTTAAAGGGGATTATGCCAAGCAAGAAGTTGAGAAATCAGGCAGCAGGATTATTCACAAGAATCGAAAAAATGAAGATTTAGTTCTATAAGAAGACTTTTAAAATATCTTTTTCTTTGCATTATAACTAGGCTCTGTAGCTCAGCGGTAGAGCGCGGCTCTCATAAGGCCGAGGCCGGGAGGTCAGCACTCCCCAGAGCCATGAAGGATTGAATGAATCTGAAGCAAAATTTTTCTGAATTTTAGCCCAGAGCCATTGAAGGAATGAGCTGGTTCTCTGAGGAAAATTAATTTTCCGATTTCCTTTCAGAACCAGTTTCGAAGAAAATGCTCGCCCGCAGCAAAGCGAGGACACAGAGCCATATAAAATTAAATGATTTTTAGTCCGTCATCCTTTTTTCTTGGTAAGATATGCATATGAAAATGTTTTACAAGCTGGCCTGCAGATTCAAAATTGTTGCTGACAATATTGAAGCCTTCTGCATCATATTCCTGTATCAGTTTTAGTGAAGTATTTTTTATGCAGTTTAAAAGTTCACTGCCAATGCTGTTCGGCAGTTCAAGAACAGTTGCGAAATGTTTTTTTGAAATAACTAAAGCATGCCCCTTTATGTCCTGATTAATGTCAGGAATGGAAAAAAAATTTTCATTCTCATAAATCTTTTTTACTGGAATTTCTCCGAAGGACATTTTGCAAAAAATGCAGTCTTTTTCTGGCATAATAAAAATAGTAAGAAATAGTTTAAAAAATTAATTAAAAAATAAAAAGTAAATAGAAGATGACATTACCGAAGATAAAGTTATCTTTTTCTTTTTTTGGTTGTTGTCTTCTTCTTGGTTGTTGTTCTTTTTTTCTTGCTAGGCATTGCGGCCTTTCTAGCTTTGTGGGTCATTCCTTTCCACTTTTTTCTGGCTTTCACCAAATTTTTTCTAGCTGCGGTCTTTTGCTTAGCAGTTGTTCTTGCTCTTGTTACCATTTGTCACCTCTATTTTAATTATTAATATTAAGATTTTCTTGTTTATAAATTTTTGCTAAAAATTAAAAAAATCGTTGGTGATTTATCGTCGGAAAAAACAGTTTTATTTTCTACTTTATTGATTTTCCCGCACTTTCAAATTCAATTTCCCCGTTGATTAACTCGTTCATAATCTTTTTTAGCTCGGAGATTTTCACTCGAATTTGTTTTTTTGTGTCTCTGTCTCTGATTGTAACATCTTTATTTGTCAGAGATTTATCGTCGACAGTTATGCAGTAAGGCGTTCCTATTTCATCATTTCTTGCGTATCGTCTTCCAATGCTCCCTGATTCGTCATAAGCAACATGAAAATCTTTTTTCAAATCGTTCAAAACATCAAGACAAATTTTTTCAAAATCATTTCGCTTTACAATTGGAAAAATCGCCGCTTTTATTGGAGACAGGAATGCAGGAATTTTCAAAACAATATTTCGTCTTTCAGAATCATAAGTATATGCTTTTGTTAATATAGCAAGGAAAATTCTTTCAATGCCAAAGGTTGGTTCAATAACTCTTGGAATTACTTTTTTCTTGTATTTCTCGTCGAAGATTTCCATGTTTTGCTTGCTTTCTTTTTGGTGTTGCGTCAGATCATATTGTCCTCTGTTTGCATTTCCTGCAACTTCCTTTGAACCAAATGGATATTCATAATCAATGTCAAAAGTTGCAGAACTGTAATGGCTTAATTCTTCTTTTGTATGTTCCCTGATTTTTATTTCATTAAGCCCAAGTTTTTTAAACCAGATAATTTGTTCTGCAAGCCAGTAAGCATGCCACTCATCTAATTTTCCTTTTTTCAGTAATTCTTTTATTACAGCTTTTCTTAATGTGTCTTTTCCTGTTTTTTGTGTTTCTTCATCCAAAAAATTGAATTCAGTGTTAAGATGCTTATCGTCGAGTAATTCACATTTTTTTTCTTCGGGATTTATGAAAAATTCAAATTCACCGATGTGGAATTCTCTGACTCTGAATAAAAAATCTCTTGGTGCAATTTCATTTCTGAAACATCTTCCGATTTGAGCAATTCCAAAAGGAAGTTGCATTCTTGATGTTTGCTGGATTAATTTAAAATCCATAAACATTCCCTGCGCAGTTTCTCCCCGAAGATAAGCATCAACAGGGTCAATTGCTCCTACTTTTGTCTTGAACATTAAATTGAATTCTCCTTTTACTTCATATTCTCCTCCGCATTTCTCACATTTCACTTTTCCAATTTCACTCTTGTCAATTTTCGTTGATAATTTGCATCTTGGACAGTAAACAGCAACATCGCTGAAATTTGCAACATGCCCGCTCGCAATCCATGCTCGCGGATGACTTATCACACTTGCTTCCATTCCAACAACATTTTCTTTTTCATGCACAAAAAATTTCCACCATTCTTTTTTTATGTTATTTAATAATTCAACTCCGAGAGGGCCAAAATCCCAAAATCCTGCAAACCCTCCGTAAATATCCGAACTTCGGAAAATGAATCCTTTGCTTTTGCAGAAATTAGTAAGCTCATCTATTGAAATTTTTTTAGTTTCAACTTTAGGTTCTTTTCTGATTTCAGTTTCTGATGGTTTGGTCATTGTTTTGATAATTTCTTTTGCTTTTTTTTCGGCTTCTTTTTTTGTTTTGCCAAGATAAGCAAGGCTCTTAGTTTTTACTTTGCCGTCGATTCTTTTGTTTTCATTAAGATAATAATAATCTTTTCCGCTTATAGTTTTCTTGACAACAAAAGCCATTCATTTGTTTAGGCACTACACTTTTTAAATATTTTCGTTAATCTAAACATTTATATATTATTTATCATATTTATAATACAAAGATTATTAACAATATAAATATTATTTATATTACAAAAGGAAATATGACAAAAAAGGTTTTGAGTGTTACAATTGATGAGAAAATTCTAACTGAATGGAAAAAGTATATAGAAGAAAAATGTATCAATTCATCTCAGCTCATCGAAAAAATGATAAAAGAACATCTGAAAAAAGAGGTGAAAAAATGAAAAATAAAATATTTCTTATGTGTAGCATAATATTTTTTATCTCTTTTATTTGTGCCAGTCCAATAAATGATTCAATCCACTTAAATGTGCAGGCAGTGGATGAAAGCGGGAGTATTGTTACAGGAACTTTCAAATTTGAGTTTAACATTTCAACCTTAAATGATTGCACAAATCCTATTTATACAAATTATTCAACTCAGACAACAGATTCAAGGGGGATAATTTCTTATTACTTAGAAAATACAAATCTGAATTATTCAGATCAATACTGGCTTTGTGTTTATAGAAATGGAGTATTGCAGTCAAATGAAAAAATTGCAAGAACTCCTTATGCTTTCAGAGCAAGAAATGTAACTATAAGTGGAATTGAAGCAGACTCAAATTTAGACATAATAAATTATAACATTACAACAACAGGAACAGGATTTTTTTCTTGGTTAGGTAGTTTAGTTACAAGGATCACAACTTTATTTGTCCAGGATATAGATTTTATCGGAAAAATAAATGGTAGCGGGGCAATTAATACAACAGGAAATATAACTGCAGATACTTTTTTTGGAAATTGGAATGGGATAACAAATTATTACACAAAAACAGAAGTGGATAACAATTTGACAATTCTCAATAATTCTGTGCTTCATGTAGGGGAAGAGAATCGAACAAGATTACATTGTTCAAATATAACTGGGACTGTAAGCGATTTATGTACTGTAACAGGAGGAGGAGATTTCAGTTTCACCGATTTCCATAATTCTTTTGTTTTGAATTCTTCAATATTGAACAACACCAAAAACATTCAGGAATTATTAAATTCAACAGGAATTTATAATCAGGGAAGTGGGAATACAACATTTAATCAAAGTTTGACCGATAGTTTATACTCAGGAATTCAATGGAATTACAATCAGTCAACTCCTGCAATCAACCATGCAAATGCTGTTAACACTTCAGTAATAAATCTGTATACAATTAATTCAACATTAAACGTTCAGAATCTTCTTGGTAATTCAACAATAGCGAGAGTTGGAAATTGTTCTGCTGGACAAATTGTTCAAAATATAACTCAAAATGGAGTTCAGTGCATAACAGATGTGAGTAGCGGTTCTGGTTTAGGTGTTAATTCTACCCAGATGACAAATGCAACAATAATAAGCATAAATCAAACATGGTTAGAATCCTTATTTGTAAAAATTACAGATTTACCGTCTTTAGTTGTCTCTTTAGTAGGAAACTGGACATTAGACAAAATAAATTATAATACTACTGCAGAACTAAAAACTTTATTCACAAATCAGACTTATGTAGACAGTAAGACATCAAATGCAACATGGAATCAGAGTCTAGCAGATACATTATACGCTGGGATTATATGGAATTACAATCAGACAACTCCTGTATTTTCTTACATAACTGATAATGAAGCAGCATGGCTTTCAACTTACAATGCGACTTATGCTGCAAACATGGCAAATAACTCATTCAATCAAACTCTTGGAAATCTTCTTTATGCACCAAATACAACAATAGGAATTCAATGGTTGATTAACTCAACAGGAATTTATACTTATAATTACAACCATACATCAACTGTATTCAATCTGTGGAATTCAACCTGGGATAACAGAGGATTGATAAATATGTTGTCTGCTAATGATACCTCTATTAACACAACAAAGAACATTCAGGAATTGCTGAATTTTACTGGGATATACAGTCAGGGTGGAGGAAATGGAACATTTAATCAAAGCTTGACAGACATTTTATATTCAGGGATTATATGGAATTACAATCAGACAACTCCTGCAATAAACCATGCAAATGCTGTTAACACTTCAGTAATAAATCTGTATACGATTAATACAACATTAAATGTTCAAAATCTTCTTGGTAATTCAACAATAGCAAGAGTTGGAAATTGTTCTGCTGGACAAATTGTTCAGAATATAACTCAGAATGGAGTTCAGTGTATAACCGACCAGACAGGAGTAGGAGGGGGAGGCAACCCTTTTGATCAAGTGTTAAATACAACAAATAATGCAAACTTTACAAATTTAGTTGTTTCAACACTTAATTCTGCCTCATGTGATGTTAAAAGCTCCACTAACGGAACAGTGTATTGCGGCACAGATGCAACAGGAACAGGAGGTTCAACCTCAATAACAAATAGAACACTAGTAAACTATGTTACAACTAACAATATGTATAACCAAACCGTGATTACCATCCCTATATCTGCAAATTATAATTATTCAGTTTATTGTGCTCTTCATGTCCGTGGAGCAGCAGCTGCAACAGGAGTTAAGCTGAATATTTCAATACCCGTTAACAGGAAATATTGGATAATTTCTTTTGCAGGTGCAACAACTGCAACCGCTTCACTACATAATGTTACGGTTAATAAAAGTGAAGCCATACTTAACTCTACAGCAGGTCTCGTTGGAGGTCTGCCTGTTCGGGTAGATGGGATAATAGAAAATGGGGCAAGTGCAGGAAATTTTGAAGTAAGGATGGCGAGTGAAGTAATTAATAGCGCCGCAACAGTTTTTAGAGGGAGTTATTGCAAATTAGATCCAGTGGCTTAAAATGAAAAAAATAAATTTTTTTATAATTTTTATATTGTTCTTATTTTCTTGTTCAAATGTAAATTCATGGGTTTCAGTTAATCCTTCTTCTTCAATAACCCCCTCTCTGACAATAGAAGGAAATGTTTTTAGCAATCTGTCTGGTGTTGGGGAAGTTCCTGTATTAACATTGATAAATCCAAAAAATAAAACATATGTCAACAAAGAGTCAATTCCGCTAACTTATACGTCAGGTAATGAAGAAACTGTTTGGTATAGTCTTGATTCAGGAACAAACATAACATTAATACATTCAATAACATTTAATGCTTCTGAAGGAAGCCACACATTATTCATTTATGCAAATAATTCCAATGGAGAAACTTCGCAGAATGTTACTTTTTTTATTAATTCTACAAAGTTAATCATTAACAATAATGAGTTTAAAGGAGAGAGAAAAGGAGACTCGACTGAATTCTCAGATTATTCTTATGAAGAACTGCAAGATTTAAGAGGTATAATTTTAGAAAATATAGATTTTGGAAAAGTCAAGTTTAATGAAAATATTAATTTAACAGAGGATGAAAATTTTGAGGATGCAGAAATAAGCTTTGATGATTATATTAATATTTCATCAAATAGGATTGAACTAAATTCAACTGCCTTGCCAAATTTTAACAAATCTGCATCTCTTTCTCTTTATGGATTAACTTTTTCAAATCCGAGAATTCTTAAAAATGGAATAATTTGCCCGTCAGCAATTTGTACAGAAGAATCCTATTCCGGAGGGATTTTGAAATTCAATGTTACTGGATTTTCAGTTTATTCTGCAGAAGAAACTCCTGTTGTTGTTCCTCCTGTAACCCCTGGAGGCGGAGGTTCTAGCAGTGGTTCTGGCGGAGACGGCGCTGTTGTAAAAGCAGTTAAAAGTTTTGACTTAGATGCCAATGAAATAAGTGTCTCTCTCACGCCGGGAAGTATAACAACAAAAAAGTTTACAATAACAAATAAGCTGGATAAAAAAATAAGTATATCATTAACCAAAGAAAAACTCGATGATATTGTTTTGCTTAAGGAAATGCAGATTGAATTAGGCCCGAAAGAATCAAAAGAGATTTCTTTCGATGTCATAATAAGAGAAGAGGTAATCCCCGAGTTATATGTCGGAAAACTGATTATCAAAAATGGTGGTACAACAGAAGAAATTTTAATAATTATAGAGGTTGAATACAAAGATGCACTTTTTGATTTGAGAGTAAATATTCCTGAAGAATATTCTAAGGTTTTACCAGGCAAGGAAATTCTTGCAGAAATAGAATTATTCAACCTTGGACTTCTAAAAAGAGCAGATGTTGAAATAGAATACGTAATAGAAGATGATGAAGGAAATAAAGTATTAACCGAAAAAGAAACAATTGCTGTAGAAACAAAAGTTGGTTTTTTAAAAAGAATTAAAGTTCCTGAAAATGTAGATAAAGGTAAATATATTCTTTATGTAAAAGTGAGTTATAATGAAAAATTCGCAAGTGCAACTGCAACATTTAATGTTATAAAAAAAGAGACTAATATGTTAGTCGTTCTTGCAATAATTGTATTTCTGGGAATTATAATTTATCTTTATCAAAGGAAAAGAGGGAGAAAAAAACAGAAAAGAAATAGGATAAAGAAGTCACATAAAAAGAAAATCAAATTGCCAAAAAGGGAAATATCTGCAAGAGTCATAACTCCAAGAAAAAAAGTCCTCGAGAAAAAGAAAATTCAGGAAAATGTCAAAGATAAATATCTGGATTTAACAGGGGAAAAACCAAGGTTCACAAAGTAACCTTTATTCTGAAAGATTATATTAGTTAAGCGGAGGACGGGAAAGCTCGCGACCCCACTCGTTGCATTCAATATAACTGGCACTCGTGAAATCGCTCGTCGAACCCAGGGTTCTCGCCCTTTAGAATTTTAAAGCGGAGGACGGGACTCGAACCCGTGAATACTTCCTCTGCAGGGAAGCGCAGTAGCCGCTGTGCCACCTCCGCAATGTTCACTGGAATATAAAACTAAAAAAGGAGCAATATATAAAATTATTTGTTCGGATATTCTGACCTGAAAGAAATGCCCTTTGCTTCTTTTATCAAACCTTTGCTTCCTTCAGGAATTTCTTCTTTTTCTGCAAGATTAAGGTAGTCAAGAACTTTCTTTCTTCTCAGCATTAGAGGAAGTTTAGAATTTACACAAGGCCCGCCAATGCATCCTCCCTTGCAGAAGTTCACATCAAGAAATCTTATTCTGGGGTCCGGATTATCAAGAAAAGAAATTACTCTGTCTATTCCGTCGATTACAACTGCTTCATCATCCTCGAGAATATTCTTCAAATGAGCGGTTTTGTACAATCCTCCTGCAATAGGGTAAATTTTTGTATAGTCGTTGTAAAATTTATCAAAAGTTCCAGAATTATTTTTGTTTGTTGTGTGTTTCTGGAAAAGAGTTTTGAGTTCCTTGTAATCAATAGCGTAATCAACAAAATCAGATTTTTCAGATTCTATTTTCTTAAAATTGCAAGGGGAAATAAAAACAACTTTATGCATTGGGTAAATTTTTCGGCAAATTTTAGCCATTGCAATCATCGGGCTGTCAACAGGAATTAAATTTTTTTTATATTGAGGATATTTTGCTTTTATTGTTTCGACAACGCCCGGGCAGACGCTGGAGATGACAAGTTCTTTTGATTTTTCAAGAATTTTATGATATTCCCGATTTACAAGTTTTGCACCAAAAGTAAGTTCAACAACCTTGTCAAATCCTAAATTATGAAGTTGAGAAATTATCTTAGGGTAAGAAAAATCAACGACAAAACTAGGAGCAAGCATTGCTACATATTTTCCCTTCAAAGGAAAACTTAAATTTTCAACACTCTTTTTCACAGGATAAAGAATAATGCAAAACTTTTAAAGGTTCTCAAACAAATTAATATAGAAGCCCTGGTAGCTCAGCCTGGATAGAGCATTAGCCTTCTAAGCTAAGGGTCGCAGGTTCAAATCCTGTCCGGGGCGCTCTTATTTTAGTTCTATCTCGTCCAAATCCTTAACCAAATTAGAATTCTTGAAAATCTTTTTTGCAGAATCCAAAATCTTTTTGGGATTTTTGCTGTATCTTTGGCTTATGTGAGTAAGAATAAGTTTTTTGGAGTTTGATTTTTTTGCGATCTCAGCAGTTTGTTTTGAAGTAAGATGATTATACTCTTCTGCTCTGTCTTCCAAGTCAGTTCCAAAAGTTGATTCACAAATTAACAAATCAGAATTCTTTACAAAAGGAACGATTCTTTCATTAAATGAAGTATCAAAAACAAAAGAAACTTTCTTGCCGTATTCTGCGTATGTCAAATTTTTAGCAAGATATTTTTTTCCCTGATAAACAATATCTTTTCCCTCTTTCAGTTTTTTCAAAATCGGCCCCTGAATTTTTGTTTTTGAAAGTTTCTTTTTGTCAATTCTTAGGTTCCCTTTTTTCACAAAATTATAAGCATTGCACGGAATTCCATGTCTCATTTTTTCTGCTTCGATATAGAAATCATCTGTTTCAAAAAATTTCCCACTGACTTCCTCAACTTCAATTTTGAAATTTTTATGAAAAACAAAAGTCTTGAGAAGATTCCTCATAAATTCTTTTGTTCCAATTGGTCCGTAAATATAAAGAGTGTTCTTGTATTCACTGAAACTCAATGTCTGGAGCATTCCTGGAATTCCTAACACATGATCTCCGTGCCAATGAGTAATTAAAATTCTGGTTACTTTATTCGGATTTAATTTTGCTTTCCTGAATTGCCTTTGAGTTCCTTCTCCGCAATCAACAAGTATGTTTTCCTTTTTGTAATTTAGAAGGATAGAAGTATGATTTCTTTCTGCAGTCGGAATTGCATCTGAAGTTCCTAAAAAAGTTAGCTTAATCATAATTTAAATTAAGCAAAAAACGTTTATATAAGTTTTCAAAATATATTTTAGAATGCTTATTTTTTAGACACACTTGATGCTGGAGAAATGCAGATTATTGTATCTCCTCTTAAAAATGTAAGTCCGAGATTTCTTTTTACTTCTCCATTTTGCATTTCCTTTATGTTGTCTAAAACTAAGTTTATGTGAATATCAAAAGCTAAAAGAGTTCCTGCAAATTGTTTATCTCCTTTCAGGTAAACTAAAACTTCTTTTCCTTTTGCGTTATTCAGCAAATCCAAAGGTCTTTCAATTCCGCCAACCATAAAATAATTCATTGAAGTTCATTTATAAAAGTTTCGTCAATTTAGTATATAGATAAGTTGCAGTATCAGCCGTGAGCAGTATTATAAAGGGAAGTTGATTGTCAAGAAACCGATAAGGTGCCTTACATAAAGGAAAAGTATTTAAACAAAAAATCAAAAACTTTTATATGAAACTCGGAAGAAAAATATCTGGCGGAAAATACATACGCCCAAGAAAGAAAAAGGCAAGAGAAATAGCAGGGCAAAGAAGAACTGTTAAGCTTGGAGTTGAAAAAATAAAGATCAAAAGAGTAAGAGGCGGAAACGAGAAAATATTTTTGCTTGGAGCTAAATTTGTAAATATTTTTGACAAGGGAAAAAGCAAAAAATTAGAGATAAAAAATGTTACAGAAACACCTTCAAACAGATTCCTTGCAAGACAAAATATTATCACTAAAGGAACAATTGTCGAGACAGAATTCGGCAAAGTCAGAATCACAAACAGACCTTCTCAGGAAGGAGTAATGAATGGAACTCTTGTAAAATAAATTTTTATTAAAATTTTACCGCAAACTTTTACTATTTTTGAATAACTAACAAACGAGAAAGGTTTAAATAGAGAAAAGCTTTATAAATCTTACCCGTAAATCTGTTAAAATGAGTTTTATAAAAAAATGCCCGGAATGTGGAAGCATAAACCTTACTTATGATTCTCATCTTGGGGAAATAATATGCAATGATTGTGGACTTGTCGTCGAGGAAAAGATGGCAGACACAGGAATTGATTTGCAGGGAAAATTCGACAAGGATGAAAAGAAAGGGAGGGGTGGAGCTCCAATAAGTATGCAAAAATTCGACAAAGGTTTAACAACAAATGTCGGAGAAATTTCTGATATATACAAGCTTGAACCTGGACAAACAAGAAAATTCCTGAGACTAAAAAAATGGCAGGAAAGAGTTTCAACTTCTATTGAAAGAAATTTAAGACTTGCAATGGCAGAATTAAGAGTTATTGCATCTTATTTGAATCTTCCAAATGTCGTCAGAGATGAAGCGTCAAGAATTTACAATTATGTTTTGCAGAGAGGATTAGTAAGAGGAAGAAGCATGGAGTCAGTAATTGCTGCCTGCTTGTATGCTGCGTGCAGAAGTTATAATATTCCCAGAACTCTTGACGAAATGACAACTGCTTCTGATGTTGAAAGAAAAGAGATTGGAAGAACTTACAGATTCATTATAAGAAAATTAGGAATTAAAGTAAAGCAAAGTTCCCCAAAAGATTATATTTCAAGATTTTCATCAGTGTTAAAATTGTCTCCGAAAACTCAGAATGATGCACTTAGTGTTTTAAGAAATGCGGAAAAAGTTGAACTGACTTCAGGAAGAGGTCCTGCAGGAATTGCGGCAGCTGCACTTTACGTCGCTGCTTTGATGAATGATGAGAAAAAAACACAAAGAGAAGTTGCAGACATTGCAGGAATAACAGAGGTTACAATAAGAAATCGTTATAAAGAATTAATTGAAAAATTAAAACTTGAAGACAAGATAAAGGAAAAAGAACAAAGAAACTGAATGAACTCAATATTTAAAAAAAATTTCGAACAAGAAAAAAAAGAGCTTGATATCCCCAAAATATTTCTCTACGTTTTTGAAGGCATTGTCCTTATTATAGCATTATTCTATGTTTATGAATCATTGCAGGGAAATAAACAAACAGGAATATACAGCGAGCATGTTCAGAAAGATACAATAAGAGCATTGATGATTGGACTGGAACTGCAAAGTGTTCACGAAGTTCCTTTCTCAGATGTCACCCCAAAAATTCAATTGTATATCGCTGAAAATATATATTTTGTAAATTCTTACAATATAGAAATTGTTAAAGGAGACGTTATAATAAACGACGGAGAAACTGCAATAAAAGATATCATAATAAGAACTTCAAAAGAAGAAGTTATGAAAATGATTGAAGATAACAGTTATGCAAAAGAGTCTTATTTATCAGGAAGAACAGTTATAGAAAAGATAGCAGAAGATTTTGTATTATTCTCAAAAGGCTATCCTGATTTTGAAAAATGGACTGAGTAATAATTCTAATTTAGTTTCTTTCTAGAAAGCGCCTAGTGGCATGCGGAGTATAGGATTTGAACCTATGTAGGCACTAAGCCATCAGCTCCTAAGGCTGACCCATTTGACCGCTCTGGCAACTCCGCTTATAAGTTATTATTAAAAATAAGAATATAAAAATGTTTAGAGGAAGGCAACTTCTCTTAATGTGCTAAACCAGAAACGCCGGAAGTGCTTTGTTTTTCTAATAGCTTGGTTTTCAGCCAGTTCATGTCTTTTCCAAATCCCAAAATTCCTCCAGTCAAATCCTGACATTCTTGTTTTGTAAGAATTCCATCAAATGCAAGTTCATCAGAGAAAATCTTATTTTTGTCGTAATCTCTAGTTGGTGCTCCTGCAGAAATAAATCTTTCAAGGGCAGAAGAAAGTGTCCACCGTATTCTTGCTTTTACAACTGTTTTTTTCTCGGTGTCAGTTAAATCTCCGACATATCTGTAAGCTCTGTAAACATATTTGTAAATGAATAAATTGAAGTCGATTTTTGTGACAAAACTACTTTTAACTTCCTGAACTTTCCCATCAACACTTGTGTAATAAGTGATTTCTTTTTTATCAGAACGATATTCAGAGAAGATTCCTACAGAGTCCAAATCACATCCTTTTCCCAATAAAATTACATCTCCTTTCTGAAGATTATTAACATCAACTTCTACAAAATTTTTGTCAGCGCTTAAAGTTGAAGTCAAATCATTAATCGTTGGGAAAGACTTGATTACTGCTTTCGCATTAGACAATGATTGAGTCACAAATGCCAGAGGAGTTCCGGAAGTTCCTACAAATTTAATAGATTCTGAAAATATTTTGTAACTTATAGGATAAGTCGGATTAGTTATTTCTGAAATTTTAGATGCGTCTGCAGAGTCTGAATCAGTTGTGATAGCATCAATGCCTTTTTTATTTCCTGGAACTGACTGCCCTGCGACGTATGGAACTTGGAATAAATAGACAGGATGAGCATCATCATTCAAATCCACTTCGTAATATCTGTAAATTGCACAGAAAGGTGTCGGGTTTTTATCTCTATTGTAATATCTGTTTTCATCTGTGCAAAGCTTTCCATTTTTATCCTGTTCTCCCATTTTTATTCCCCAGCTATTTCCGGATGAGGCGCCATTCCAGTCAAATAATACTGCAATTCTGTTTTTTTCATCAGCCCATCGTATAAAAATTGCTGCGTGATCATAGTCATATGAAAGAGATTGATAATTATTGTAAGAAGGCCATGTCGCGCTCCATACATAAAGGATGAAATCTCCTGGCTGCAGAGAGTTCAATTTTTGTTCTTCAGTAACACCTTTGCATCTTTCATTCGTAATCCAGGTAGCATGAGTTTTGTCTGGTCTTCTGTCAGTATCGAGAATTATTGTTCTTGTTTCTGCTGATGATTTGGCAGCATTATAAGTTTGTAAATTTGTTATGTCATTTCTTATAAGAGTATTTTCCATAGCGGCACTTGTTTTAACTGCAAATTTGTCTGCATAAGGATTAGAATAAACACAAGAATAACTAACACCTGCAGCTTCGTAAACAGAATACGCGGCAGAAAGGCAGTTTTTGTTTATAGGAACTGTGCCTAAGCCCGTTGATGTTCTAAGGTTTCTTCCTGGAACAATTGTACCGTCTAAATCTGCAGCAGCGGCAAGAGCTCTGTCTCTTGCGTCAAGATTAAGATATTTCTCTTTTACTCCCTCAGTTTCTTTAACTCCCGTAATTGTTTGGTCTGGTTTAGGTTGTTCCTTTAAAACAACAGCCAATAATTCAGCATATGCATTTCCCCTTAAGAAAATCAACTGAACCTTTTCTGTGCTCCAGAATACATTTCCAAAAATATTACTGATTAGATTCAGTTTCTTCGAGTTATCTTTTTCTATTTCTATTTCCTGAATTGCAGAGGAGAAATCTTTTTCACTAAGGTAATTGCCCTCATTAAGCAATACTTCCATATAATTTTGTGTAACTTCATCCAATGCATCTCCTTCAATAGTTGTGCCTTTGATTACATCTTTGACGCTCTCAGTATCAAGCCAGCATTTTATTTTCTCATTATCACAGTATCCGACAGCAACCCATCTTGGCCCTTCAACTACTCCGGGATTTGATGTTAAATTTTCAATTATTTTTTTGTCTTCTTCAATAGTTGTTGTTGGAGTGTCTTCTTCTGTGGTGTCTGTTGTTGGAGGTATTTCTTCGTCGATAAATCCAACTTTTCCTGTTATTACCCCACCAGTTACAGGAGTTGCAGTATAAACATTAACGTCAGTTCCCAAGCCAGGATTTTCTGTTGCACATATTCTTGTTATTCCTCTGTCATAGATAGCAGGATTAATTGCTCCTTCAACTCCAGCCTGAGCATTTGGAGTAAGCAGATTGTAAATACTCGCACTTCCCGAGATACATTCAGATTCTGTTGTTATATCTGTTGTAGTAGCCTGTTCTGCCAAGTAATTATCCTTGACGTAGTTAATCGCAAAGTCAGTTGAAACTTCCTTGAATCCGCATACTTCCTGCCCGTTTACATTTATGCACATTTGATTATATCCAGAAACTGCAGTTAAGTCAGGAGTATCAGTTGCATAACCACCAACAGCGACGTATCCTGAGGCAATTATTAAGTTCTGCGATGCATCCTGGTAGTATGAAGTTTCAGGACTTCCTTTCAGATAAACTTGGTAATAAGCTCCAGAATCTTTTCCCGCAAATATGTGGTAAAATACTTTGTAATGTGAAGTAGGAGGCACAGTTGCAGTTGTTAATGGAATCTCATCAAATCTTCCTGTGAATTGCACTGGTGAAGCAGGCTGTGTTATTTTGTTGACAAAATCAGCGCCTGTTGGAACAACTGCAGAAACATATGACTTGCACACTTCACTCTGTATTGTTTCTGTTGTTCTTGTTAGGAATGCATTCTTTGCATTAACACCATAATAATTTATGAAATAACTTACTGATTGTTCAGCAAGGCTCCATGAACTTTCTACTCCTGCATATTCTCCTCCACCTCTTACATTTTGCCCAAGAAGAGCTTCAACAACTTTTGGAATTACTATGTCTGTAAATGGAAGTGCCTGTCTCCAGAAGAAATCACAAACATAAATGCTGTAAATCTCGTCGCA
>Ga0210057_1000444_pt1 | contig 68542 bp, 65 predicted proteins | sample CryGeyCG2114_010_2_FD_183968 | JGI IMG/M metagenome (GOLD analysis project Ga0210057, IMG submission 183968) | Groundwater microbial communities from aquifer - Crystal Geyser CG10_big_fil_rev_8/21/14_0.10 (SPAdes) (version 2) | ecosystem: Environmental > Aquatic > Deep subsurface > Groundwater ...
AGTAGGAAAAATAGAAGATATAAGAATAAGCAAAAGACAAGCAGTAATAGACAGAGCAAAAGAACTTCTAAGAAACCTTATGGATACCTCAATGCCGGATTCTCAAGAACTATCCGACGAAGTAGCTGCATCAGTAAGAGTTATGGAAATCGTAGAATACGGAAGAGAAAAACTAGCAGCAGGACCTGCAATAGATGACAGTGATGAAATAATTTTAGTTGAAGGAAGAGCAGACGTTCTAAACTTGCTAAAACACGGATTCAAAAACGCAATAGCAATGAACGGAACAAGCGTTCCACAAACTATAATTGATCTTGGAAAAGAAAAAACAGTAACAGTATTCACAGATGGAGATAGAGGTGGAAATCTAATAATCCAAGAATTATTAGCAACCACAGAAATAGACTACGTAACAAGAGCTCCTGACGGAAAAGAAGTAGAAGAAATTACTAAAAAAGAAATACACAAAGCACTAAGATCAAAAATAACTGCAGAACAAGCAAGAATGGATCTCGGAGTAGGACTTAATGGGGGACATCAAAAATCTCCTATGCAACAGCAAAGAGAAGACAGAAAAGAACAGCAAGCAAACGCAAATAACAACAAAAAACCTTTAACTTCTCCAAAACCACAAAGTGCACCTGTAAAAAGAGGAAAACTTCCAACAGAAGAAGAGAAGAAAAAATTCTCATCGATGTTAGAAGACTTAATAGGAACTCGAGGAGCATATATCCTTGATGAAAAATTAAGCATCTTAGGAAAAGTTCCAGTAACAGAATTACAAAGCACAATAAAAAGTCTAGCTAGCGGAATTTACGCAGTAGTATTTGATGGCATTGTAGAAAAAGATCTTGCAAATACTGGAGAAAGAGCAAACGTGAACTTCATGATTGCAATGGACTCCAAAGTAAAAGGCGCAGGAAATATGCAAATTTTGTCAAGTGCTGACTTGTAAAAATGAAGCGAAGCTTATTTATTTTATTTTTATTATTTTCTTTATTCTTAATAACTAGTTGCAATAAAGGTGAAACTATGAATGAAACAGCAGTTTTTGAAACAAACAAAGGAACAATTGAAATTAAATTAAACAGAACAGCGGCACCAATAACCGTTGAAAATTTTGTACAATATGTTAACGATGGACAATACGACGGAACAGTATTTCACAGAGTAATAGAAGGATTTATGATACAAGGCGGCGGATTTACTATCGACGGAAAACAGAAAGCTGTAAGAGATCCTATAAAAATTGAGAGCGATAACGGCTTAAAAAATAACTTAGGAACAATCGCGATGGCAAGAACATCTGATCCAAACTCAGCAACAGCACAATTCTTCATTAACACAGCAAATAATGATTTTTTAAACTATGGCGCAGGAGCTGATGGTTATGCAGTATTCGGAAAAGTAGTATCTGGACTAGATGTAGTTCAAAAAATTGAACAAGTTTCAACAACTACAAAAAACGGAATGCAAGACTGGCCAGAAGAAGATGTAATTGTAACTAAAGCTTATATGAACTGATTAATACACAAAATCTTTTCCCAATACTTTTTTTATTTCAGAATATTTTTTATCGGAAAGGAACCCTTCTTTTCTTAACAAATTAAGTTTAGAATCATATCTTTTATCTGTTGTATCAACAAATCTAAAATTTCCAAAATCTTCAGCATACGCTTCTTCAACATAAGTTGCTATATCTTCATGCCATCTAGATTGACCATTAAAAGATACGTGTCTGTGCGGACCTTTTGAACCATACTCTCTTATAAATCCATCCGAAGGAAAATCTTCTACAATATTGTGTCTTTTATATCCAGTTGTGTCAACAAGTTTATTCCATTCATTAAAAAAACAACTATCAAGATGATTTGCATAAAGATGTCCTAATTCATGAACAAGAGTGCCCTTAGAATAATCATCAGGATCTAAACTAATTTTATTAGTATCTTGAACATCTACTTGTCCTGCAGTAAAATAAAAATCTCGCACAGACTCAGCAGTCGACAATTCTCTTAAACTAATTAGTTCCAAATGTTTTTTTAACGTTGGTTCTACACCATACAAATCAGAATTTAAACTTTTTAATGTTTTTAAATAATCTGCAGCTTCGCTAAACGTATTCATAAAAACAATATTTCTTGCATAGAGCTCAGCTTGCGTCGTATCATCAGACTTATAAAAACTTTCATAAGGTGTTGCAACCACATTATGATTTCTTGTTAGATGCAATATATTTTCAAATATTCTAGACTTGAGCGAATCTTCCAATACATCTATTTTAGAATATGAATACTTGTGTTCTTTCAAATCCGCAATTAGCTGTTCATCAGGATCATTTTTACAGCTCCCTAATACGAGAGGTAAAGAAAGCATTCCTACAGCTAACCAATTTTTTATGTCCATAAAAGAAAAAATCAAGCCGCATTTATAAATATTTCTAATTTAACTACTCAGGAGTAGTGTTTAACTATTCATTTTGTCTTCAACCAATTTATCTCTTCTTCAACCAAGTCAAACTCCTTCGAGAATTTATCCGAAAGAACTTTATCATTTTTAAAAATAACTTGTAAAAAAGGAACAACAGAACTAAAAGCACTTTTTTGACTGGTGTGCGTTTTAGAAGCAACTTTCTGAGCAATACTTTTCTTTTTAGCATTCGCATTATTATAAATCCAAATCTTCAATAAACGAGAAGTTGGAGAATATTTAATTTTAGATGAATATTTTTTATCTTTGGCTAAAGCAATTCCTGCAGTCATCAAATTATAACAATAAACATAGAAACGATAATACTGCCAACGCCTAATTCTTCCACGAAATACATCTGCTAGAGAAACATTATCAAAAGCAAAAACCAAATGTTCAGGATCAAGATATTCTTTAGGAAGATTTTCTTCAACCCATAAAAAAATCTGATCAAGATCTTCATTTACATCATCAAATGCAGGAAGCGCTACAGAAATATCTGTAGTTTTGAAAATTCTAGTCAAAGCATTCTCAATTTTTTTTGTAGTATTTCTTTCTCCAATAAAAGACACACTTTCTTTTGAAATTTTTCCTAAAGATGCAACTGATTGCAAATCGTTCACAGCCGCACGAGCATCTCCTCCACTAATTCTAGCAATTTGCTGAAGAGCATCCTCCTCAAAAGAAACATTTTCAGAAACACAAATATTTTTCAAAAGAGAATAAATTTCTTCAGAAGACAAAGGTAAAAATTCAACCAACTCAGAAATTTTCCTAAGAGGTTTTAATTTATCCTCATAAGCATCTTGCGAAACAAGAACAACAGGATACTTACTAGAAACAATAGATTTTGCAATCAAAGGAACAGCGCCGCGATCTTTAGTTCCAGATAATCCGTCTAGCTCATCAATCAATATCAACTTACTTGCTCCAAACAAAGAGCCTTGATTTAATACTCCTGATAAAAGTTCAGAAATGCTTGAGGAGCTTCTAGAATCTGATGCATTTAATTCAACTAATTCGTATCCTAGTTCATTAGCAACAGAATAAACCGCACTAGTTTTACCATTACCTACACCGCCATAAATAAACAAAGGCTTACTTTTTTTAGAATAATTTTGTACAAACTCTTTTACTGACTCGTATGATTCGCTATTTCCAAATAACTCTTCTTTTTTTGTCGGAAAATATTTCTTAATCCAAATCTGTTGCATAAACTAGAGAAACAAAAATACTCATATAAATATTCCTATTCTTTCCCATGATTTTTAAGAATTTTCTCAATATTGTATGTGCCCAAGCGAGGAGCATTTAAAAAACCATTCCACGCCTTTCTAGCAAGACGACCATCATTTAATTTTTCAAATAACCATTCAGAAACGTACTCGGGCGCTTCTTGATCTGAACCCGCACCAATTTCAAACAACCACTTCCTGTTCCAGTATTCTTGAGCACCAAGAGGAGGAGCCATAATAATAGGAACTCCCAAACCAGAATAAAAACTTAATTCGCTTGGTTTAGTCCATAAAATATCCGTCTTGTTTAATTGCTCATTAAACTTAGCAAAATAATCCTTCTTAGTTAACTCTGCAAGAATTGTTAAGTTCTTATCTAATCTACTCTTTAAACCTATTTCATCTATGAAAACAGAAAACTGATCCTTCAAACCTATGTGTGTTCCAACAACAATACAAATAGAAATTTTGTTATCAAGCAATTTATGTTTTAAAGATTTTAATAATTCAAAACCTATGTCTGATTGCGCACCAGCACCACCAACAACAAACATCAGAGTTATAGGTTTTGGTTTTGCACCAAAAATAAAATATTTTCCTAAACCTTGTTTAATTGAAGATTTATGAGAGGATAAAAATTTTTTCTGAGGATCTAAATTAACTAATCTCCTAGCAAGAACTTTTTTAGTAATGGGAGAACTTTCTCCACCTATGTTTTCTTTAGGAAGAGGAAATCCTGTAAGAAATAATTGTTTTTCGGCCACGCCATAAGACAGCAAACGATTATATGCATGAATACACGGAACAAAATAATTTATCTTGGATTTCTTCGGATCCTTCGCTACCCAAATTCTATTAATATCCGAGTCACAAATAACACAATAAACCGCGGGCAAATGATGATAATCTGCAACTAAAGCAGGAATATAAAACGTTGAGACAATAGGTGCACGTTCTTTAGATACATATGCCAACAAACTTTTTCCAAAACCTTTAGCTATTTTTCTATGAAGAAACTTAACCGATGAGTTGGGCGTAGACGCATCTCTAAATGGATAATAAGGTTTTATTTCTTGTAATCTATTAAACAACCAAAACAAGAATCTACCTAAAACAGGAATTTCATTCATTCTAGAAATCCACTCATAAAAAGCTCTGGCTTTAATCCATGTCTTTTTATCCTCTTTTGAAACAATTTTGTCACTATTAGAATTAATTATTCGTTCAGTCGCAATATCTTTCAAAGGATATGCCGCTCTTTGGTGACCATAACCCATGTCAGCAGACATTACCCATGCTTTTGGCTTAGACTTCATTTTTTATCAAAAGATCAATAACCTTGTAGTTAGGTTTATTCTTGATCATCTTATTTATTAATTTATCTAATAAAACAAAAACTCTATCATTTGTCCACAAACCATATTTTTGCAAATTATCTCTATAAAAAGGGAGTTTTTTTTCAAACTCATCAAAATCAAAATTAATTAAATCAAATGAATAATCTCCAAATCCTCTATCTCGCAAAGAAAATCCATTAAATTCCTGTTCATATTGTTTTTTAATAGGAACAGCAAGAATAGGTTTTTTCAGATAAATAGCCTCGGAAATAACTGTAAATCCCCCATTAACAACCACATATTTTGCCTCGCTAAGATGTTTTAAAAAAACTCTATCATTAAATTCAAAAAATTCTAAATTCTTATCTTTCGGTTGTATTCCCATACCGTAAATCTTGTAGTTATTTTTTGTATTTTTCAAAACAGATAGCATTTTTTTGTTTGTGTCTGTTGTCTGATAAACAAGCACAAAATCTTTTTGTGTCGATTTAATTGAAAAAACTTCTTCTCTTAAAATTGGTTTAACAAGAAACGTAGTTTTGGGTTTTTTTATTATAACGTCTGCAAAAGAAGGTATAATAAAATAGTCTGTTTTTGGATGTAATGCCTTTATTACGGTTCTTGCAGAAGCTATTTTGTGTTTTGAACCACTAGCAAATTTAACTTTGCATTCTGATAAAATGTGCACATTATCAATGCTGACGCTCGGAATTTTAAACAACTTTGAAAAATAATCCGCGGCAGGTTCAAAATCAGAAATAATAATATCCGGGTTATATTTATGAACTAGTTTAATCAGAGTAAAGAAATTATTCTTGGATTTCTTAGGCAAAGTCTTAAAAAAATCTTTCAACATCTTAGCAAACTTTACTTCGTTGTCTTCATAAGCCAAAATGTCCCCTTCAATTAAATGCACACAATCACCATATTTTGATTTTAAAAAATTGTATGGTTTAATCTGCGTAGTGGTTATAAACAACTCGTGTTCTTTACTCAAATGCTGCATTATAGAATGACTTCTAGCGGCATGACCCATTCCATCTCCTTGAACAGAATACCAAATCTTAACCATTAGAAAAAAAAGAATTCTCTAATTTAAATATTTATAGAAAAAAAAGAAAAAAAAAGGAGAATTATTTTCTCCAACCAGAGAAAATTGTCCACTCGATCTTGTTAAACATAATAACAAACAAGGAAGTTATGTAAACTAGATGTTTAGTTAAACCGCCCCAATCCCAAGGACTGACAGTTGTTGTTAATAGTGCAACTAGCATAATTATTCCAAGCACCAGACCTGACCATAAATTGAACAAGCCCAAAATTAAGAAGATTCCGCCCACTGTTTCAATCCATGCAACTAACCATGCAGAAAATCCTGCAGCAGGAATTCCTATACTTGTAAAGAAACTTATAGTTTGAGTTGAGCCTCCTATCAATCCTGTTAATTTTTGTAAACCTGCAACTAAGAACATCATTCCTAGAGCAAATCTTAATGGCAGAATTATCCAAGTATTTTTGTGATTCCAATTACAACATGTACAAGGAGAACATCCACAATTAGAACATTTATGCGTAAGTTTATGTGCACCTTCAGTTTTATGAGTTACCTTGTGATTTACCTTTTTCGTTATTTTCTTTTTAGCCATACTCGACCTCCTTTTAGATTCTATATGAAATACTCTCAATTCTTATTTAAATAGTTTTTCATAAAATGTAGAGATTAACTTTTTAAAAACCAACTAATTTCTAAACATATGATAATAGGAGTTGTTGGAAAAGCAAACGTTGGTAAAAGTACATTCTTTAAAGCCAGCACTCTCGCAGATGTTGAAATAGCAAATTATCCCTTCGCAACAATCAAACCAAACACAGGAATAGGCTTCTTGAAAATAGCCTGTGCAGATAAATTCTTCGGAAGACAATGTAATCCGAGAACTGGATATTGCGTAGAACACAATAGATTTATTCCAATAAATATTATAGATGTAGCAGGATTAGTTCCTGGAGCTCATGAAGGTAAAGGTATGGGATTAGAATTTCTAAATGATCTTAATCAGGCAGATGCATTGATACACGTTATAGATGTGTCAGGTAGCACAAATGAAAAAGGAGAACCGGTTCTTCCTGGAACAAGAGATCCTGCAGAAGATATAAAATTTTTAGAAACAGAATTAGATTTCTGGTATCTTGGAATTCTAAAAAAAGTTTGGGAAAAATTCTCTAGAGCAGTAACACAAACACATGGAGATGCAGTTAAAGCATTACACAAACAATTTTCTGGATTAGGCAGCACTGAAGACATGATTAAGGAAATACTAAAAGAAATAAACTTGGCAGAAAAAACTTTACTAACCTGGTCAGAGCAAGACTTGCTGATGTTTTCAAGAGAGCTAAGAAAAAAAACTAAACCAATGATAATTGCTGCAAATAAAATAGATGTCAAAGGTGCACAAGAAAATTATCTTAAATTAAAAGAACAATTTAAAGAACTAACAATAATCCCTTGTTCTTCAGAATCTGAACTTGCATTAAAAGAAGCAGCAAAACACAAAATGATCAAATATCTTCCTGGAGAAAAAGATTTTGAGATTCAAGGACAGTTAAATGAAAAACAAAAAAATGCCATAGACTTCATAAAAACAAACATATTGCAAAAACAGGAATTTGGAACAGGAGTGCAAGAAGTTTTAAACAAAGTTGTGCTAGACGTCATGAAATATATTTGCATATTTCCAGGAGGAGTAAATAAATTAGAAGATCAACACGGAAATGTTCTCCCTGATTGCTTCTTACTTAAAGATGGAAGCACCGCTTTGGATTTTGCATACAAAATTCACACGGATCTTGGAGATAAATTTATTAGAGCAATAGATGTGAAAACAAAAAGAACTGTCGGAAAAGAACATTTACTAAAACAATGTGATGTTGTAGAAATTATTAATAATAAATAAATCAAATTTTAGTGTTCTCATTATATTCTCTCAATTCCTCTCCTTCTAAAAGAGTTGTATCAATTTGTTCAAGCAATGGCTTAAGTAACTCTCGATCAAATTTCTTTACAGAACTAAATGCACTTAAAGAATTTCTAAAGAATTTTGTAGCTTGCGCATTAGAAAAAATAGCTTTAGTAACTTCAGGATGTTTTAATTTTTCCAAAAGACCGACAAAACTACCAAGCGCTAAACCAAATCCTGTCGGATTTTTCACAGGATCTGTCGAATGACTTATTGTTATAAATAAAGAATCTAACAAAAAAGATACATTTCTTCTCACATAACTTGGTAAAAGTTCAGAATAATGTTCGTATGCGGAGTTAAAAAATATTCCAAAATCTTCTTGATTACGAGGACTTAACAGCCCTAACTCTGCCTTTAACTTCACTGCCAACTCTTTGACGTTAAATTGTTCAGCCATCCCCCTATTAGAAGTCATGTCAGAGTAAGTATAAATAATTTTAGGTATATGACCAAAGCTTTTTAAATTAAATATAAGTTCTTATTAAAAACGGGGACATAGTACAACCTGGCTAGTATTTCCGCCTCCAGAGCGGACGATTGGGGTCCAAATCCCCATGTCCCCATATATCTTCTTTAAGCATCTACAAACAGAACATGTCGAATAGAAAGAACATATTTACAATATGGAAGATAAATAACTCAAAAATCTATGTTAAAAGAAACTTTTATATATTACAGACCGAATTACAAAATTATAACGTTAGAGGGTGATTAACATCAGTAAACTTGATTTCAATGATGATTTAGACAAATATATAGAAAAAAGAAGATTTGCAAAACCAATCTATAAAGATATAATCAAAAACATAAAAAAACCAAATTATACCTCATCAGATAAGGAAGAAGGTAAAAAGATGATATTTGACTTCCTTAGAAGAAGAATTCCTTCTGACGAGGAAATACAACAAAAGATCAACAAAGAACAAAAAATGAGGCAAGAAGTACAAATGAAAGAAACTGAGATGCAAGAACCGCAGGAAGAAGACTTCTATGAAGATGAACAACAACCAAGAAAAGAAGGCTCTGTGAAGAAGTTCGTCAGAAAATTGTTTTTCACAAAGGTTGAAGATGAATATCAAGAAATGCAAGAAGAAGAACCTGATCAAACTGAAGAAATAAAAGAAACAATAAAAATTCTACACAGATGGTTAGAGAAATTACCACCTGAACAAATAACTGCTTTCAAAAACAGCGAAGACTTCAAGAAATATAAAGATTCTTTAAACAAACTTGGATTAACAAAATAAATCTTTATTAAAAATTATTTTTTATTTTTCTTAACTTTTGTTCTAGAAATATCTCCTTCTTTATCTACAAAATAAAGATAGCCTTTTTCTCTTTTCACTTTAGTTAATGAAACTTTTCCAGGTTTCTTTCTAACGACTTTTTTCTCTTTTTTGTTTTTTCCTGGAAGAAAAATAAGTAAAAGTAATAGTATTATTAACAAAACTGCATTAATATAAGGACAATATTTAAAATAAATCTCTTCTAAAGATAACTTATCGTATGCTACTACCTCTATATCAAAACTAGGAGAAATAACTTCGTCTCCACCTTCATCAACTGCAGAGAATTTAGCTCTGGCCGTTCCATTCCATCCAGCATCTGGTTCAAAACTAACAATAACTCCTTTAACTGACACAGTCATATTATTAGGCATTTCTTGAACTGAAAAATTCAAAACATCCCCGTCTGGATCTGCGAAATATTTAGAAAGATCTAGTGAAAATGAATGATCTTGATACCAAATTAAATACAAAGGATTGTCAACTTTATCATTATCTAAAGCCGGATAAATAGACTTAGGAACACCGAAAACAAACAAGGTTACCAACACAACTAATAAAATTAATACTCCCAAAACTATTCTAAATTGTCCTGATACTCCCAACTTTACAGTTCTTGCAACACACAAAAAGATAATTGCTAAAATTAACAGAATTATCAATACTGCTGAAACAAATGTGCAAGTTGTACTTATCAAATATGCAAATAATTTCTCAGTAAAAGGAACATTAGTCATTATTAACTCATATGATTTAGTGTAAGAAACATTATTTGTTTTTGAAGTTAAATTAATATCAAAATAATATGTCTTTTGAACTTCTGAAGAATCTGCATAAAGATTAAGTGTTACATCTCCTGTTTCTCCAGGCAACAACGTAAGCTCTTTATCTGAAATATTTATCCAAGAAGAACCAGCATAATTTATCAAGTAAGTTGTTGATTCTAAACCTTCATTTGTGAAACTTATATTTTTGCTTGTTGAGTTATATCTTGCATAAACTTTATTTTCGTGAGCTGAAGGATAAGTGCATGTGTGTTGTTCATAAACCTCAAGTTGTGCATTGTCCTGCCAAGAAAGCCACGTTGACCTATCTTTTAATGTTGCGCTAATCGTAAATGGAATTAGAACTTTTGATTCATTTTCAATAACTGATGAAGTTAAACTAATTGTTTTTGTTTCTCCAGAGGCTACGGACACTTCTTTTTGAGATACAACAATTCTTTCTTCATTAGAAGCTAATAAAACTGTTTCATCATATTTTCCATTATTTATAATTTCCATATCAAAACTGCTATCTCCAGCACATGTTTTGAATGGATTAATTATTTTTAATGAAACATCATAACACTCAGATACAGACATATTGATAGGTACAATTAAACTTGTATCTCCAACAGTTGTTTTTATTTCTAGTTCGAAAGAATGTAGTCCTTTGCTCCCATCACCAGGTTCCAGATTAAGATACACTGATTTATTTTGGCCAGGTAATACTTCTAAATATGATTGATTTAATGATGCAAAAATAGGTGCATTAATCAAAGTTAACGAGTAATTCATAGGAATTCCTGCGGTGTTCTTAACAACAACAGTTTTACCTGAGTAAGTATACTGACAAAGATCTGCACTTTCTCCACCATAAATGTCAAATGAATAATTTTGTTTAATATTTAAATTGTGAGTTAATTCTGCTTTTAATCCAGACTTTTCAGCATAAATTTCAAAAGACAGAGATTTATTACCATAAATATCGCAAGACGGGTTGAAAGTTGTCTGAACAAATCCTGATTGTCCTGGTTGCAAACTCAAAACGTATTCAGGATAGGAAAAAAACTCTGAAAAGATTAAAGGACTAATAACATAATTCTCTGTAAAAGGAGCAGGATTTGTAATATTTAAAGTATAATTAACTGATCCGCATGGATTGATTTCATTTTTATTTGCAAATAATTCTGCAGAAATAGTTTGACACTCATTAACTTCTAAACTTCTTGAAATCTCTTGAGTTTTACCATAATTATTAGAAATTGTAATAATATAATCACTTAATCCTTGACTCGCATCACAAGAAGCCGCAAGCAATAAATCCGCAGTTATCTCTTGATTTGGAGCTAGCTCAACTGAACTAAAGGGCAAGGTAACATATTTATTATTTGAAGTTAAATTAAAAATTGAATGAAATGATCCAGTATTTTTAATAAAAATTGTATCAATTTTACTTCCACAAACACAAACATCTGGTTGAGCAACATATGCGCCAGTATAAAAATCAGAATAAGTCGCATATTGATTTATTGTAATTGTATCTTCTGCAGAAACAAATGATCCTATAACAATTAAAAATAGCAATAGAAAAATGCTAATTCCTGTTTTTCTTGTAAATCTCATGTTTCTCAACTTCTTTAAATATAATTAAAAAAAATAAAAGAAAAAAAATTTAGTAATAGGTTTGTTCGTCATCCTCTTCGTCCTTATTGTTTCTCATTTTGTTAACCAAAAGAACTATTCCCAGGATGATTAATACTACAATAAGTATTATTAATGCCCATTCTAAAACTGCTTTCAAAGGAGTACCTTGAGCAGAATCGTCTTTCACCTTTGCAACAACTGTTGTTTCTTTTGAAACTTCATCTGCTTTAACAACAACTTTGAAAACTTTGTCTCCTGCTACAGCGTTGTCATTTGCGCTCACCCTCAAATAAACTGTTTGAGATTGTCCAGCACTAATAACTACTACTGAAGATGGTTCAAATGAAACTGTTCCCCAGTCTGAAACACCAGAAACTGTTAAAACATAAGTTTTTGATGTAGCTCCTTTGTTTTCAATTAAAACCGGATAAACTGAGCCTTGTGTTCCTTTAACAACATCTACTGCTTCAGGCATTGTTATTACTGAATCGCTTCCAGCAGTTTGTGCAACTTCTGCATTTATTATTGTTATTTGTGTTGATTCTTCAACTGATTGGAATCTATCAAACTCTACGGTTGCAACAACCTCATAATCTCCTGGCTTTGCTTCTGGAGGTATTCTTAATAACAAAGCTTCGAAAGATTGACTTTCATCCTTATCAAGAGTATCTATTGTTTCGTAGGTTTGTATGTTAAGTGCAGGTATTGCTACTTTTACTTTAACATCATCCAAATCGTTATTACCATAGTTTTTTACTTTAACTTTGAAAGATAAAGCTCTTCCTGCTTCTATTGTTGTAGAAGGACTTACGAAGAAGTCTTGTATTTGAACTGCACTATCATCTGCTGTTCCATAAATTGAAACTTGATAATTGTAAGTTATTACTGATGCGCTATTTTCATCAAATAGAACTAGTCTTAACTTAGCATCTTTCTTTTCCATATCTACTGGAACTGTAACAGTCAAGTCAAATGATCTTTTTTCATGTGCAGGTAAACTGAATGTTTTAGTGTAATCAGTTACCATATCTCTTTCATAGTACGCATATCTGTAACCAGACATAAATGCTCCTAAGTAAGCATCAGTAACGTCCTGATCTCCTGCTTCAAGAGTAACTCTTACTTTTAATACGTCCCCTCTTTCTACATAAAGATCGTCACCATCGTACGCCGTATCACTATTAATCTTTACATCTGTTATTGCGATATATGCTGATGGAGTTGCGTTCACATCTAGCCCATCATTAATTGGTTGAACCTCTGCGCTTTGTACAGCACTAACTGATGAGATCACCAATACAACTAGCAAAAGAATTGCTGTCATTAAATTTATTATTTTCATTTTATTACCCCCCGTCCTTCTTATTATTATTTTAAAGTACTATCACCGTCATGAAATGATTAATCATATTTAAATGTTTTCATTGTAACCATTCCCTAGTGAATACCTTACTCGATTATCAAAGGAAAATACTTATTTCTAATTATATCCGAATCACTTACCCCCACTAAAGAGATATACTCTCCTGCAGGAACTTCTGATGAATCAAATGGTAATTGAACATAAAATTGAATATCTTCTGTATCTCCACTACTTAGTGTGAAAGATTCGCTTTTAGCAATAAAACCTAATTCCGGAATGCTAAAGGTCAATCTTAAATTTTTCATTTTACTTCTATCATTAGTTACAGTTGCCCTTACAACAAAAGCGTCTTCAACACTAACAACGCCCCAATCTGTTCCAACGACTTCAAAGTTTTCCACATAAATACCGTCTTCTTGTCCAACAACAGTTTGAGGATTATTTCGCCCTATGAAAATCTTCTTTGTAGTACTTCCAGATTCGTTCAAAACATTTGTAACAGTTAAAGTTACTTCAAATTGTCCATTTGCATTAAACAAATAACTAGTTGTTGAAGCAGTTGTTGACCAAGACTGAATAAGTTTTCCTTCTTGCACAACACTCCAAGAGTACAAATTAATTTCATCACCATCTAAATCATATGACTCTGAACCATTTAACAACACTTCAGTTCCTGCACGCACAGATTCAGGCATGTATAAAACCGCAACTGGCAAGTTTGTTAAAATAATGGGATTAACTAAGAAATTTACATTTCTGAAAACAACTGAGCCATCAGTATCATCAGCAGCAAAAACCACTGTTTGATTTCCGACAAAAGACTGAGTTGCAGTAATATTGTAAATCTTATTTCCTATTGGTTGAACAGTAAGAACATTTCCCGTGTTTGCATAACTTAACAAAACATCTTCAACAGGAGTTTCAACATCACTAATATACTGATTGAAATCTATAACCACTGAATCACCTTGTTGTAATTGTACTTGCTGTGGAGGATTAAATGCCAAAGGATTGTTTAATATATTAACAACAACGTCTTCCTGGCCCGCAGTATCATCTGTAAAATTAAATACAAAAGCATACACATTACCTTGCCCCAAGAAATCATCAGATATAGGAATTGAGGACAACTCATATTTATATTCGTTTCCGGAATTGTATCTAGTAAAGTTTAACACAAAGTTATTGTTTACTCTCAAAAATACACTATCGATTAATCCTTGAGATGCTGGAACAATTTCTCCAGTAATTAAATCAATAACATCAAAACTCACATACATGGGCGCTGATCTATAAAAAGTATAATTTTCAGTTACAAATGCATCTTCATACACTTTTAGATTTGCAACATCATATCTTTCTGTCCAAACTTTAAATGTTGTTCTCAAATTTTTAGTTAAATCTGAAATGTAATTTGGCTTTACAGCTTCTGCATAAATTTCATAATTTCCTGCAGCTAAAGTAATATTCGGATTAATGTGGCAATATCCTTTGTCATTTGTTTCACATTGTCCTAAAGTGGAATCATCAGAAACATACTTGAAAGTAATTATTGCATCTGAAATATTTTCAGAAACATGTACTGAACAATGTTGTTGATGTCCAACAACAACATCGGGATTACAAAATAATTCATCTAAAACTACAAATAGAGGCACATCAACAACTTTCAAAGAATAACTTTTATTGTCAGATAGTTGACCATCGCTTACACCCACAGAAATTAAATAACTATTATTTTGAGTTACTTGAGGAATACTAGATGCTACAACTTTACATGATTGTGACTCTACATTTATCCACGAAGGTCCTGAAACTTTGTAACAAACAAGAGTATCATTGTCTTGATCTGCTACTTGCAATTGATATTCATAAGTTTGAGCACTTTCTAAGATTTCTTGATTAGGAATTGCTTGCATAGTTGGAGCGTTATTTATAATTGAAGCATTTGAAACCGCTACCAATTTTGTTATTTCTGTTTGAACGCCATCAGTGTCAGTCACTCTTAATTTAATAGAATATGTTCCTTGTTGACCGAATAATTTAGTTATAAGATTTCCTTCGCCTAGTTTTACTCCATTCACAAACCATTCCGCTAAAATGATGCCATGATCATCTGTTGAATTGGAAATGAAAATTACAGTATCTTGTGTAGTAGGATTTAAAGGAGTGTAATTAAAATCCGCAATAGGTGCAATGTTAGAATATGTTGCATTAACCTTCAAATAAATTTGAGTAGATCTTGCAGTTGTAGTTCCATCAGTCCAATATTCTTCTGCTAAAAAATCAACAAGATAGTCTCCATCTGTTTGATAATCTGTTTGGGCTAAATTTTTTGTTGAAGGAAAATATGTCGTAGTATAAACGGTTTCTGAGAATAACGTTTTTACAAAAACAACTTCTGAATTATCATATTTGTAAAGTTTCCCAGTAACTTTTAACCAAGAAGTACTTTGATCTGCAATTGCTGCAACATCATAATTAATGTTTTCTCCATTCGTAATTGTTGCTGCTTGTTGTTCATTTTCAAACTGAGCAAAAATTGACAGAGCAGAAGCTCCACTTGCCAGCATGAATACTAAAAAGAATAAAACCAGTACTTTTGCATTTAATTTAAACATAATTTTTCCCCCGCGAAATTTTATTTAATAATTTTATAACTTACTCCAGCAGAGTATAACGGTTCATAATCTGAAAACAAAGCCTTTGCATTGAAAGACCAATCTCCCAAATCAAAAGATACTGAAGGACCATAGAAACTTATGTTCTTTTTGGTCTTTTCTCCTTGTTTTACATTCTTATCGTAATCAATTTTATCAGTTCCGTTTGAAAAATAAGTTTCAAAAACTTTATTTTCCATTAATTCTGATTCTAGGAAAGATCCTGTTAATCCTGCTTTAAATGTACCAAAATTTGTTTTTGCAACAGGATATTCTGCAGATACATTAAAACCATTTCTCCAGTTTTCAATACCCGTGGTTGTCACTCCTGAATATGCAGTCAATGGAAGGAATGGGTGTGGAATTGTTTCACTTCTTGTTCCTAGACCTTTATTTATTTCATTTGATCCAACTAGGTACTGAATTGCTAAATCTAATCCGCTTGGATGATTTACTTCTACTCCGAAGCCTTTAGTATTTCTTGAATCATAAGAAGCTTGTAAAGAAACTCCTGATTTGTTGAAATCTGAAAAGAATGTTCCTAAATAATCAAACAAAGCATTTCCAGAAGAACTTCCTGAAGGATAATCTCCAAAAGTTTTTGAAGTATCTGCAAAAGTTTTTCCGAAATACTCTTGTTGGAATTTTCCTTTTTCCTTATTTTTTGCAACTAAATCTTCTTTATCTAATCCAGTATAAAGAACAATGGTTGTACCAACTTCTTTTAATTTACTTGCAATTTCATCAGGCATGTAAACTTTTTGACCTACAGGCATCTTTAGCATATTTTGCGGAAGATTGTTGTTAAGAATTTCTCCTTCAACCATATTATATCCAACAATAAGATCTGCAAGACTGTATCCATTTTTGTCAATATCATTCCAAGATTGCGCTTCAAGAGATTGTCTATTTGCAGTCAAATAATTTTTTATTCTAGAATCTACTTTATCTCTTAATTCTACATTATTAACGTGATTGTTTGTTCCTTCTAACCAAGATTTATTTACAGAGGTTCCTCTGTTTAATGCTTTGAAAACATCAGATGCAACATCATTAATTGTGCAGGGCACATCATAAGAATTATTTCCTATAAATTCTTTAGCGTGTGGTTTGTCTAACATTCTGACAAAAATTCCTTTATTATCTTGTTCATAGAAAAAGTTCAGTTTAGAAGTTTCTGTTAATTGATCTCCTTCAACAAGAACAGGATTATTAATTTTTTTTGTTTGTTCCGGTTTGTTTTGGGCATATGCGTTTGCACCAAAAAGAGTTATTCCAGCAAAGATAAGTGGTAAAATTGTTTTTTTAATATTCATTTTTTATACATTTGGACCCTCTGTATTTTTTATAATTACAGATAAAACAGTCCAACCCCCTAATTTTATAACATGAAAGATACCATCATATATAAATATTCTTGTTTTGTCACCATTACATAATAAAAACAAAGATATTTTGAGAGCACGAACATATAAATATAAAAACAATTTAATTTAACAATCATCATGACAATTATAATAGGCGGAGGAAGTGCAGGACTTTATTTTTCAAAACAATACAAAGAAAAACATCCGGACGAAGATGTCGTCTTAGTAGAAGAGCATCTCGAAATTGGAAAACCTGTACAATGCACAGGAATACTTACTTCTGAACTAGAAAAATTACTTCCCTTTAAAGAAATAAATAAATTTACATTAAACAAAATAACTAGAACAAAAATCTTTTCAAGAAATAATGCTTTTGAAACGCCCATAAATTCAGATAGAATAATTTGTAATGTTTCATTTATCAAATATTTACATAAAGAAGCAGAAAAAACTGGCGTGAAAATTCTTTCTGGACACAAATACCTGGAAAATAATGGTACAACCATAAAACTCAGAAATATTAAAACTCAAAACATAATCGAATTAAAAACAAATTTTCTAGTTGGTGCAGACGGGCCTTCAAGTTTAGTTGCAAAGAATAACAAACTCTACTCTACTCGTAAATTTCTAACTGGAGTTCAAGCAAGAATTTTGTTAAAAGATCTTGATTCTAAAAAAATTGATTTCTATCCGACAATTGGAGAGTACTCTTGGTCAGCCCCAGAATCGCCAGAAATATCTCGCGTAGGTGTTGCTGCTCGTTCGAATGCAAAAAAAATATTTGATGACTTTATAAAAAAGTATCCTGGGAAAATTCTAGAAATACAAGGCGGACCGATACCCCTACACAAACCGCGGGCGACAGTGGTCAGAACGCAGCACGGAACGCAGAACACTGCGAGCAGCGAACAGAACTGCTTTTCTGTTGCCTTGCTTGGAGATGCCGCGCTACAAATAAAAAATACAACCGGCGGAGGAATAATTCCTGGATTAAAAGCTGCAAAAGCATTATCTGACGGACCTTTTAACTACAAAAAAAATCTAAGAAAACTAAACTTAGAACTTTATGTACACTACAAATTGAACAGAATTCTAAAAAAATACTCTGACAGAGAATGGAATGGACTTTTAGAAACTCTAAATACTAAAAAAACTAAAGAAATATTATCAAAAATAAATAGAGACTCCCCGATAAAATTATTGACAGAGTTAAGTTTAAATAATCCTACATTAGTTGGAATTGGAATAAAAGCATTATTAAAATCACAGAGATGAAAAGTTGATTAATGAAATTGTAACTCGGCCAAAAACAGAACACAAAGGAATAATAATAAATGATGAATGGTACAAACTAATAATTACTAATCATGTAGATCGAGATGGCGCATATTATTCCGTAGATACAAAAAATAAAACAATTCTTACAAATCTGCTAGATACAGATGAAGTTTTAAGAAAAGTAAAAGACCAATATAATAACCTTCCTGTAAATCATTATTTCTAATGAAAAGCTAAGAAAGATATTTAAATAATGCAAGAAACTCAAATCGCAGAGGGGAACATATTGGCAAAAGAAGAAACAATACAAATAAATAAAAAAGAGTTAAAGCAAAAGGCATCTAAATTTTTTAACAATAAAAAAATATTCAATCAAACAACCCTAACAATAGTTCTTATTCTTGTTTTGATGTTCACAGCATTTCATGTAAGATCATACTCGCTAGGAATCCCCGCGACTGAAGATTGGGCAAAAACCTCAGTTGAAAGTAACATAAAGAGTCAAATGGACTTGCAAATAAGAACTCAAAGAGCTGATCTTCCAGAAGCAAGCATCGCCCAATTAGTAGAAACCCAATATTCCGACTATTATTCAAAAAACAAACAAAGCGTTGATTCGCAAATACAACAAATCTCAGCAATGTACAAAGATGAAATGCGAGATGATAAAGGCACGTTCTATTTATCAGATATAGACTCTTACTTGTGGTATTCTTATTCAAAATGGTATGAAAAAAAGGGATATTTTGGAACTGAAGAAATAGACGGACAAAAAATGTTCGGATTAAGAGATGGCAGATTAGGTCAGGAAGCTAGATTCATAACAACCCCATTCATAACAAATCAAATTCATTCAATGATAAAAATATTCAATCCTGCTCAAGATGTGATGACCACATCAGCACTTAGAACAGCTATACTAATGGCACTAGTTGTAATACCTGCTTTCTTTATAGGAAGAAAATTCGGAGGAACAATAGGAGGAACAATCGCTGGAGCACTAATAGCAGTAATGCCTGCCATAGTATCTAGAACAGTAAGCCCCGATGATGACTATGTTACATTCTTATTTCCACTTCTGATGTTTTGGTTTTTCATAGAAGCCATAGAAAGTAAAAACCTCAAACAAAGACTAATATGGAGTTCACTAATAGGATTTACCACATTTTGGTTTATGCGAAGTTGGAGCGGATGGTGGTTCACATTTGATTTCATCATAGGAGCAGTATTTGTGTTTGTCGCATACCTTTTGATGAAACATTACATGAAACATAAAAAAATACACAAGAAAACAATCTGGGAAGAAATAAAAAGCCCTGTACAAGTACTGTCTATTTTTTTAATCAGCGCATTTTTGTTCACAATAATTCTTTCTCCACTCTTAGGAGAAAATCCTGGATCAAGTCTTAACAACCTAATAACGAGTCCACTTCAACCGCTTAATTTCGTGTTTGGATTTAAAGCGGCAGGAGATGCATATGGTTCAACATCTTATGCTTTGTGGCCTAGCGTATTCACAACAGTAGCAGAATTAAATCCTGGAAGCTATCAACAATCATTAACTGCAGGAGGCGGATTATTATTTGTCCTATGCGGATTAGTGGGAGCACTACTTCTTTTGTTTAATAAAAAAGAAGGAACAAACTACCCACTATACGGAATAATATTGATTCCATGGATGTTAAGCACATACTACGCAAGTCTTGTAGGAATAAGATTTACTGCACTATTTGCACCAACAATAGCTTTTGGAGTGACAGCATTAGCAGGATACATATTTCAAAAAACGAACAAAGGCCTCGATAAATCTAGTCTTAAAAATATAACAAAAACAATTTTGAAAACAGCAGTTGTTCTATTGATGTTATTCTTATTTGTATTTGAATTCGTACCACAAGCATACGCAATATCTAAATCAAACATACCTTCCTACAATGATGCTTGGGAAGAAACCATGCTTACAATAAAAAACGATTCAGATAAAGGAATAATAACGAGCTGGTGGGACTTTGGACACTGGTTCCAAGCAAGAAGCGAAAGAACAGTAACCTTTGACGGAGGAGATCAGGGAAAAAGAATATACTGGGTCGGAAAAACACTTCTAACAGATGAAGAAGATGAAGCGCTAGACATCCTAAAAATGCTTAATTGCGGACAAGAAGAAAGCTACAATTTACTAGAAAATTACTCAGGAGACAGATATAAAACCACAATACTACATGAAAAAATAACGAGAGAAACACGGATTGAAGCGGAACAAACACTCCTAGATTCTGGATTGACTGCTGAGCAAACGCAGAACGTTCTTGATTATTCTCACTGCGAAGATCTCTGGCCTATGTACTATATAACTAGCGAAGACATGGTTGGAAAAGCGGGAGTGTGGGGACACTTCGGAAGTTGGAATTTCAGCAAAGCATACAATTATTATAAATTAAAAAACATGCCTGCAAATTTAGCAATACAAGAAGCTCAAGAAGTACTAGGATACTCAGCAGAGCAAGCAAAACAAGAATACTTAGAAGTTCAAAGCATAAATGATGAAAAACAAGCAAATGATTGGATAAGCCCTTGGCCACAATACGTTACACAGACGCCGGTGAGCTGTGTTCAGAAGACTGACGTTCTGGATTGTTCATATAATATAAGAATTGGAATAAATGGAAATGCAGGAATATATGTATCAAAAGCAATTATAAACTTAACATCTGTGAACGAATCCTTCCTCATAATAAAAGCAATTGATTTAACAACGGGAAGTCTTGTATCTCAGAGTTCAGCAAAACCAACAGGCATAACAATCTATGATGGACAAAAAATTACGAGCACAACTTTTAGTAATAGTCAATTTACTCAAGACGTACTTGTATACAAAGATGGAACAGGATATTCTTCTTTGGTGTTGGATCCTCTGTTGACAGATTCTATGTTTACAAAATTGTTTTTCTTAAATGGAAAAGGACTTGAACACTTCAAGAAGATGAAAGAAGTCACAAGTTTCAGAGGAGAAAAAATAATACTGTGGAAAGTAGAACCTTAAAGAAGATGAATAAAAAGCACAAAACCCAGAGAATAGCAATCTACCTTGTTATTCTCACAACTTTTTTTACCTCGCTCGGACAAATATTTTTTAAGTATGCAGCAAAAACATTTGAATTCGATTTTTTTGCATTAATAACTAATTATTACTTGATTCTAGGATTCTTTTTTTACGGTTTAAGCGCAATAGCTCTTTTGATGGGTCTTAAACGAGGAGAATTAAGCACACTTTATCCAATAATCGCTCTGAGTTACGTTTGGGTAACAATCGCATCAGTAACACTATTTGCTGAAGCATTGTTAATTACTGAAATCCTAGGAATATTGCTGATAATTGGAGGAGTAGCAATAATGGGGGTTGCAAACAGTGAATAACCTCATCGTAATTTTAATAATGATTGTAAGTTCAATACTCGGCGCGTTTGGAGCACTACTACTAAAAAAAGCATCAAAAGAACTGAAGTTCAAAATTTCTTATTTATTTAATCCGTATTTAATTCCAGGATTCTTATTATATTTTATAGCAGTTGTTGCATTCATTTGGCTACTAAAAACTGTTGATCTAAGTTTATTATATCCTATGACTTCAATGACCTACATTTTTACAATCGCAATTTCTGTATGGTTGCTAAACGAAAAAATGAACAAATACAAATGGCTTTCAATAATACTTATAATATTAGGAAATATAATTATTAATTTAAGACTATGAAAACACACATAATAATTCCAGGACTGAACGAAGAAAAACACATCTCTTCAGTAATCGCTAAAGTGAAAAAAGAAGGATTTGAAAACATAATATTTGTAGACGATGGAAGCACAGATAAATCATCTCTTCTCGCGGAGAAAGCTGGCGCAACCGTATTAAAACACGTAGTAAATCTAGGAAAAGGCGCCGCAGTAAAAACAGGATGCGACTACTGCTGTGAACTGGGAGCTGACGTTCTGGTACTGCTTGATGCTGATGGACAACACAAACCTGAAGAAATAAAAAAATTAATTTCTAAACTAAAAGGAAAAGACATAGTGTTTGGATATAGACCATTAAATAAAAACATGCCTCCAATTATGCGTTTTGGAAATTGGTACATAAATACCGCTTCTTCCTTGATTAACGGAATTAACTTAAGAGATACACAATCAGGGTTCAGATGCTTTACAGCCTCTGCCTACAAAAAAATACGCTGGACATCAAACGATTACAGCATGGAGTCAGAAATGATTTCCAATGTCGCGAAACACAAATTAAAATACGCAGAGGTTCCTATAACAACAATTTATAATGATAACTTTAAAGGCACCACAGTAATGGATGGAGTAAAAATATTTTTAAATATAATCAAATTCAAGATGTTTACAAAATGATACCTGGAGTACAAATAGTAGGAATAGTATTTGCAATAGTCATGATGTATTTTACATTCGTGTATTACAAACGTAAAAACTACGGACTATACAGTTTAATTGTGTGGATGGCCCTCTGGTTAGGAATACTTCTAATAATATCAATACCTGAAACAGTTTATGGATTGATGCAAACATTACAAATAGAAAGAACGGCTGACTTTATAGTAATGTCTGGATTCACCTTCTTCCTTATAATTATATTTTACATGTACAATATTATTAAAAGAGTCAATACAAAAATGGAAGAACTAGTCAGAAAGCTTAGCTTCCAAGAACAAGAGAAAAAGAAAAAATGAAGAAAATCCTTCTAATTTCTAACCATTTCTATCCATACAAAGGCGGTCTAGAAAATTACGTTCTAAATTTAGCAAAAGGTCTAAATCAGAATGAATACGAAGTGGATGTTTTAACATACAATCATAAAAATTTAGCTTCATATGAAAACTATTATGGATTAAACATAATAAGATTGCCTTGCTGGGAAATTCTCGGAGAAACATATTCTATTCCGAAAATATTCAATACAGAATATGAAAAAATAATTTCTAAAATACTCGAGACAAAATATGATGTTGTTATAACAAACACAAGATTCTTCACAATAAGCTTTTTGGGAATGTTACTTGCTAAAAAAATAAATTGCAAATACATACACACAGAACACGGAAACAAACACGTAATACATAAAAATCCTTTAGTTACAGTTCTTGCTTGGATATACGATCAGACTCTCGGACGAGCTGTGTTCAGCAATGCTAATATTGTTGTTGGAATATCAAAACAGTGCGTCTCTTTTGCAAAAAAAATGGGTGCAAAAAAAACAAAATTGATATATAACTCAATAAATTTATCAGAATACAAAAAAGTCAAAACAAACCTTCAACAAAGACTAAATATTTCTCCAAAAACTAAAATAATAACTTATGTTGGAAGACTAATATATGCAAAAGGAATACAAGATCTGATACAAGCAACAACAGAAATGAAATCTGTACAACTCATAATAATAGGAGAAGGACCGTACAGACAAAAACTAGAACAACTCGCTAAAGAAACTAACCAGAAAATAATATTCACAGGAGAACTAGACAAACAACAAGTAATAGAATACTTAAGCATCTCAGACTTATTCGTGAATCCATCGTACTCAGAAGGACTGCCAACCAGCGTTCTAGAAGCTGCAGCAATTGGCGTACCAATCATTGCAACAGATGTAGGCGGAACAAGAGAAATTATACAAAAGAATTTAATTAAACCTAAAGACGTTAAAGAATTAAAAAAAACAATAATTAAAGTATTAAAAGAAAAACAAAAAAAGGTAAATTTAAACAAATTTGATCAAGAAATAAATGCTAACTTGTTTGAGGAACTATTATGACTAAAGGAATATTAGAATACTCTTCTTTAATATGGAATAACATATGGTCTCATAGCCACGAGATTGCAAAAGCATTAGGACAAAAATATGAAGTATACTATCTGGAAGTGCCTGAAAATAAAGAAAGAGGACATGAACATCTTACTTATAAGACTAAGCACAAAGTCCCCAAAGGAGTACAGTTAATAACAACTAATAAAAAATTTAAAAAATTTAATTTAATATATTTGTTGTATACTCAATATTATACCATAAAAAAATTTATTCAATACAGAAATAAATTTCAAATATTTATTACATACAATACATATGATGTTGCACTGCTATATCTATCAAAACTTTTTAAAAAGAAAATAGTGTTTATGTATGTTGATGAATATGAAGATTTGACGCCCAACTCATTTTTTAAGCAGTACTTACACTGGACTCTTAAAATCTTTTTAAAAAATGCTAACTTAGTAATATGCACTGCTCGGCTGCTTGAAGAAAAAGCAAAAACTAAAAACAAAAAGACAAAATATATACCTAATGCGACAAACCTTACAAAATTTAAATTAATAAGAGAGCAAAAAGAAAAGCAGTTCACAATAGGTTTTGTAGGCACCTTGGGATCTTGGGTGGACGCAGACATGATTGCTGATGCAGCAAAAATTATTCAAAAAAAAGATAAATCCATAAAGATAAAAATAATAGGGCCGGGTCAGGGACACACTCTGCTCACGAAAAGAATTACCGAAGAAAATATACAAAATATTGAACTCAAAGAATATATGAATCATGAAGAAGCCTTAAAAAATATGCACAAATTTCATATAGCAATTATACCTTTTAAAATTAATAAAATAACTAACAGCGTATCACCTTTGAAACTTTTTGAATACTGGCTCTCAAATAATGCAGTTTTATCAACAGAAACATACGAATTGAAACAATTTAAAAAGGAACTCATTTTCTTCAAAGATGCAAAAGACTTAGCGGAAAAAGCAATTTTTTTAAAAAAGAATAAAACATTAAGAGAAAAACTGGCAAAAAAAGGAAAAGAACTTGTTGTACAAAAGTATAATTGGGAACTTTTAGAAAAACAATATCAAATACTCATTGGTGAATTATTATGACTCTTAAATTTGCAATAGTTGTTGGAACTAGACCCGAAATTGTAAAAATGGCACCCATAATTCGTGCCTGCCAAAAAAAGAAAATAAACTTTTTCATATTGCACAGCGGACAACACTACGACAAAAATATGGACTCAATCTTTTTTGAAGAGTTAGAATTGCCTAAACCCGATTACAACCTACATGTAGGTTCTCAATCATTTAGAAAACATGTAGGTTTAATGATGAAGGGAATGAATAAAATTTTCAAAAAAGAGCAACCGGATGTAGTTATAGTTCAAGGAGACACACTAACTGTTTTGATGGCTGCTCTTGCTGCTAAAAAATGGGATATACCTGTTGCACACCATGAAGCTGGTCTGAGAAGTCATGATTTAAGTATGCCTGAAGAAATAAACAGAATATTAACGGACCACATATCTGAATACTTATTTTGTCCAACAAATGATGCTTTAGAGAATATTAAATTCGAAGGATTAAATGCGCAATATTACTTAAAAACCGGAAACACAATAGTGGATGCAGTAAAAGAAAATATCGAACTTGCAAACAAGAAAGTTGATGTTTTAAAAAAGTTTAATTTAGTATCTAAGAAATATTTCTTAATTACTGCACACCGTGCAGAAAATACAGATGTCAAAGAAAGACTCGAAGGAATATTAAAAGGCATAGAAAAATTAACGATCAAGTATCCTAAATATAAATTTGTATTCTCTTTACATCCAAGAACTAAAAAGAAAATAGAAGAATACAACTTAACTATTCCTTCAGTTGTCAAAGTGGTTGATCCTTTAGGATTCTTAGAATTTTTACAATTAGAAAAAAATGCGGCAATAGTTCTCACAGATTCAGGCGGATTACAAGAGGAGTGCAGTATTTTAAGAGTTCCTGTTGTCACATTAAGAGAGAATACTGAAAGACCTGAAACAATAACCGCAAAGATGAATGTGCTTGCAGGAACAAATCCTGATAAAATAGTACAACAAACAGAACTCATGCTGAACGCAAAAATAGAGTGGAAAGATGTGTTTGGAGACGGACACTCGGGAGAAATAATCATTGAAGAAATAGTAAAGTTAATTAAAAAAAGAAAATCTTTGAAAGAAAGATTAAAATGGATAAAGAGAATGATAATAAAAAACATAAACTATTATTCTCCAATTAAATAAAATCAGGCGAACTTATGAAGGAACAAGTGTGTGTGGTTGGTTTAGGATACATGGGTATACCTACTGCTTTGCTTATTGCTAGAGCAGGAATACACGTTTTAGGTAAAGATGTAGATAATAATAAATTAAAAATTATTAGCGATGGAAAATTACCTTTTCAGGAAAAGGGATTGTCTGAATTATTTGACGAGTGTAAAAGAAATTTGCCAACTACAAACATATTTACAAAAGAGAACACGCGAGAAATTACTACATATATTGTCTGTGTTCCTACACCATTTACAGATTCAAAAAAATGCGACTTAAAATATGTAACTTCTGCCCTGATGGATATTTCTAAGATTTTAAAAAAAGGAGATCTTGTAATTTTAGAATCAACAGTTAGTCCAGGAACAACTACTGGAATTGTAAAAAAATTGCTTGAACAATCAAATCTCAAAGCAGGACAAGATTTTGATCTAGCATACATCTCTGAAAAAGCAATTCCCGGAAACACAATATATGAAATGATTAATAACGACCGAATAATTGGAGGCATCAATGAACCCAGTAAAAAACGAGCAGCAGAATTATACTCGTTATTTGTAAAAGGAAATATTCATTTAACAGATTGTACCACTGCTGAAACAACAAAACTAATTGAAAATGCATATAGAGATGTAAACATTGCTTTTGCAAATGAACTTGCATTAATATGTGAAGCGCTTAAAATAAATGTCTGGGAAACAATAAATTTGGCAAATAAACATCCCAGAGTCAACGTGCATTTACCAGGGCCCGGTGTGGGGGGACATTGTATCGCAATAGATCCGTGGTTCTTAATAGAACAAAAATATGGAAAGCTAATACGTGCAGCCAGAGAAATAAATGACTCTATGCCAAAAATAGTGTTTGATAAAACTTTGGAAATTATAAAAACTAACAACATACAAAACCCTGCCATAGGAATCTTAGGAATAGCATATAAAAAAAATGTCGATGATGTCAGGCTTTCTCCCGCAGAACCAATAATAAATTTATGCCTTGAGCATGGATTTAAAGTTTTAATAACAGACCCATTTGTTGAAAAATTTAGTCACGCATTAACTACATTAAAAACTGTAATTAATGAATCTAATGTTATATTAATAATAACGGATCACGACGAATACATTAATTTAGATTTAACCAACAAACACGTACTGAATACTAGAAATATGAAAATAATTTCTAAACATCAACACACATTAGGTAATGGAAAAGATGTTTAATAAAAAAGCAGATTAATTACAGAGTATGCTAATCAATAGAAAACAATTTAGTTAAAGAATTGTAACTGACAAAATAGGAGAAAGATATTTAAAAATCGTAGAAGAAATATAATAAAATGAAAACAAATAGTCTATTTGAAGTTTTTGTTAACTCAATACTTGGAAAAAGATATTATACTACATTTGTCGCGCCTAAAATAGAAACAAATAGAAAATCTTGGATCAAAAATAAAAAAGAAAATTATTTTATGTTGTCTTTTGATATTGATGAACAAAAAGATATAAAAAATTTACCCTGGTTACTCGACCTTTTAAACAAATACAAAATAAAAGCAATATTTGCAATAATAGGAAAACATGTAGAACAACATCCTGAAATATATCAACAAATAATAAATAATGGTCACGAGCTGATTAACCACACCTACAGTCACCCAGACAATCCTGAATTTAATCCTAATAAGCATTTTCATACCTTACCAAATGAAGAGAAATTTTTAGAAATAGAAAAATGTCACAGAGTAGTTAAAAAGATTCTAAATTATGAAATGACAGGATTTAGAGTTCCTCATTTTGGATATCAATTTACTGAGGAAATATATCCTCTGTTAAAAAAATTAAATTATTCTTATTCTTCTTCAACAGTAGCCATACGAACTAAAACTGCAGGATTTCCCTATAAACACGACAACATTTGGGAATTTCCAATTACTTGCTGTCAAGATCATCCTTTCTGTATTTTTGATACATCTCACGCATTTAGAGCAAAAATAGTTAGTCATACATCGAAAGAATACATAAAATCTTTTGAACAGTTGTTAAAATCTAATAAAAATTCTTTTATCAACATATATCAAGATCCTCAAGACCTAAAAAAATTTAATTACGAAAAAATGTTAATCCTGCTTAAAAAATATAAATTAAACACAGTTACATATCAACAATTGACGAGATTATTAAAATGACTTTTGTAAAAAAATTGGTTGTCTTTCCAACAGATCCCCTTCTCAGCTATTTAAAAAAAGGGGAAATAAAGAACAGATATTTCAATCCTGGAAATTATTTTGATGAAATACATATAATAGATCTCTCACCTAGAAAACTTACTTTAATGGAGAAGAGAAGAGCTGCGTGCCTTGCAGGAGATAAAAAGTTAGTAATACATTTCTTTAAATCAACTAGCAAACTAGACATATTTTTTATTAGAAATAAAATATTGGCAGAAGTTAAAAAAATAAATCCCTCGTGCATAAGAGCCCAAGGAATATTCCATGAATGTTATCTTGCAACATTTGTATCTAAAAAACTAAATATTTCTCTGATCATTTCTATTCACGGAAATTATACTCATCACAAATATTTAGTTATGCTAAAAGAGGATTTTTTTAGGGGATGTCTCCAGTGGTTGTTTATTTTTTTATTTTTAAAAAAAATAGTAAAACAAACTAATGAATTCATATATGTATATAAACAAGCATTTGGAACTACTGCGGCGTTTAATATAAATAAAAAACACCAACATTTAATCTATAATAAAGTTTTTTTTAAACAAATCAAAACAGAAAAAAGAAATGAAAAGTTTACATTATTGTATGTTGGCAATTTCTTTAAAGTAAAAAATCAGAAATTTCTCATAGATGTGGTGGAACCTTTGGATGTAAAATTAATATTCATAGGAAAAGGTAACAATCGTGCAAATTTGATAGAATATGTACATAAAAAGAATTTAGATAACAAAATAACATTTATAGAAGCAGTGCCCAATGAAGATTTACCTAAATACTATTCACAAGCAGATTGTTTTGTAAGTGGAACCTATATTCAAGAAATAGCCATTCCCGTCCTAGAGGCCATGAGCTGTGGTTTACCCATTATTCACAGAAAACCTTATTCTGACGAAAACAAAGACTTTTTGTTTAATTTCATGTACCTTGTAAATTTTGATGAACAATCATTCAGAGAGGCAATATTAAAATTTAAAGAAAATCCTTTACTTGTAAAAAAATATTCACAAAAAAGTTTAACCGCTATTGAAAAAGTCAATGGAGAAAAAATGGAAGAAAAAGAGAGAAAAGTTTATAAAACTCTGTTGGAGCACAAATAAGATGAATAAAACTCATCAAAAAACAGACATATTGATTCCTCTTGGAAACAAAAGAGAATTTCCAGTAACAAAGGGCATAATTACAATAAACGAGAATGAAGAAGTAAAAAAACTTCAAAAACAAAGACCTAATTGGTATGTTGTAACACAAAAAGAAGTAAGAAATATATATTTACATCAACAAAATCTAAGAACTGCTATTTTCCAAAAAGATATGACTGCTCTTGTCAAGTCAATTAATAAAAAAAGAGTAAAATTTTTAGATATTGGTTGTGGAGATGGTGTAAATTTAAAAGAGGTTAAAGATCTTAACTTAAATGTAGATATTTATGGCTGCGATTATAATGCATTAAGATTATCAAGAGCTAAAGCTTTAGTTCCAGAAGCAACTATTTTTCTTGCAGATGCAAATAAAGAAGTGATAAAAGAAAATTCTGTTGATATTTTGCTTCTCAATCATGTTTTAGAACACGTACCTGACGATGTTGGTCTTCTTAAGAAAATGTATTCATATTTGGCTCCAGGAGGATATGCACTCATAGGCATCCCTCAAGAAGGAACTGCTATTTGTAAACTTAGAAACTATGTGTTTGAACCATATATTTTGTATATTACCGACCACGTTCATTTCTATAAAGATGTGGAAATAAAGAAAAAGATTAAACAAACCAAATTTAATATAAAGAAATTTCAATATTTGAATTACCACTTCCCGCATTCTATCATTGATAGACACTTGAGAAAAAGTAAAAAGATGCACGATTTTATGGAGAGGAATGGTGCTAAACTTTGGAAACGCGGTGGCGCTGGAGCTTTATGGATAATACTTCAAAAGCCAAAAAAATAAATTTATTTTTTTCTTATTATAAATATCATTCTAAAACAAAACTTTTGTAAAAATCTATTTTTTATGAACTTTTTGTCGAATAATTTATAGAAGTCTGGAATTAAATTTCTATATCTTATTTCTAGTATTTCAAAACCGTTTTTTTCCATCAAGAATCTTATGTATTTCTTACTCCAATGAAATTGCGGAACAGAAAACATTACTCTGTCCCAAAAAGAATTAATAGAAATTTTGTTGCCAAATTCTAAAATAGAAACTCCATTTTTCTTTGTTATTCTGCTTATCTCCCCTATAACTTTAGCTATTTCCTTAACATAATATAATGTGCTGAATGAAAAAGAGATATCAAACTCATCTCTTTTAAAAGGTAAATTGCACAAATCTCCAACTACCAAGTTAATATTGTTTTTAGAATCTTCATATTCTTTTCTTGATTTTAATTTTGCAATACTTTCCTTTGACAAATCTATTCCCGAAACATTTTTATTTCTTAAAGCAAGTAAATAATTTCCGGTTCCGCAACCTAAATCAACTATTTTTTTATCATTAGAGTTATATTTGTCTATAAGTTGAAGTCTCCAAGAAACTGTCTTGGTAGAATACACTTTAGCTTGCTGAGCATAATACTCCTTCGTTTTTAATCTATACTCTTTTTTCATCAGTATAAAACTCTTTTATTTTTTTGCACACGTATTCAGCCTGTTTTTTAGTCATTGTTGGTCCAATTGGTAAAGAAAGTTCTTGTTTCCAAAGAAGTTCAGTATTCTTTAGTGAAACAGATTTTTTGGAGTATTTAGAAAATTTGTTCTGTAAATGAAGAGGATAAAATGTCCACTGAGTTTCAATTCCGTGTTTACTTAAAAATACAGATAATGAATATCTGTCATTAGTTTTAATTGGAAATATTGTGAATTGATTTCCGGATGAATTAGGCAATTCTATTTGTTTAACAGTTTTGAGTTCTTGAATATATGTTTTAGCAATCAACTGAGTTGATTCATTAATATTCTCCAGATTTCTTAATTGAAATACTGTTAAAGCTTTTTGCAATCTGTGCATTTTTGAGGGTTTTATGGATATCTTTTGCAAATTTGTTTTTGAATAAAGTTCTTTTATGTTCTCTTCTCTTTTTATTATACCTAATTTACTTAAAGGGATAAAAAATACTACAAAAAATTTTTTGAAATAGATATTTGTTAAGAAAAATACATATTTTTTGATAGCGAGCTTATTGCGGAGTTGTGGAAGGTTAAATTCTTTTTTATTAGATACTAGAATGCCTCCACCCATAGAAACAATTGTTTTGCCCATATTAAAACTAAATACGGAATAATCTCCAAAAGAACCTACAGGCAAATTTTTGTGTTTTAATCCTATTGGAACTGCCGCGTCTTCAATTAAAAATATTTTTTTGTCGACGCATAATTTTTTAATTTCATCTATTCTACAAAGCTTACCATATTGATGAACTGCAATGACTGCTTTTGTTTTGCTAGAAATGGCTTTTTTTACAGAGTCTGAACTTAAATTAAAATCTTTGCCTATATCTGCAAAAACCGGCGTTCCTCCTGCGACTAAAACGCTATGTATTACTGCTTTACATACAAAAGAGGGAATAATAACTTCGTCGCCTTTAGAGAGATCAATATCATTTAATGCTAATACTATTGCACTTGAAGCACTATCCAAAAAAACAGGGTTGTGTATGCCACAACTAGTTTTTAATAAATCTGCGAATTTAACATCTAAATTTCGCTCCAGATATATTGCACTTATTTTTAAAAAGTTCCAATATGACTTTGTAAAAATAACTTTTATTCTATTTGGAAGCGGTGGAAATAAAACCAAATTTTTATTCATTTTTTTTATAAATTCCTTCTTTTATTTTTTTTAAATTGGCCGAAGCACACCATGAAACATACTCATTAGCTAAATAATTTCTGCCTCCTGCTTTCCATTCTTCAGGATTATTAAACCTTAAGTAAATATATTGAAAATATCTGTTAAAATGTGTTTTTATCCAACTTCCCTCAAGAATTGCTTCTCCAGTCAAAATTAATATTCCTTGGGGTTTTAAAACTCTTGAAAGTTCTTTGAGAGCACGCGTTGGATGTTTAACATGGTGTAAGCTTCCATGACAATTAACAAAATCAAATGTTTCGTCTTTAAACTTGAGTTGAGTCATATCCATTTTAAGGATTTCTTTATTCAGAGGCATTATATCTGTCAGAATAACTTTTTTTGCATTTCTCCTCTTAAATTCTTTGCCGCACCAGCCATTACCTGCCCCAACATCCAACACGGTTGTTCCTTTAAAATTTAAATGTTTAATTGCTTCAAAAAATACCTTTTCATGAATTTTAGACCTATAATTCTTTTGTCCATGATATTGTGATTCCATAACTTTATCTTTTGTAGGTATACTCATAGTAAAAATCTCCCCCCCACTTCTCTTTAAATCTTTTTATATTAAAATCTTTTGTGCCTTCTTTTGGATCAGGATTGCATCCTGCAAAGTCATAATACTTAATACCTTGTAATTTGCAGTATTCAATTATTTTCCATTTTAAGTAATCATTTGCATAATAGTGTTTCTTATCTCTTGCGGCGTTAATTTCAAGCAAGTAATTTTCATTATGAATTGTAGCTATTCCTGCCACAATTTTATTGGTTTCTTTAGATTTAACTGCGAAAGCTAAGTAATATTTATTTTTTTTAACTTCTAAAAAGTATTTATATGAAGGAGTTTTGAATCCTAATTCTTTTCTTGATTCTTTGAATAAGTCATAATACTCTTTAAAATCACTCTCAGAATCTATTTTTAGAAAATCTAATCTTTTTTCTGATTTACGTATATTTTTTGAAGTATTTGAATCTAAATTTATTTCTTTACTAGGCTCTAAAATCAGCGTCCCCCATGTTCGTTTTAGTTTAAAATTATTATTTTCCAATAATTTTTTTTCCTCTTCAGACATACTTTTTCTTACTAAGATAATAGTTGTTTTCTTTTTCAATGAAGATAATACTTCCTGAGTCAAAGCATCTATATGTGTAAATTTTTCTTTATAATCCTTTAAAAAATTCACGCTATTGAGAAATCCTAAGCCTGCAGCATGCAACTCATACTCTTTGAATTTAGAAGGATTCAACAAGTGTCTGTGTTCTATCCAAGTCTTTTCTCTAAAAACGCTATTCATTTTTGGCCACCACTTTAGAAATTAGTTCTTTTATCTCTTTAAAATCTATTAATTTTAGCAAATACGCAACAACTAAATAAATTGCTCCCGAAATACACAATACAATAATTGCTTCAATATATGGATTCATAACAATTATTTTTTTTAATAAATTCACTAATAATATGAATAAAATTGATAGGAATATGCTTTTTACCAATTGCGCAAGTGGGAACTTGAATTTGAACAGTTTTCTTAAGTGTTTGGTGCTCAAAACCAGCATAAGCAAATATCCCAGCATGGTAGTTATTGCTGCCCCGAGAATTCCTAAAGGAGGTATTAGTAAAAAGTTTAAAAGTATATTAGATGATGCTCCGATTAATACATATTTTGCAACAATTTGAGGTTTTCCTGAACCTGATAAAATACTGAAATTAGTTTGAGCAATAACAAAGAACATTGCTCCAAAGACTAAAAATTTAAGAGCATTTGCTGCAGGTATGTATTCTTGTCCAAAAAAAAGACTCAGGATTAATTCTGAGTAAACAAACATTGCAAGACCTATTGGAAGTATAATTAGCAAGGAATATTTATAAATTAAAGTTATTGCTTGATTTATGTGTGAAAAGAGTTTTTTAGAGTATAACTCAGATATCATAGGCACTAAAACTAATGATAAAGAGATGCCTAGAAATAATAACAGATTAGATATTGGTACTGCTGCGTTGTAAATGCCTGTTTCTGTTGTCGATTTAAAAAAAGTTAACATTATTGTATCTGAATATTGTAAGAGAAGACCGCCTATTGAAATGAACATAACTGAAAAACCAAATTTCCAAAGATCTTTTTTTATTTTTGTTTTTTTTAAATCAGAAATTGATTTAATTTTTTTTGTATTCGGAATTACTTTATATTTTAATATCGCTGTAAAAACGAACAACATCAGTAAACTTGTTGCAACGTATGCTGTTGCCACCAAATTTAGGTTTTTTTCTACAAAATAGAATAATATTACAACGAATATTGTTAAAAATAATTGTTTAAGAAACTGATAGACTGCATAATGTGTGTGTTTTTGAAATGAAATAAAAAGGTACAATAAAAATCCTTCTACACATTGTAAAAAGAAAACTAATACAAGCAGAATAACAAAGAAGTAAACACTTTTAAAATTTAAGTATTCTGTGGAAATTGTATTCGATAGTAAAATTGTGAAGATTGCCACGAGCGATGAGAAAAAAATTGTCCACTTGAATGAATAGAATATGACAAAACGTAGAGAGCTCATTTCATTTCTGTGCAAGAATTCCGGAACAAATTTTGTTAGAGCTTGTCCTAAACCTAAGTCTCTAAACAAAAATGGAACTGAGAGCAATGCATATGCTGCATAAAATATGCCATAGTCTTGTACGGATAAGTTTCTTGCAAGAACAAATCTGAAAATATATCCTACTCCTACACCTAAAACTGAAAGTACAAATAGCGCTAAAAAACTTTGAAGCCCCCTTTTAGTATAATCTACCACGCACTAAAGTATATTTGAAATTATTTAAACGTTTTGCAATACTATTTGAGAAAAAATACTTATTTTCCATATAGAAAATAAATAGTTGACACTTTAAAAATAATTTCTTGAGAGACACATATAACGCAGCACCCATTAGAAACAAATTCAAAAATTTAGCATTTTTTGTTTCTACTACATACTAAAACAAATTTTCAGCGCAGATAAAATACGCGCTGTTTCAGAGTAAACAAAAAAGAGATATTATAAATCGTGTAATTAATCTTACCTCATTTTTTAGGCATAAAAAATTACTTTTTTTGAATCCCAAAGATGACTATTTTTCTCCTAAAAAAAGGAACAAAAAAGGATACAAAGTCTAATAAAAAATTTAGTATTCCTTTCACAAAACCGTGTTGACTATAATAATACTGAAAAGGCGTAAAATTATACATATGAAGAATTGTGCCCAAAGTATTTATTGTCCAATTATAATAATGTTTATTCCAAGAATAATACTTTCCTGCCTGATTTCTCCAAATATAAAGATTAAATTTCTTTATAAACATAGACTTGAAAGATTCAAGTAAAAAACCCAGATAATGTGCATTATCACTAGTAAGAATCAAAATAGTTCCTTTATGTGAATGCTTAGATATAAATTTCATGAACGCATCTATATTAGATAAATGTTCAATTACTTCTGACGCAATAATTACATCAAAAACATTTTTACTTTTAAAATTTTCAAAATTAGAGCAAACATAAATTATTCTTTTATGAGAATTAATCTTATTAGCAAGTGCATAATACTCTTTGTCTCCATCTATAGCAGTAATGTGCACTGCAGGGTATTTTTTAGCTAAATTATAAGATAAATTCCCATCCCCGAAACCTATTTCTAAAATAGATTTAACCTTAGGGCAGTGTTTAAGTACGTAATATTTTTCTGTTTTGAACATTTTAATTTTTGGAAATATTAACCTCGAGCAGATTATTCAAATTCACTCCCGCCCACTGTGCCTCTTCGGAAATGCTATTTATATTTATCGCTTAAATTCGCTAAAAATTATGGAAACCTTTATAAATCAAATTTCTTTCCTGTTTATTTGGACGGTCAAAGCGGCGTGGTCCTACCTGTTCCCATTTCGAACACAGAAGTCAAGCGCGCCCGCGTTTCGGAGAAGTACTGCCTTCATGGGCGGGAAGGCCGAAAAGCTGTCCTCCTTATTTTTCTAAAAAATACTTAAAAAAAATAAAAAATAGTTAATCTTAATTCTCTTGAAAGATTTCCTGATCCAATTCTTGCTGAACATCTTGACTATTGTTTAAAACAGCCTCATAATAGGCCATAGGACGAATAGTCACAATCTCGGTCTTATGAATCAAGAATTTTCCATCCTTGCTTCTAGCCACTCTAGATGTTATCACCGGCATCTGCCTTAGTTGTTCTTCTTTCTTATTGGTTAAACCCATTTATATCACCAAAAACTAAAAATTTTATTTAATTAAAATCAATAACTATAGAAAAAGCGGAAAATTTAGGAAAAAATCAGTAAACTTATGTATTCTGATAAGAAAAATGAAACAACTCCGACAATTAAACCGAAAAGTATGTCTACTTTAGTGTGCTTTTTCAAAATAACTCTCGAGAACCCTACAATGATGGATACTAAAATAATTCCAATTAAATAATAAAATTCTGGAACCATTGAATAATAAATAAGTCCAAAGAGAAGAACCCTTGCAACGTGGCCGCTGGCAAATTTTCTTTTATTAAGTTCCTCTAATTTGTGAGTAATAAAGCTTAATTTTGCATGAGACAAATGACTAAATCTTTTTTTAATCAAATGTGCATCAGGTCTTTCCTTAGTAAAAATAGTTCTCAAAATAACTATAAGTATTATTAAAACAATCAAACCTAAAATGGCCCTGAAAAAGTTAATCTGATCCAATAAGAAATAAGAAGCTAAAAGATATACAATTATTGACCCTAACAAACTAATGATGAACGCAAAAATTTTAATCATTATTTATCTTTCTGAATTTTGCAATATAAAAACCTTCTGTTCCAGTTTTGTGTGGCCAGAATCTTCTCGTGTTCTTCAAAGAAGGATCTAATTCTTCTCCGAAGACAATTGTAACCCCCTCAACACCAACAGATAAATCTGTCGACTCTAAAATAACATCCTCTCTTTCCTTAAGAATTTGATCAACAACTAACTCATTTTCTTCTGGCTCCAATGAGCAAGTACTATAAACAAGAACACCTGATTCCTTTAATACATCTAAACCTGCATGCAACAATTCTTTCTGTAATCTTGATCTTTGCTGAATATCGAGCAAAGAACGTTTAGAAAAATAATTGGGCTCAACACAAAAATTTCCAGAACAGGGTGCATCAAGTAAAATTTTATCAAACTTCAAATTAAAATCTCTAATAAATCTCGCATCCTTCTTGTAAACCAACACATTCTTTATTGAAAGACGTTCTAAATTATTAATTAAACTTCTAAGACGCTTATGATCAGTATCTAAAGCAATAACTGCACCCTTATTATTCATAAATTGGGAAATTTGAGTAGTTTTGCTTCCAGGACTAGCAGCCATATCTAAAACTAAATCTTTTTCAGAAGGATTAAGAACTTGAACAGGCACTTGACTCGCAGCCTCTTGTAAATAATAAAACCCTTGCAAATATTCAGGAGTGCTTCCTAATGAAAATTCAGACTCATAATTGTAACCTTGTTTTAGAAATGGAATCTTCTCTAAAACAATTTTTTTCTTTTTGAACCGTTTAATTAGTTCCTGCGACTGAATTTTTAAAGTATTAACCCTTAATGATTTTTTTATAACAACATCTTTTGGATTAAATGAACCCCCTAACGCAGAATACCTTTTTAAAAAATTCATACAATAAGAGAAAACAACTTAGTATAAAAATTTAGTCATAGAAGAAAAGTTTATAAAGATAGCTTTACGAAAATAGATAAAATCATAGAGGTGTAAATTAATGAAAAAAATTTTAGCAATATTAATGTTGCTTGTTTTCATGATTTCTACAGTCTCTTTTGCACTAGCAGAAGATAATGATACTGAAGAACCTGAAGACACAACTGAAATCGAAGATGAAGAAGAAATCGAAATTGAAGATGAACTAGAAACCGAAGACTTTGTTGTGATTGAAGACATAACTACTCTTGAGGATCAAGACGATACCCTAACTGCTGAAGTATATGTTGAATCAACAGAAGCAGATTATGAAGAAACATACGAAACAGAAATAGAAGGCGCTTCAGAAGAAGATTTAGCACTTATTTCAGATGATACAACAAGAGAACTAAGAGTAATGAATGAGTTCACAGGCGCAAAAGTAAGAATGCTTCAGCTGGAGAGAGCTGCAAGAGTAAACTTTGCAAAAGCAAATGCTGTAATGAACTATATAACAACAACCTACCCTGATGAAGACGTATCTACATTAAAAGAAATCATGGATAGTGTAACATCCTTAGCAGAAGAAGTAAAAGCATACGATCCTTCGCAATATGAAGCACAAACTAACATAGATCAATTCATTTCTTGGAAAAAACAAGGACAAGAATTAACTTCAGCATTCAGAGAAGAATCGAATAAAATACTTTCTGAAGAAGATAAGTTAAAGCTTAGACTAAGATTCCTAGAAATAGAAAAGAAAGCAGCAGAGATGATTGAAAAACAAATAAAACTACAATTAAAAGAACACAATGCAGAAGTAACTCAGAAAGCAATGGAAAGAATGGGTATGAATAATCAAGCACTTGTTCAAAAAATCAAAGCTGGAGAAATAGACCCTGCACAGATAAAAGCAAAGATTAGAACAGAATACAATTCTTTAAACCAGGAACAAAAAGCTGAAGTGAAAATAAAATTGCAAGAGAAAGCATTTGAAGAAAGAAAACAAAGAATTGAACTAATAAACGAAGCTAAGAAAAAAGAAATAGAACTTACCAAAGAAATAATATCAAATCAAAGAGAAAGCATAAAAGAAAGACTAAAATTCTTTGAAGAACAAAAGAGACAGCAAATAAGACAAGATGTTGTAGGAGATGCACGAAGCAGAGCAATGGCTATGTCTTTCAATGGTAATGGAAATGGACAAAGACCTGCGGGTTATAATGGATATAACTTACCAGGAAATGGAGGCAACGGACAATGAAAATATTAGGACTAATACTAATTCTGGTGTTAATTTTGGTAGTAGTTAGTGGTTGTAGCGCAGGAACAACAGATAACGAAACAGATAACGAAACATTAAACGAAACTGCAGCAATGACCGAAACGACACAAGGAATAATGGATGAAAACGACACCGTAGCATTAGGCGACGTAATCTAGAATTCCAACACTATTTTCTTTTCTTTTTTATTTAATTCTTTAAATTTACTATTTTTCTTTAATAACTCTTCAAGTTCATCCAAAGAATTAGAGGTACGAAGTTCCTTAATCTTCTTTAACAATTCGCTAAATGAACCATAATTTTGGTAAATAAAATCTCCTTTTGCTTGATTGTCAACAATTTCTTTTTCTAGTTCTAGCAATCTTTTTTCTTGAATTTCAATCAATGAAATATATTTACTCTTTTTCTCTAAAATGGTTGTTACTTTTTCTTCACCATGTCTGTCTAATGCTTCAGAAAAAGAACAGGCCAAGGATTTTCCTTGTAATGAATCCATTTTAACAGGAAACACTCTGCTTTCAACCAAATAAGGCGACGTCTGTTCGCTCAACAAATTTCTTAATGCTCTCATAATTAAAGAAGCCTCTTCAATAGTTACTTTAGCGGTTTTGCTAATTTTCACTCTAGTTAAAACCTCTTCCGCCCAAAGACCTCCCAAACCAAGACTTGCCAATGTTTTAACAAGAGATCTATCTGATTCTGATACTAAAGTAAAAAACTCTTTTTCAGATAAGACATTAAAATCTGCCTGTGAAGGAGGGAAAAAATAATCTTTCTTTGGAGCAATAAGTCTGTCTTTAAACCGTTTCCTTAAGAAAGAATCCAATATTGTATTTGGTTTTTTAACAAGAACAACATTTCCAGGTTTAAATAATTCGAAAATTAAAAGAAATTCTAATTCTTTAGAAGAAATGTCAAAAACCAAAATTCTTTCAAATCCCTGTTGATACACATCTCTAACAAACGCACCAGAAAGATGTTTTCTAAGTAGAGCACAAAATGCGGGCGGAAAATCAGGCGCATCAAAATCTTCCTTAGAAAAGGATAAAAAGCCAGGAATAACTGCTTTAAGTGTTACTTTACCAGATTTAGAATAAAATCGAAAATATATGGTGTTTTCAACCTGGTATATTTTTTCTATTTTAGCGGAAATTAAAGATTTAAACTCCTTAGAAAGAAAATGTACATCAACCGCAGATAATTCTTGAACCATAATACAAGAATGAAGTCCAATTATATAAATATTTCAATAAAACCAATAAACAAAATTTAAATATAAAACGCACTAGAAAAAAGATATGAATCCAAAACAAACAAGAACGAACAAATTAATTCAAAAAACAAACTATTATGTTTTAATTTTACTCTTACTTCTTTTTGTAACAGGATTAGCATTTCTTTTAACACCATTAATTCTGTTGGCAAATCAAATAATAGTATATTCTCTTTTAATCAGCGTCGGTTTAGTTTTTGGATTATTTATAGGATATTTTGCAAAAGACTTAGATCATTTAACAAACCATCACCATCATGCAGAAATCTGGATGGCTGTGCTTATAGCTTCACTTCTGAATTTTTTTGCAATAATAGGTGCTGTTCAGTTGGCTGCAAAGAATCTTAATCTTGCTCACCCCTCGGCCGTATACATGGCTTTGGCATTTACAGTAAGCTTTATAATCCCATACGTACTTGTGGTAAGTGAGCATCACAACAAAAAGGGGAAATCATGGCTGAAATGACCTTAAAGGAATGGACTTCTGCTTACATAAAATATAAAGACACTCTGCATAAGCGAATAGAAAAAATTGATGATAGTCTGAACAACAAAATACTTATTCTTAAAAAAGATGGTAAAAAAGAAGAGCATCTCTGTGAAGAAAATTTAGAACAAATAAACCCTGCGAATATAACTGAACAAAAGATAAGTACCTTGAATAAGAAAAAAAACGTAGATTGGCTGATAAAAAATTGGGACTCATTAAAGAATACTTCAAGCACAATAACCTTTGTCAACACAAAAAAATCTGAACATTGGGCTATATCTCCGAAGATGCACCACTTAATAACGGACAAGGAAGCATTGAAACCCGGAATAAAAACCTTGTTTGAGTCTGTTACGGAAATGCAATAAAAAGCAATATAAGCACAAGCTTCTTTCTTAATAAAAATGCACATGGAAAGTAAAATAAGTACAGGAACCTCCTCAATGGATTGGTTGTTGGAAGGAGGATATGAAAATGGAGTCATTACAACCATATACGGCCCTCCCGGCTGCGGAAAAACTAATCTTTGTCTTATTTGTTTGACGCATAATTTTGAAAAAAAAATAATATATATTGATACAGAAGGGTCTTTTTCTGTTAGTAGAATAAAACAATTAACAGATAACTATGAAGAGATTCTAAATAATGTTATAGTTCTAACGCCGACGGATTTCGCCGAACAAAAGAAAGTATTCGATAAACTGAAAAATATTTTATCAAGCAAAATAGGCTTAATTATTGTAGACAGCATAGCTATGCTTTATAGACTTGAAATAGGAATAACCAAGGACGGACAAAAAGTAAATAGAGAACTCGGAGTACAACTAGTTCATTTAATACAAATAGCTAGGAAATTAAACATACCAGTCATACTAACAAATCAAGTATATTCTGATTTTGAAGATAAAACTAAAGTAAACATGGTCGGAGGAGACGTGCTTAGATATGCAAGTAAGTGTCTAATTGAACTTCAAAAAACTAGTAAAGGAAAAAAGGCAATACTAAGAAAACACAGATCGCTTCCGGAAGGAAAAGAAGTCTTCTTCAAAATTGTAGATGAAGGACTTGAGGAACTTGAAGAATGAACTCTGAAGAGATTGCAATTAATGTAGCAATCATTCCTCCGGAAGAAATTATTACGCTGGCTGTTGAAATAAATAAAGAATCTAATAAACAAGGCAACAAAACTAAAGACTTGAGAATGGAAGATTTTATTCCCCACATAACTCTTTTTATGGGCATAATAAAATCGAAAGATCTTACAAACGTAAGGCTTGAGCTTGAAAAATTGATTGAAACAACACGTTCTTTTAAGTTGACACTTTTGGAAATAAAAGAAAGTCAAACGCATCCTTCTGAAGAATCATATATCTCTGTTGAAAAAAATGATAATCTTCAAAAGCTTCACGATAAAATAACAAGCATACTTTCAAAACACACTCTTAATTTAGCCACACCCACTCATTTGTATGATGGAGAAAAAACAGGGATTGGAAAAAATACGAAGAATTGGCTGGAAACATACGCAAAGACTAGCACATACAAAAATTATTTTCCACATTTAACACTAAGATGTAAAAAAATAGAAACAAAAGAATTACCAAAAACGTTTATGGTTAATACAATAGGAATATTTCATGCAGGAGACGGAGCTACTTGTAGAACGCTATTAAAAGAATATAATATAAAAAAATAAAAGATTTATTTACTCATCTGAGAAGTCTTCTAAAGTATATTTGAAGTCTTCAGGTTTAATTAAACCTCTTTTCTCAGTATAAATCTTCGCCAACAATAAGAAGAATAATCCGAGACTTTTCTTTCCTTTGTTATTACAAGGAACCACTAAGTCAATATTATTAGCTTGATTGTTTGTGTCACAAAGAGCAACAACCGGAATTCCTATTTTTAACGCATCTTCTATCGCGTTTTTATCAGGCCACGCATCTGTAACAAGCATAACTTTAGCTTCAACGAAATTCTTTAATGATGGATTTGTAAGAACACCCGGAGGATATCTGCCCGCGAAAAATTTACAACCAGTTATTTCTGCAAACTTTCTTACCGCTTTCCAGCCATTTTCACGCCTACAAACAATTAAAATATCTTCAGGAACATAATTTGTAAAAAGATTTCCTGCAAGTCTAATTCTTTCGTCAATCTTTTGAACATTTAAAACAGATAAACCATCAGGTCTTGTTTTGTAAATAAATTCAGCCATATGTTTTGTTCTAAACTTTGTTCCGATGTGAATACCTGATTTTAAGTATTCGTCATTTGATACTAATAATTCTTCACTCATCTTAGTTTCCTCCAATAAAACAGTAGTAATAGAATACTACTGCGATTTCTTTTGCCTCACGCAGCATTGCTAAACACTACATCGTGTCAGCGTCGGCTATAACTCAAGGAAAGAAAGATTCGTTTTTAAATGTTATTGTTATTTCAGAGGAAAAGACTCAATAACTCTGTGAACAGGACCTAAACTAGTTAATTCAGAAGAGTACAACTTAAATGAATCTACAGAAAAGGAGGCTTTTTTTATTGAAGCATCTTTGAGTTTTTGAAGTAGCAGTTGCTTATCTTCTGTAGTTAGATTTTTTACTCTTGCAAAAGTTATGTGAGGCAAAAAAGGTCTTTCTTGACAAAAAATCTTATTTAATTCTGCCCAAAGCGAAAATAACTCTTCAGAATTATTTACTCCAACCCATAGTGCTCTTAAATCCTCTTCATTTTTAAATACATCTAAACTTAATGTGTTTAATTTAAACGAGTTAAAATTTATTTTTCTTAAATGTTCAACCAAAGAATTTATGTCTTTTACATCTCTTAAAAAAAATAAAGTTAAATGCATATTATCTGGATGAACAAATTTCAAACCGGAAATTGTAGAAAAAAAGGAATTAAATTTTTGAAAAGAATCTTTCAAATCTTTAGGAAGAGGAATAGCTACGAAGCAACGCATATTCTTATTTTAGAAAAGAAGGTATATAAATATTATTAAAAAAAAATAAAAAAGAAGATTTTACTTTTCTTCTTCGTCAGAATCTGTAAAAACATCGCTTGAATCTTCTCCGAAATTTTCGGAATCATTCTCTGCTGAATAATCAAGTTCCGCTTCTTTAGGTTGTACTTCTTTTTTAACAGGAGCTTCTTCCACATGAACTGGACCCTCTGCTTTTCCAAGAACTTCTGCAAATCCTACTTTTCTAAGAACTCTAGTTACTTTAATTCTAACTTCGTCGCCTTCTTTAACACTTGGAACGAATAAAACGAATCCATTCTTCTTTGCGACTCCGTCTCCTTTTTCGCCAACGGCTTCTATCTTTACATCCAACTCGTCTCCAACATTAACTGGTGGAGATCTCATAAAATCTTGACCATCTCTTGGTCCGTTATCAAATCTTCTCTCCATTGTATTAATTCACCTTTTATATCAGCTTTTCGGGCTTTATACTATCAGAATGGGTTTTTGTTTAAAAATTTTTACAAAAAAAGAGAAATAAAGAAAAAAATTATGCATCTTCTATCCCGCTTTCCAGGACATTAAATATGCATTCTTGATCTGGTAAGTTTGGAGAATCAACGAGTTTAGCCACTCTTGTGTTTTTCTTTCCACGTCTCAAGTAAATTCTAAATGTGCTGTTGTGTCCAACAATGTGCCCTCCTATGGCTTCAGTTGGATCTCCAAAGAAAGCATCAGGTTTAGCCATCACTTGGTTCGTAACGTAAACGCAAAGATTGTGTTTATCCGCAAGCATAGCCAACGTGTGCATGTGCTTGTTAATTTTTTGTTGACGTTCGGCAAGAGTTCCTCTTCCAACAAATTCCGCCCTGAAATGTGCTGTTAAGGAATCAACAATAACTAATTTTACTTTAAGTCCTTCTTTTATTAGATCTTCAACTTTTTCTGCAAGAATCATTTGATGATCAGAATTAAACGCACGAGCAACTTTAACATTAGATAGAACTTGCTGTTCATCCAAATCTAATCCTTTTGCAAATTGAGCAATTCTTTCAGGCCTAAATGTATTTTCTGTATCAATGTAAACAGCAACACAATCCGGATCGTCTTTTTGACAACTAACTGCCAACAAATGACCTATTTGTGTTTTCCCAGAGCCGTATTGTCCGAAACACTCTGTAATTGCACCAGTTTCAAAACCTCCATTGAGCATCGTGTCAAAATTTTGACTTCCTGTTTTTATTTTAATGACTTTTCCGCGCTTAGCCAACATATCTATTCCTGACTGAAAACCCATGTCAAGTCCATCTCTTGCTGCCTGAATCATTTTTCTGGCAACGGCTTCAGACACTCCTGCCGCATCAGTTAACTGACCTATACTACTTACAGCAATACTCAATAAATCTGCATATCCTGCAGAAGCAAGTTTTTCTGCTGTAGCCGCACCAACTCCTGGCAAATCTGTTATGCCTGTTTCTCCTTTCTTACTCATACTATCACCTGTTTAATCTTCTTCTGAGCCATCTTTTAACATCAAATATTCGTAAGCTTTGTTTAAAACTAAAACTGCTTTTGGAATATCTGATATTCTCAGACTGCTTGTTGTTTGCCAGTTACCCTCTTTGTCAAGATAACTTCTTTCAAAAGAAACTGTCTTGTAGGACGTTTGTTTCCCTTCAGAATCCTGTCCGTTGTTTTTCCAAACAGTTGCAGAAACAGATCCTGCTTTGAACTTTTGTTCAGGAGATTTTTTCCCCATAACTTCAGAAACACTGGGAGCCTTTACATTAAATCTTCCAGCTTCATCTATATTTTTTTCCATGTTTTCACCCTTTGCTTGTCGCCTTTTATTTCATGCATCAGTTTGATGCCGGGCAAAGATAGGAAAGGATACCAAGTTTATATACTTTTTATGAAAATGTCCAGTGAATATAAATTCTATATAGAAAATAACTCTTTTTATATACTAAAACAATATAAATACCAAGAACAAAACAAAATAAGGCGAAACAATATGAAAATACTTAACAAGAATTTAAGATACGGAGAGGTAACTATACAAGTCACAAGCGAAGAAGACCTTTGGTATCTTAGCCACACATTAGAGGAACTAGATCAAATTAAAGGAAGAACTGAGAGAAAAATAAAAATAGGAGAAGGAGAAAACGCTAAAACAGTAAGAAAACCTGTTTTCTTAGAATTAATATTAGAAAAAATTGAGTATGAACCAGAAAATAGCAGTTTAAGATTATTGGGAAAAATAATCTCGGGCCCTGAAGATGTATCTAATGGAAGCTATCACTCATTCAATTTAGAACAAACAGATATAATTACCATAAAAAAAGAATATTGGACAAGATTACAATTACAAAAATTAGAAGAAGCAACTGAAGAAAAACCTACGGCACTTATTGTTATGTTTGATAGAGAAAATGCAATATTTTCAACATTAAAAAAAACAGGATATCAAAAAATATCTGAAATAAAAGGAGACGTCCAAAAAAAGGCAGACCCTTCAATTAAAAAAAGCGAATTTTACAAAGAGATTTCAAAACAAATACAAGAATATACAAAAAAACACGAAATTAAAAAAATAATTCTGGCAAGTCCCGCATTTTGGAAAGAATACTTGGTAAAAGAACTTCCAGAAGAACTCAAAAAAATTGCAATACTTGCAACAATATCTGATGTAAGTGAAACATCTCTTAGCGAATTAGTAAAGTCTCCACAATTAACAAAGTCACTTGAACACGACAGAACAGCTCAAGAAATTGCTGAACTCGATAAAGTTCTAGAAGGCATACGAAAAGAAAAAGCGTTCTATGGATGGACAGATTCAAAAGAAAAAATAGAATCTGGCGCAGCAGAAACAGTAATAGTGAGTGAAACATTTCTAAAAACCAAAAAAATGTCTGGACAATATAATCAAGTTGATTCCATTCTAAGTTTAGCAGAATCAACCGGAGCAAAAATATGTATTTTGACTCAGAAAGAAACCTGCCAAAAAATAGATAGTTTGGGAGGCATTGCAGGAACCACCAGATGGATTATAAAGTGAAAAGATGATCTCTGACGAAATTAAAAAAAAAATAATAGATAAAAAAGAATTGTCCGGATTAAAACCTGATTTTCTTAACTCATTTCTAGAGAAATATTTTTTGAAAAATAAAAACGCACTCACAATCTTAGAACAAAAAAATTTCAATGAACGAAGTAAAGAGTTTAAGGAACTCAAAAAGAACATACGTAAAAAACTAAGAGAAGTTCATGGTGTGTTCAATAAAAATAAATCTACAGATAGAACAAAGACAATAAAAGAACTTAACGTTGCTTCCACTTTTGAAAAAAAAGAACACTTATTAGATTTTTTAAAAAATCATCAATCTACAAAAGAAAGAATAAATTCATATATAGAAATTTATACCCAAGTCTTTGAACAAAAGAATTTAAGAGTATTAGACCTGGGGTGCGGATTTAATCCCTTATTTTTTTTATTATTGCCCGAAAAGATATCTTGCGTTGCAATAGATATTAATTCGGAAGAATTGGATCTTCTTTCAAATATGTATTCTGCATTTAACAAAAAAATAGAAGCGCACCAATTAGATTTAACGGAAAGTTCTACATTAATCAAAGTAAGTAAATTGAGTAAAAAAACAAACATTACGTTGATGTTAAAATTGTTAGACAGCTTAGAGACAAAAAATAGAGGAACAACTACAAAATTATTAGAACAAATTCAATCTGAATTCTTGCTAATATCTTTTGCAACTAAATCTATTGGCGGAAATAAAAAAATAAATGGCTCTCGCAAATGGTTTAAACGTGCAATAAGCAAATCTCGCTTCACATTAGAGAAAGAATTTGAAACACAAAATGAAAAATATTTATTATTCAAACAAAAAAATTCTTAGGATAAAAATTACAACTGTGTACGGACTATAGAAAACTACAATCGTCCAATAGTAAAAAATCGCAACATATTTAAAGTAGTTACACATTGTATGATATAAAAAAGGGGTGTATCCCGTGGGGGGCATATAACATGATAGTAAAAGACGAATTTTTAAGTAAATTAAGACGGTATTTTTCTTTAAACTTATATGAAGTAAAGATTTGGACTGCTTTGTTGTCTAGAGGTGTTAGTACCGCGGGAGAACTTAGCGACATTGCTAATGTACCAAGAAGCAGATCATACGACGTTCTAGAATCCCTAGAAAAAAAAGGATTCGTAATAATGAAAATCGGCAAACCAATCAAATACATAGCCGTACCACCAAAAGAAGTCGTAGAAAGAGTCAAAAAAAATGTTAGACAAGAAGCAGACAGCAGCATAAAACTCCTTGACAATTTAAAAGAAACAGAAATTATTGATGAATTAAATTCATTACACACACAAGGTGTAGAACTTGTAGAACCTGCAGATTTATCTGCATCGCTAAAAGGAAGACACAACTTGTACAACCATCTTGACATGACTATAAGAAATGCAGAAAAAACAATAACTATAATGACGACATCCCAAGGATTCTTAAGAAAGGTTGAAGGATTTAAACCTATTTTTGAACAGCTCAAGAAAAGAGGCGTAAAAATAAGAATTGCTGCACCTATGACTAAAGAAACAGAAAACGCTGCAAAACAATTACAAGGCATTGCAGAAGTTAAACACACAGCCGCAAGCGCAAGATTTACAGTAGTCGATGGAAAAGAAATAGTATTTATGATAATGGACGATCAAGAAGTTCATCCTACCTACGACATAGGAATCTGGATAAATACGCCTTTCTTTTCTTCGGCAATAGAAAATTTATTCGAAATTGCATGGAAAAGCATGAAAGAATTAAAGGTTAAAACAAAATAAACCTTTTATTTTTCTTTATTTATTTTTATTCTCCAAAAGCCTTAAATAATAGAATATCCTCAGAAGTACAATGCCAACAAAAGAAGAAATAGCCCTGGAACTGAGCAACTTAGAACGAAAAGTCCTTCCGGCAGTTTTAAAATCAAATTCTATTCCAGAATTAATACGAGAAACTGGTTTAATAGAAATAGAAGTGTTACGCGCATTACAATGGTTAGCAAATAAAGAATTGATTGCTCTTGAAAAAAAAGAAGAAGAGATTTACAAAATAGATTCAAATGGTAAACTTTATTTGAAAAGAGGTTTGCCTGAAAAAAGATTTTTACAAGAAATAGAACCTAAAGAAAAAAAAATATCTGAGTTCAAACAAGTTGATAAAGATGAATTAAATGTTTGTGTGGGTCTTCTTAAAAGAAATAATTATATCAACGTAAAAAAAGAACAGGAACTAACTTTTTCGATAACAAAAGAAGGACAAGAAAAAATAAAAAAAGGATTCGTGGAAGAAGCACTTCTAAACAAACTTCCTCTTAGCAGCAGTAGTTTAACTACAGAAGATAAAAAGATATTTGAAGAACTTCTAAAAAGAAAAAATATAATCTTAAAGGACAAAAAAACAGAGTTCTTTGCAAAATTAACAGTCCTTGGAAAAGAACTTCTTAAAGATAAAAAACTATTAGAAACAAAAGTTGCAGACAAACTTACTCCTGAAATGATAAGAACTGGATCTTGGAAAGAAACTCAATTAAAAACATTTGATATAACTAGCAAAGTACCGAGAATAAATAAAGGAAAGAAACATTTTGTGAATGAAGCAATAGAATACATAAGAAACATTTGGTTAGAACTTGGTTTTGAAGAAATGGAAGGAAATCAAGTGCAAAGCGCGTTCTGGGATTTGGATGCATTATTCGTTCCACAAGATCATCCGGCAAGAGAATTGCAAGACACATTTTATTTAGAACACAATTCAAAAGTAGATTCGAAAATATTACAAAAAGTTAAAAAAGTACATGAAACGGGAGGAGATACTGGTTCGAAAGGCTGGCAAGCACCTTACTCAGAAAAAATAGCACAAGAAACATTACTAAGAACGCACACAACTGTTGTAAGTGCACACACATTAAATAAATTGAAAAAAGAAGACTTGCCAAAAAAATATTTCATTGTTGGTAAGGTTTTTAGAAATGAAGTTCTAGATTGGAAACATTTATTTGAATTTCATCAAGTGGATGGAATAGTTATCGACCCAGACGTAAATTTAGTTAAGCTAAAAGGATACTTAAAAGAATTCTTTACTAAAATGGGCTTCACAGATGTTAGAATAAGACCTGCTCATTTTCCATACACAGAACCAAGTGCAGAAATAGAAGCATATAATCCTGTAAAAAAACAATGGGTAGAAATGGGCGGTTGTGGAATATTTAGACCAGAAGTAACAAAAACGCTTTTAGGTTTTGAGTGTCCTGTTTTAGCCTGGGGTCTTGGAATGGAAAGAATAATATCAAATTACTACAAAATTAATGATCTGAGAGAAATATACAAAAACGATTTAGAACAATTAAAAACAATGAAGACATTCATTAAATGAGGATAAAATGAAAAACAAATATCAAAAAATGAAAATTCCGAAAGTGAAAAGACAACTACAAATAGTTGTTCTTGGTTCTAGTAAAGCCATAACGACCCCTGAAGCATATAATCTTGCCTTTGAAGTTGGAGAGGAAATAGCAAAAAGAAAAGCTCTAACCTTAACCGGAGGTGGTTTGGGAGTTATGGAGGCGGCATTAAAAGGAGCTAAAAAGCACAAAGGAAAAACACTTGCAATAATTCCTTGGGAAAATCTTAACAAAGTAAATGATTATGCTGATGTTGTTGTAGCAACAGGAATTGGCTGGTCCAGAAACAGCATAAACCTAAACAGTTGCGATGGTGCAATAATTGTAGGTGGCGGTGCAGGAACATTAAATGAAGCAACTTATGCATATATGATGAACAAACCGCTAGTTGCATTAACGCCCAGCGGAGGCATAGCAAAAGAATTAACAAACAAATATTTTGACGTAAGAAAAACTGAGTTCATATATGGTGCAAATACTGCAAAAGAAGCAGTAGACTTAATATTAAAATTGATTAAAAAACACTCAAAAAACAAAAATGTGACAACACCTTTAGACGACGATTTACAAGATACAGAAGAGAGTAAAAACTCAAAAATAAAATTAACAAAAAAAATGAAATAAAATGCCAACAATAACTCTAAACAAAAATAGAATACTGGATTTATTAGGAAAAAAAATACCAGATGAAGTCTTGAAAGACAGAATTAGTTATTTAGGTACAGATTTAGAAGAAATTACCAAAGAAAATATTGTTGTGGAAATATTTCCTAATAGGCCAGATCTTCTTTCGGAGGAGGGATTTGCAAGAGCCCTCAAAACATTTATGGGTTTTGATTCAGGCTTAAAGAAATATAGTGCAAAAAAATCATCCTATCAAGTCGTTGTACAAAAAGATGTTAAAGAAATAAGGCCTTATACTGCTTGCGTTGTTGTAAAAAATCTTAAGCTTAACGAAGAAAAATTATTGAATATAATTGCAATTCAAGAAAAACTACATGTAACTTATGGACGAAACAGAAAAAGATGTGCAATAGGTGTGTATCCTTTAACTAAAATAAGTTTTCCTATCACATATACTGCGCTAAAGCCTGAAGAAATTAAATTCGTGCCTTTAGGAGAAAATAAAAGTTTTACGGGAACTCAGATATTAAAACAACATAAAACAGGAAAAGAATATGGCTATTTGCTCGAGAATAAACCAAAATTTCCTGTATTTATTGATTCAAAAAATCAAATATTAAGTATGCCTCCAATTATCAATTCTGAACAAACAGGAAAAGTTGACGTAAAAACAAAAGAAGTGTTTATAGAATGTTCTGGATTTAATTTTAACGTAGTTTCTAAAGCAATTAATATGCTTTCCACAGCATTTGCAGACATGGGTGGAGAGCTTTTTGAAGTAAAAGTAAAATATGACTCAAAAACAGAGATAACTCCGTCTTTTGTTCCTGAACAAATGTATCTTGAGCAAGATTATGTTTCTAAGTACTTAGGAACACATCTTAAATCTACTGAAATAATTAAATTACTTAAAAAAATGGGTTTTGATGCAGAAGGAAATACAAAAATAAACGTAAGCATTCCATCTTATAGAACTGATGTTCTACACCCAATTGATTTAGTTGAAGACATAGTTATAGCTTATGGTTTTGAAAACATTAAAGAAGATCCTCAGAGACCTTCAACAACAGGAAAAGAACTATTTATAGAAAAATTAAAAAGAAAAATAAGAGAAATATTAATAGGAACCCAATATATTGAGATATTCAATTTTTCTTTAATAAATTCAGAAGAACAAAAACAGCTAAAATTAAAGAATGTTGTTAAAATAAAAAATTCTTTATCTTCAGAATACGATTCATTAAGAAAAAGCTTAATACCTTCTGTATTAAGAACATACAAAAGCAACAAGCATTATGAGTACCCTCAATTCTTTTTTGAAATAGGAACAATATTTATGAAAAATGAAAAAAAAGACACGTTGGTTGAAGAACAAAACTCTTTATGTATTTCTGCTTGTGGAGAAAATGTATCCTTTACAACAATCAAACAAGAATTAGATTCTTTACTAAACAGCTTTAATGTTGAATATTCACTTATTAGAGTTAAAGAAGAAATTTATATTGAGGGTAGATCAGCTAAAATAATTGTTAATAAAGAAGAAATAGGTTGTGTTGGAGAGATTCATCCTAACGTATTAAATCACTTTGAAATAGATTTTCCTATTTCAATTTTAGAGATAGATGTTGATAAATTGTCGAGAATAATTCAAGAAAAAATTTTAGAGTTGTAGTTATTAAATATCATCTTTACTCTCACCCCTCTGTTTCCTTTAGAACTAAAATTAATAATAAACTTGAGTTGTTGAGTCACTTAATTTAATGGATATATAAAATTTTTTTGTTATTTTTTAATTTAAAAAATGAGATCTGTTTGTTATTTAATATATCAAACAAACATATTTTTTCTGCAAATATAAATAAAATTGATTGTCATCATTTTTGTTTTATTATTTTATTTATTATATTTAATTATATTATATAAAAAATATTTATTATAATTATTACTTTAATATGTTTAATTTTATTATTAATTTTAATTTATTTAATTTTATTATTAATTTTAATTTATTTAGTTTTAATATAATTAAGTTTATTATTGTTTTATTTTTAAAAAACATTTAGTTTCTATATGGAAGTTATATTATATATTTATTATATAATAATAATAATAATAATAATAATAATAATAAACGATTTAGAAGAGAATAAGAACAAACTGAGAAACTTTGTGCTTATGTCAATCTTGTTAAAACAGTAAAAAAGTATTAAAAAATACAAAAGGATACAAAAACTGTCTAAAAATAACTCAAAAAACACCAGAACTTTTTCAAAATATAAAAACTCCATAAGAAACACAGGGGTAGGGGTGCTAGTTTTAAATACAATATTTTAAATAACATAGGTTCCAGAAGAAGAATATTTATATAACCTATATTTCTCTTGGAAGTATGGTTCAGAACAACTTAAATTTATTCTTCGAGAAATTTCTAAAAAAAGACACAATCTTCGACAATAAAAAAGTATTACAATCTTCATATATACCTGGAGAAATAAGTCACAGAGATGAACAAATAGCACAAATAGCACAGATCTTGGCGCCAGCACTAAAATTAGAAAAACCCTCAAATTTGTTTGTTTATGGTAAAACAGGAACAGGAAAAACCTTGGTTTCCAGATATGTTGCAGAACAAATGGAAAATATTTCAAAAGAAAAAGGACTGCCTTTACAAATATTTTATCTAAATTGTAAATTAAAAAAAATAGCAGACACAGAATACAGACTAATTGCTGAATTAGCAAGATTTTTTGGAAAAGCAGTTCCTCCTACAGGATTACCAACAGATGAAGTATATAACATCTTTTTTCAAGCACTTGATGCTGAAGAAAAAATAATAATCTTAATTTTAGATGAAATAGATCAATTAATAAAAAAAGCAGGCGATGAAATAATTTATAATTTAACAAGAATAAATTCCGAACTAAAAAAATCACAATTATCAATAATAGGAATATCTAATGATTTAATGTTTGCAAACAACTTAGATCCGAGAGTTAAATCTTCTTTATCAGAAGAAGAAATTGTTTTTCCACCATATAATGCAATGCAAATTCAAGACATTCTAAAAAAAAGAGCGGCTAAAGCATTCAAACAAGACATAATAGAAGATGGAGTTCTTCAGAAATGTGCAGCATACGCCGCAAGAGAACACGGGGATGCCAGGAGGGCTTTAGAATTGTTAAGAGTTGCAGGAGAATTAGCGGAAAGAAAAAATCAAGATCAAGTAAAAATAGAAAACATAGATGAAGCAGAAGATAAAATAGAGCGCGATAGATTAGTAGATATGGTAAAAACGCATCCCAAACAATTTCAAGCAACACTATATCCAATACTCATATTAAGTCAAAATAAAAAATCTGAAATTTTAACAGGAGATATTTACGAATTATACAAAAACATTTGTAACAAAACAGGTTTAAGACCTTTAACCCAAAGAAGAGTTTCGGATATTATAGCCGAACTTGACATGTTAGGAATAATAAATACAAAAGTAATAAGTAAAGGAAGATTCGGAAGAACAAGAGAAATAAGTATTTCTTTACCTGCAGTAATTGAGAGAAAAATAATGCAAATATTAGAAGAAGAACTAGAAATAAAAGAAGGAAAGTAAGATGACTTCTTCACAAACACTATCAAAACTAATAGAAAAAGGAGTATTAATAAGCCCGGAAATACTTGATAAAGAAATAGATGAACTTCTTTTAAATTCTTTAGTTGAAGAATATGGAGAAACTCTAGATTTTTTAGATGAAAAAGTACTTAGAGACTTCGAAGAAAAACAAAAAAGTAAAGATGAGCATAAAATAAAAATAATAAAATCATATGATAAGCCTCCGAAGAAAAGGACTTTTCAAGATTTTGTTTCGGTATTTAATTTAAGATTTAAAAATATAACCCAGATGCTTAAATATAGACAAGATTTGCAAGGAATAACTTCAATTTCTCGTCTTGTAAACAAAAACAATAATGAACGGGTAACAATAATAGGAATGATTCAAGATAAATCACTAACAAAAAACAATTCTTTGATAATTAAATTGGAAGATCTAACTGGAACAATAACTGCAATAGTGAAAGAAACAGAAAAAAACAAAGAACTATATCAAACATCTAATGACCTTGTGTTGGATGAAGTTATAGGTGTTGTTGGAGTAATAATAAATAAAGCACTATTTATAGAAAAAATTGTTTTTCCGGATATTCCATTAAGTAAAGAATTAAAAAAACAAAAAGAAGAAGAATATGTTGTGTTGTTAGGAGACACTCACTTCGGTTCTAAACATTTTATGAAAGAAGAATTTACAAAATTTATTCATTGGATTAACGGAGAGTTAGGTAACGAAGAACAACGAACAATTGCGCAAAAAACTAAATACTTGATACTAACAGGAGATATTGTTGAAGGTGTGGGAATATATCCTGGACAAGAAGCAGATCTAGAAATACTTGATATAAAAGAACAGTATCAAGAAGCCGCAAATTGGTTAAAAAAAATTCCTCAAACAATAAAATTGGTTGTTATGTCAGGAAATCACGACGCAGGAAGACTATCCGAACCTCAAGAAAGACCATTCAAAGATATGGCTGAGGCAATATGGGCAATGCCAAACATAACAATAGTATCAAATCCGGCACAAGTTAATGTGGGTGCTAAAGATGACTTTCCAGGATTTGACTTTTTATTATATCATGGAGGCTCTTTAATTTATTATTCTGAAAATGTTCCTTCAATAAGAGAGGCAGGAGGACAAAAAAGATCAGATTTAATAATGAAATTTTTGTTACAAAGAAGACATTTAGCACCAACACACAAATCCACATTGTATCTTCCTGATTCCGAAGAGGACTTTCTTTTAATAGATGCCGTTCCTGATTTCTTTATAACAGGACACATTCATAGATCTAGCGTTTCGAGTTATAGAAATGTTACTTTAGTAAATGCGTCATGTTGGACTGAAACAACTGACGATCAAATTAAAAGAGGTTTAGAACCTCTTCCTGCAAGAATACCAATTATAAACTTAAAAACCAGAGATGTTAAAATAATGAATTTCCTTACAAAAAAATCAAAAGAAAAAGAAGAAGAAATCAACAAAGAAGTTAAAGAACTTAAAAAAATGACATAAAATGATTGCATCTAAACAAGTACAAGAATATTTTGAAGAACTTAAAAAAGAAGCTCTAAAAGAATATAAACTAGCCTCAGAAGCAAAAAAGAAAGGATACGATCCTGAAGATTTTGTTGAAGTAAAGTTAGCTGAAAATTTAGCAGAAAGGGTAATAGGATTAATATCTGCTGTAGCTCCTCAGTTGTCTGAATCAGGAGCAATAAAAAGAATAATTGAACTTGAAGAAATATACTCTCCGTTAGATTGGAGAGTCGCATTAAAAATAGCCTTAGAAATTGCTCAAGAAAAATTTTGCACTTTTAAAAATAAAACCGAAGCAATGGAAGTAGGAATAAGAACAGGATTTGCCTATGTGACTTTAGGAGTTGTATCTGCGCCTTTAGAAGGGTTTACCACGCTAGAAATAAAAGATAGATTAGATGGAAAAGGAAAATACTTTTGTATTAATTTCTCAGGACCAATTAGAGCTGCAGGAGGAACTGCTGCTGCAGTATCAGTTATAATTGCAGATTATGTGCGAAAACAATTAGGATATCAAGAATATGATCCTACAGAAAAAGAAGTGCAAAGATGTCATGCAGAATTAGAAGATTATCACGAATATGTTACCAATTTACAATATTTTCCTTCTAAGGCAGAAACAGAATTTTTATTAAGACATTTACCGGTTGAAATATCTGGAGATCCTTCAGAAAAATTTAATATTTCTAGTGCCTTATTAAGAGATTTACCAAGAGTTCCAACAAATAAATTGAGAAGCGGGTATTGTTTAATACACAGTTCTTGTATTCCTTTGAAAGGACCAAAACTCTGGGCCAAAATACGAACGTGGGGTCCTGAGATGGATATGAAACATTGGGCGTTCATGGAAGAATTTCTTAAAATTCAAACAAAAATGAAATCTAAATCAACTAAAAAAGAAGTGACAGGAAAGTTAGCTCCTGACTTTACATACATAACTGATTTAGTCGGAGGAAGACCAGTTCTTGGTCACCCATTAAGATCGGGCGGTTTAAGATTAAGATATGGTAGATCTAGAACATCAGGATTCTCAGCACAATCAGTGCATCCTGCGACAATGATTCTATCTAATAATTTTATTGCAACAGGAACCCAACTAAAAGTAGAAAGACCAGGTAAAGCTGCAGCATATTCTTGTTGTGATACAATTGATGGTCCAATTATAAAACTAAAAAATGGAGATGTTGTGTACGTTGATAATGAAATTGATGCTAAAAAATATAAAGATGATGTGCAGGAAATAATTTATTTTGGAGATGTTTTAATTAATTATGGAGACTTTTATGATAGAGCTCACAAATTAGTGCCTGCTGGATATTGTCAAGAAATATGGATACAAGAATTGGAAGAAGCAGCAATAAATCTTTTTTGGACAATAGATCCTGAAAAAATATCAGATTTAGTATCAATAGATCCTGAAAAAATTACAACACTTCTTAAGAATCCTCTAAAAACGAAAATAAGTTTTACTGCGGCATTAGAAATATCAAAGATGTTAAACATTTCATTACATCCTTCTCATCTCTATTATTGGAATACAATAAATGTTGCAGATTTAAAAGAACTTCGTGTCTGGATAAAAACAGGAAAAATAGAAGACAACAAAATTATTCTTAATTTAAAAGAAAAACAAAAAAGATTTTTAGAATTAATAGGTGTGCCACACAAGCAAATTAATAATGAATTTGTAGTCATTGAGAATGAACATGCAGAAGCACTCAATTATGTTTTTCAATTGAAAAAAGATGATTCTTTATTTGAACAAATGTTATCTAAACACGAAAAACCTTCTGATGTTTTGACTGAATTGTCAGGAGTAGAAATAAGAGACAAGTCAGGAACTTTTATTGGAGCAAGAATGGGTAGACCTGAAAAAGCAAAGATGAGAAAATTGACTGGAAGCCCTCATGCATTATTTCCTGTTGGTGAAGAAGGAGGAAGATTAAGAAGTTTTCAATCTGCAATGGATGTCAAAAGAATAACTGCGGAAATACAGCTCTTTAAATGTAAAAAATGTTCAAATATAACTCCATTTAAAATCTGTGAAAAATGCGATTCAAAAACAGATTTAGTTAAATATTGTCCACAATGTGGAGAGTCCACAACTTGCGAACATGAAGTTCCAAAATATAAAAAAACAGAAATAAAAATAGTTGAAATAATTGAAAATTTAAAAAGAAAATTAAACACAAAAATTTTACCAGATTTAATTAAAGGCGTACGAGGTACAGCCAATAAAGAACACATGTCTGAACACTTGATGAAAGGAATATTGCGTGCAAAACACAATCTTTCCGTAAATAAAGACGGAACAATAAGATATGATTGTTCAGAGGTGTCTTTAACTCATTTCAAGCCGAAAGAAATAAACGTGCCTGTCAAAAAATTAATTGAATTAGGATACAAAAAAGACATTTATGGGTTTCCTCTGGAAAAAGATGATCAAATTTTGGAGCTAAAAGTTCAAGATATAGTTTTGCCTTGTTCAACAGTTTCTCCGGATGAAGCCTCAGATGAAGTTTTATTTAGAACCGCAAATTTTATTGACGAAGAACTAGAAAAATTATATGGTTTGAAACCATTTTATAATTTAAAATCTAAAGAAGATTTGGTCGGACACCTGACAATAGGGTTAGCGCCTCACACATCTGCAGGAATAGTAACAAGAATAGTTGGTTTTTCTAAAACACAAGCATTTTTCGCACATCCTTATATTCATGCTGCAATGAGAAGAGATTGTGATGGAGATGAATCTTGCATTTTATTATTAATGGATGCCTATTTAAATTTTTCAAAACAATATCTTCCAAGTTCTAGAGGTAGTACCATGGATGCCCCTTTAGTATTAACTTCGGTAGTTTTGCCTGCAGAAGTTGATGATATGGTGTTCAACGTTGATTTGGCTTACAAGTATCCTTTGGCGTTATATCGTGCTGCAGATCAATACAAAATGCCCTATGATGTAAAGATGAAAAGAATAGGAAACGTAATTGGAACTGAAGCACAATATGAAAATTTTGGATTTACTCACGATACTACAAATATAAATGCAGGAGTTTTATGTTCTTCTTACAAACTTTTGCCTAGCATGGGGGATAAAGTTCAAGCACAAATGGATATAGCTGTAAAATTGCGAGCGGTTGATCAATCTGATGTTGCAAGATTGATAATTGAAAAGCATTTTATAAGAGACACTAAAGGAAATCTAAGAAAGTTCTCAACACAAGAATTCAGATGTGTTCACTGTAATGAAAAATATAGACGTCCTCCGTTGATGGGAAAATGTAATCAGTGCGGGGGTAAAATTATTTTTACAATAAGTGAGGGAAGTATAGTAAAGTATATGGAATACAGCATGATGCTTGCAGAAAAATATCATGTCAGTTCATACATAAAACAAACTTTAGAATTAACTCAGAGAAGAATTGAAGGCGTCTTTGGAAGAGATAAAGAAGTACAAACAGGACTATCAAGTTTTATGGAAGAACAGGAATCTTAAGGTCATTTTAAACAAAGTATTAGATCTTTGAATAATTATATTTTAGAATAAAAACTATGTCTTGCACCACAAACTTGGCATTTAATATAGTAAACATCGCCTTCTTTAACCATTTTAGTATCAGGTTTGCCGCACTCTTTACAAAATACAAATTCTTCAGCATAAGCCTTGATTTTTTCATTTATTTTACTTGCAGGAATTTTAGATCCAAAAAGAACTGCTTGTTTTCTTGATTCTCCAGGAGTTGCCAATTCTCTTTGAACAAACTTCAAAAGGTGCTGAGGTTTTCTTCCAAGAACATCTGCAATTTGATTAAAATTGCTAATTATTGTTTTATTTCCTTCAATTTGTCCTCTAACGTTAGGAATCTCAAATCTTTCTGTTCCTTTAACTGGCTCAGGAAGTTTTTCTCTTGCAGATTTGAGCATGTCTTCATAATTCATAATAAAAAAGAATTTGTTTCTTTTTATAACTCTTTGGGTAGACTTACGAAATATTTAAATAATTGTGTTACGTCAATAAATGTAAAATGGAATATTCCACTAGTTTGCATTATATGAATTGTAATTCATCCTTCAATCTAGTGCTGAGAATATTTGAAGACAAGATTAAACCTTGGGTGTTATAAGTCCACTTTTCGAAACCCGGATTTGTAACGCACAAGAAAAATTCTATAAGTTATTAATTCGGGAATAGATTGTAGATTGTAATGCCTCTGGAAAAATAAACACGAAGAACCCGGAGGTGGTGAAAATGGGCGCATGTGTTTTGTGTGAACAGCAGATAACAAATCCTATCTGCCCAGAACGCCTAGAGTCTCAAATGAAGACCTGGCTAGTTGAAACGAGACCAGAATTAATAGAATTGCTGGAAGAAGAGTCCAAGGTATTTATGCCCTGTAATGACTCAGACGACGTATGTATCATTACTAGAGCAAGAATGAATGTCTGCATCTATTGCTACACAGAACACATCTTTAATTGGCTGAGATCCCTAAAAGTGGACAAAATCGTTATGCAAGAATTTATGCAATATTTTGATTTCGATCTAGGAAGAAAAGGATATTATGAACATGCCGAAACACTAGGATTTGTGCTTTAAACAAAATTTTTTATTTTTTTATTTTTACGTTTTTATAATGTCCGTTTTTTTTGCTTATGTGCTTTAATTCTTGTAAATTTACTAATTTCAGACTGTTTGCTATTTTTTTCTCTAACTTTCCATCTCCACAGGAAACAAAGGGGTGTGTTTTGTATACTGGTACATTCTTTTGATGAATTTTTACGTCGATAAGCCTCAAATTTAAGAAGTTCCATAGGAAACAAAGGAGGTATAACTCCTCAAATGAGGGGATTTGAAACATTCTATTTAAAGATAAAAGCATTTATAAATGAGCGCTCACATCCTTTATAAATGCCTTTAAGTAGGTTAGGGGGTTAGAGAAAATGGCAAAACAAACAGAGCCCAAAAAAACAAAAGAAGAATTTGATCCACATCAAAACATAACTGTGGTCAATATAGTTGTTTCTGCAAGTCTGGGGCAGGATATTCCTTTGGAAAAAATGGCCGCAACATTAAGCAACACAGAATATAATCCAGAACAGTTTCCTGGTTTAGTAATAAGAATAAAAGATCCTAAAACATCTGCTTTAATATTCAGCTCAGGAAATATAGTTTGTACTGGTGCAAGAAGTCTTGAAAAAGTAGATGAAAGTATAAAGAAAATAATAGAAAGCCTAGAAAAGATAGGTATTAAAATTAAAATTAAGCCAAAAATCAATGTGCAAAACATAGTTGCAAGTGGAAGTATAGGTATGGACCTAAATCTTAATACTTTAGCAATGAAACTTGATAACACAGAATATGAACCAGAACAGTTTCCGGGTTTAGTTTACAAATTGATGGAAGCGAAAGCAACTTTCTTACTATTTAGCAACGGAAAAATAGTATGTACAGGAACAAAATCTGAAGAAATGGTGCACAAGGCCGTAGATATGTTGTTAGTTAACTTGAAAAAGTTAAAAAAATAAACAACATTCTTTTTTATTTATTTAATACCTAAACTAATTTATTTTTCAAGATGAAAAAATGGATGCACAAGAACAAATAAACAAATATCAAGAATTCCTCGAGGTTACACATCATAAAGATCTTTTAAGAAAAGCTTCGAAAGGAGAGGAATCTCTAATAATAGAATTTCCTGAATTGGCAAAATTTGATCTTTCTCTTGCTGAAGATTTATTAGAAAATCCAGAAGATTCTATAAAAGCTGCAGAGTATGCAATTTCTAGATTTGATTTAGGTGTTGAAGATGTAAGAATAAAAGTCAGATTTAGAGAGCTTCCAGAATCTTCAAAAATTTTAGTTAGCGAGATAAGAAGTAAAAATATTGACAAATTTTTTCAATTCGTAGGAATAGTAAGACAGAAAAGCGATGTACGTCCTCAAGTAACAAGTGCGAAATTTGAATGTCCTAGTTGTGGAAATCAAATGGCGATATTGCAAGTTGACACAAAATTTAAAGAACCATCTTCTTGTAGTTGTGGAAGAAAAGGAAAATTTAATCTTGTTAGTAAAGAACTTGTAGATGCACAAAAAATAGTTTTAGAAGAAGCTCCGGAAGATTTAGATGGCGGAGAACAGCCAAAAAGAATTAACATCTTTCTAAAAAATGATTTAGTAAGTCCGATGTCTGACAAAAAAACAAATCCCGGAAGTAAAATTATTGTTGTAGGAACCCTAAAAGAAATTCCAATCATTTTAGCGACTGGCGGAAAATCAACAAGATTTGATTTAATGATAGAAGCAAACCACGTTGAACCGGTTCAAGAAGAATTCACGTCGTTGACAATTTCTCCCGAACAAAAAGCAGAAATTTTACAATTATCAAAAGATCCATTAGTTTATGAAAAAATAATTGAATCTATTGCTCCGACAATTTATGGTCACGATAGAATTAAAGAAGCGCTTGTTTTGCAATTATTTGGCGGATGTAGAAAAAAACAAGATGATGGCGTACAAAGAAGAGGAGATATTCATATTTTACTTGTCGGAGATCCCGGATCAGGAAAATCCCAATTACTAAAGAGGATGTCTATAGTTGCACCTAAGTCAAGATTCGTTTCTGGAAAAGGAGCATCAGGTGCAGGATTAACAGCATCAGTTGTAAAAGACGAATTCTTGAAAGGATGGGCATTAGAAGCCGGAGCTTTAGTTTTAGCAAATAAAGGCCTTGTATGTATTGATGAGTTAGATAAGATGTCAAAAGAAGATACTTCTGCGATGCACGAAGCTTTAGAACAGCAGACTGTAACAATAAGTAAAGCAAATATTCAAGCAACATTGAGATCAGAAACAACAGTTCTTGCGGCAGCCAATCCAAAATTCGGAAGATTTGATCCGTATGAAATTCTTGCAAAACAAATAGAACTTCCATCCACTCTTATTAACAGATTTGATTTAATATTTCCAGTTAAAGATTTGCCTAATTTAGAAAAAGACGAAAGATTGGCATCATTCATATTAAAATTACATAAGGAAGCAGAAATTCCAAAACAAAAAGTAGACACAGACATGATTAAAAGATATGTTGCATATGCAAAACAAGTTTCCTTTCCAAGACTCACAGAACCAGCATTAAATGAAATAAAAAATTATTTTGTTAGTATGAGAAATTCAGGAAATTCTGAGGAGAAAGTTCAAAGCATACCTATAAGCGCTAGACAATTAGAGGGATTGGTGAGACTTGCAGAAGCGTCAGCGAGAACAAGATTATCTTCAACAGTTACAAAAAAAGATTCTCAACGTGCAATAGATTTGTTACATCATTGTTTAACTTTAATTGGATTAGATACAGAAACAGGCAAATTTGATATTGACAGAATAACAACAGGGATAACTGCATCATCTAGAGGAAATATAGGCTTAATAAAAGAGATAATTTCTGAATTAGAAAAAGCCATAGGCAAAGTTATTCCAATTGATGATATTATACGAGAAGCTGAAATAAAAGACATTTCTGCAGACAAAACTCAAGAAGTAATTGAAAAATTAAAACGATCTGGAGATTTGTTTAGCCCGCGACATGGTTTCATAAGTAAAATTTAATTTGTTTGTTGTACATCTTTATTTTAAAGAATTCTTAAGAATTAAGACTTTTCATAATATTCTTTGTCAAACAGTTCTTTAAGTTTTTTTGCTTTAATTTCTCCAATTAAATCAACTTCTTTTAATTCCTCTTCAGAAGAATTGACAAGTTTTTTTATTGATCCAAATTTTTTTAATAAAGGTTTTGCAAGTTTGCTTCCAATACCTGGAAAACTAGAAACAACATACTCTAAAAGCTCATTGTCAGAGAAAGGTTTAACTGAATGCATTTGATAATCTGGTTTTTCAGATTTTTGTTCTCGTTCTGCAATCAATTTTAATAATGCCGCAGTATCTTTAGGATTTTTTGTATACAAAACAGGAATTCTAAGATTAATAATTAATGCGGCAATCATGCCTCTAATTGCATTAGGATGAATTCTTCTTTGAGCATAAATATCTTCATCTCCTTCTATAATTATTAGAGGCTGATAATATTTTTTTAACTCTCTTGCTTGAGACAATAATCTTCCATCAATTATTGAGTCAACAAAATCTTTAACAGTTTTGAATTCAACAACTACGTGTTCGCTTAATTGATAATCTCCTATTTCAAGACTAACCAAATCTAATTTGACATTCATATTAAGAAGTTCTTTCATAACAAAAGATCCTTTTTCTCTATAATCAACTTTTATGATACAATTTTCCTCTTTTGTCGGAATCTCAGAATAATCATTCAAAGTAATTTGTTTTTTTGTATTTTTTGATTCATAATTCTTTTTAATATCTTTTAAAACCGAATACATTCTTTTTTCTTTGTGATGCGCAGCCCACCTATAACCTTCATCTCGCGTGTTTTTTGTAAGTAAAGTTATGACTCTTCCTTTTTTTTGTCTGCCAGTTCTTCCTCGTCTTTGAACTGTACGAATAGCGGAAGGAACCGGCTCATAAAAAATAACTAAATCAACTTCAGGAATATCCAAACCTTCTTCTCCAACAGATGTTGCAATTAAACAAGAAAATTTTTCGTTCTCGAAATCTTCTATCATTTGTTTCTGCTCTTTCTGAGATAATCCTGTGTCTTTTTTCTTAGATTGTCCAACAAAGAGTTCGGATGAAATTTCTATTTCTCCAAGAATCTTTTTTATTTTTTTTGCACTGTCTCTAAATTGTGTAAAAATAATAATCTTAGATTTAGTATTAAAGTCCACCTCAGATTTTAATAATTCTTTCAAGTATTCTATTTTAGGATGAGTTATATTTTCTTCGTTCAACTTTCTTGATAAAACTAATGCCGATCTAAAATTTATATCTCTAACTAAATTCTTAACAGCTTTAACATTGCTTGACAATGCTTGTTTTTCTAATTGCTCAAAATACTCACTCAATGCATGAATTCCTTGTGTTTCAACTAATTCTAATGCGTGCTGAACTTTAAGAGCTTCAGCAAGTAAGCTGACCGTTTTAAGAAGATCAAACTCTTTTTCTCCGCCAGCAATTTTTCCATGCAGCGCAGAAATTAAAGATAATATTGCTGTTTTGTTGAGACTTCCAGAATTACTTGGAAGATATCCAAATTTTTCCGCTTCAATAAGTTTTGAAGTATAACTTCTATCCAAATATTCTTTAACCTTTTTTAATTCATCAGGTAACTCTAACTGAACATATTCTATATCCATATCTTGAACATAAGGCTTGACATCGAAATCTTCACTTGTTCTATATTCTATTTCTTCGATTCCGAGATTGGAACAAATTTCCATAATTTTTTCTTTGTTTGATCCGGGACTTGCAGTAAGCGCGAGAATTCTAACGTGTTTTCCTATTTCTAAATATTTTTTTGCCAAAAAAGTATATGCATAATCGCCTGTTGCTCTGTGCGCTTCATCAAAAACAATAAGAGAAACATCCTCAAGATTAATTCGCCTACTTATAACATCATTTTCTAATCCTTGAGGCGTGCTAATAATTACTGTGTTTTCTAGCCACATCTTTTTTCTTTTTTCTGGCGAAACAGATCCAGTAAACAAAATTGTGTTTTCTTCTAAAAATAACTTAAGAGTTTTCTCGTGTTGTTGCGCTAAAGGTTTTGTGGGCGCTAAAAAAATAACTTTGGAGCCTATATAGTTTTGTAAACGATTCTTGATTAATGCTGCTGCAATCGCGGTTTTTCCAAGACCTGTTGGCAAAACAACAAGGCAATTACTGCTTGCTGCCGTATTCAGAATGGTTTCTTGATATAGTCTCAGCTTAAACTCAGGATCCATGCTGTATAGATAATGCGTACGTTTTTAAAAATCTTCTTCGTGTGACCAGTGCTTAGACAGTTTAATGAGGTTTTATGATCCAACAAAGCAAAATATAAAAAAAACAACAACTTCTAACAATCATGTTATTCGCAAAAACACTTTCTTTTTACAAACGTCAAGAGGTCAGACAAGCATTAGTTGAACAATCAAGGGACAAAGAAGTAGCAATAAGATATGCAGATTATTTTGGAAAACGTCCAGATGTATTGCTTTATGATTCAGATGTTTTAGAACTAGCAAAAAAGAAAGCAACAAGTTTTCATTGTTCAGAAGAACTATGGACAAATCCTCTAGCGCTCAGATCCGATATGAAAAAACAAGAAATCGATGAGTTAAGAAAAGGATGGGATTTAATTCTTGATATAGATTGTCATCACTTTATATACAGTAAACTTGCGGCGCACATACTTGTAAAAATTTTAAAAGAAACAGGAATAGAAAACATAACTTGCAAATTTTCAGGAAATAAAGGGTTTCATCTGGCGGTACCTTTTGAATCATTTCCGGAAACTGTAAATGGAAAGCCGACCAAAGAATTATTTCCAGATGCACCAAGAAGAATTGCAGCATATCTTAAAGATAAATTACTAGAGCCGTTGGGCGAAGCAATTTTAACAATAGAAAAAAATAACATAGAAAACGTACAAAAAAGAACAGAATTGCCTTTCTCAAAACTCGTAAAACAAATGAATACAAAAGATTCAGCGCTTTTAATGGAATCGAAAAAACTTTTAGATGTGTCTGCGTTTTTAGAAATAGATACAATTCTTATTGCGCCAAGACATTTATACAGAATGCCTTATTCTTTCCACGAAAAATCTTTACTTATTAGTGTGCCCGTTGAAATAGATAAAATATTACAATTCAGAAAAGAACAAGCGAAACCAGAAAATGTTGTATTTGATATTTCTTTTTTAGATAGAACAAAATCAAAACAAGGAGAAGCGCAACAATTAATTATAAATGCATTTGACTTCAGGCCCGTCGGAGAGACCGAGAAAAGAGTGCAAAAAGAATTCACATTGCCAGAAGAAGCAATAGAAGAAGAATTATTTCCTCCGTGTATAAAAATGACATTATTAGGTTTAGAGGATGGAAAAAAGCGAGTTCTATTCACACTTATTAATTTCTTGAAAGGCGCAGGATGGAGTCTTGATGCAATTGATGAAAAAATATACGAATGGAATAAAAAAAATCCTGAACCACTAAGAGAGGTATATTTGAAAGGACAACTCAGACAAGCTAGAAAAACAAAAGAAGTAATACCTCCGCACAATTGTAAAAGTTATTATCAAGATCTGGGTGTTTGTAATCCAGACAATTTTTGTCAAAAAATAAAAAATCCTTTACAATACTCGAAGTTAAAACAAGAATTAACTAAAGTTGCTGAAAAAAAAGAAAGAAAAAAACTAACTCCCGAGCAACTAGAAATGAGACGTAAATATCGCGAATTAAAAAAACAGAAACAAGAAGAGAAGCCTAAATCTTAACCGAGTTTACGTCTTTTACAATCATCCAAGAAGCCATGTTGCCAAAACCATCTTTTTTTATTTTAAAAGGTTCAATCTTTTTTGCATTTTTTAAATAAATAAGAATACAATTTTTTTTATTTTCAAAGTTTTTCAGGAAAAAAGAAAATTTGTCTGGTTCAATTCCTATCTTTTGATAATTGTCTATCAGAATTTCTTTTACATTATTTTTATTTAAATTTGAAAATTGTACAACGAGATCAACCTCCACAACTGCACGAACTTTATCTCCTGAATTTTTTAAAAAAATTAAATCTCCCTTTCTAACAGAATCCCAGGGTGCAATTTTGTTAACACTCCATCTGGATTCTATTACTTTTGTTCCGTTTAAAATTTTATCAATCAATTTCCAAGATTTTTTAAAAATTGCTACGTGATGCATACGGTTCCTCTTTTTTAGCGCTCACTTATTTGTAAAGGGTATTTTTATTTTGATTTGTTTATAAATTTAACCCAGGTGGATGCACCATCTAAAAACATGGCGGGTTGTTCTTTTAACAAAATAAGCA
>Ga0210057_1000445_pt1 | contig 68515 bp, 64 predicted proteins | sample CryGeyCG2114_010_2_FD_183968 | JGI IMG/M metagenome (GOLD analysis project Ga0210057, IMG submission 183968) | Groundwater microbial communities from aquifer - Crystal Geyser CG10_big_fil_rev_8/21/14_0.10 (SPAdes) (version 2) | ecosystem: Environmental > Aquatic > Deep subsurface > Groundwater ...
TGGACAGACAAGGTGATATAAAAGTTGAGAAACGTTATGAGATTTCTTAATTGGTTGTGACATGGTAAGTATATCTTACCCATGTTCGCCCCACGAAGCAAGCTTCGGGGAAATCTTCTCTATTATAAACTTTTTATTAATTTTTAACAAAGTTCGCCCAACTCAAAAGCTTATACCTCGTCTGTCAGCTCCAGTCGTTTCATTATCTCTGTAAAATTTTTATTTACCTTAGATTATGCTAAAATATAGCCATGAATAAGTATAGTCAGCTGGCCAAACAGGCCATTTCAGAATATTTAAAAAACGACAAAATTATTGACCCGCCGGTTGATTTTTCCAATACTCAGGCCGGGGTGTTTGTCAGTCTGCATACCAAATCAGGCGAGCTCCGCGGCTGCATTGGTACTTACTTACCCCAATATTCAAACCTAGCCGAAGAAATCATCAATAACGCGATTGCGGCCGCTGTGCAGGACAATAGATTTAGCCCCTTAACTCTTAATGAACTTGAGAATCTGGAAATCGGGGTTGATGTTTTAAGCGAGCCGGTCAAGGTTAATAATTTAGACGAGCTGGATCCGAAAAAATTCGGAGTGATTGTCAAAAGCGCTGGCGGCCGCAGCGGTTTATTGCTGCCTAATCTGACAGGCGTAGACACAGTCAAAAAACAATTAAGTATCGCCTGCCAAAAAGCAGGAATTGTCTGGCCCGACGAACAGCCACAAATTTTTAAATTTACTGTCGAGAGACACGATAATTAGTTAACTAAATCTTAATGCCTTACGTTGAAGTCATTCCTCAAATAAAATTACCACCAAGGTTTTCTTTTTTGGATTATCAGATTTCTGCTGATCAGGCAAAACAATTAACCATTGGCCAGCTGGTCAAAGTGCCTTTTCGCAATCAAAACATTTTGGCAATTGTAATTAAAATAAAAAACAGCACTAAAACACCAAGAGATAAAATTAAAAGTATAAATAAAATAATCGGTTTTGAGTCGACCCTAACCAAAGAACAAATAGAACTTTTTAATTTTCTAGGCAAATATTATTACAGCTCACCCGCTTCTTTTATCAAAAGTTTAGTCCCTCATCCCCCACTCAAAAAATCAACTGCTCGCCCCATTTTCTATCCACCCAAAATAAAAGTAAGTAAAAACATTGAGGTTCAAAAAATTCTCAATTCCAAATTACCAGTGCTGCTTACTTATTCTAATTATTTGGACCGGCTGGCAGCGTATAAATCTTTGGCCAAAAAAATTCTGACTAATAAAAGCAAATCGCAGTTATTAATAATTGTCCCCACCAAAAAAGAACTGGCTGAAATAGCTGGCTGTCTGTTGGCAGATTTTACTAAAACAGATTTAGCCCTGATTACCAGCCAACTTACAAATTACGAACTCTACCAGCAATGGCAAAAAATTCAACAAGGTAAAGCTAAAATTATTATCGGCACAAAAATTGCGGCTTTTACTCCGTTTAATAATTTAAAGTTAATAATTTTGGATAATGAGCATAACGAAAATCATCATCAGGCGGAAATTAACCCGCGTTATGAAATTAAAACGATTCTTCAAAAATTAAGCCAGCTGCACAAATTAAAAAGTTACGTCATGACTTCCTTTGCTCCAAGTCTGGAAATTTATTACAATGCCCTCAATCAAAAAATTAAAATTATAAATTTGAAAAGTACTACCCCGCCCCAACCCCCGACCATAATCGATCTAAGTTCAGAACACGATCCTCACGGCCGCCTGTTGCCTGAATCAACTTTGCAAAAAGTCGAAGCCGCTCTGAAAAATCAAAAAAAAGTTTTGTTTTTTATTAACCGACGCGGTTATAACACCTTTATCGTCTGCCAAGACTGCGGCTGGGTAGGCACTTGTCCTAATTGCCAAATCTCTCTAAATTATCACCAGGGAAAAAATATTTTGCGCTGCCATCGCTGCGACTATCAAATAGAAAGTTGGCTCAAATGCCCGACTTGTCAAAGCCCAGTCATTAGATACAAAGGCAGCGGCACTGAAAGACTAAAAGTCGCTTTGGCAAAAGAATTTGCAGATGAAAAAATTGCTGTCATAGATTCTGATAACGCAGAGCAAATTAAATTAACAGGGCAACCGGAATACAAAATTTTTATCGGCACCAAGCTCGCCCTCGATAACCTAGACTTATCACAATTTAATTTAATAATTTCGGTTCTCTCAGACATACTCTTTAACCAAGGCGATTTCCATTCCACTGAATATTGTTATCAAATTCTTAAATCGTTAACTATTTACCCGGAGACCCAGCCAATTTTCCAAACTTTCTTACCGGAAAATATTGTTCTAAAAAATCTGTCAGATCAAAAAAGTTTTTACCAGACTGAACTAGCTATCAGGCAAAAATACCAATATCCGCCTTACTTAAGATTAGCCAAACTTATTTTGCAAAATCCTAACCAGAATTCTTTAGACAATGAAACAAAAGACCTGGCCGCAACTATCAAAAAAATATGCCAGACTAATAATCTGGAAATGCTCGGGCCGATCATTCCCTTTCCAGAAAAAATCAGGCAAAATTACAGAAGATTTATCATTATTAAATACCACCAAGAAGCAGAGCTTGAAAAAATTATGAAAATAAATTATAATCAAAAAATGCTTTTGGAAAAAAATCCTATTCACTTAACCAATTAATATGAAAATATTTACTTATCCATCCGAAATATTAAGAAAAAAATCCAAGGTTATTAGTAATCCGAAAAATCCCGAGATTAAGGATTTTGCTATGAAGCTTTTTAAAACCATGGTACGCGAAGACGGACTGGGCTTGGCAGCTCCTCAAGTTGGCAAAAATATTAAAATTATCGCTATCAATACTCACGCTGGTGACAAAATCTTTATCAATCCCAGAATTATTTATAAATCATTTTTCAAAAAAGAATCAGGTGAAGAAGGTTGTCTGTCATTACCGGGAATTTATGGACTAGTTAAAAGACACAAAAAAATTATAGTAATCTACACCAACTTGGATGGCAAGTTTAAAACCATCAAAGCCAAAGGCTTAATGGCCAGAGTTATGCAACACGAAATTGATCATTTGAAAGGCATCTTGTTTACTGATAAAATACAAAAATTTACCAAAGGCGAAGAAAAATTTAAAAGTTTAAAAGATGGACAAGTATAATATAATATTCTTTGGCACTCCGCAATTTGCCTTACCCACTCTCAAAGCCCTTCATCAAGAAGGGTTTAATATCGTTTTGGTAGTTACCAGGCCGGATAAACCTTCAGGCAGGCGTCTGCTACTCAAGCCTTCGCCAGTCAAATCTTTAGCTCAGGAATTAAATTTGCCTATCTGTGACAGTTTAAAAGAATTACGTTCAAAAATAAATAACCTCAAGCCCCAATTTGGCGTGGTAGTAGCTTATGGCAAAATTATTCCTCAGGATATTTTAGACTCTTTTCCCTTTGGATTAATAAATGTCCATCCTTCCCTGCTGCCGAAATACCGCGGCCCTTCTCCAATACAAGCCGCCCTTCTCAATGGTGATCAAGATACTGGAATTACTATCATGAAACTTGACGAAGAGATGGATCATGGGGATATACTTTCTCAAAAGGAAGTTCCAATTTCGCCAATTGATAACTCAGAAACATTACATGATAAATTAGCTGATTTAGGCGCCAAACTGTTAGTCCAAGTCTTGCCAGAGTTCTTGACTGGAAAAATTATACCTCAGCCGCAAGATCATGCCCAAGCAACTTTATGTAAAATAATCCGAAAAGATGACGGTTTAATCGACTGGTCAAAAAGTGCTGAGGAAATTGACCGGCAAATCAGAGCTTTTTCTCCCTGGCCGGGCAGCTTCAGCGATTTTATGATCAAAAATAAAAAAACACGCCTCAAGATTTTAAAAGCGCGTTTAGCAGAGAATTCATGGCTAGCAGAGGGTTCAACCTCTACTGTCAAAGAACCCGTAAAAAATCAAATCGGTAAATTTCAACAAAAAAATGGACATTTATATGTCCAATGCGGACAAGGGTCATTAATTATTGAAGAGCTTCAACCCGAAGGTAAAAAAACCATGTCCGCTCAAGAATTTATTAATGGGTATTTTTAATTAAAATATACAAAACAGCACATTAACAGGAGGAGTTGTGAAAAAAAATAATAATAAATTTGCAACAATAAAACAATTACCAAGTAAAAAAGGCAATATTATCGTTTTGGAAAACCCTTGTGACAGTTGCCCAGAAAGCAAAAAATATATTGGGAGAATTAATGATTTAATAATTAGAAGACATAGTGACAGGATTCTAATAATAAATCAAACTAGCCAAAACGAATTTTGGGTAACAAAAAAAATACGCCTATTTGGGTTCAATAATATTCCAGATCGTGCGACGTTATTTTACCTAATACCTGAATACGAAGACGTACCGATGGAAAAAATTCTTTATCACAAAGGCATATTTTTAAAAATACTTGCTGAAAAATGGCACAAATTAACTTATGAAATCTCCATGCTTTTTGGCCCATGTTAAAAAACCACTTTAAAAGTGGTTTTTTATTATTTAAATAAATTTACTTCTTCTCACTAACCCAGAAGCCTAATCTGAACTTTCCACCCAGCATTAATCTGGTCTGGGCATCAATCGCCGGTAAGGAGCCAAATATTATAGTAGTCAAAGGAAATAATATCCATTGCAAAAATACAACCAAATACTGCCACTTAGGCAGTTTTTTTGGTTTTGGAGGCAGCATGACCGTGCCAAAAATTGCCATCAAAATCAAGCCCACCATAGCGAAAGTCATTAACCATTGTAAAATTATTGGGGCGTTCTGCACCACTACCTGTTCCGGTGAATAAAAACCAATTACCCACAACGGCAGACGGCCCAGGATTAAGATCAAAATTGGCGCAGTTGCCCAGGAAAACATACCCTCGGTCTGATTCCACAAATAACGAATTTTTTTGGTTCTGGGAATGGCTTTGTTTTTTAAAAAATTCCAAACCATGTAAGGAAAATGTTCCACCCCCCAACCCCAACGTCGCATTTGTTTGTATTGATTTACCAAACTTCTTCTTAACTTACCAATATAAACTGTATTCATGGAAACCGGTATATAAAGAGGTACTACCTCATAATCTCCGTCATAATAAATAAAGCCCTGCAAAAAGATTCTGGAATCTTCAGTCACGATATCTTTTTGCCAGAAACCCACATCAACCAAAGCTTTGAAACTCATGCTGTGAGAAGAAAAAGTAAACAAACGCTCGCTACGGGCAAACTCGGTCATCAGCCAAAAAGTAGTTGAACCGGCCACCACTCTAGTGATCGGATCTGATTCCCAGACATTATTATGATAGACGGTCAGAGGCTGATAACTGGCTTGGGTGGGGTTTGGGTGATGAAGAAAAGTGTAAGTCAAATTAGCAAAATACTGAGGATGAACGCAGGTATCTATATCAAAAGCTGAGACAATGACTTTTTCATAAGCCAGACCCAGTTCATCTACTAATTCCTTGGCTCGTCTACCCATATAATTCATATTTGAGCCTTTGCCCGGCATTTCCTCCTCAACACCTTTTGGGTGAACAGTTATTAACAAACGATGAAACTTATTTGAATATTTTTGACGAATTTTTTCTGCGATCTCCCGAAAATTTTTCTGGTCACGCTCTTCACCTCCCAAAATAACTATTAATTTATTTAAATCATAATGACTCTTGGTTAGGAATTCAAAAGCCCGGTCAATAACTTCAAATGGCTCTTTATAAGTCGGGTAAAAAATTAAATGGTAATAATCGCTCCAGTTTTTGTCAGTTAACTGCTGGACTTTTTGCCACCAATCATGTTTGCTGGCCTCGCGGTACTTGTGCCAAGAAAACAAAAGATGGACTGTCAAATAAACAACCTTCATTAACCAATAAAAATCAAAAACAATGATAAAATATATCACGTAGATTGGCTGCCAAAAAGATAAACCAATGGCCAATATAAAAGTCAGCCAGACTAAAAAGCCTGGAAAAATTTCAAGCAAACGATATTTTGCATAAGCAGAAATTTTCATTATTTTATCTAATCTTGAATATTTTCGATTTTTCTAATGCCTTTTTGGCCAATTTTATCCGATCCTCGCTTCTGGCGTACAAAGTAAACAGTCTTTCGCCTTTCTTAACCTTATCACCGTACTCTTTATTGAAATAAATTCCAGCCATTTTCTCACTAGGAGCACCCAGCGTCCGGCACAAATCATTGATAACCTTATTATCAGTAAAAATTATTTTACCGCTGTTAGGACTGTTATAATAATATTTTACCGCACCGATTGTCAAATCATTGGCGTCAACCTTCCCCTTGCCACCCTGCGCTTTGATTATTTGAGACATTTTTCCCCAGGCTTTGCCGCTGATTAAAGTTTGCCAGGCTAAAGCCGCTCCCTGGCCCTTTTTAGCCCTACCAACTAATTCAATGAGGGTACCGGCCAGTTTTATGGCTTTGTTTTCCAAATCAACAGGTTTATTTTCTTTTTGCTGCAGGACCCTCAAAACATCACGAGCTTCAAGTACCGGTCCCACTCCCCGGCCGATGGGATCAGATCCTTTGGTCAGAACTATTTTAAGCTTGATATTAAACTTTCTAGCTAAGTATTCAAATTTTTTCTTTATTATTTTAGCTGAGCGCAAATCTGGTACTTTGGTGGTTTCACCATAAGGCATATCAATAACCAAGTGCGTTACACCGGTAGCGACTTTCTTGGCCATAATACTGACCAAAACCTTAGTATAAGGCTCCAAAGCCAAAGTGTAAGTAACTTTGATTAATTTGTCATCTGCGGGCGCTAAATTTAAGCCACCGCCCCAGACCAGACAGCCATTAGTCTTATCAACGATTTTTTTTATTTTTCTGGCTGGGAAGCTGACTGGCGCCAAAACTTCCATGGTATCAGCCGTGCCCGAAGGCGAAGTAATGGCTCTGGAAGAAGTTTTAGGTATTCTAATTCCCAAAGCTGCGATAATTGGCACTACCACCATTGTGGTTCTATTACCAGCCAATCCTCCAATTGAATGTTTATCAGCTACGATACCACGGTATTTTATTTTCTCACCATTATCCGCAATCGCTTTGGTTAGATAGTAAATTTCTTCATTACTAAACTGACTCAAAAATCCCGAAGCGATGAAATATGCAATTTGAGTTCTACTCAAACGATTGCTTATTACATCTTTGATAATTGAATCATACTGCTGGTAATTCAATCTTTTGCCTAGGAGTTTTTCTTTGATAGCTTTGATTGATTCTGGCCGATCCTGAAAATCCAGTTGGATAATTTGGTTGGGCTTAATCGGGTACTTCTGCCAGATGTCTCGATAAATACCAATCTGGCCTTTTTTGATTCTGCTTTTTGAAATATTGGCTTCGGTGTTAACTTTATTTTTACCAAAACTAAGACTTACCTTATCACCTGCTCTAATGCCATAATGCCAGGCTTCATCCTGGTTAAGCATAATAATTGACTGCGAACCTGTTGAAATATCAATTTTTTTGGCTTTTAAGAAAAATGACATATTTAATAAACTTGGGAACTATCAGTTCCAATGATCCAGAGCCATTTTTAAATCTGGATAATTTTTTGAGTATTTTTTTAAATTAATTTTTTTTGTCGTGGCTTCCACAGCTGCGAAACAAGCTCTGGCACCGGCTGCTGAACCGTCAGGATGACCATGAAGCCCCCCGCCAAAATTAATAATTAAATCATTGCCCAAAATTTTTACTAATTTCGGAACCAACGCCGGATGCAAACCACCCGAAGCTATTGGCATCACTGGTTTTAATTTACCAAATGATTTTTTTAAAAATGAATTAATCGCTTTCACTTCAACAGCATCGCCTTCCATTTTACCAACAACTGTTCCAGTATGCAGTTCATCGATTCCTGCCAGTCTAGCCAATTTAGCCATCACTAACATGGTCATACCATGTCGCTTATCACGGGTGAATAAACTGTGCCCGGCCCGATGGCCGTGAATAATCAAACTTAAATTCTGATCTCTTAAAAATTGTACGTTGTCCAGACCAGTAGCAATAATATCCACCATCACGCAGTCTCCGCCTTTTTGTTTTGCAAACTTTGCTCTTTTGAGCATTTCGTCTGATGGCGCAGTCACATTAAAAACATAAACTTTTTTGTTGCCAGTTTCTTTCTCTGCTTTTTTCTGCATCTTGATAACCTCGGTGACTCGGTTTTTAAATTTATTAAAATTTTGATCTGTTAAATTTTCATCGTCCTTAATCAGGTCAACGCCGTTTAACCACATTTCATAAGCATACTTAGCGTTGGTTTTTGAGTCCAAACCGACTTTTGGCTTCATAATCGCGCCTACCAAGGGTCTTTTTTTGATTTTAAAAATTTTTCTGATGCCGGGTAAGCCATATTTTGGTCCAGTAAAACTATTAATATATTTGTCTGGAAATTCAATATCCAGTAAGCGCAAATTTTTTATCACCTTCATGCTGAAAATATTACCGGCCACTGACGATAATAGTTGAGGAATATTGCCTAGCTCAAATAATTCCAGAGGGTAGGCTATCTTAATGATTTTCTTTTTTTGATCAAGATAAAAAATTTTGGCTGATAATTTCCTTTGAATCTTGTCAGTCATGGTCGAAAGTTCCGTCCAGGTCCCAATTGAACTTTCTGCGGCCACTTCTACCGCAGCTTTTTTCAGCCCTTCTAGTGATTCAAGATAAAAGGTGACGATTATCTCCTTGTCTTTTCTGGGTTTATATTTTAATTGTAAATAGATGTCTTTCATTTGTTTGTTTTAAAAATCCAAGGATAATAATCCCTGACTAATTTACGTAATTGCGAAGGCTTAATCAATCCAAATTCACAAATTATTCCGGTAATAAATTTTGCCGGGACCACGTCAAAGGCAGGATTAATAATTTTTAAATTTTTTGGACTACCCGGCCAGACTTCCCTTTTTTCTCGTAATTCAATTTTTACATTGTTGTCATTATCTAATTTTAACAATCCTGCTGCAATATAAACCGGAATTTTTTCATGGTAAGCCGCCAAAGCTATGTTATAACTTCCGATTTTATTAACTGCTGAGCCATCCCAAAAAAGCGCATCTGCTCCCAAAAATACTTTATTAATAACCAGCTGGTCTCCTGAATAACGACTAATCAAAAAGCCAGCTGCGCTATCAATAATCATGGTTGTTTTAACCTTCTGACTGACTAAATTTTTGGCGGTAATTCTTCCCTGATATAGAGGCCGAGTTTCAGTATTGTACACTTTAAAATTAGTACCTTTAGTTTTGGCGCTCACAATTATCCTCTCAACCAAAGATGAATGGCAATGGGTAAGTACATTATCTCCCTGCTCTATTAACCCCTGGTTATAGCTGATTATTTTCTTTGAATTTTTTTCCTGGAGTTTTAAAAATTTATTAAATACTTTGTTTAAGTCTTTTTTTAATTCAGTGGGGTTATCACTTGTCGGCCAATGGCTCTCAATATATGAAAATCCGTTCTCCAGCATTGGTTCGGTTGGTCTCAAATTTAAGATCTTTTGTTTAAGTTTAGTATAATCAAAAAACACATCAGCAGCTTCAGTATAATTTTTTTTTTGAATTTCTGAATTAATACTTCTGATGGTTTCTTTAGCGATATTACTAGCGCCTTGAATTTTTACATTTTTAATATAATCAATAAGCTTGCTTATAGAATAAGTCATACATTTTTTGTTTTTATTTAAAATTTTACTACCTGACCTGGTTTTAGTTTATTCTGTTGATCTTCAGAATCAGCCGCTGAATCGTCTTTGTCTTGGTTCCTGTCAAATCTTACTTTAGTGGTTGTTTTTTTATTTTTAAATGAAGTTGGAGCTTTTTTCAAAGCGTCCATCAAGGTAATTGAATTAGGTATTTCTTTTTCAATAACTTCAGCCGTTGATTTACTCAACTGAGTAGGCCGAGCTGGTCTTTCAGAAATGCTGGCCCTGGTCGATTTATAGCTTCTTTGATTATCTCTTTTGAATCTATCTCTAGGTTGATAGGGTTTATTAAAATCAGAAAATCTAGAGCCCCCACGACCGCCTTCTTTGAGGCCAGGTCTTTCCTGGCCTTGTTGGCTGACTCTTTTATGCTCTTCGGCTGATTCTTTTTCACGATTAGTACTCCAGCGAGTAATCTTTTCCTCCACTAGCTGACGCGGTTTTGTATATTTCTCACGAGAGACTTTAATTACCTTATCCAGATTATTCGATTGTTCATAACCAGTAAATGGTGGCAGGCCAACAGCTGAAAAAGGTTCAGAAGCCACACCGTCAATCATTAATTTGAGATAGAATTCATACTTTGATAAATTTACTAAATCAGTTTCATCGAAACGTGGAGCATACTCTTTAGCTAAAAATTCCGCGTCTTCTGCTCCGACTCTAAAACTAATAATCGTTCCCACGTTACCAAAAACTGCGGCTCTAACTTCATCACTTAACTGTTCTATATATTGGTGAGCGATTATTAAATCTAAACGATATTTACGAGCTTCTGACAAAATATTAGCAAAACTCTCAGTAGCAAAATTCTGAAATTCATCAACGTACAAATAAAAATCCACTCTTTTTTCTTCCTCTATTTCAACACGACTCATAGCAGCCAACTGAATCTTGGTAATCATCATCGCGCCCAAGAGAGCTGAATTATCTTCACCCATTCGGCCTTTTGACAAGTTTAACAATAGAATTTTTTTCGTATCCATAATATCACGCAGATCAATAGTTGACTTGACCTGCCCAACAATGTTTCTGATCAAGGAAGATGATAAGAAAGCGCCAACCTTGTTCTGGATCGGAGCTATGGCTTCTGCCTGAAAACGATCAGGATATTTGGAATATTCTTCTACCCAAAAAGCTTTAACCACCGGATCGGTTATTTTTTCAATTACTTTTTTTCGGAAAACTTTGTCGGTCAACATTCTCATAATCCCCAGAAGCGTACTGCCAGGGTATTCTAACAGTGCTAAAATTGCGTTCCTAAGAACATATTCCAAACGTGGTCCCCAAGTATCGGCCCAGATTTTCTTAAATACGCCAACCAGACCGGAAGCCACCAAATGACGGTGTTCAAGATCGACGTTTTCCAAAACATTAAAAGCAATCGGAAACTCTAGATCAGCAGGGTTGAAATAAATAACGTCGTTTATCCTATTAGAAGGAATATATTTAATAATTTTTTCTACCAAATCACCATGGGGATCAACTACGGCTAGCCCCCTGCCTAACTGAATATCCTGAATAATCATGTTTTCCAAAACCGTAGATTTACCCATGCCGGTTTTTCCGATGAGATACATGTGGCGCCTGCGATCATCTTTTTTAATACCAAAACGCCTTCTACTGTTTCTAAAATTAGTTGTCGCAAAAACAACTATGTCGTTATCTAAATTCTCCATAATTATTTAATCAACGAAAGGTAAATTTGACGGGGCTTCATCAGTCGATTTGTCATGAACGATTTCAGGACTAACCTTGGACTTATCTTTGGCAAATTTGTCTTCGTAATATTTATTATTAAAATCGTAATTTTGTAATTCCGGCGGTAGATATTCCACTTTTTTTTCTTCAGCTTGTTCCCCTTCGCCATCTTCTTCGCCGGCCGAAGAAAATGCTGGTTTGAAAAAACCTTCTTCACCAGTAGCCTCAAATGGCGTAGCCACCGGTGCTTCCGCTCTTTTACTCTCCACGGTTTTAACCAATGAGTTCTGGACTCCAATGGTCGGAAAATGATACAGCGTGGCTAACTCCTCAGTATTTAAAATCATTGGCTGACTCATCTTTAAAGTGTTTCTTTCTTTATAATATCTGGCGATTCTTCTCCTTATTTTAGCAAGTCTTGATTTAACAAAGAAATATTCAGCCACCGTAAACATCTTTTTGTAAGCTTTTAGCCCGTTAGCAGCGTTATACTGCTTCATAGGTGATAATACCGTAGAGACACCTTTGGACGCGCTATAAATGCTTTGATGAGCTAAATAATAAAGCCTCATTTTAACCTTGAAACCGTGTTTACTCATCTTATTTTCAATTCCTTCCACCACACTTCTTTCGCCAGGAGTTAGATAAAGCATCTTATTCTCAGGTTCATTATCGCTTTCTTTTTTATCTTCAATACCACCCCAAAGAGAATAAACCATTTCACTCAAATAACTCATGAAATCTACGAATTTATCAATGGACTTGTCTACTAAATTTTTCTTGCTTTCCACTTTAGCGCCGATTAATTTTTTCACAACTCTATCAGCTTCTTCTTTCCAATTATCCGAAGTTGGTCTGACTACCAGCTGCATAGCCGCATGTTCACCCTTTTTGAGCTGACTAAAAGTCTCCAACAAACCCGCTAAAGGATCCACAAAAATTTGATTTAATCCGTGTTCAAATTGTGAATAAACTTTTATCGGATAAGCAAAATGTTTTTCCTGCTTAAACTCAACGCCAAACATATTATATTCAGGATCTTTGTCGCCAATATTATCTGGTATTAAATTAATATAATCTTCAACTTCAGTTATTTCCGCCTCTGGGTATTGTGAATACACCGCCGCTTCTATCAAGTCCCGAAATTTTATCGGTGCTCTTATCAAAAATTGAATATAACCCTCAATTGAAACAATTTCAAAACTAAAACCAAGCTGCACTTTGCCCTCCCAATATTGCTGCCAAAGAGTTCCTTTGGAACGCGTGCTTTGCAAGACTGAAAAAATATATTCAACCGCCTTCAAACTCTGCTCATTATCCTTAGGCACATCAATGGCTAATAAAACGTATTTTTGTTTAGCCAAAAATTTTTCACGTTTAGCCTCTATTAAGACAGTCCAAAAAGTCCATAACAAGGCAATTAAAACAAAAGCCCAGCCACCGCTGGATAAAAAATACCAAAAAAAATAGACCGGACCTTGTTGAGCCGCTACTAAAACAGGATTAAAATCAATGTATATTTCCATTTGTTTTTGTTTTTAAATTATCCGAGCCTAAAATTATTTTGACTCTGCTAAAACATAGCCTTGGCTAGTTTTTTTGAATTTGTCTTTATTCATCAAAGCCAGCATAATAGTGCTTTCTTTGACTTGTCTTTTTTCTAAAACTTTCTTTACTATCTCCTCTTTTGCCATGGGTTCAAATTCTCCCTTGATAATTTCCTCAATAACATCACTAACCTGGCCTGGAGCATAACCCCATTCTTTGAGGGCATAAATACCACGGCCGATTAAAACATATTTATCATCTAGAATTAACTCATTGTGAATAGTTGCCGGGTTGGCTTTTTTCTTGACGGGTAGAAGTTCATTAATCTTCTCGGCGATTTTTCTAAAATGCATTGGTTTACCTTCATTTTTGAGTACTAAATATATTTTGTCATTAATTTTTTTCAAATTTATCAAGCCCCAATCAGCCAGCCCCCATTCACCCAAAGGATTAGTCTCAATTTTTTTGGTTAACTCCAAAAATGAAACAACAGACATCTCCCTTAACTGTTCTTGTTTGGCTTTGAAAAAATCATCACTCTTAACCAGTTCTAAAACTTTTTCGGTTTTAACTGGGCCTTTTTGCTTAGAAAAATAATCGACTAAATAATCAATTGTTTCATTCATTAATTCGATAGAAAAATCCATCAGCTTCCAGGCACGATAATAATCTTTGTCTTCCGGCACATGTTCGAGTCTGTCAACAATCAACTGATTAATAATAAATTTGGCGATTAATTTATTTTCTAAATTTTCGCTACTATAAAGCAATAATTTGGAAATCAGGGAATCCTCTCTTAAAATTCCACCATGCTCTTCCAGAATCTTCATAGTTGCCTGAAGAGGCAATTCAATTATTTTATCTTTTTCTTTGTGTTTCTTAATTTTCTGCAAAGCAGAATTTTCTATTTGTCTGATTCTCTCCCTAGTCACATTGAATTCCTGACCAATTTCTTCCAAAGTTTTTTCCTGACCATCAGATAATCCATATCTCTTTTTCAGGATATTTTTCTCTCTGTCATTTAAGATATTAAATAAATTAGCCAAAATTTCAGGTGGATTAAAACTGGCCAAATACTCACTTTGGTAGCTATCCATAATCTTGTCTAATATTGAATTTGAATCAGCGCTTACTGAACTGTTATTATTGTTATTCTCCATATTTTTAATTAATTTTATCAACTAAGGTTAATATATCATAAATACAAAAATAAGTCAACCCTTGACCCAATATTTATTAGCATTGACATTTTTTAATAAATATGCTAGTAATATATGTTAAACATAATAAAGTTGGAGGAGTAAAATGCGAAAAGGTAGAAACATCCTCATGATTATAGCTCTTATCGCGATCTTTATTTTTGGAGTGATCAGCGTTAAACACTACCGTCAAATTGAGATTGAAAGAAGGTTTGCTGAAAAATTAGACCACCTAACCCATTGCCTAACCTGCCTAAAAGAAATCGCAATTTCATTTTACTACAATGAAGTAGGTGAAAATTACGGCGATCTAAACACTTTCGAAACCATAAAAATTATGATCGCATGAGCTTTGTGTTAAACAACTTCCCACCCCATGATAACGAATCATTCTCAATTATCTGTGCTGATGCCAAAACTTTGATATTCGAAGCCACCAGCAACATCGACAGCGATTACAACGGCCACAACAACGCCTTACTGATGGTAGTCAGCAGACCCTGATACCTTTAATATCTGGGTGACTGATCGTTAACCCATTAAATACAAAAGAGCTTCTAAGAAGAAGCTCTTTTTTTCTTATTTTAATAATTTATTTCTTTAAGCGGAAAAATTGGTACAACAACGGACAGGCAATAAAAATTGATGAATAAGTTCCGGCAATAATACCAAGGACTAATGCTAAGATGAAAAACTTAATTGACTCACCACCAAAAATCATAATCGCTATCAAAACAATTAAGGTAGTTATTGAAGTATTTAATGATCGAATAATAGTTTCATTAATACTGGCATTTATCACCTCGGCAAAAGTTTTATCCTGGTATCTAAAAATATTTTCTCTAATCCTGTCAAAGGTAACAATGGTATCATGGACTGAAAAACCTAATATTGTTAAAAGAGCCGTGACAAAGAAAGCATCGATTGTCACATCAAAGAAATATCCCAGAAAAGCGAAGATACCGATGACAATCAGAATATCATGAGCCAGAGCAATAACTGCTGAGACGCCGTATTGCCAGGAAGGCACCGGCTTAGAAACCTTACGAAAAGCATACGCTAGATAAAGAATAATCGCCAGCAGAACTAAGATAATCGCAGTTAGGGCTTTGCTCCTAAGTTCTGCACCGATGGTTGGACCGATTGAATCAAATCTCTCTTCGGTTACTTCGTTAAATTGCTGATTAGTTAAATCAACTTCTAGACCCTCGGTTTCAATATTTTCTTGATCGGAAGTTGGTAGCTCAGAATCAATTGGGGTTGCAAACTCGTCTTTTAGTTTAGCCAACACTTGTTGATGCTTCTCTTCATCAAGTGAATCAGTTCTGATCAAAAGACCATTATCCCCTGTCGGCTGAACATAAACGTTATTTAATTGAAAATCAGATAAAGCACTAACTACCGCTTCATTACTTGGTCGTTCTTGCGAAAAACTGATTTCCATCAAACTGCCGCCAGTAAAGTCTATTCCCAGTCTCAAGCCAAAAACGACTATAGCGACAATGCTGACCGCCACCAATAACCCTGAGAAAGACATCCATATTTTTCTTTTTTCTATTATTTTAAACATATTATTTATTCTCTTCGGTTACTTCTTTTTTGATAGAAACTCCAAAAAGCCACATCTTGCTTTCCATTTTTTGACCGCTTAGCAAGCGTAAAAATGTTCTAGTAACGATAATAGCGCTAAACATTGATACCAAGATACCAATAGCCAAAGTTATGGCAAAACCCTGAATCATGCTGGTTCCAAACCAGGTCAAGACAATACAAGTAATAATACTGGAAAAATTAGAGTCACGAATTGACAACCAGGCGCGTCTGAAACCTTCTTCAATAGCGAAAGACAACGGTTTTCCCAGTATCAACTCTTCCTTGAGTCTTTCAAAAATTAGAACATTAGCGTCCACCGCCATACCGACTGATAAGATGAAGCCGGCAATACCAGCCAAAGTCAAAGTGACTGGTAATATTTCAAAAATTGCCAAAGCTACAAGTGTATATATAACCAAGGCCACGACTGATAATAATCCTGGTAATCGATAATATACTATCATAAAAAAAGCAACTGCGATCAAACCGATTAATCCGGCCAATAAACTTTTTTGCATATAAATGTTGCCCAGTGTTGCTCCCACGGTTTGCTGACTAATTAAATTTATTGGCACTGGCAAAGCACCGGCATTTAAGCGTTGTGCCAAAAGTTTAGCTTCAGCTAAATTAAAATCGCCAGTGATAATTGCCTTGCCATCAGGTATAGCTTCGTTAACAACCGGCGCGCTTATCACCTGACCATCTAAAAATATAGCAATTCTTTTACCAACGTTTTGTTCAGTCAATTGTTTAAATAAGTCTTTGCCCTCATCATTAAATTCTAAACCCACGCTTGGTACGCCAGTAGTTTGATCAAATTGAACATCTGACCTGGTTAATTGTTTTCCGGAAAGGGCTGTATTTTCCCAATCAACATTACTAGCCATCGGCACGGTTGACTGGGCGGCAATCAAAATATGACTAGACAAGACTTCTTGATCTTCTCCTTCGCCACGTTCATCAACTTTTTTAATTATATGGTATCCAAATTGGGTTTTTACCGGTTCACTGGTTATTTCACCAACTTTCAAATCATCAAAAATTGCTTTCTCAAATTCCGTGACGAAGACGCCTCTTTTTTGCCAACTCAAATTACCGCCATTTTCTTTACTGCCTGGATCTTCGCTATACTGCTTGGCCAACTCATCAAAACTGGCTCCTTGTTGTAATTGTTTAATTATGTCCTCGGCTTTGGCTTTAGCGTCCAATTCTTCTTGGCTTAATTCCTCATCTGAAATCGGCCCTTGGTCTTGTACTGTCGGTTCAATTTTGAATTCCAAAAGCGGGGTTTCACCAATCATTTGAATGGCCTGATTCACATCCTGAACCCCAGCTAATTCTACTATCAAACGATAATTATTTGAGGTCTGAACAACTGGTTCAGAAACGCCAAAAGCATTTACCCGCCTTTCAATGACGTCTCTGACGCCCTCAAGCGCCGAAGTCTTTTCAGACGTGGGAATTTGCGACATATCAGCTTGATAAACCAAATGAGTACCGCCTTGCAAATCAAGGCCTAAATGTGGATAAAATTTATTAAAAAAACCGGCGCCTGGGATGCCGCTACCTACATTTGGATAAACCACAAAACTAACAAAAATAACCAAAAGTACTATAAAAGCAAAGCTTAACCAAACTTTTTTTCTGGTACTTATCGAGGTTTTCATAAATAAAAAAATAATCAAAGCTTAAGAATGACTATATTTTATCACAAACATATTATTTGACAAGTGGCTACTCATGCTCCAATAAATCGTATTTTTCAACCTGTTTATAAAAATCTGCTTTAGCCTCATCATTTAATTCATGGGAAGCGCCTTTTTTAAATACTAACCAGCCATCTTGATAATAAATAACTCCGAAATCTTCCCTCCCCAGCATTATCTCCACACTCAACAGCCAGCGGCTAATATTGTTATAACTATAATCCTGCTCCCCCAAAAGCGCACTATTGAACTGAAAAAATGACTTGGGATTATTATAATAAGGATCAAAAACATCAACAATAACATAATCGACTTGGCTAACCATAGTTGGGAATTGATACAAATTTTTCCTGGTTGAAAAATGTGGAGCCAAATTATGCTGAATAGATAATGCCGCTTCAGCAGGAATTAACTCTTTTACTTCGCCTAATAACTTTGCATTTGCCGAGGGAGTAAAATCTTTATAACCGTATTCCTTGGCAAAAGGTGATAATGAATAAAAATAACCGCAAAAAATAGTAATTATTAAAATCAAAACTAGTAATATCTTTTGATATTTACTGTCCTTAAAAATTTTCTCAAAACTGTAAATGGCGGCAAAATAAAAGATTCCTACAATAATCGCTGAATGATAAAAATTAGCTGAGTAGGTCAGTCTAAGCTGACTCAAAAAATTGATCGCTAAAACCGGCAAGGCCAATAAAAATATTCCTGAAAAAACCGGCAGCGCCAGCAAAGGGAGTAGCAACAAGATAAAAAATTTTATTTTAGAAATTTTGAAAATGTTACTAATGACATACAAGGGCTTGGTCAAAAAAGTAGTGGCTATTTCTGAAAAACTTGTTCCCAGCCACGAGTAACGGTTATCGAAATTGGTAGCATTCTTTAAAATGATCGGCTCCCCTGTAGTAGAGAAAGCTGGCATGATAAACATCACCACTGAGAAAAAATAAATTAAAGAAATAATTGAAATTATCAAACCCAGTTTCTTTTTTTGGTGAAAGAAAAAGAGATAAATCCCAAACATAAAGACCATCAAGGAAGTATGCTCCTGAACCAATAAAAGTAAAAAAAGAAAAACAATGAGCCAGCTATATTTTCTCTTATATAAAAACCACAAAGCAAAAGTGACAAGCGGAATAGCTAAGGTTACTTCGTGAAAATCATATAATAAAGAATTCTGAATAATTGGGTAAAAAAAGAAGCTAACTAGAAAAATCAGGGGTGCCCAAAAAATTTTTATTTTTTCTCTGGCCAACCAATAAATTGGCAAAGCGCCAAATGCGACCGCCAAGACCTGTATTATTAAAAAAATACGCGGGTCAGCCCAAATAGCATATAACGGCACAAATATTAACAGCAAGGGACTGAAATGCGCGCTTAGATAATTAAATTGCTCATTTATTGTTCCGTCAGGGAACATGGTAACGATCGGTAAGGCTCCGGAAGCTTGAAAAAAATCACCATGAAGAGTATTCCAGGTCAGCTGACTATAAGTTCCCAAATCATTTTGAAATGACTTCAAAGCAGCGTGACGACTTAGTGTCAGCTGCAAAAAAAAGCCGACAAAAATTATAATAACAGCAAAAGCTATTACTTCGCGCCAAAAATACTTTTTATTTTTCTTTTTATTTAGCATGATCAAAGGTATCCATTTTCCTGATACCAATTAATGGTTTTTTTGATCCCCTCTCCAAAATTAGTCATTGGTCTTTCATGAGGGACATTTAATCGCTGGTCTTCTGAATTTATATCTGAAGTCAAAACCGCCACCCGCTGGCGAGTCAAAAGCGGTTCTTGATTAAATGCTTTGTATAAATTTTCTATCAGCCAAGCAGCTGACCAGGCGAAAATTTTTGGAATCTTTATTATTCTAAACTTAACCTGAATATCTTTAGCAATTACTTTAATTATATTCTCGAAACTTTCTGAAGGACCAACAACTTCTCTGATCCCAGCTTCTTTTTCTAGGCCGGCTGTAACAAAAACTTTGATTAGATCATCGATGTAAACTAAAGGCAATAAATTTTTACCAGAGCCGATAACAAAAGTCAGTCCCTTCTTGACCAGTTGGCAAATTTTATAAACTGGGCCAAGATCCCCTGGACCATAAACAATGGCCGGCCGAATTATTAAAGTAGTCAGACCTTTTTTTTCATATTCAATCACTTTCTCTTCTGCTTCTTTTTTGCTTCGGCTATATTCGCCCCCAGAAGCAATCATCATCTCGCTGGCGCTCATTGAACTGCAGTAAACAAATTTCTTAATTCTGTCATAGCTCGCTTTTAATAATTCTTCCGTCGCCTGAACATTGGTTTTATAATAATAACTTCTCTTTACCTTTTTCCAATTTCCAGCTACAGCTGCCAGATGGTAAACCACTTCAATATTATTATCAAAAACCCGGCGATAACTATCACAGTTATTTATATCACCAAAAATAATTTTTACATTTTCAGCGCTCAATTTATTCCCCATAACTTGACTCCTAGCCAAAACAAAAAGTTCGTGGCCTTCTTTGGACAATTGTCTTACCAAGTGCTGACCGATAAATCCAGTACCGCCTGTTATAAAAATTCTCATAATTTATTTTTTTAAAACAAATGACATAGTCATAAAAAAATTTCCTTGCTTCAAGTCGTCAACTTCAAAAAACTGTTTTAATAAATCATTCAGCTCTTTTTTACTGTAATAGCGATGATAAGGCTCTCTAGGTCTGGTTGAAGACAAAAATCTTAATTGCCAAATAAATGACTTTGCCGGCACTGTTCCCAAGATCACCCCTCCTGTTTTTAAAACTCTTTTTAACTCTGATAATAATTTAAGCGGATCAGGAAAATGTTCAATAACTTCTGTTATAATAATCAGGTCAAAAGAATCATTTTCAAATGGCAGCTGCTCCAAATCAGCTTCCATAAAATTTATAGCCGGTGCATGTTGACGGGCTTTAGCTAAATTTCGAGGGTTAATATCTATTCCATAAGACCCATCCGGCAGAAAACGCGAAAATAGGCCTGTTCCACAACCGGCGTCCAAAACTTTTTGATCTTTTTGCAAGAAACTTTTTAATTGTCTTAAAAAATTTCTTTGTCTGGTTTTATGAAAAAAAGATTCCAAACCGACAATTTTATCAGTCACCTTGATCCAGTCATAATCCTCCTCAAGGCGGTAATAATCTTTATTTTTTTGTTTAAATTCCTCCGAATTAACAAATTTTTTCATAATATAAATATTTGTTAAATTTTACCATTTTTTCCAGAGTTTTTCTATATCAAAACGCTGATCACGCAATCAGAGTGGGTTTGTTTAGTCTTGGCACAAAAAGGTCTAGGCCTTGACTTTAACTTTCCAACGATTATAACTGGCTCTAATACGTTGCAAGCAACCGAAAAAAAGCTACCGCACATCCCACCGACTATTTCGCCGATAATACAGACTGCCAGAGTGAATGTTGTGCCATGGAAGAGGAGCAGCAGGTTTTCGATAAATTCGATTATAAAAAGAGCTACCAATAAACCTGTGCAGGTCGACACCAGAAGAGCGAAGTTATTTAGAGAATCCCTGAATAAAGTCCAAACCACTTCATTGATGTAAAAAAACAGGCAAAAGACAATTCCCAGGGTCACTCCCAGAACAAGCTTAAGCAACAGCGTCGGGATTAGCAAGGTGGTCAGTACTAAAGCGAGCATCAGACTGACCATAAACGGTGGCAGGTAGTACAGGTAGTAAGCGATTGTTTTCTGGAAATTCATACTGGAATTTACTCTTAAATTAAGGGATTAAAACTAAAAATAAAAAGCCGTCAAATAATTGACAGTTTTATTATTCGTGACTTTTGACTATTAAATCCTAACTTAAAAATTATTGGGAGTTCTATAACCAAAAGCAGGTGGGGGCTTGGGGGTAATTTTGAGCCCCGGCAAAATAATTTTTTTATATAGAACAACAGGCGAATTATTACTCCCAAAACTTTTTGCTACTTTTTAGCTCGCCATGAGCGAAGCCGAATGGTTATAAAAAGTAGGCCTATGCAGCAGCAAAATATTTACGGATGAACTAAAACCTTATCCCCCACCTCAACCCAATCAAAAACCTCTTCAGCTGGCCCTATGCCCAGACGAACACAACCATGTGAAACAGCGTGTCCTAAATCTCTACTGGTTTCTCTGACGCCATTGATGAATGGCAGTTCGTGAATACCATTAGTCAGGCTACCTGAAGTGTAAAAACCGATAAAATACGGCATGCCCCAAACCTGCCCATCGCCAGAACCATAGGCCATTTCATATTTATTCAAAACTTCAAATTCACCCAGTCGGGTCGGTGTTGAAGGTTTGCCCGTCGAAGTTATAAAATCTCCTTTTAGAAATCCTTGTTCATAATAACGAAAGCGCTGATCAGAAACATCAATGTCAATATATTTTGGAATCTGGCTGTCACCTTGAGGCGCTCTCTCTGAAATAACTATTATTTCATTCAAATTATCTTTGTTAATATCTCCGGTGGCAATTTTCACACCACCAATATAACCCGGGTCAAAAGCATAAAAATCAACCAAGTCCTGACCATAGCCGTTAAAGACTCTGACATGAGGGCCTGCTCCAAAACCAGCTCCGGTCAATATTTCGTCTTTACCATCATTATTAATATCGTAATCAGAAATATTTACCCCGCCGGTAAAACTTTCGTCATAAGCCATAAATTCCCTGATCAAACTGCCTTCGGTTCTATAAATAGCTACCTGAGGTTTAAAACCTTTTTGTGAGCTAATTAAAATTTCACCGATGCCATCGCCACCAAGGTCAATACCGGAAACGTTGATACCCGCTGCTTCTGAAAAACCACTGGGAAAAAAATCAATTTCTAGACTCTGGCCATAACGATTAAAGACTTTAACTTCCGGCTTGACGCCGGGGCCAGTCCCGGTAATAATTTCCAAATTACCGTCACCATTTATATCATAAACTGCCACTGAAACCTCGCCCTGATAATCTTCACCATAAGGGTAAAAACCTAAATTATACAACGGCTTGCCATAACCATCGTAAACTTTAATATTTGGATCCCAGGCTGCTTTGGAGGCAGTAACTATTTCTCCTTTACCATCATCGTTCAAATCACCGGCAGCTACTTGCACTCCATCTAAATAACCTTCATTTCGTGCTAGAAATCTGTTTACTTCATTGCCTTTCTTGTCAAAAAGTGTCACATAGGGCTTCTCTCCCCGGCCATTCGCCACGACGTATTCTGAATACCCGTCGCCGCCCAGATCAACCATGGCTAGATCAAAATAATAATTGTCGTGATTATAACTAAAACTTTCAAGCACCTCCTGAGTATAAGGCTGAAAAGCTTTGACTAATGAAAAACTTGGCTGCTCAGCAACAGCAGTTAAAGGCAAAATCATTAAAATAGTCACTAATAACCTTTTCATATTTTAATTATAACATTACTTGACAAATTATTACTAATGATATTTAATAAAATATTGTAAGAACTTTTCAGGGAGAAAAATAATCATGGTTGATAAAAACGTCAAGCGGCTACTTAGGGCCATTATTGATCAGGAGTTGGTTCCGCCAGGGCTTGAGGTAGTCCAATGTTCAGGATGTGATGATCTGATTTTTATCCCTAATAACAACCCGACTCAACAAGCTTACTGGCTCGGATTAATATTAGATCAAGAGTGTCGCTGGACAGAAACTCGGCATTGCCAAGGGAAATATAAAAAAATAGATTTCTCGCTGGCCGACGCCAAAAGGATAATGGCTTCAAAAAAATAACCCTGTTTTTAGACGGGGTTTTTTATTTTAAAAAAATTTTCTTAAAAAAAATAATTAATCAGTAAACTAAATAACAGCGAGAATCAGTATTTAATTGGTCCGATACTGGTTCGAGTAATGCTCGATGGACCAAAGCCCCAGCAACGGGTAGTACAAAACGGCGACGTTACACCGCGTTGTGAATGGGCAAACTGCTCAGTATGAGACTGAGCCTATGGCATCGCTGAGGTCTGGGACCGCCCTCGGGTTGCCGAGAAACGCCATGCAAAACTACTGATATTTCCTGCTTGAAAAGCATACGCGTTCGAAGATGTCCGCCCCGCTAGTGATTTGATAGGCTCCCTAACCTATTCAAAGATCTGGCGGATTTTTTTATTTAGACAAATTATTTCTATCTTTTTGCCAATTATAGGGGTTGCCAACAATATAATTTCTAATTATGTGTTCATAATAATTTCGCTGCCATTTAAATTTTATGTTTTTTTGTTTTGATAATTTGGTGACACCAATTTTAAAACCACGGATTATACACCCCAATGAACGTGGGATAATTTTTTGATATTTATTCCGTAGGGATTCAAAATTTTGAACCTCTACACCATGTGGTGTCACCAAATTATCATCAACAATTTCTATTATTCCATGTATATGATTCGGCATTATAATCCATTCGTCTAAATAAACGTTCAGGTAATGTTTTGTAATATCCAACCAACATTTTCTAGCAATTTTTCCAATTTCTGATAATTGTATTTTATAATTCACAATTCTGCCTAATACACACTCCCTATTCTTGGTGCAAATTGTCACAAAATAATAGTTTGGCAATGAATAATCATATCCCGGCAGCCTTAAATTTTTTCGTCGATTAAAAAAAGGGTCTCTACACATAATTATTCTATTTAATAATTAATCGACCCTGTTTTTTATATTTTTATTCTAATTCTATTTTCTCGTAATTCTTTATTAATTCCTGCCAAGCTTTGTAGATGCCAGTTAATTCCTTCTTTATTTCTGGAAAAGAATTTAAATCTTGATAATCACGATTCATTTTGGCGTAAACCCTAAACTCCTTTTTACTTGTCTTATCCTCCTCTGCCATATCAAAATACATAGAAGTGGTCATATGACTTGTGGAATCAATACGGGCAATTATTTTTGTCTCCAAGGAGTCAGGTATTATATCTCGAGAGCGATGTGAGCGAACACAATGAAAAACTTTTTTTATCTTTTCTTTTGAATAATTTTCTTTTTCCAAAAAATTTTTTGCTCTTTCCTCACTTCTCACTGCCTGATCAATTTTCGTCGGTATTGGATAATATCCTAAATCATGAAGCCAGACGCTTAGCAAAACTACTTCTTCGTCTGCTTCTGGATATTTTTTAAAAAGATATTTTGCCCATCTTTCTGCTTCGATCAAGCGCGACAATAAACCATAAGGATCTGATCCAAATCATTCAACCATTTGATAAAACTCTTCTTTGGCTTTTCTAATTATTTGACTCAGAACATTTTACGCCCCATGACACTTCTTATATTTCTTCCCGCTGCCGCAGGGACAAGGATCATTACGGCCGACTTTTTTACCCTCAGCATCTCTAAGTTTACCATTGGCCGTTGGTTGATCGGTCTGAGTTTTGGAACCACCTGCTTGGGCTGGCGAAGCTTTGGCGAATTGTGAAAACTGCCCATCAGCGCTGGCGATTGATTTTTTGGCTGGCGCTTGCAATCTAATGTTACCCGCCCTTTCCATCGGTGAAGTAGCGATTTGAGCAGCCAGACCGGATTTAAAAATTCCAGCCACGGCATCTCGCTGAATATTAGCCAGCAAACTTCTAAAAAGATTAAATGATTCTCGTTTATATTCTACCAAAGGCTCTCGCTGTCCATAACCCCTAAGGCTTATTCCTCGACGCAGATGATCAATCGCTTCCAAATGTTCAATCCAAAGGGTATCAATCGTCTTGAGCAAGACGCCTCTTTGCAATTCCTTAAAAGGTTCAGGAGTAACTTGCTTCAATTGTTCATTATTATTTAAATTCTTTTCTAGTTCCTGATATTTTTGTTCAGCAGTTTTTATCAAATAATCAATTAAACCTTCTTTGGCTTTGACGGGATTATTATCAGCTGCGCGGGAATCAATTTCTTTGAGTTCGGCATCATTAAAATTTAACAGAGCTTTAGCTGTCTCTTTTATTTCTTTAATATTCCAAGCTTCTTTTTTTTCGCCACTGGTATGAAAATTAACAATATCCTGAATTTCCGCCTCAATCATTTGCCAAACTTCCTGACCTAAATTCTCAGCTTTTTTCTTTTCTGGTTCCGGCGCTTGATTGTTTTCATTGTCAATCTGTTTTTTGGTTAAATCTTCCTTTGACAAATCAACGCCTTCGGCCAAAGCAATGATTTCCCGACGCTTGTTATATATATTTTCCCTTTGTTTATTTAATACATCGTCGTATTCTACTAAATGTTTTCTAATATCAAAATTATGTCCTTCGACTTTCTTCTGCGCGCCTTCAATTGATTTAGAAATCAAAGCATTTTCGATCGGCATATCTTCGGGCACTTTGAGGGTGTTCATTACTGATTTAATTCGTTCCGAGCCAAAAATTCTCATCAAATCATCATCCAAAGATACAAAAAATTGCGAAGAACCAGGATCGCCCTGTCTACCGGCACGACCCCTGAGCTGATTATCAATTCTCCGAGATTCATGACGCTCACTGCCAATAACATGCAAACCACCGGCCTGCTTGACAGCTTCCGCTTCCTTCGAATCGGTCGGATTGCCACCCAAGATAATATCAACGCCGCGACCAGCCATATTAGTAGCAATCGTTACCGCTCCTTTTCTACCGGCTTGAGCTAAAATTTCTGCCTCTTTATCATGCTGCTTAGCATTTAACAAATTAAATTCAATGCCCTCGCGAGAAAGTAGCTCGCCTAATATTTCATTTTTTTCAATGGAAATAGTACCAACCAAAACCGGCTGGCCTTTTTCCTGACGCTCTTTTATCTCCTTGATAATCGCTTTGAACTTGGCGTCTTCATTTTTGTAAATCAAATCATTATGATCTTTTCTGACCATTGGTTTATTAGTTGGAATCACAGTAACTTCCAAATTATAAATTTTGTTAAGTTCCTCAGCTTCAGTCGCTGCAGTACCGGTCATACCTGATAATTTTTTGTAAAGTCGAAAGTAGTTCTGAAAACTGATAGTTGCCAGTGTCAGACTTTCGCGCTGAATTTGTACGCCTTCTTTAGCCTCAATGGCTTGGTGCAAGCCACCCGAGTAGCGCCGGCCGAACATCAAACGACCAGTGAACTCATCAACGATAATAACTTCGCCGTCTTTGACCACATAGTCTCGGTCGCGCTTAAATAATGTTTCCGCGCGCAAAGCTTCTTCTAAATGATGGACTGTGGAAATACCCTGATCTACATAAATATTGCCAACACCTAGTGTTTTTTCCACTTTCCTGATTCCGTCTTCAGTCAAAGTGGCGGCTTTTAATTTTTCATCAATATTATAATCGCTGTTTTCTTTGAGAGTCCGGACCAACCTGGCAAATTGATAATATTTGTCAGTCGATTCTTCGGCCGGCGCGCTGATAATCAATGGAGTTCTGGCTTCATCAATTAAAATTGAGTCAACTTCATCAACAATTACATAATGAAGCGGTCGCTGAACCATCTGTTTGGTCGAAGAGACCATGTTGTCGCGCAAATAATCAAAGCCAAATTCATTGTTGGTGCCATAAATAATATCGGCTTCATAAGCCTCGCGTCTGGAAACTGGCCGCAAAAAATCAAAGCTAGCCTTGACTCCTAAATCTCTTTCTTCATCACTCTCTTCAGTTTTATGCGTTTCATCATACAAAAAAGCCGAATCATGCTGAACACAACCGACCGTCAAACCTAAATAATTATATATTTGACCCATCCAAACCGTATCACGTCTGGCTAAATAATCATTTACCGTAACTAAATGAGCACCCTTACCTTCCAAAGCATTTAAAAACATCGGCAAAGTAGCAGTCAAAGTTTTACCTTCACCAGTTCTCATTTCCGCCACTTCCCCCCGATGCATGACGATTCCGCCGATTAATTGAACATCAAAAGGACGTTGATTCAAAGTTTTTTTAGCTGCTTCCCTAACCAAAGCAAAAGCCTCTGCCAAAACATCATCCAAAGAAGTTCCATTTTTGATTTTATCTTTTAGTTCTTGGGTTTTGGCTTTTAATTCCTCCTGACTCAGCTTTTGATACTCTTCTTCTAGGGAATTAATCTGGTCAACCAATGGCCTCAGGCTTTTTACATATTTCTCATTAGCATCACCCAATATTTTTTGTATAAAAGACATATTTAAAATTTTTAATTAATAAGGCTATTTTAACAGATAGCTGATTATTTTTCAAGCATTAAAAAAGCCACTTTTGATGTAGCTTTAGCAATGTAAAATCAACTAACCCGCGTTGATTAAATCACCACAACACTTCTAATATAGTAATACATTAAAAAGGGTTATTTTCTTCTCTGGCTGACTAATTTATTTTTTAATTTGACTAGCTGATGTTTTACCTTGTCCTTAGCCAAATCAACTGCTGCTAGCAAATCTTCTCCTGTCTCTTCGACCTGTAAAACATTTCCGTCTTTAAGACCAAGGTTTATTTCAGCACGATAAACGTCGCCTTTGCGATGGTGTTGGTCATGGCTCAGGTTCCAACGGCAACTTGTTATCCTACCCTTAAATTTGTCAAACACCTGGCATTTTTTGCTGATAAATTCTTTAGTTTGATCAGCCAGCTCAATATTTTTAGAATAATATTCAATATTCATAATTTCATTTTACCAACAAACCCCAAGTTTGACAATTTATAATATTCAACTAAAATATTAGTGAAAATGGTTCTTATAAATCTAGGAGGTATAAAATGAATAAGCACCCCGGTATTTTTGCCACCCCTGCCTGCCAGTCTTTTGCAAAAAAAATTTGCGATTATCTTGATATACCAATGGGAAATTTTAAATTTGACATCTTTTCTGACGGGGAACGTTGGCTAAAATTTGATGAAAATATCCGAGGCAGAGATATTTTTCTGATCTCCTCAAGCATCAATCCAGTAGAGACTTGGTTTGATTTATGGACAATGATTGACGCCAGTGTCAGAGCATCAGCAGGTGAAATAACTGCTGTTGTGCCCTGCTATCGTTTTGGTCGGCAAGAACGCAAAGATGAGTCAAGAGTGCCAATCACAGCCAGCATGGTTGCTCAAATCACCCAATTCATGGGTGCAAATCGTATTTTGACCATGGATCTCCATGCCGGAGCCACCCAAGGCTCGGTCAAAATTCCTTTTGATCACCTTTACGGCAGTGACATCCTGCTTGAATTTATCCTAAAAACAGACAGCGGGATCGCAAAAAACAACAAAAATATTTTAGGCATTGCCGTTGACCCTGGCTCCTTAAAAATGGTTCGTCCAATTGCGGAGCGCTATGGCTGGGACTTTGCTTTCGTGGACAAAAAAAGAGACGGTCATGAAATCGTCGGCAAGGAAAGCGATCTTGCTATTTACAGCGATGTTGATATCAAAGGCAAAACCGCATTAATCATTGATGATGTGGCCAGTACTTTAAAATCAATGGAAAGGGTGTCAAAAAAATTAGCCAAAGCTGGAGTAGCTAGAATAATCGCTGCGACCACTCACCCAGCTTTGTCCGACCAAGCTCTGACCAGGCTGACCAATTCACCCATTGAGACACTTTTCATCGGGGATACTATCCCTTTATCAGGAGAAATCCAAAGCCACCCCAAAGTTAAAGTCGTAACCATGACGAAAATTTTCGCTAAAGCTATTAGCGGAATTTACAAAAAAGAATCCGTCACCAGTCTGTTTCCGGACAAAAAATAAAATCACCAATCACAAAACCCTGAACCTTACATAGTTCAGGGTTCTTAATTTATTTAATTTCTTAAAATCCCAATAATTTAATTTCTTCCTGCAACTGAATACCGTAATTATCCCTAACTTGCTGCTTGAGATAGCTGATTAACATAATTATATCCACTGCCTTTGCTTCACCAACATTAAATATAAAATTGCCGTGTTCCTTAGATACCATAGCCCCGCCCATTTTCTTACCACGAAGATCCAAACTAGCGATCAAATAACCGGCTGGAATTTTTTTGATTTCTTTAAACTTCTCCACCTCGACGCCTTTGTTTCTGACCTCGTCTAAATTAACCTCGTCAAAAGGCACATTACGAAAAACACAGCCAGCTGAAGGAAATTTCTCTTGTTCTTTCTGCTGACGATCAGATAGCTTATCTTCAACAAATTTCTTTATTTTTTCCGGATCTTCTTTAAAAAGCTTAAGCCAAATTCTGGTAATAATTCCTTCATAACCTGTTTTAAAAATACTTGAACGATAATTAAATTTCAGATCAGAGTTTTCCAATAATTTTATTTCATTATTCGGTGTTAATACTTCAACCTTAACTACAACCTGAGAAATCTCACCGCCATAAGCTCCAGCATTGCCGACTACTGCTCCGCCTATTGTTCCATAAATTCCGGCAGCAAACTCCAAGCCAGACCAACCTGCCGTCGCCAAGTCTTTTGATAACTTAGTCAGATTATAACCACTAGCCACTTCGGCTCTGCCGGCTCCAATATTTAGATCATCTGTTTTATTTATAATTACCAAGCCTTTAATTCCTTCGTCAGCAATCAAAACATTACTACAACCGCCCAAAACCGTAACCTGAAGACCTAACTGCTGCCCAACTTGATAAGCTTTTTTTAAATTTGCTAAAGCAGTAACCTCAATCAGAAACTCAGCCGGACCGCCTATTTTAAAAGTGGTGTAATCCTTGAGAGAAACATTTTCCATAACCTGCTCGCCTAATTCAGCGACTATTTTTTGATAAATTTCATTTTCCATAAATATAAATTAGCACAAGTAAAAATATTTAACAATTTGAAAAATAAATATATAGTTGTCATTTCACAAATATTATTCTAAATAATTTTGGCTAAATTTATTAAAAATATAAATATTTTTTGTTTTAGGTACACACTTTTGGCGGTTTTACTTAGTTAATAATTTTAGCATTTCATTGGGCGTTTTACCATTAAGGCCGCAATGTTCTAGGTTATTATACTCCCTATTCCAAACCTTAATTTTCCTATTTAATTCATCTACCAGCCTAAACGTCTCTGACCGAGACACCTCACCTGGCTTCCTAAAAAACGACACTACTTTCGCATACTCATCGTTATAACAAGTAAAGGCTACTACTACAACGAATTGCTGGTGATTGAATCAGGCAAGAAAAAAGAACTTCAAATTAACATTGAAGACACTTACCTTGTCTATTCATGGAAAGACGGCGAAAACCCAGTATTTCTCGGCCAAGCCAGGTCTCGTCCCAAATCCCGCTAATCTCCTCCACAAAAACCCGTCAAAATTACTTGACGGGTTTTGCTATTTAAAAATTTAGTTATCAAATAATTTCTCGAGCCACTTTATCAATATCCCCCGCTCCCATAATGATTAATAAATCACCTGGCTTAATATATTTAGCAATTAATTTTTTAGTCTTTCTCAGATCCTTGGCAAAATAAATTTTATTTTTAGGCTTTAAACATTTTTTGATTATGGCTTTCATTAAATCCTTGGAACTAACATCTGAATCCGCAGTCGATTTACGTCCGGCCACATCATATATTTCACTCAGTATGAGAAAATCAGCTTCTCCAAAACAAGTCACAAACTGATCAAACAGAGCTTTGGTGCGATGATGTTGGTGGGGCTGATAAACTAAGAATAATCGTCTGTTAGGATAAAAGCTACGGGCTGCTTTGAGGGTTTTTTTGATCGCGTCAGGGTGATGGGTATAATCCGAGATTACCTGCACATCCTCAGCTTTCTGATAAGTGCCCACTAATTCAAATCGTCTCCACAGGCCATTAAAATTTTCCAATGATTCTTTAACTTTTTTCATATCCACCATCAGCTGATGACATAGGCCGATGACCATCAAGGAATTTAAGACATTATAATCGCCCGGGATTCTCAGACAAAACTCCTCCAGGAAATCATTACGAAAATAGACTGAAAATCGAGCATTGCCCAAACTTAAAGAATAATTTTTGATCCAATAATCACTGCGGCCGGTAATACTGCAACCGAAAAAATGATGACGGAATTCCAGTCGTTTAATATTCGGATCATCGGCATTATAAAAAATATACCCATTTACCGGCTGCTTTTCAACAAACATCTGAAAATGATTGATAATGTCGTCCAAATTATGATAAAAATCCAGATGATCCTCCTCAATGCTAGTCAACATTATTGTCCACGGTTCAACATTTAACATATTGGCTTTATATTCATCCGCTTCCAAAACAAAATACTCAGAATTACCCTCCCTATAATTACCACCAAAAAGTTTTAACTGGCTACCAACAACAACCGTTGGATCCAAACCACAATCAACCAAAACTTGCCCTAAAATAGCAGTAGTTGTGGTCTTACCATTAGTACCAGCAATAGCGATAGTTTTTTTGTTACGACTGTATTTACCCAAAAATTCGCCATAACTTAGTTGCTGTATCTCCAGCTCAGTTGCTCTGATCCTTTCAGGATTTTCTGGTTCAATAGCAGCTGAATATATAACCAAATCAGTATCGCTATTTAAATTATTACCGTCGTGGCCAATATAAACTCTCGCCCCCAACTGTTCTAACTGCTGAATTAATTCTGAAGCAGTATAATCTGAACCACTGACTTCCTTGCCCTTTTTAAGCATCATTCTGGCAATGGCTGAAACTCCAATCCCACCAATACCGATAAAATGAATTTTTTTTAGATTAGCTATTGACATTATATATTTTTTAGTGTAAATATTGTATAATTATATTATTCGCTCATAAATAAATCAAATTTCACAAGACAAAAGAAGGGAGGTGAAATGGAACCAAAATTTGATTGGATTATTAGCCGACCAGACACTAGGCCGGTTGGCGAGCACCTGATCATTGAGCTAAACGGGGTTGATCAAAATAAATTAGATGACCTAAATTTTATTGAAAAAACCCTGAAACAAGCAGCTGAAGATTCCGGTGCTAAGATAATCTTTTCCAAATTTCATCATTTCAAACCTCAAGGGGTAACTGGAGTTGTCGGGGTTGAAGAATCTCACTTGTCAGTTCACACTTGGCCACAGGAAGGCTATGCGGCTGTGGATATTTTTCTCTGTACCAGCGAATCAGGTAAATCCATCGATCCGGAAAAAGCACTGGCAACCATTCTTGAATCATTCCAACCCAAAAATAAATATGTTATGAAATTAGATCGCGGCTTTGATAATAATCCTCAAGCCGCTACTTGACTTGTATTAACAAAGGACCATTCTGGTCCTTTTTTATTTAAATAAACTGTTAACTGCTTCAATAAACTCGGAAGTTGCTTCCTTTGGCATGGCTTTTTTGAAATTTGCAGACAAATCCTGGAGTTTTTTCTTATCAGATAATAAATCAAATATAATTTTAGTTAACTTTTCGGCTGATAATTCTTTTTGTTTAAGATAGATAATTTCATCTTGGGAAGCAAAATGTTGGGCATTATCTTCCTGGTGACTTTCCGGAATAGGTACTACTATCGTCGGTTTACCCAAAAAGCTTAACTCCGTCAATGTCGAAAGACCGGCTCGTGAAATCACGATATCAGCAATTGCATAGGCGAAAAATATTTCCTGATCCAAAAATTCAAATTTTTTGTAAACCTGGTTATCAGCCGGGAGCTGCTTACTCTTACCCGAGCCAGTCAAGTGAATGATTTGAATTTTACTCTCCAATCTAGACAAGCTTTCTTTGATGAGGTCATTCAAAAATGTTGCGCCGGTTCCCCCTCCCAAAACTAAAATTGTGGGTTTATCTTCTTTAAAATTAAAAAATTTATATGCCTGATCTTTTAAACTGTAAACTTTGGATAATTCTTGTCTGACCGGATTGCCAAGCCAACGAGTTTTATGACCTCTAAAATCCTTAACTGATTTTTCAAAAGCTACTGTTATGATATCAGCAGCCGGAGCCATAATTTTGTTAGCCAAGCCAGGACGCAGGTCCTGCTGATGAACAATTATTTTTTTACCAAAAAATCTGGCCGCCCAGACAACGGGAACACTGACATAACCCCCGGCACTAATAACTATTTGGGGCTGCTCCCTACCGATTAAAACTAATGACTCGAAAAGACCTACTAAAGTTTTGATAATATCCAAAAAGTTTTGCCAGCTAAAATATCGCCTGATTTTACCAGCGTTTATCGGCCGGTATTTAATTTTAAGATTTTTTATAAATTTTTTTTCAGGACCATTAACCGTACCGACCCAAACAAACCTTTCAGGAGAATAACCTTGACGCAATAATTCTTCCCAAACAGCAATCAATGGCACAACAGAACCCATGGTACCTCCACCGGTTAAAAATATTTTATTGATTTTTTTCATTGTATTATTTTGCTTCTTTAGTGAATTTTGAAATATTCAAAAGTAAGCCACAGGCTCCAAGTAAAATTGCCAGAGCTGTACCGCCATAACTCACAAACGGTAACGGAATTCCGGTCAAAGGCACCAAAGCCACCATAGCAGCAATATTTATAAAGGCCTGAAAACAAATCCAAGCAGTGATCCCTGTGGCCAGCAATTGCCCGTAACGATCAGCACTAAATTTAGCAATCTTAAAACCACGTACCAAAATAGTCAAATATAATATTATTAAAATTACAGCAAAAATCAAGCCTAATTCTTCAGCCATCACAGCAAAAATTGAATCCCCAGTCACTTCTGGTAAATAATTATATTTTTGCCTGGAATGACCCAGACCCAGACCCAAAATTCCTCCAGAACCTATAGCGATTTTTGCCTGATTAATATGATAACCAATACCTTGAGGATCAACGCTGGGATCCAAAAAAGCCGTCAGTCTGGCAGCCCGATAAGGGGCAAAAACAATAAGCAAAATAACCAATAAGACGCTAATAAATGATAGTTGAAAAAGATGTTTAAGAGAAGCTCCAGCAGTGAAATAGACTACCACAGCAATTAAGCCAATAATAATCATGGTTCCCAAGTCTGGCTGTAACAGAACCAAGACTATCATAATCAAAGAAAAAATTACAAAAGGTACAAAACCTGTCCGGGTGTCTCTAACTCCTCTTTCACCTCTTTTGTCTAGCCAGCTGGCCAAGTATATTAAGAAAACAAACTTAGAAATTTCCGAAGGTTGAAAATTAAAACCAAAGATATTCAACCACCTGGTTGAACCACCGTAAGTTGAGCCAAAACCAGGTATGAAAACCATTACTAATAAAATAACTGCCCCGATAAACATTAGTCCTGACCATTTTTTCAGTTTATGGTAATCCAAATGTAAAAAAATAAAAAACAGGACTAAGCCTGCCAGCAAACCATTGATAATCTGCTTTTTGAGAAAAAAATAACTGTCTGAAAAATTTTGAAACGCCATAACTGCGCTGGCTGACGATAAAATAATCAGACCAAAAACCGTCAAAATAAGCAAAACCGATAACAGCACGAAATCGGGTTGGTGTCCTTTACCCTGATCGGTAAACGGCAAAAAAAGCTTTTTGATTAATTTTTTTATTTTTTTCATTTTATCTTAAGACCGTAATTCTTTAACTGCCTGCACAAACTTCTCGCCCCGGTCATACTCATTGTCAAATAAACCAAAGCTTGAACAAGCCGGTGAAAAAAGGACGATGCCTTTTTCCTCCCTGGCGAGTTCATAAGCTTTCTTGACTGCTTCAGAGAGCGAGTCGTAAACTCCAGCGTTCATTTCTTTTTTGTAATTTAAATCATCAAGTGCGGCCAACAAACGTTTGGTCCCTTCGCCCTCCAAAAAAATAGTTTTTTTTGTTTGAGTAATTATTTTTTGGGCAAAATCCTTAAAATCCAGCTTTTTATCAGCCCCGCCAGTTATCAAAATAATGTTTTCATCTTTAAAAGCATCCAGAGCCGCCTCCCCAGCCACCGGTGTGGTGGAAGTAGTGTCATTAATAAATTTAACCCGTCCCAGCTGTGCTGCCAATTCCAGCCGTCCGTCAACACCTTTAAATTCGGCCACTACTGATTTGATGGTCTGATAATCAACTCCGACTGTCTGACAAACTTTTATAGCAGCAGCAATATTTGATAAGTTGTGTTTACCCAGGAGATTAACCTGAAAATCAGAATGAACGTCAACCCGGCTGAACCAAACAATTTTGGATTTTGCCTCGCGATAAAACTTGGAAGTTATCTGATCATCGCTATTTAAAAACAAGTAGTCCTCCGCTTGCTGGTATTTAAAGATTACCTTTTTATCATTGATATATTCTTCCATATCAATATATTTATCCAGATGGTCTGGGAAAATATTGGTAATCAACGAATATTTCGGACTAATTCCCGCATCGTCAAAACCCTGAAGCTGCCAGCTGGAAAGCTCCAAGACCACCAAAGAATCTTTGTCCACCTGATCGACAAACGGTAAGGTCGCCATACCCTTGATATTGCCGCCCAGAAAAACCCGGCGCGACTGTTCGTTTTTAGAATCAAAAGCGCGTTTCAATATTTCGTAGATTAAAATAGTAGTAGTGGTCTTCCCTCGAGTCCCTGTGACGCCAATAATTGGACAGGGGCAGTTCTTGGCGAAAAGTGATTCATCCATTTCAATCGGAATATTATTTTCCTTGGCAATTTTTATATATTTGGAATTTCTTGGCACGCCGGCACCCCTGAGAATCAGATCCTGATCTTTGAAATCCTGTTCACGATGTTTGCCTAAAACAAAATTAATTGGCAAACCTGCCAATTCTTTCAAACTTGAAGAAAGCTCACTTTTGGTTTTTAGATCAGTGACCGTCACCTCTGCCCCCTGCTCAACAAAAAATTTAGCATCATTAACTCCCCTCCCCAAAAGTCCCAATCCCATAATTAAAACTTTTTTTCCTTTGTAATTTAATTTTGACATAAGAAATTCTAATCTTCGTTTTCCAATTTTCAATAAATTTCTAATTCTCAATTTATAATATCAAATTTTTCAATATAATATATTAATTGAAAATTGATAATTGGTAATTGATAATTGTCTCTCTACCAACCTTTATCCAAAAGAGCTAAAATCAGACCCAAAACTGCAGTTACTCCAGAAATTACCCAGAATTTCATCACGATCGTTGGCTCTGACCAACCCTTGGCCTCAAAATGATGATGGATAGGAGCTGACAAAAATACCTTCTTTTTGCGTATTTTTTTCGAAATCATCTGAATTATCACTGACAAAGCTTCAACAATGAATAAAAAACCAATTATCGGCAATAAAAGAGCATAATTTGTCAGCATTGCAATAATCCCTAAAGTAACACCCAGAGACATCGCTCCTGTATCACCCATAAAAAACTTAGCAGGATTTATATTAAACCACAAGAAGGCCAACAAAGCCCCCACAATCACCCCACAAAAAGCTGCTAAATCATGTTTGCCCTGAACAAAGGCAATCGCTCCATAAGTACCAAAGGCTGCCAATAAGGTTCCGCCAGCTAAACCGTCCAAACCGTCTATTTCATTAACTGAAAAGGCTGTCGCCACAATCACGAAAATAAAGATTGGCACATACCAAAAACCAATCACGTAATTGCCGATAAACGGGACATGGATGACGTCCCAATCCAGCTTAAAATAAAACCACCAGGCTCCCACCATAGCAATTAGAGTATAAATAAAAAGTTTGTATCTGATTCTCAGTCCTCCACCGTGGGCACCAACTCCCTTGATATTCAACCAATCATCAAAAAGACCAACTAAAGCCGAGGCAATTAAAGCACCTAACGGCAATAACGTCTGAGGACGGCTTAAAAAATTTAGTTTTTCAAAAACAGAATTGTCAAAAATTTTACCCAGGTAAAAAAACAACAAAGCCAGAATCAAAACAGTCATCCAAATTAAAATACCACCCATCGTTGGGGTGCCGGATTTACTTTGATGTAGTTTGGAAAAAATAGGTGTTTCTAATTCATTGCGAATTTTCTTTCCAATTTTAAATTTATACAAATAATGGATCAAAACGGGAGTCCAAATTATCGCCAAAAGAAATGACATTGTAGTCAGAACAAAAATTTTGGTTATGATAAAATTCTCACTTATCATTTTAAATATAATTAATTACTAATAAAATGGTGGTCAAAATAATAGTTGCCTGGATAATAAAAGCTATCACTTGTAACCATAAACTTAGGTAGCTATCTTTTAAAAAAATAAAATATGCCAGTATATAGTTAATAATAATGACTGCTAAACCAAAGATTGGAACGTAAAAAATTCTTTGCCAAGCGCCAAACGAATCAATCCCGAAATATATGTTGTAACTTAAGGGTATTAAATTGTCAGATGGTTTTACCCGCCAGATAAGCCATAGCCAAGTCAAGATATTAAAAATCAGACTGCCTAACAATAAGGTCAGATTCCACCTTTGCTTAAGAAAAAATGAAATAGTAGCTTTTTTTTCAAAAAAAACCTTCATTTTAAATACATAAATTAATCAAAGCCATATTGAACTGTACAAAAAATCAATTGGCTATTTTTAAAATTATAATATAAAAAGCAATATTTGGCTAGTCACGATTTATTAGGGCTAACAAGGTCTTAATAGTCTTTGAACCATGAGTTTCTTAATTATGATTATGAATACAAAATCAAAACTCGCTTATAATTAATTTATTAAATTGAAAAAACTAAAAAAATGTGGTATAATTTTATTAATATTTAAGATAAATACCTCTCCAGAAAAGATAAAACAGGTATTTACTACTTTTAATTTTAACTTTTATTTATATTTTGCTAAAATTAATACAAAAGTTAAGTTAATTTTAGATTTCTATTAAAACTTTCATGCTCAATGACGCGCAAATAAAAAAAATCTTCCTAGAAAACAAAATTCTTGATGAAAAACAAATAAAAGAGGCCGAGAAAACCAGTAGCAAAGAAAAAGTTTTGCTAGGTACGTATATTTTGGACAAAAATCTTGTTAAAGAGAGCTTGTTTTTTGAAACCATAGCTAATTATTTTAAAATTCCATTTGTCGACCTAAAAAATATTATAATCCGCAAGGATATTCTTTACTCTATCCCGGAACCAATAGCTAAAGCTCATGAAATAATCGCCTTTGACCAAAATGATGAGTTTTTATTTATTGCCACTCTGGATCCGCTTGATCTTCAGACGTTAGAGTTTATCAAAAAAAAGATAAACAAAAAGATAAAAATTCATTTGACCGATCCAAAATCTATTCAGGAAGCGCTTAGACAATACCACAAAAGCTTAGAAGCAGAATTCAAAGACTTAACTCAACCTGAAAAAAACCAGACAGATAAAGATTTAAAAGAATTAGCCGAGGATTTACCTGTCATCAGAATTGTAGACACACTACTTGAATATGCCATCTTCGAAGGCGCTTCTGATATCCATATCGAGCCGGCGGAAAAAAATGTTATTGTCAGATATCGAATTGATGGCATTTTAAGAGATGTCATGACTCTGCCTAAAACAGTCCAGGCCGGTGTAGCTGCTAGAATTAAAGTTATTGCCAATTTAAAAATCGATGAACATCGACTGCCTCAAGACGGCCGTTTTAAAATTGAAACAGACCAATATAAAGTAGCTTTTCGTGTCTCAATAATACCTGTTTTTGACGGTGAAAAAATTGTCCTTCGTTTACTCGATGAATCCAGTAAAGTCATGTCATTAGAGCAATTAGGCTTTGCAGGTAAATCATTAGACATAATAAAACGCAATATTCAGAAGCCCCATGGCATGATGCTGGTTACCGGTCCGACTGGTTCAGGTAAAACCACTACTCTCTACACTATAATGAACCTGTTAAACACACCAAAGGTAAATATTTCGACTGTTGAAGACCCGATTGAATATCGCATGCCGAGAATAAACCAAAGCCAAGTTAACCCAAAAATTGAGTTTACTTTTGCCCGAGGCTTAAGATCGCTACTCAGACAAGACCCTGACATCATAATGGTGGGTGAAATCCGTGACAAAGAAACAGCAGAAATTGCCATCAACGCAGCTATGACCGGCCATTTAGTCCTGTCCACTCTGCATACCAACGATGTAGCTTCAACTCCCCAAAGACTAATAAATATGGGTATCTCCTCTTTCCTTATCTCTTCAACCACTAATGTAATCATTGCCCAGCGTCTGGCTAGAAAAATCTGTCAAAACTGCCTAGTCAGCTACAATTTAGATAAAAAGCTGGTTGAAACCATTAACAAAAATTTTAATGTAGATAAAATATTAAAGATAATGGCCAGAGAGGGTGTGATTACCAATGATCTCAAAGACTTGGAGTCTTTACTTTTTTATCAAGGCAAAGGTTGTAAGCAATGTAACAATCAAGGCTACAAAGGCCGGGTGGGACTTTACGAAGTCCTGGAAATTACACCCAAGATTGCCAACCTAATCACTAATCGTGCTCCCGCTAATGAAATCCAAAAAGCCGCTCTCGAAGAAAACATGCTGACTATGCTCCAAGATGGCTTTATAAAAGCCAAAAAAGCTATCACCACTCTTGAAGAAGTTTTGAGGGTGACTCAGGAATAAAATTTTTAAAAATTACAATATAAATCTATGGCATTTGAATTTAAAAACCCAGATGCGCCAGCGATAAAAGAGAAAAATAAATTTTCATTTCAGGAATTTTTTAAGAAAGTAAAAAATTTCGGCACGATCCCCCTGAAAGAAAGATTGTTTTTTGTCCAAAACCTTAGGGTAATGGTCACCAGCGGTCTGCCTCTGGCCAACGCCTTAAAAACCCTAGGCGCCCAAACTAAAAATAAAAGATTTAAACAAATCATTCTTGATCTTCATGATTCTACGGAGAAGGGCGTTTCTTTCTCTGACAGTCTTAAGCATCACCGTTCTGTTTTTGGCGACCTATTTATCAACATGATCATGGCTGGTGAAGCCTCGGGTCAACTTGATGAAGTTTTGACGGAGCTATATTTACAGATGAAAAAAGACCACGACCTGATAGCTAAGGTAAAAAGCGCTATGACCTACCCAGTTATTGTTTTAGTAGCCATGATAGGCATCGGTACAGCTATGATGATATTTGTCATGCCTAAATTAATCACTGTCTTTGAAGAGATGGAAGCTGAATTACCTTTCTTTACCAGGATGCTTATTGCCTTGACTAATTTTATCGCCAATCAAGGCGCCTTAGTGACTGTCTTTCTGGTGATAGTAGCAATTCTAATCATCGTTTTCATAAAAACTAATCCCGGGAAACATTTTTGGCACAAAGTTATGCTCAATACCCCGATTATGGGAAAAATTATCAAAAAAATTAACATTGCCAGATTTACCAGAACCGTCAGCTCATTAATCAAAACAGACATTCCAATTGTTGAAACCTTCAAAATCACTTCCAAAATCCTTGGTAACATTTATTATCAAGAAGCTCTGCAAAGCTCGTCAGAACGTTTGGTTAAAGGCGAAAGTATGGCCAAAATTCTTGAGAGCTACCCCAAGCTTTTTCCTCCGGTTGTCTGTGAAATGACTGCCGTAGGTGAAGAAACCGGAGCCGTTGACGACATTTTAAAAGATCTGGCAATTTTTTATGAAGAAGAGATTGATGAAACCATGAAAACTCTACCTTCTGTTATTGAGCCAATCTTGATGATCGTTTTAGGTTTCGGTGTCGGAGCCATGGCCGTGGCTATCATCATGCCAATGTATTCACTAACCCAACAAATGTAATATATGAAAAACAAAGGAGGGTTTACCCTGATCTCAGTCCTAATCTCCATCCTAATACTAGCTTTTGTCACTCTGACTCTGTATTACTTGTTTGATTTTGCTCTCAAAGTTATTGGCGAAAACAAAAATCGAGTAACCGCGGTATCAATCGCCAACAGACAAATGGAGATGATAAGGAACCTGCCTTATGATAGTATCGGCACTTCTGGTGGCATACCGTCAGGCACAATACCTCAAAACCAAGAGGTTTATTTTGGTGGCAAACCCTTTACCGTAGACACGGAAATTGTCTATATTGACGATCCTTTTGATGGCACAGCCACCACTACTCCGCCGGATTTATATAATGCTGATTACAAACGCGTAACAGTAGCCGCCTCATGGCAAAGCAGATTTTATAAAACTGAATCCGTTTATTTAGTAACTGATATATCTCCTAAGGGAATCGAGTCTGGTAACGGAGGCGGGACACTAATTATCTCTGTCTTTGATGCTAATGGCTTTGCCGTACCACTTGCTGATGTAAATATTATAAATAATAGCGTCACGCCTATTATCAACATAGACGCCCAAACTGGCGATGACGGAATTTTAGTTTACCCAGGAGCACCCCCATCCTTGCAAAGCTATGAAATTACGGTCACCAAAGAAGGTTATTCCACCGATTATACTTCCCCCGTAACAATTGAAAATCCTAATCCTACCAAACCACACGCTTCGGTTTTTGAAGGATTAGTAACTGAAGTCAGCTTCGCTATTGATTTAGTCAGTACTTTTGAAATTGAAGCTATTAACCAGGATGTTGCTACTGAATGGCAAATATCCACTGATTTAACTGGCAGTATCCAAAATTTTTCTGATGTCGGCATTGATGGTTATGATAACTATTATTTTATCTGGCATGATCAACGTACAGGACAAGAAAGAATTTTTGCCCAAAAATATAATTCAAACATGAGCCAACAATGGACCTCAGATATCCAAGTTGTTTCCTCCAATAATCAAATTTACCCAAGGATGTCGACTGATTTGGACGGTAACAGTTATTACTGCTGGCAGGACGATCGTAATGGCAATCAAGATATTTACTTACTTAAATATGATACAGATGGCATTGGTGTTTGGGACGGTGAAAGAAAAGTAAACACCGAGGCTTCCAATGTTGACCAAAACCTGCCTGTAGTAGCTGCCAGTACCTCAACGGTTTATATTGTCTGGCAGGATGACCGGAATGGCAATCTTGATATCTTCGCCCAAAGATATAGCGCTGACGGGACTAAATTATGGGCTAATGACGTTAAAATTAATTCTGACTCGGGCACTGCTAGCCAGAGTTATCCCGATGTAGAAATAGACGATGATAATAATTTCTACATTGTCTGGCAGGACAATCGTAATGGTGATTTGGACATCTACGCTCAAAAATATAATGCCAATGGCGCCAAACAATGGGAAAATGATGTTCGGGTTAATTCCGGATCAACCTCTGATGATCAATACTACCCCGCCCTTGATCTTGGAGTTGATAATAATGTTTATGCAGCTTGGCAGGACGATCGTAATGGTGATTCTGATATTTATGTCCAGAAATACAGCTCCTCTGGCACAAAAATCTGGACCAATGATCTTCTGGCCAACACTGATAACCTCTCAGTTTATCAAGGCTATCCTGATATCGGCCTAGACAGTAGTAATAATTTTTATATTGTCTGGGAAGACAACCGAAATGGTGATACAGATATCTACGCCCAAAAATATGATCAAGACGGGGTCGCCATTTGGGAATCCGATGTTAAATTAAATAATAATATTGATAATAGCGATCAGAGACGTCCTCGAGTTCAAGTTGACAGTGCTGACTATGGAATCTTCACTTGGTTCGATAACCGTAACGGCGACTATGATATTTATGCTGCCAAATTTCTTGACCCAGGCACCATCATTTATCTGCCAAATATTTCCCTCCATATCCAAGGAAGTAAAACTATCGGTACAGATCCAATCATTTACAAATATGATGAAATTTATGCAACTGACTCCAATGGAGGGCTAATCCTTAATAACATGGAGTGGGACAGCTATTCTATCACTCCCACCTCTACCTCTTATGTGCTTGTAAACAGCATCCCCGGTCAACCTGTCAATCTCTTGCCTAACACTACAACACCAGTTACTTTAATTCTTAGCGATGAATAAAATAACAAAAACAAAAACTTTGGGCATAACCTTGATTGAAACCATGGTCGGTGTTTTTATCTTTACTCTGCTGGCAGCTGGAGTTTTTAATTTTATTATTCAAAATTATCAGACTTACAAAATTAGTCTCGAACAAAGCTTAGCTATTGAAGAGGGCCGCGACGCTATGCAAAGCATGGTCAAAGAAATCCGCGAAGCCAAAAGCAGTGACGCCGGCCATTATCCCATTGCCGAAGCTGATGATAACTCTTTTACTTTTTTTGGTGATATCGATAGGGATATTGCTGTCGAAAAAGTTCGTTATTTCCGTGACGGCAATTATTTCAAAAAAGGCGTTATCGAACCTTCTGGTAACCCGGCTATTTATGACGATCTAAATGAAGAAATAGAAGTTATTACCGAATACCTAATAACCACCAGTACTCCTATTTTTATTTACTATAATGGTGATTACCCTTTTGACGAAATAAACAATTCTCTAACCACTCCAGCTGATGTTACTAACGTCAAACTTATTCAAGCTCATTTGATAATTAATGTTAATCCAGAAAAAGCACCGCTTGATTACATTTTAGATACTTTTATCCAGCCTAGAAATTTAAAAGACAATTTATAAAATGTCCAAAAAAAACAAGAGTTTAAAAATAAAAAAAAACCAAGGCGAAATGCTCCTTTTGGTTTTAACTTTTACAACGATTTTTTTGGTCATGATTAGCGGTATGCTGACTTGGGTGAATCTACAATTCAAACTCAATAGCCGAAAAGTCTCTTACGAACAAGCAATTCAAATAGCTGAAGCCGGTATTAATTATTATCGTTGGCATCTAGCTCATGACCCTGATGATTATCAAGACGGAACCGGACAACCCGGCCCGTATGTTCACAACTACTCTAATTCAACCAATGATGTAGAAGGACAATTTAGCCTAGAAATAATCCCGCCGGCCAATAATACTAATATTGTTACCTTGGTTTCTACCGGTTCAACATCAAAACATCCAAATATCCAGAGAACTATTCAAGCCCAATATGGCATCCCCTCTTTCGCCTCATATTCATTCATTAGTAATAGTAATATCTGGTTTGGCGAAGGTGAAAATGTAGTTGGCGAACTTCATTCTAATGGCGGTATCCGAATGGATGGCACTAATGATTCCAGGATCACCTCTGCCAAAGATACTTATATTTGCGGACCAGAACATGGTTGTAATTATGAAGAAAAGCCGGGTATCTGGGGCACCGGCGGTCCCCAGGATCTTTGGGACTTCCCTGAAACAAGTATTGATTTTAATGATGTTACAACCGACTTAGCAGAATTAGAAGCCCAAGCCAAAAACACTGGGCTTTATTTCGCCAAAACAAACAAAGATGGCTACCATGTGGTTTTTTTAGCCGATGGTACATTTAATATTTACAAGGTTAATAGCACTATTCCTACTTGGGGCTTTGACACTGAATGGGACTGGCGCTATATAGATATTCAATCAGAATCACCCCTTAACCCCTTTAACTATGAAATCCCAGATAATGGTATAATATATCTAGAGGACAATGTCTGGGTCGAAGGAATAATCAATGGTCGGGTAACTTTGGTAGCCGCTAGGTTTCCAGACACCTCCAAAAATAACAAAAACATCTACATCAATGGTGATATAAATTACCTCACCAAAGATGGCGCACATGTTCTTGGTCTAATGGCTCAAAAAGACATTCTAATACCCAGATATAGTGCTGATACTTTGAATATTGACGCGGTGTTGCTAGCACAAAAAGGACATTGCTTCCGATATTATTATCCTGACAATATTTTAAGCGCTATCACAACTTACGGCAGCATAATCACTAATGCTTATTGGACCTGGAGCTGGGACTGTGGCGGTTGGACCTGCTCAGGCTATGAGACATCTAATTCTGTTTACGATCCATTTGTAAAATATTCTCCACCCCCATCTTTCCCAAACACCGGAGAATATGAATTTATATCCTGGGAAGAAATCCCTGATTAAATATGTCAATTTTTTTACCACAACAAAAAGCTTTCGGACTTGATATAAGCGATTATGTCATGCGTCTTGCCTATGCTGATAAAGATCAAATCGTCACGGCCGGAGAAATCGAACTGCCGACCGGCTTAATCAGTAAAGGTATTATAAAAAACCCTGAAAAAGTTGCTGAATATATCGATCAGCTTGTTCATAACGTTAAAGGAAGAAAAATTAAAACTAAATATGTAGTTGCTTGCCTGCCAGAACAAAGAACTTTTATCAAAGTAATTGATCTCCCACCCTACGATAAAACCAATTTCCAAAACGTGCTGGCAGAAGAAATTGTCAAACATATTCCCTACGAGATTAATGAGATATACATTGATTGGCAAAAACTTCCTACTACCAGTGGCAATAAAATTCTAATCGGGGTCACACCCAAAGACATTGTTATTAGTTATCAAAACCTCCTAGCGGCTGCCAGGCTTATGCCGGTTGCTTTGGAGATTGAAGCAGCTTCTATCAGCCGTTGTTTAATCCAAGAAAAAAAATCACAAACTGCCAAAATTATTCTTGATATTGGGTTTAATCGTACCAGCCTGATAGTCTATGACAATGAAACTGTGCAGTTTTCAATTTCTATACCAATTTCCGGGGACGTCATCAGTAAATCAATCGCTTCCACCCTGAGTCTTGATTATCAAGAAGCAGAAAAAGCCAAAATAGTCTGTGGCTTTGACGAACACAAATGCGACCAAGCTTTAGTCAAAATACTGAAGCCGGTTATGGAAAGATTAATTCTTAATATTAATGAAGCCATAACCTTCTACCAAAACCATTTCACCAACCGACACGAGATAAAAGAGATTATTCTTTGTGGCGGTGGAGCGAATTTTAAAAATCTGGATAAAATTATCATGGAAAAAACAAGTTTAACTGTGGCTAAGGGTGATATTTTTACCAACTTGTCTCAACCTCCAAAAAAAGAAATAATGCCGCCTAAAAATTATTTATCTTATGTCAGTGCTGTTGGCTTGGCGCTTTACCAAAAAAATGTATGATCAAACTGAATTTAATATCGCCAGAACAAAAAAGGCTGATTAAAACCAAACAAACTTATTTATTAATCAAAAACATCAGCGGTCTTTTTCTGGTTCTGGTTATAATAATTTCCATCTTACTTATCCTGACTTATAATTCTCTGAATATTTTATATAACTTAAATCCTAATACCAAAGCTTCACTTAATTTTGATGAGCAAGAAATTGAAAAAATAAATTCTGAATTATCAGGCATTGAAATGATGCAAACAAACTTTACTGTCTGGTCTGATATCATCTTGGTCCTCACTCAACAAATACCAGAAAATATCCAAATAAAAAGCTTGGAAATAGATAAAAAAGAAACCAAAGTTGAGCTAAGCGGTTTCGCTGAATATCGTGACGATTATTTAAATATGATTAATACTCTCAAATCCAACGAGCGGGTTTCTAATCTCAAATCACCTTTGGAGAATTTATTAAGCAAAGAAGATATTAATTTTTCCATAACTTTCAATTATTTAATAGCTTATTAAAATGCTAAAAAAGGATAAAGAAATATACTATATTATTGGCATAACAATTTTGGCCATTGTCGTCATTGTGTTTTTCATTATTCCCAATATTAATAAAATAATAAATATTTCAGAAAGTATCAGTGAAAATGAAGCCCGCCTGGAAGAGCTTCAACAATCCGGACAAAATAAACAGGAAACTCTAGAACACTATAATATTGTCAAAGAAAACTTACCCCAGCTGCGAGAACTAATTCCTAATGCAGGGGAAGAATTGGCTTTTATCACTGATCTCGAAGGACTAGCCACTAAAAATAATATTCAACAAAAAATTAATATTAGTATTGATGAAGGCGCAAGTAAAATCAACAATCTATCTCTCCTACCCTTTCAACTGGTCTTGGACGGCAACTATTATAGCCTACTGAGCTACCTCAGAGATCTGGAAATCAGCCAATATTATTTAAATATTGAGATAATTCAAATTAATAAAACTACTTCCTCGTTAAGTCCACTAAATTCTGAAGAAAATAATATTATTGACACTTCAAATAATGTTCACGCAGTTCTAACCGGCGTATCATATTGGCAATAAAAATATGAAATTAAAAATTAAGATCCCACCATTTCTAAAAAAATTCAACTACTTGAAGATATTATCATGGTCTTTGGTTGTGGTTTTTGTCTTAGTTATTGCCTACTTCGCCAATTTCTTTTACCAAAATTATTTCGGGGTCCAAAAAAATATTCAAAAAATCGTCGAACTTTCGGAAGTGGTCACCCCAATCAGCGTTGATATCAAAACTTATAATAATATTTTAGAAAATATTGATAAAAAAAATAATCTAAAAGTTTTAAATTTAATCTGGGTAAAAAATCCTTTTAAATAAAGCAAAAAACCGCTGATCATCAATTTAGTCAAGCGGTTTTTATATTTAATTTATTTTTTTCCTACCAGCGCTGCTAATTCAATCAAGCGATTGGAATAACCCCATTCATTGTCATACCAGGCAACGATTTTCACCAAGTCACGGTCAATCACCTTGGTTAACGATAGGTCCACAATAGCCGAAGCTGAATTTTTATTAAAATCTGAAGAAACTAACGGTTCATTGGTATAATTTAAAATGCCTTTCAATTCTTCGCTCTTGGCAGCGTCCTTAATTATTTGATTAACCCTTTGGACTGTGGTTTTCTTTTTGGAAACAAAAGTTATATCCGATAAGGAAACGTTTTTGGTCGGCACTCTGATTGCCATGCCATCAAAAATGTTATCAAGTTCAGTAATCACCTGGGCAGTGGCAGTGGCTGCTCCGGTGGTGGTTGGTACAATATTAGCGGCTGCAGCTCGCGCCCGGCGCAAGTCGCTATGCGGTCCATCCACCAAATTCTGATCAGCAGTGTATGAATGCACTGTGGTCATCAGCGCTTTTTGAACGCCCAATTTCTTGCATAAAATCTTCATTATCGGTGCGATGCAATTGGTAGTACAGGAAGCGTTGTCAATGACTGTTTCGCCTTCATAACTACCCTCATTAACACCTAATAAATATGTTTTAATCTTTTTGTCCTTGCCAGGCGCAGAGACTATTACCTTACTAGCGCCGGCATCAAGATGTAGCTTAGCATCTGAGTATTTTTTAAAACGACCGGTACATTCCAAAACCAAGTCAATTTTTAATTTTTTCCAGGGCAGTTTAGCGGGCTCCCTTTCTGCTAAGGCTAAAATTTTATGTTCGCCTACCACTAGCTCCTCTTTGTTGGTTTTGACCTTAGGCTCATATTCACCAAATACTGAATCATGCTTGAGTAAATGAGCTAGGGTTTTGATATCTGTTAAATCGTTTATCGCCACCACTTCCAGATCATTTCTTTCCAGGGCTACCTTAAAAGCAGCTCTACCTATCCGACCGAAGCCATTGATAGCTACTCGTATTTTTTTCATAAATTTAAATTAATAATTATCAATTATATGTATTATATCATAATAAATATTTGAATAACATAACCTTTTTACTATTGACAAAGTTAGGATCAAATGGTAATTTGATATTAATCCGTTCATAAAATTAAGGAGATATCATGAAATTAAAATTTATACTCATCCCAGCTATAATTTTTAATTCCTGCATCGTATTCTCCATCTTAATCATCGGTTATGCTGATGCAGTTGATCAGGAACAAGTACGAGTAGAACTTAAAAAACTCTGTTCCCTGGCTCAAGAATACAACAAAGCTGAGGGATCATTTCAGGAACTGACAATAAACAATGGAATAAGCCACTTGGTTAAACCAATCATCCAGATTGATAGTGTACAAGCCTACGTAACAAAAGACGGAACTTATATGATTCATGAGGTTAGCCTTCATTATGTGTGCTTTAGAGGTGAAGCTAACCAAAAAATACTAAAAAAAATACTTAGCTTTATGGGTAGAAAAGAATTTGACACTTATATAACAGTTAATCCTACCAGCCATACATATAGTAAACCTACTAGCGATCTTTAAAAAATTTAATTGTAAAACCCACCGATTTTTAGCAAGTGGGTTTTTTATTTTAATATTTCTTGAAATCTTTCTATCTCCTGAAAAAACCTTTCCATGTTCTCATCTTTAATTGGTTCACCCGGGGGTAGCTCTAAAGTTAAGGGATTTATTTTAGTACCATGTTTAATAATTTCATAATGTAAATGCGGACCAGTTGATAATCCTGTCGAGCCTACCTTACCAATTATGTCGCCTTGTTTAACCTTATCGCCATAGCTAACTAGAATCTTTGACATATGGCCATAAAGAGTGGTGTAAGTATCATTGTGTCTAATTTTAACCATGTTGCCATAACCGCCGGAATTCCAGCCGGCAGATATGACTGTGCCGTCACCTACTGCTCTAATCGGCGTTCCAATAGCTGCCACATAATCAATAGCCCGATGGTTAGTGCATAAACCATATGATTCTAAACAGCGCAAACCTGTAGTATAACCAGAGCTAATATAACTATAGTGAATCGGCGCTTTCAAAAGGTCTTTTTCCACAGAAATGCCGTTTTGATCAAAATGACCTTCATTGTCTTCGTTTTCTTTAAAATAAAATATTCGATATTCAGTGCCTGAATTAATATATTTGGCAGCCAAAATCTGACCAGGCATTTTATACTCGCCGTCACGATAGCGCTCTTGATAAATAAAAGTGAAAGTATCCCCGACTTTGGGATCGATAGCAAAATCAATTGTCCATTGATAAGCTTCTGCTAAATCAATTATAGCTCTGATGTCAATATTATTATCCAAAGCCCACTGATATAGCGAGGTTTCGATTTCTCCGCTAACTGTCTTTTCTTGGACTTCATATTCAATAGCTTTTTTCTCTGCTCGCCAGCATTTTTGAGTCTCTGTTGAACCCTCTTCTTCGTCAGTAGTCTCACATGAATAACTACTGGCCACCAGCTCATCTTCAGAGTCTATTTGATAAACTAATTGTTTAAAATCATCGGTCACCGGGTTAAAATACAGAAAAAAAGAACGATCAACCCTGATACTGGTTAAATCGTAAATATCTTCTGCTGCTACTAGAATAGCCTGGGCGTCACTGTAAGCGATGCCTGCCTGCTCCATCAGCATGCCATAAGTAGAATTTGGAGTGATCTTGACTTCTTTAACAGTGTCGCGCGATAAGGCTTCGGCAGTTCCAGGATGATTATTATCATCTGTGTTGTCAAAATTTTGCCAGACAAAAAAGGAAGTAATAACGATAACTATAATTAGCAAATAAATTGGCTTGAATTTCATATTTTAATATTCTATCATATAAAATAAACAAACGCCAGACTAATGGTCCAACGTTTGTTTATTTTATTATACTTTTATTTCAATAATGTTTTCTTCGTTCTGTTTACCAATATTCAGATCAATCGTACCTTTGAGAGTGTGATAGCCTACCACAATCCCCTCGCCTTCTTTAGACCTGTATTTACTGCCTAGTGGTGGAAATTTCTTATTTAATTGTTCGTAGACTTTTTCTTCATAGCCCAGGCAACACTTCAAACGCCCGCAAACCCCAGAAAGCCGATCAGAGCCGCGGTTAGCCACTTGCTGGTTCTTGGCAAAATCAGCTGTAACATTGCCCAATTCCTTCAGATGTTCCTGACAACACAAACCTCTACCGCAAGAACCGATATCGCCAAAATATTTAACTTCGTCACGCACTCCTAATTGTTGCATGCGAATAATCTTAGAATATTTTTTTACTAAATCTTTGACTAAATCTCGAAAATCAACCCGACCATCAGCGATAAAAGCGTAAGTCAGCTTGCCACCGTCAAGAGAGATATGAACATCAACCAACTTCATTTCCAGTTTATGTTTTCTGATCAGCTGGCGGCAATATTTCAAAAGATCCTTGTTTTTTTTATTCTGCCTAGATAATTCACGCTGGTCTTCGTCATTACCAACACGCTGAATTGTGTGAATTTCCGCCTCTTTTTCCAGTTTCTCAACATCACCTTGATAAACTCCCGATACTTTACCTAAATCATTGCCAGTCGGTAATTTAACTACTACCAAACTATTGTTTTGATATTCAACGTCGTCTGTGGTCTTAAAAAAATATTCTTGGTCCCAAGAGTTAAATTTTACTTTATATATTCTCATTAAATATTATTTTAATTTTTTACAGTCTACAAACTAAATCTGCTGAATCTCTCAATTTTAATATCCTCGCCTGCTTCTTTAATTAATTGCTCAATAGTTTTATCTTCGTCCTTGATATAAGACTGTTTCAAAAGACAAACTTCACTGTAAAATTTTTCTAATTTACCTACTAATATTTTTTCAATAATTTCAGGTGGTTTGTTTTCGCTAGCTAATTGTTCGCGGTAAATTTCTTTTTCCTTGTCTGTCACTGCGGTTGGCACATCTTCCGGTGATAAATATTCAGGATTCAAAGCCACCACTTGCATGGCCAGTTCTTTGGCCAGTTCAGCCGTGCCATTTTTCAAAACGACTACTCCGGCAAATTTCTTGTTAAAATGAAGATATCCGCCTAGGATTTCACCTTCAATTATTTTAGCTTCGCCAAGTTGTAAGTTCTCTCCTATTTTAACAATTAGTTCATTTTGTATTTTTTCCTTGGCCCAAGTGTTAAAATCACTTTCCCCTACTTCCAATAATTTATCAGCTAATTCCTGAGCTACGGCTTGAAAACTCTCGTTCTTGGCTACAAAGTCAGTTTCACATAACAAAATAACGACCGCAACTTTTTTTTCAGTGCTGGCTACAGCAATTACGCCTTCTTTAACTTCCCGATCTTGTTTTTTTATAGCCATTTTCTGACCTTTTTTTCTTAAAATTTTCTCGGCTTTATCCAGATCGTTATCAGCCTCGGCCAAGGCTTGCTGGCAATCTACCATACCCGCGCCTGTAAGTTCTCTTAATTTTTTTATTTTTTCTAAACTCATTTTATTTTTTCCTCCCCTCTTTAACTGCTTGAGCAATTAAGCTGGTAATTAAATCAATTGTTTTTATGGCGTCGTCGTTGCCAGGAATAATGTAATCCACGCCTTTGGGATTTACATTGGAATCTGTCAGAGCAATGATGGGAATTTTCATTTTTTTTGCCTCCCTAAGAGCTGTTTTCTCGTTTTTCAAATCAATTACGAATATAGCTTCAGGAGTTTTGGTAATATTTTTGATACCGCCTATTAAGGTGTTCAATCTCTCTATTTCTCTCTCAAAATCAAGCTGCTCTTTTTTGGTATATTTCTGTAATTCACCTTTGGCTTTATTTTCTTCAAACTCTTTTAACTTTTTGATCAATTTAATGATGTTAGAAAAATTGGTAAAAGTTCCACCTACCCACCTTTCAATCACGTAAGGGCTGCTAGCTTCGTCAGCATATTTTTTAACAATAGCTTTTGCCTGCCTTTTAGTGCCGACAAAAAGAACAGTGCCGCCCTTCTCAACAACTTTGGTGATAAATTCCAAAGCTGATTTTAATTTTTCCTGAGTTTTTTCCAAATCAAAAACATCAACATTATCGCGTTGAGTATAAATATACGGCTCCATTTTTGGATACCTTTTTGATTTTTGGTGGCCGAAATGCGCACCAGCTTTTAATAAGTCTAAAAGACTTGGAATTTTTGACATAGTTTTCTCCTTTTTTACCTCCATCCCTGGATAACCCATAAATGGGCAAGGAAAAGCAAGGATGTGAGTGTTGATTAGTTAATAAAAAATAGTAAATATAATCTATCACATATATATATTTTTGACAAGGCTGCTAAAAATGTTATAATTTAGTCAATGAAAAATAAAAAACAAATCCTAACCAAGAAGTATTTAACATTTTTAAGAGCACTGTCTGGTTGGTGGGGTTGGCTGACTTTTTTAATCTTTATTTATGATTTTTTCACCCTCCAAAAAGTCAGCGCCGCTGTCAGTACCAGCGCGGTTATTTACGGGGTAATTCTGGCGCTGTACGTCGGTAACAAAGAAGTCGCCCGATGGAGCGGCAAGAAGGGAGAATATAAATCCTTGTATTTCGGTGAACTCTATATTTTTGTCTGGTCAGCTGCCTTGTTTGTTTTTGTAATCATTTCAGCTCTAACTCACGGTTTTTATGAAATTTCCAGTGAATTTCCCGCTACCTACATAACCATTTTAGGCATCTACGTTCTCTCTCAGCAATCAAAACTGGTCTACCATAACAAATAACTCTAAACCTAAAGCTTGACAATTTAAGAAGATCATACTAAACTGTTTTCATATGAAAAAAGATACACACCCATCATATTATCCAAAAGCTAAAGTAAAGTGTGCTTGTGGTAATACTTTCGCTACCGGCTCCACCGTTGAAGAGATTCAGGTGGAAATCTGTTCAGTTTGTCATCCGTTTTATACTGGCAAACAAAAATTGATTGATAATGCCGGACGAGTTGAGCGCTTCAAAAAGATTCAATCACAAAAAGAAAAAGTTTCTGCTGTTCGCAAAGGTAAAAAAGTCAAAAAAGCCAGAGCCAAAGCCAAGAAAGAACAAAGCGCCAAAAAAGAATCCAAAAAATAATATAAGCAAAAAGGCCTAAGAGGCCTTTTTGTATTACAAAAAAATGGATAAATACCTAAATAAAATTCAAGAATACAAGAAAAATTTCGACAAGCTGGAGCATGATATGCAGTCTCAAGAAATTATTACTAACCCAGAAAAGTATAAAAAAATTTCCAAAGATTATACTGAAATTAAAGAAGCGCTGGCTCATTTTTCAGATTTAGAAAAAGTAAATAAGGAAATAAAAGAGCTGTCAGAATCCCAAAAGCAAGAAACCGACCCCGAACTTCTCAAAATGACCGAGGAGGAAGTTGAAAAATTAAATCAAAGAAAACAAGTTATCACCGCCCATCTTGATGAAGCCCTCTTCCCCAAAGATCCGATGGACAAGAAAAATATTATTATGGAAATAAGAGCTGGTACCGGCGGAGACGAGTCAACACTTTTTTCTGCCGAACTTTTCCGTGCTTATAGCAGATTTGCAGAAAAAAACGGCTGGTCAACCAAAGTGATCAGCTCTAGTCGAACAGATATCGGCGGTTTCAAAGAAATTGTTTTTGAAATCTCCGGCCAAAATGTTTATTCTAATTTAAAATACGAAAGCGGTGTTCATCGCGTTCAGCGCGTTCCGGAAACAGAAAAATCAGGACGAGTTCATACTTCAGCTGTCACTGTAGCTGTCTTGCCCAAGGCAGACGAAATTGATATCAGTCTAGACCCCAAAGATTTAAAGGTTGAAACTAGTACCTCCCAGGGACATGGTGGGCAATCAGTCAACACCACCTATTCTGCAATCAGAATTACCCACTTACCCTCTGGACTGGTAGTTCAATGCCAGGACGAAAGAAGCCAACAGCAAAACAAAGAAAAAGCCTTGACCGTTCTCAGATCAAGGCTACTAGCTCTGGAAGAAGAGAAAAAACGACAAGAGCGTTCCGAAGCTAGACGTTCGCAAATTGGCACTGGTGATCGCAGTGAAAAAATCAGAACTTATAATTTCCCCCAAGACAGGATTACTGATCATCGTATCAAAAAAAGCTGGCATAACATTAACACGATTCTGGACGGCGAACTCAATGAGATAATTCAAGCCCTCAAGGAAGCAGAAAACGATCTGGCAGTTGAATAATTTATTTTATGACTGTTAAAGAAGCCCTAAGTAATTCTTATCAAAAGCTCAAAAAGCACCAAATAACTTCCGCTAATCTTGATGCGGATGTTTTGTTAATGTCAGTTTTGAAAAAAAGTAAAGAATGGCTTTATGCCAATCCTGAAAAAAAACTGACCCAGTCACAAATAACCAGGTTTAAAAAATTAATTAATAAAAGGTGCCAATATTGGCCTGTGGCTTATTTAACCGGGCAAAAAGAATTCTATGGACTTAATTTCAAAGTTAATAAACACGTTCTCGTCCCTCGTCCTGAAACTGAACTTCTGGTTGAATGCGCGTTAAAGGTGGCTAGAAAAATAAACAAACAAGAAATTGTCATTGCTGACATCGGAACTGGCTCCGGTTGCATTGCCATAAGTCTGATCAAGAACTTAAAAAATCTAAACATCTTGGCAGTAGATAAATCAGCAAGCGCTCTGAAAATCGCCAAAGAGAATACGCACTACCATCGGGTGGGATCGAAAATTAAATTTTTTCATGGTGACTTATTAGCCCCGATAAAAAATTATAAAGTAGATATCGTTGTGGCTAACCTGCCCTACCTAGACACGCAGATGGATAATCTGTTTAAATCGTCCGAATCCGGAAGTCTAAAATACGAGCCTCAAATGGCTTTATGGTCTGGTGCTAATGGTTTGAACGCTTATCGAACGTTCTTCAAACAAATTAAAGAGTTTAAAATATACTGGAAATACATATTAATTGAGGTCGGTTATAAACAAACCGCGGAAATTAAAAAAATTATTTATAAAAATTTTAAACCAAAAAATATTAAAATTATTAAGGATATAACTGGCATTAATCGAGTGGTAATTATTGAAAATTTATAAAAACCTATAACAAAAAACCCGGTCCTAAGACAGGGTTTTAATTTTAAAAATGGTTAGGCGCGGCGGCGACGGAATTTACCACGTCGCCAGTCCCAGTAGAGCATGAATAAACGCGCTTTATAATTGTAATTTATCCAAGCCAAAAAGATAATATTTTTTACTAAAAAATGCTGCTCCTTCAAACATTACCCAACCGATAAATATCCCGGCGCTAAAAAGAATACTAAACAGATTGTCGTAATTAATGCCAGATTTTTGAACGATATTATAACAACCACCAGCATAAATTAAGATAAGAGCAATATTTACCCATTTCCGAATTTTTTTAAACTTACCGCTGTTAATCGTTAATAAGACATTTATAGTTATTGTCAAAAAAATAGCGCCCAGAAGGCTTGAGATGATCATTAAATAATCACCATAATTTTCTATAAAAGCACTAATTGGAACTGCAAACCAAAACCCCAAACCTATAAGGGCTATTATAATCGGCCAAACAATAACATGTTTATAATTTTCTACCCCCTCCCAAACTAATCCAGAAAACGAGTAAAAACCTGCCAGCCACCAAATAAGTAGTGCTGAACCATGGGGATCATCCATTTTTTATCTCCTTTTATTTATGAGCTATTGTAAATTCCCCTGTGGCAGAAGCCACAGAGTGAATTAATTAATATATAGTTATTCTTTTTTCCCGGTTGTTTTTTCTTTGGGGGTTTCTTTATTTTCACCTTCTTCAGCCTTGGCTTCACCCTCAGCTGCTGTCTCCTCACCTTCGACGGCTGGCTCAGCTTCAGCTGGTACCGGCTCTTTCTCAACCTGTTGGGCGACAACCGTAGCTATTACTTCATCTGCTTCCAGGCTAGGCTCCAAAGCTTCGGGCAATCCCAGATCTTTAAGCGTTATAACATCATTTATTTCTTTCAAGCTGGTTAGATCCACTTTGATCTCATGAACTAAATCACCTGGCAAACATTCAACTTCAATTTCTGAAATATTTTTGACCAAGACGCCGCTTAATTCTTTAACAGCTGGTGATTCACCTTCAAAAACCAGTTTAATATGAGCCGTAATTTTTTGATCCATTTTGACTTTATAAAAATCTACATGGATAAATTTATCCGTCACCGGATCAGTCTGCGCTTCCTGGATCAAAACTGGAACCGGTTCCTGCTTATCAATCTTTAAGCCAACTAAACTTGAGCCGCCGGCTTTTTGATAAACTTTATTAAATTCACCATAATCAAGAATCAAATGAATATTCTTCTCATCTCGACCATACAAGACAGCCGGCAATAATCCTTGTTGCCTTAAACTGTTCGGCTTTTGCTCATCTTTTTTGGTATTTGCCTTTAAAATATTTTCTTCTGTCATATTTTTTTGTAAAATAATAATCTGAAACCCAGTGAAGCTTCAAAAATTACTAAAAATTAATATTTTCTTATAATTTTCTTAAAGCATTCATTATGCTACCACTATTTAAAATATTATGCAAGTCTACTAAATTATTGGCTGTAACCCTCATGGCCTCCCTGAATTTAATAACTTCCAGTGGCTTTAAATCTGTTATCAAACCGACTGAATTAATACCAAAAACTCCCATGGAAATTTGGAGAATAATTGAGCTATGACAATGGGAACAAGTCAGATACAACAGCCTATTAATTTGGCTTTCCTCCAAAACTCTGGCTCTCACCACTCGTCTGGGCTTACCGCAAACAGGACATTCCTGGATGATTTTAATATCCTTTTCTTGACTAAAATAATTATTAAATTTGTCAGTCATATTTATTTAATTATACTACTTTTTCTTACAAAAGTAAATTAATTTGTCCAAAATTAAAAATATGATTCTTTGTTAATTATAATAATACTCTGAATAATACCCACGGAAATCAAACTGGCAATCAACGAACTGCCTCCTGCACTAATAAAAGGCAACGGCACTCCGGCCACTGGCATCAAGCCGACATTCATCCCAACATTCATTAAAAACTGAATAAAAAAACTGATCAAAAACCCAAGCAGCAGAAAACTCCCGAAATTATCATAAGAATTTTTAATAATTATAATCAGCCGGTAAAAAAATATTATAAAAAATATTAAAATCAAAGACGAACCAATAAAACCAAGCTCCTCGCTAACCACGCTGAAAATAAAATCTGTTTGTTGTTCGGGTAAAAAGTTAAGCTGGCTCTGAGAACCAAGTCCCAATCCTCTGCCAAAAAACTGTCCGCTCCCAATAGCCACCAACGATTGAGTCACATTATAGCCGCTACCCAAAGGATCACGACCAGGATCAAACAAAGTTAAAATTCGTTCTTTTTGATAATCAGCGAAAACGAAAAACCAAGCCAGTATACCGAGAATCAGAAGTCCGATAATTAAATAAAAAAAATACCTGCGTGGTAAATTTGTAAAAAATATCATCCCCAACCAGGTGCCAAAAATAATCATCCCAGAACCAAGATCAGGCTGCAGTCCAATAAGTCCTAAGATCAATAAAGCAGCGCCTCCAGTGATAAACAAATGTTTTAAAAAAACGAATTCTTTGGCATGATTGCTTAAATATTTACTTAAAAAAATTATCAAACCAATCTTCACGAATTCCACTGGTTGTATCAAAAAGCCTCCTATGCCAATCCAAGCCGTTGTACCTCTGATTTTCTGTCCAAAAAGTAAGACTACCACCAAAGAGATGATAGAAATAAAATAAATTAACTTATAAAAATTACCCAGGTGCCTGTAGTCAAAAAAAGTAAAAAAGAAAAACAAGATTAACCCGACTGCAAAAAATAATAATTGTTTATAAAATATCTCCTGGCTGCCACCCTCAATATTCAGAGTGGTGCTATAGATGGCTGCCAAACCAAATAAGACTAAAAATAAAACGTTGAAAAAAAGCAACCAATCGATCCTCTTGATATTATAAAATATTTTATTCAGCATAAAAACTTAAATAACACTTACTAATAAAATACTTTGATCAGCCTAAAAAGTAAAGTCTATATGACACGGAGTAACGCAGACACTCACAGATAAAGCTCACGAACAAAACACGGATAGCTCACAGAAAATGGTCTGTCTGCGTTTTATCAGTGAAACTTCTGTGAACTTTTTCCGCGTGTTTCAGTGACTATTAGTATTTTTTAATAGCATAACTACACGGTTTAATGTTGGAAGATAACACGAACTTTGTAAAGAAAAACCCCTCAGCTTTAAAAATTAACCGAGGAGTTTTTCTATTAGCTTATAATTAACCGAGAATGGCGTCTTTAGCAGCCTTTGAAACTCTAAATTTAACAACTGTTTTAGCGGGAATATGAATCTGTTCACCAGTGGCTGGGTTTCTGCCCATTCTGGCGGCTCTTTGCTTCTTCACTAATTTGCCAAGTCCTGGCATGGTGAATTCTCCAGCTGTTTTAGCCTCTTTGTAAGCTGTTTCAACTAAAATGTCCAAAAATTCCACGACGTCTTTTCTGGCCATCTCAGTTTTTTCAACTAAGTGGGCAATTAGCTGGGATTTGCTCATTGATTTTGCCATAATTTTTACAGTTGCCTAACAAGCCCTTTACCCCCCTAATTCAACAATGAGCCTGTCGGTAACTATTAATTATTAATAATCTTGGATATATTTTATACTATTTTTGAAAAAAAGAAAAATATGCTATCTAATCTCTGTTGACGGCTCGGCTTCTAAGTCACGATAATTACTTTCGCTGTAAATATCAATATCCGGTAAAATTTCAATATTTCTAGGGAAAGAAGGGGCATCAAATATATTCATCTCAACCATTCTTTCCTCAAAAGGCATTATCTCATTTATCTTTAAATAATTTACCGAAACTATTTTATTGACACTACCATAAATTAATACCTGGAAACCCGCCTCCCAAAAACTATAGATTGAATCATTATAAAATTCAAATGACAAGCGTTTCAAAGAGCTTTGATTGTTGCCAGAAACGCTAAGATCTTCTAAGTCCTCCCCTGAAATCAGGAAAGCTGCGTCTTTGATCGGAACTTTATTAATATTTTTCCAGTTTATTTTGTCAAAAGCTACGGTAAAATTTTGGACCCTCTGAACGCTTTCATAGCTTAAAACGACCAAATACTTATCCTCCTCGGGTCCGAAAAAAGAATTTTGTTCAGCAGTATAAAGCTGGTTATCAACTAAAAATCGGTATGAAAATTCTGGGGAATACCAGAGCTCGTTTTGATTTTTTATCCTGGCCACTAAATCATATTTATTTAAACCAGTGCTGACTACCATAGTCTCTAAAACTTGCGGGGGCTTGGGACGAAATTGTTGCCTGACCGCCTCGTAATCTATAGTCACCCAATTATTTAAAATTTCCTGATCTTTCTCTAAATTTATAAAATAACCTGCAAAACCCCAAGCACCGAAAATCACTAAAATTAGGTCAAATATGATAAATAATCCAATGGCAATCTTGTATAATTGCTTTTTGTGATCAACATACCAAGTAGCAATTGTAATTTGATTTTCTTTTAAATCTTCCATATAGCCTATATTTTAGCACTTTTTTTAGGATTTTGGAAATCTTAACAATTTTTATTACCCAATAAACCGGGATTATAAAAATGTTTCCTTGTTTTTTTGCCAATTATATTTTAAAATTATAATAGCTATTAACAAATCAAATCCCATGCTTGAAACATCAAAAGATTTATTGAATTTAACAATTGCTTTTTGCATTCTTTGGTTTACTGCCTTTGTGTGTTGGTTGATATATTACTTTGCCATGATTTTAAGGGGCGTCAAACAGACAATAGACAAATTCACCAAAACTCTAGATGCTGTTACTGGTTTTTTTAACCAAGCCAAAGCAAAAATTGACGGGTTTACTTCAAACATCAGTACCATTATCGAAACAGCCAAAAAAGTTTCGGATTTTGTTGGAAAGCACAAAAAACCCAAAACCACAAAAAAACAGCAAAACAAAAATTAAAGGAGCCAAATTGAATCTTAAGAATTATTATTCTTTGAATTATTGGTTCTTTTAATTTTTATTAAATGAAAATAATTACCTTTTTATAATGTTTGTCCATCTCCATAACCATAGCCATTACTCATTGCTTGACGGCCTGCCAAAAATTGATGATTTAATTAACCAAGCCAAAGAGTACAATATGCCAGCTGTCGCCTTAACTGACCATGGGGTGATGTATGGTGCTATTGAATTTTATCAAAAAGCTACCAAGGCCGGCATCAAGCCGATAATCGGTGTCGAAACTTATCTAGCTCCAAACGGCCGTCTAAACAAGAGAGCTAAGATTGACGAAAAACCTTATCACTTAGTCTTGCTAGCCAAAGATATTATTGGTTATAATAATCTGCTCAAAATAACCACCATCGGACACATTGAAGGTTATTATTACAAACCGCGTATTGACTGGGAAATCCTAGAAAAATACCATGAAGGCTTAATCGCCTCGACTGCCTGCCTACAGGGTGAGATCCCCAAAAAAATATTGAATAATGAGATATCAACTGCCAGAGAATTGGCAATAAAATATAATGAGCTTTTTGGGCCTAGTAATTTTTACCTAGAAATGCAGCACCGACAAAATATTCCTGAGCAAGAAACTGTCAATAATCAATTAATAAAGCTTTCGCAGGAGCTTAATATACCCTTGATTGCGACCAATGATGTCCATTATTTAAACAGTGAGGACGACCAAGTTCAAGATATTTTAATTTGCCTCCAGACCAAAAAAAAGAAAGAAGATTTAAATAGGATGAACTATCTGGGTGAAGATTATTCTTTTCTTTCCCCAGAAATCATGAAAAAAAATTTTGCCGCCTACCCTGAAGCAATCGAAAACACTCTGAAAATTGCTGATCAATGCCATTTGGAAATCGAGTTGGGCAAAACACACTTGCCGGAATTTATCCTGCCGAAAAATAAATCTTCCGATGAATACCTAAACGAACTTTGTGAGGAGGGTATCAAAAAATATTATCCCGCCGCCAATGGCAATTATGATGTAGTCCGCAAACGCCTTGACTATGAACTGGAAATAATAAACAAGACTGGTTATGCGGACTATTTTTTAATTGTTCAAGATTTTATCAACTGGGCCAAAAACAATAACATTGTTGTCGGCCCTGGCCGCGGTTCAGCTGCCGGCAGTTTAGTTTCTTACCTGACTAACATTACCAACATTGATCCGATCAAATATGAATTATTGTTTGAGAGGTTTTTAAATCCTGAGAGAGTATCTATGCCTGATATTGATACTGATTTTTCTGATCAACGACGTGACGAGGTTATTGAATACGTGGAAAAAAAGTACGGCAAAGAACACGTGGCTCAAATAATAACTTTTGGAACTATGGCGGCCAGAGCCGCCATCCGCGATGTCGGCCGAGTACTTGATTATTCCTATTCTTACTGCGACCGTTTAGCTAAGATGATTCCTTTTTTCTCAACCTTAAATGATGCATTGAAAAATAACAAAGAATTAAAAGATATTTACGATAATGATCCCGAAGCCAAAAAAATAATTGACTTCGCTATAAAACTTGAAGGCGTTGCCAGACACGCCTCAACCCATGCCTGTGGAGTTATAATCACCAAAAAACCAGCTGTAGAATACGTCCCCTTACAATATGCCAGTTCTGATGACCAAGATATTGTCTCCCAATACTCACTCCACCCGATTGAAGATCTAGGTCTTCTCAAAATGGACTTTTTAGGACTGAAAAACCTGACCATTATTGAAACAACCTTGGAAATAATTGAGAAAACCAAAGACACAAAAATTGATATTAATAAAATTCCGCTTGACGACAAAAAAACTTTTAGATTATTAAGGCGTGGTGAAACCACCGGCGTCTTCCAGCTTGAATCCAGCGGCATGAGGCGATACTTAAAAATGCTAGCGCCAACCGATTTCGAAGACGTAATCGCTATGGTCGCCCTCTATCGCCCTGGCCCAATGGAACTTATTCCTGATTACATCGCTGGGAAAAAGGGCAAAAAAACTATTACCTATCTTCACCCTCTTTTAGAACCGATTCTGGCAAAAACTTACGGAATTGCCATTTACCAAGAACAGATCATGCAAATTGCCAGGGACTTGGCTGGCTTTTCTTATGCTGAAGCTGATATTTTAAGAAAAGCAGTTGGCAAGAAAATTCATAAACTTCTCAAAGAACAGGAAGAAAAAATGATCGCCGGCATGATTAAAAATAAAATTCCGGAAAAAACTGCCAGAAAAATCTGGGAATTTATCCTGCCCTTCGCTAGCTATGGCTTTAACAGATCTCATGCAGCTTGCTACGCCATGATTGCTTATCAAACAGCTTATCTAAAAGCCAATTATCCAGAAGCTTTTATGGCTGCCCTGCTGACTTCAGACCAAGATAGCACCGAACGTGTTGCCAAAGAAGTTACTGAGTGTGAAAAATTAGGCATCTCTGTGCTGCCACCTGATATTAATGAAAGTTATACAATTTTTACCGTAGTCCAATCAGACGATCCGACCAAAAAAATTATTCGTTTCGGATTAAAAGCGATTAAGAATGTTGGTCTTAATATTGTCAAAGCCATAATCCATGAGCGAAAAGCCGGCGGACCCTATAAATCACTTGAGGACTTCTTAATGAGGGTCAAAGACAAAGACCTGAATAAAAAATCTTTAGAGAGCTTAATAAAATCCGGGGCTTTGGATGGTTTTAATGAAAGAAATATTATGTTGGGTAATATGGATAAGCTACTTTCTTTCAGTAAAAAATTTGTCGAGACCAACCAAAATAATCTTTTTGCTGATTTACCATTGATTAACACCCCTGTCCTCAAACTCGATCCCATAGAGCCGGCTGACAAAAAAAGCAAACTCGCCTGGGAAAGAGAACTTCTAGGTCTTTACATTAGTGACCATCCGCTCAAGGAATACGATGAATTAATCAGCCAGATTGCCACTCCTGTAAATGAGCTGGCTAAATATCTAAATAAGAGTCAAAAAATAATTTGTGTCGTAAATAGCATTCAAAAAATAAACACCAAAAAAGGAGAACCGATGCTTTTTGTAGAAATAGAAGACGGAACCGGCAAATGCGAAGCTCTGGTCTTCCCTAAAATTTATAATGAAACTCATGACCTGTGGGAAGAAGAAAATATTTTATTACTTGAAGGCAAAGCCAATGACAAAGACGGTGCCGTTAAATTTTTGATCAACACCGCCAAAATGATTGACCTAGAAAACGAAAAAAATAATCACGTTTCATCAGGCACAAAATCTGTTTGGATAAAATTACCACAGAAAATCAAACCCTCAATCACTCAGGAGTTAAAAAATCTGATCAGCGAATTTCCCGGCCCCCTACCAGTTTATCTCAACGTTGGAGGTAAAAAAATAAAGACTTCTCTCAATACCAGCCAATCAGCCGAACTAATACGCAAAATAAGTGAATTACTGGGTGATAACTCGGTGAAAATATTAGACAACTCCTAAAAAGGCCGATATAATAGAATAAATATAATATTTATGCCAAGATCCAGATTGGTTCCATCAATTTACAAAAAAATTACATTGTTTTTCATCTTTGTAAGTATTATTTTAATTGCCATTATCGTCTTTTTCGAAACAGATAAAGCTAAAATACAGATACATGTCGCTAGTCAAAGACGTGACATTAATTTTGCTGTCCCGGTTTCTGAAGAACCCCAGATAGACTCTTTGACCGGAAGAATTTTGGAAACTGGAATATCCAAAAGCCGTACATTCCAGACTCCCAAAAGCATAGTGACTGATTCTCGAGCTAGCGGACAAGTTACTCTGATAAATAATTATTCAGCTGATCAGCCATTAATTGCCACCACCAGACTTCTGACTCCTAATAGTTTACTTTTTCGTCTAACAGAAACCGTAACTATACCAGCCGGTGGTCAAATCCAGGCTGAAGTCAGAGCTGACGAGGCTGGAGACGAGTATCTGATAGGGCCAACAAGTTTTACGATCCCTGGCCTTTGGGAAGGACTGCAAGACAAAATTTATGCTGAAAGCAGCCAGGCTATGTCTTATCAAACTATTGAAACTATGGAATTGACTGATGAAATCTATCAAGAATCAAAAGCCGAATTATTATCTAGTCTAACCGAAGACGTTTATAACGAATTTCTCAACCAACTTGATGAAGGAGAAACTGTCAAATTAGATGCTCTGGCCGTGACCATTACTGAAGAAAAATCTTCAGCTAAAATCGGCAGCCAAGATACTCAATTTTCAATCTCTTTAACCGCTAAAGTCAAGACTCTGGCTTTCAATGAAGAAGAATTAAAAAAATTTATTATTAACCAGTTAATGGCAACCGTTGATGAAGGTGATAAAATTATCTATAACCAGCCAAGCTTGACTCTAAGTATAGAATTATATCCTGACGACCAAGATAATATTGCCGTAATTACCGGCCAATATCAGGTCAATATTTTAAATGCCAATATTAATTACTCAGATATCTATGGCTTGAACAAAAAAGAAGCAGAAGCCTATCTGAAAAAATTACCCAATGTCGAAAACGCCGATATCTCCTTCTGGCCTTTCTGGGTAACCAAGATACCAAATGATAGTGATAAAATTGAAATAGTTATTAATTAGTTTGACAAAAACAAACAATAAATTTATATTTAAATAGCAAACGATTGGAGCAGCTACCGACTGTTCTCTCTGTCAAAAACAGAGACCTTAAAAAAGGCTAAGTTTAAACAAAATCAAGTGCATTGCCCGAATGTTGGCAGTGAAGTTGGGTGGAACCACGGCTAAACCCCGTCCCAAGATATTTCAAATTTTGAAATGTTTTAGGATGGGGTTTTTTATCATCTATCATTTCGTCATGTATCACGTATCACCTTTAATAAGGTGATGCGTGATAGATGATTTATGAATAACTAATTTATAAAAAATATGAGAAACTATAACATCGAAAAAATCCGCCATTCATTATCGCACCTGGTGGCTATGGTCGTTTTAAAAAAAATTCCCAAAACAATTTTAGCTATCGGGCCGACGATTGAAAATGGCTTTTACTACGACTTTGATTTGCCAAAAAGTGCCAGTATCTCCGAAAAAGACTTTCCCAAGCTGGAAAAGGAGATAAAAAAAATTATTAAGCAAAATCTTAAATTTCAGAAGATTGAACTAACTAAAGTTGAGGCCCTGAAAAAAATCAAAGGCCCTTACAAAAAAGAGTTAATTGCTGAACATGGCACTGCTGGCCAGAAATTAAGCTTTTATGAATCAGGTGATTTTTTAGATCTCTGCGCCGGCCCGCATGTCGTTTCAACCAAAGAGATTAATCCTGAGGCTTTTAAATTAACTAAGGTAGCCGGCGCTTACTGGCGCGGTGATGAAAAAAACAAAATGCTGACCAGGATTTACGGCGTGGCTTTCGCTAACAAAAAAGAATTGGACGAATATTTGAAAATGATTGAAGAAGCGGAAAAACGTGATCACCGTAAGCTTGGTAAAGAATTAAATTTGTTTGTCTTCTCAGACGTTGTTGGTAAGGGACTGCCGCTTTTGACTGACAAAGGCGCGACTATCAAGCGAGAATTGGAAAATTTTATTGTTGAAGAAGAAATCAAAAGAGGTTACCGACATGTCTCCACTCCAGATCTGGCCAAAATTGATTTGTACAAAAAATCAGGTCATTATCCCTATTACAAAGATTCAATGTACTCGCCTATCAAAATCGAGGATGAGGAATTTATGCTTCGTCCCATGGCTTGTCCGCATCACTTTGAATTATATCTCAGCCAGCCCAGAAGTTACCGCGAGTTGCCTATGCGGATCGCCGAGCTGGCCAAGCTTTATCGCTACGAAAAATCAGGTGAATTATCAGGACTAATTCGTCTCAGAGGTTTTTGTCTGGCTGACGCCCATATAATCTGCGCTGACGAGAAGCAAACCATGTCTGAAGTTTCAGGTGCACTTGATCTAATAGATTATGCCTCACAAATTTTCGGACTCAAACCAGGCCAAGATTATTGGTATCGGCTTTCACTGGGTGATCGAAAAAATTCCAAAAAATATTTCAAAGATGATAAAGCTTGGGATACAGCGGAAAAAAACTTAAGAACTGTTTTACAAAAACGCAAAGATAAATTCGTCGAGACTGAAGATGAGGCCGCTTTTTATGGGCCTAAAATTGATGTTCAAATGAGAAATGTCAACGGCAAGGAAGACACCGCTTTCACAGTTCAATATGATTTCGTCATGCCTAAAAGGTTTAAACTCAACTATATTGATCAAAAAGGCAAGGAAAAAGAAGCTATCGTGGTTCATCGTTCCTCAATCGGCGCTATTGAAAGAGTGATGGCCTTCTTAATTGAATATTATGCCGGCGCTTTTCCGCTTTGGCTGTCGCCAGTTCAAGTGAAAATCATATCTGTCGGCTCAGCCCATCAAAAATTTTGTGAAGAATTGTCCCAAAAATTCAAAGCGGAAAATATCAGAGTGGAGACTGATCTGGTTAACGAAACCGTTGGTAATAAAATCCGAAAAGCTTCTGCTGAGAAAGTCCCCTATATGCTGGTAATCGGTGATCGGGAAATTAATTCAGACAAACTGGCTGTGCGTGTCCGAGGACAAGATAAACTTCTGGAAATAGATTCTCAAAAATTTATTAATCAACTTAACAAGCTTATCCAACAAAAATCTCTCGAACTATAATTCTAAGTCTCTCACTTTTAACCAAGCCTTAAATTACAAGATCTAAGCTCTAAGATACAAGTTCCAAAATTTAAGTTTCAAGTTCCATGATAAAAATCGGCCATCGCGGAGCCTGCGGCTACGCACCAGAAAACACCTTAGCCTCATTTAAAAGGGCCTTGGAATTAAATGTTGACATGATCGAGCTCGACGTTTATGTTTGTAAATCGGGTGAATTGGTTGTCATGCATGACGATAAAGTTAATCGAACAACCAACGGTAAGGGTTATGTTGTCGATATGACCCTAGAAGAATTAAAGTCATTAGATGCAGGGTCGGGAGAAAAGATACCGACACTTATCGAAGTTCTTGATTTAATTGATAAAAAAACACAGGTCAATATCGAATTAAAAGGCCCAGGCACGGCTGAACCAGTAGCGAAAATTATTAATAGCTATGAAGAAAACGAAGGCTGGCGAGATGATGATTTTCTAGTTTCTTCATTTAATCACTATGAGCTTGAAAAATTTAAAAAGTATTGTCCGGAAATAAGAATCGGCGCTTTGCTGGTTGGCATTCCGATCGGCTTTGCAGAGTTTGCCCAAAAAAATTTAAATGCCTGGTCAGTTAATTTGTCTATAGAATTTATTAACAAGGAATTTGTCGATGATGCCCATAATCGAGGTTTAAAAGTATTAGTTTTTACAGTTAATGATAGCGATGATATTGATAGAATGAAAAAAATTAATGTTGACGGTATTTTTTCCAACTTTCCTGACCAAATAAACTACCTCGCAGCAAGCTGACGAGGTATTAAAACCCTTCGAACAGCTTGAGTTGATTAGAATAGACTTGCTGATATTTCAAACCTTGGTTTTCCACGTAATTTTTTATGGCTGCTTCATTA
>Ga0210057_1000447_pt1 | contig 68459 bp, 72 predicted proteins | sample CryGeyCG2114_010_2_FD_183968 | JGI IMG/M metagenome (GOLD analysis project Ga0210057, IMG submission 183968) | Groundwater microbial communities from aquifer - Crystal Geyser CG10_big_fil_rev_8/21/14_0.10 (SPAdes) (version 2) | ecosystem: Environmental > Aquatic > Deep subsurface > Groundwater ...
TCAACGCCTGTTCGCAAACAAACGCCGGAACAGCTAACGTTGTTTCCGGTCAACTAAAACCCCAGCGGGGAGCCACGAGGCTCCTCGCGGTTTTAATTTTTTAAGGGAGCATATCCAAAATCACCTCCCTGTCTGCAAGCGTCATATACTTGTTACGACATGCTCACTTCGATCTTGATGTAGCTCTGCTACACCGCGATCTCCAGTTCGATGTCTCACTAAAGCATCTAACGCTTTCGACTTGAGAACCCTGATTTGTGCATATGCTCTGGACCTATCACTCTTTAGGAGACTTTTTCACGTTCTTGATACCGCGATTTTTCACAGCTCCCTCAAGCCTCGGAGCGACTCGGTGGTGCCCAGTTTTGAGCGCCTGCTTTTTATCCATATATTTATTATAACAAATGGATTACTACAACAAGTTTTTTCACTTCATCAATTCTTTAGAAAATGGCACCCGGAATAAATTCCGAGTGCCATTTGAACTCGCGCGTCATCAACAGCACGAATCAGTCACCTCCTGGAGCTCTTGCAAAGATCCGGGAATAGCACAGCGTCGTGGTTCCGTAGCGTAAAACGGCACTGTAATTTGTCGCCTCAAGCCAAGGTACTCTCCCGTCAGTTGCCGCATTGCCTCCTGAAGCATTGCGACAACCAAGAGAGCATACCCGCCTTCTTCGCGGAGTCTTCTGTACCCCACTGAGTCTGACTCATACATCCGTGAACAGCGATATGCCGCGCAACACTGTACGACCCACGCTTCGAGCAGATCCGGCCACTTCTCCTGAGGTACCACTTCAAGCATGGCTTTGCTAAAAAACATACTTGCCTCCTTCACGCCCTTAGACGTCAACAACTTATATAACATAATATTTTATATAGTCAATGTTTGATGATACACTATCATATTTCCAACTTGCGGAAATATTAAAAAATCATTACAGTAATACTTGTTTTATATTGAATTTGTATTGCCCTGACACCTGACAGCTAACACCTGCCACCTGTCCTTGGGCCCTATCGTCTAATGGTTAGGACAGTACCCTCTCACGGTACAAATCGGGGTTCGAATCCCCGTAGGGTCATGACGAACTTTTTAATAATGTGAGGAATGACCCTACGGGGTGGGAAAGGGTCGGAAAACGGGAGTTTTCCGTGGAGGAAGGCAGTGAGTCCTCGAGCGTTGGAAAACCGTGGGTTTCCAAGCACCCTGGGGTCATTCGTCCGTATCCCCTTATATTTCAATCAATTTCAAAACCGCTAAAAGAGAATTTGGAACTTTTGGTATACTTGAGCTATGAATAACTCTGAACAAAAAATGGATGACGACCAAGGAAATTGCAAAAGATGTGGCCACCCACTTGAACCTCATATTGTTATAGCATATGACACAAATGATTTTAGTAAGGGCGGTGAAATGAGATGTCAAATTGAAGATTGTGATTGTATTTCAACTATTAGCTTCAACCTTACAAAAGAGTAAATTGCTTTCAATTCTGTCCCACGTGGGTCATAACAAACTCTCTCCCAAACTCCAAACATCCATACATTTCTCTCACCAACCGGCCCCTCCCACTCTCCTCCCTACCACAATATTGACTTAAAAATAATTTTATGTTATTAAACTCTCTAGAAGCATCTGCTTCGAGGAGGAATCACGTGTCCGCAGAAATTCGAAAATTTTGGGAACTCATCAAACCCCATCTCGATGTCGAAGGACTGCAGAAGGTCGCCGAGCAGTATCCTGAGTTACGAGAGCAAGCTCTGCAACTCACGCAACCCCAGGCGCCTTTCTATGACTACACCCCGAAAGGTGTCGACGCCGGCTAAAACCGGTAACAAGAGGCATTCAATGCCAAAAACCGAAAGACTTGCTGACACCAACCCCGAACTCGTTGAGGCGGCTCGTAAAGCACTCATCAACGTCAAGTTCGACGACCGGTGGAGAAAAATGACACTGTTCAGACACGGCGGCGTTCTGTACAAAACGGAGCTAGTCTGGGATCCACACGCAAACACTGCGGAACACTGGTCTGTCAATCCTGTCTAGGAGATACGGCCAACATCGCACAACAGGTCGCCGAGGAAACGAGGCGGCCTTTAAATTTGTATCAAAACCTAGTACCTAATACCTAGCACCTATCCCTACCTCCCCTCCCACTCCCCATCTTGTCTCACAAGTAACTCCGCTTTTCTCGTGGGCTCTGCCATAATCTGCTCTATTGCTCGCTCCATACGCATAGATTGTGATCCTTTCACTAAAATAATATCTCCCGCCTTTAATATATCTTTGAGCTTCTCTCCTGCTTTATAGGCATCTTCTACATGAGTCACACTCTCCGCTTTCATACCGGCTTCAAGTGCTTCATTTGCCATGGTCATAGAACGAACACCAGAAGTTATCAAAATATCACAAACAGAAGCGGCTAATCGTCCGATTTTCTTATGTTGTTCAATAGAATGCACCCCAAGCTCCATCATGTCACCGAGAACAGCAATCTTTCTTCCTTTAACTTTTGTGTTGCGAAGCGCAATGAGTCCTGCCTTCACTGCTGCAGGTGCCGCGTTGTAGGTGTCATCGAGAATACACGTGCCATGTATACCCTTTATGATTTTCATGCGACCAAGCGGTGTTTCGTGTCGTGCAAGTGCCTGCATCGCCTTTGGCATTTCAATATCAAATACAGAAGCAACACCACCTGCGATTAAGAGCGGGTAAATATGTTGTTCTCCGAGCACATGATGCATGCGAACTGGCGTACTCACACCCCCAACTTCAACCAAAACAGAAAAACCTTCTGGAAATTCATCATCTCCTATTTCAATCTGATACTGTCTCCCTACAATGTCACCTTTCTGAAGCGAAACTTTCTTCACTGCTCCTTGCCATACCTCAACAAAAGAAAGTGACGCCTCATCGTCAGCATTTACAATAAGTGTCCCTTCTGGTTTCAATGTTTTTAAAATTTCTCTATCTTCGTGAACCAATTCTTCTCGTGATCCAAAGTATTCGATATGCACTGGTACATCACCATAGACTGTCGCGACCACGACGTCAGTTTTGATCCATCCTGCTGTCCGTAAGATATCTCCAGGTCGATCTGCTCCTACCTCAAGCACTAAAATTTCTGGGTACTCATGATCAAAAAGTCCGAGTAAAAAACCATCAAAAAGAATATGTGTCCACCGAAACACATCTCCGGCACCAGATTCAGCACCAAGAATTGCAAGAGGCACACCGAATTCACTGTTATAACTTTTTTTACTCTTCCCTACCCTGTATGAAATAGAGAGCGCAGTCGCGATAGCATCTTTGGTTGAAGTCTTACCGACACTACCCACTACGGCAACTACTTTTGGTTTGTATCGTGAAATAACCCGCTTCGCTTCCCATTCCAGAATTCTGACAACAAACTGTTTAAATACTTTTTTCATATGTTTATATGCATTCTGTGCTACCACTCACACAAGAATACATAGACTATTCAAGCGATGTTTTTCCTCTGTCTGGCGGGATAGCATAATAACCAATCAAATATTTTGTAATATCACCAAATGGTACTGCAAGTGTCTCAGACGCATATCGCACTCCTACCGGCTCAACCGTAAAGAGAAAAACGATAAATTTAGGGTCATATGACGGGAAATACCCGAAAAACGAGTGCAGATACCTATCGTCATAGTAACCCCCTCCGTTTGGATTTGCAATTTGAGCCGTACCAGTCTTTGCGGCTATAGAATATCCCTCCATGGCAATCGTGCCACCCAAGAGGGCTTTATCAACAACTTCTGTCAGCATACGACTAATCTCCTCAGATGTCTCTGGTTTGATAACCTGTTTTCCAGGAGGATACGAAACTTCTTTAGTGCCACCAACACGATACCGTATCTCTTTGACCAAATGAGGACTCGGTAACACGCCGCCATTACCAAGAGCTGAAAGTGCACGTACAGTAGCAATAGGTGTGATAGCAACACCTTGTCCAAATGATGCGGTCGCATATTCAATCTCACGAGGACTTTCTAGGTTTTTAATGAGACCATGTGTTTCGTTTGGCAGATCAATTCCTGTTTCAACTCCAATGCCAAAGTTTTTCATGTAATCAGCAAATTGGTTTTTACCCATTTGCTGTACCACAAACGTTACGCCGGTATTCAGAGATTGCTTAAGTACTTCTTGCATAGAAACAACCCCGCGCGCTTCTCCATCATAGTTACAGAAACGTGCAGAGTTAAGTGTCATGCAGCCCGCATCATTATAAGTCGTCCGTGCAGTCACGGCGCCACTATCAAGACCGGCAGCCATCGTAAGTGGTTTAATGATTGACCCCATTTCATACACGTTTTCAACCATCGGGTTTGAAAACCGAGCTATATCAGTCACATCACTAAAATTATTGAGATCAAACGCTGGATGGAGAGCAAGCGCGTAAATTTCTCCGGTCTTTGGATCCATGATAACGCCACCAGTAAATTTTGATGACCATGTATCGTTTATCTCCGCAATTTTTTCTTCGAGCATACCCTGAACAACTGGCTCAATAGTTGTTACAACATCTCCCTCGAGAGGTCCGCCATTTGCTACCGTATCTTTGATGTTTGAAAAAATTTCAGCAAAAAAGTTTACGTATTCTTCGCCTCTGTTTCGTGCCAAGATTTCCTCATAATATCGTTCGAGTCCATAACGACCCGCATATTCATCACCCTTGTAAGCCAAAAACCCAAGACTGTGTGCAGCCAAGCTTCCTCCTGGATAAAACCGCCATCTGTTTTTTGCAACAATAATGCTCCCCTCACTCAGTGCCTCTACTTGCAGAGCCACCTCACTTGGCACCTGTGTGGCAATCTCTACATACCGCGCACCTTCTCTCGTCGCTTTTTGTATAAATTCGTCTCGAGAAAGCGTGATGAACGGACGCACTTTTTCATACAGTGCACCAGCGTTTTCAACACGCTGCGGATCTACCGCAAGCGTAAAACCGGTTTTTAGTGTAGCCGCAGAAACCGTGGTTCCGTCCTTCGATGTAAAATAAATAGTGCCTCGATCAAAGAGTGTCGTATCAGACCGTGCATATTGCCGATCAGCTTTTTCTGCCCAAAATCCACCATCAATGATCTGTACTGCGTAGAGCTTGCCGGCAAGAACAAGTGCAAATAAAAAAATACCTGCTGATAAAATTCGTATACGTAAAACGGCAGCAGGATTATTCATAGACACTCACAAGGATATCATCTATACGATCTCTCGCAATTATCGATTTACCGCAACTGTAGTATTCTGTTCACTTGCTAGGTATGTCGGTTGAGTAGCACTTACAAAACCGAGTTCATATGCTTCTTCTATAGATAATGTTTTTTTCAGTGCCATATATTCAGCCTCAAGCTCGCCGAGACGCGATGATTGCTCTCTGATTTCAGTCTGCATACGACCAATTTCACCACCATTTGATATAGCACCGAACAAGAAGTATCCATACAATCCAAGACAAACAGCTCCTACGAGGGCAACGTGTACAAAAAGTGTACCGCGTGTTACTTCAAGTGTTCGAGTTAGTACGTTTGAGTTGGACATATGTGTATTATCTGGTAGTTATATTTTTGTAATGGTACGAAGTTTTGCGCTACGGCTTTTAGGGTTTTGTTTGAGTTCATCGGGGCTCGCGGTAATAGGTTTTTTGTGAACCAATTCGCCAGCTTCTTCTCGCACAAGAGACGCAAAATATTGTTTAACGATACGATCTTCGAGTGAATGAAATGTAATGCATGAAATCCTTCCGCCTACCGAAAGTAACTCCCATGCTCCATGGAGTCCCCTCCGGAGACTTCCGAGCTCATCATTTACCGCAATCCGTATACCTTGGAAACTTCTCGTTGCCGGATGGATTTTACCTGTTCGGTATGATGCAGGGACACTTTGCTCGATAATGTAAGCAAGTTTTCCCGACGTTTCAATCAACTTTTCCTCTCTGGCATGCACGATTGCGCGTGCAATACGTCGAGAATATCGTTCTTCACCGTATTCATAGATGATGTTGGCAATTTCTTCTTCCGGATATGAATTTACGATCTCAAATGCAGTGATCGTTGCGTCTTTATCCATTGTCATGAGAAGCGGTTCGTCTCGCTTGAAACTAAATCCTCTTCCGGAAAGTTCGAGCTGATTGGTAGAAAGTCCAAGATCGAACAGTACTTTATCAACTGCATCTATTCCCTCTTTGCGAATTACGGTTTCTATATCTCTAAAATTCGTTTTATGAGATACGACTGTACATCCATGGTCTCCAATCGCCTGCTTTGCTCTTGTAAGTGCATCTTCATCCTGATCAAGTAGAATGAGTGTACCCGTAGGGCCAAGCAACTGACCTATCGCTTTTGCATGTCCTCCGCCACCAGCTGTTGCATCCACAACAACGTCAGTCAGAGTTATTGCCAAATCCTCTAGCGTCTCTTGTAAAAGAACTGGTACGTGTACATTGTTCATGGTTAGAAAATTCCAACGTCTCCCAATTTTTCTGCCATTTTTTCTGCCTCTCCGCTGATTGCTGTCTTGTATGCAGTCCAGCGATCCTCGTCCCACAATTCGATTCGATTGTACACTCCCGCAAACACAACCTTATTCTTGATACCAGCAAACTCTTTTATATTGTCTGGAATCAAGATTCGCCCGCTTGCGTCGACATCACTGTCGTGCGCACTCGAAAGCAAGAATCGGTTGAACCCTCGACTTTCACTGTTTGCCATTCCCATTTCTGCAACACGTGCTGAAATTTTTTCCCACTCTTTGAGTGAGTAGAGAAATAGACAACCATCGAGCCCTTGGGTAATGATCACTTTTTTGCCTATCTCCTTGCGAAACTTTGACGGGAGCGAGATGCGCTTCTTATCGTCAATTGTGTGAGTGTATTCGCCGATGAGCATGGTCATGTCATTTTCTTACCTTCACGAGTGGTTCCCCTCATGGAGGACGTCTCCGGAGACAAGTCCTCCATGAGGGGATCGGTGTGTGCTTCGCCTTATGTAAATTCTTTCTTGAAAAATAGATTTTGTTCGAGAGAATTTTCCAGAAACCACACCGAGATGGGAGAAATGCTCGCCGAGAAAATTCCTCCCACTTCATCCCACTCAATGACATTTTATCCCACTTCATGACACATGAGCAAACGCTTAACTGGGGATAAAGTGAACTTGTGGAAAAATAAGGTATATATAAGAAACTGGCCCCCATTCTTGTGCACAAGAATGGGGGCCAGTTTAAATTAAAATTTCACTCCTGTTTCGGCTTCATGAGTGGAAACAGTTCAGTTTCTCTGATTGGTTTGCCAACAAGTGTTGCAAAGAGTCGCTCACCATATGCCTGTCCAAATGCCGGTGGCATTCCGTGTTCTAGCATCTCAACAAATTCCCAATCAGGCATCATCGCCTCTGTGTCGCCCGCCGCAAGTAATTCGGCTTGTTCTGTAAACCGTTTTTTCTGTTCAAGAGGATTATTAAGTTCTGCAAACCCATTGGTCATTTCAGCACCAGCAAGAATGAGTTGCACACGTAATGTTTTTTGAGGATTATTGGGATCTGCTTTTGAAAGTGGGGAGACAAGTTTTGGGTGTCCCGTGAGCCAAACCGGTCCCATAATTTGCTTACGACAATATTTCCATAGACTATCGGTGAGACGTTCTTTATTTTCTCCTTCAAACCTTACACCAAGTTCAACAAGTCTGTCTTTCAGTTCTTCCTCTCCGGCAGTAAGCACATCAACTCCTGTCATTTCTTTAATTTTTTCCACATAATCTACACGTTCCCACAATCCACTCAAATCAACTGACTCTCCCTTTATATCAAACGTGAGTGTTCCAAACGTCTCTTGTACTACTCTTTTTATTAAATCTTCTGTAAATGAAATACCTTCATCAAAATTCATATAGGCCGCATAGAATTCCATATTCGTAAATTCCTGCAAATGTTCAGGACTTGATCCTTCATTTCTAAACACACGCCCGATTTCAAAGGTGCGTGGAAAACCAGCTGCCATCAAGCGCTTTTGCCAGAGTTCTCCTACAGAAATACGCAAATACACATCTATATCAAAATCATTGTGATGTGTCTCAAACGGTCGTGCTTCTGCTCCACCGGTTGTTGTCTCAAGTATTGGCGTCTGTACCTCAAGAAATTTTTTATTCTCAAGAAATTCCCGTGTTGCTTTCCAAAACTTCGCCTTTTTTACAAAAATATCTTTCAGTTCAGGGTTCACGAGTAAATCCAAATAACGCTTTCGGTACCGCTCTTCAACGTCCTGCAGACCGTGCCATTTTTCAGGAAGTGGCTGTAGTGTTTTAGTTAAAATTCCCCAATCCCCCACTTCAACAGATTTCTCTCCTCTCTGTGTTACAAAACATGTTCCGGTGACTTCAATAAAATCTCCCATATCTACCGTTTCAACAAAAAGGTCAAACATTCCAGACAAAATTCCCGAATCTTTTTTAAACACTATCTGTATCTTTCCAGTTCCATCGTAGAGATCAACAAAGAAAATGCCTCCTTGCCCGCGAATACTCATGACTCGACCGGCAATAATAATCTCTTCTGCACTACTCTGTAGCACATCAAATTTCTCTAGTACGGATTGAATTGCAACTCTTTCTTCATCAACGTCGGCAGGATATGGATCTAGGCCAAATTCTTTAATCTTTGTGAGTTTTTCAAGTCGCACTTTCTTTATATCATCCAAACTCATAGTGACTACTTTACCATGTTTTATAAAATGGAGAATGGCATAAACGCAATGCAGTTTCTCACCATATACGTTCCACCTATACGTTATAATTTCCTATAGGAAATTATAACGTATACCGTAAAAACAGAGCATACAAGGGTGCCCCTTGTATGTACTACTTTACGTCTACGATTACAAACGCCATCTCACCTCCAGGAGTTTTGTATGAGAATTTGTCTCCTTTCTTTTTACCCATGATAGCAAGACCAAATGGGGATTCAGCTGAAAGCTTACCTTTGGTCATATCTGCTTCTTCTGACCCAACAATCGTGTAGGTTGCTTTGCTACCATTGCGCTCCACTGTCACTTCTGATCCGAGAGAAACCACATCACTCTTTTTATGAGCAACTATCTTTGCAACTTTAAGCACTTGTTCAAGGTGATTGATACGGTCTTCCACCTCTGCCTGCTTGTCCCTCGCTTCGTGGTATTCAGCATTTTCAGAAAGGTCCCCGAGAGACTTTGCGTATTCCAAATTCTCCGCAATTTCCTTGCGGGTTACGTGCTTAAGCTCATTAAGTTCCGCTTCAAGTTCAGCGTACTTTTCCTTGGTTAGCAATATTTCTTTATCCATATTTTTAGGGTTTAAAGTAAAATTAGGCCAAAGAATACACGAAATGAGACCATTTGTCCATACTTGACAAAAGTGTTTATAACTTTTTTTATTTTATATATTCAGGCCGATTAACGACAATAAACTCCATTACTTGCCTCATCACAGACGTTGCACCGACGAGATTACTCCTTGGTCCCCTCTCCATCACCATGGCAAACGCGTAGCGTGGATTTTCATATGGGAAATATCCTATTACCCATGAGTTTACATCATCTTTTGCCGTACCAAGTTCCGCCGTACCGGTCTTGCCGGCAACTTCTACATCATAGAGATTGAGTCCTCGCGCCGTACCATCGAGTACTGCCTGTCGCATACCTTCGCGCACAATTTGAAATTCACTCTCCGTAATTTCAACATCACCTTGCGGTTTAGCATGTACATCCTTCAGTATAGTTGGAGTGACCAATGTGCCACCGTTTGCAATCGCAGCCACGTTTACCGCAGCGCGTATCGGTGTCGCTGAAAATCCATACTGACCAATCGCTGTGTTATAGGTATCTCCAAGTCTCCAGTCACCATCTTGTGGAAATGTTGTTGCTTTCCATTCAGGATCCGGCACCGCACCACCCACTTCACCGGGCAGATTAATCCCTGTTTCTTTTTCAAACTGAAACATATTCATATACTTGTTGATGCGCGTTATCCCGAGACCTTCCTGGTCATCAAGTCCTCCACCGACAGCAAAGAAATAAACGTTGGAAGAAACTGCAAGCGCTCGCCTCATATCTGTCCAACCGTGTGCACGCCAGTCATGAATGACTGTACTCAATTCAGGATTATATGGATTACGAATCGTGATAGATCCCGCGCTGTAAATCTGCTTCATCGGATCAATAATATCTTCGTGGAGCGCACCGAGTGCCATAAAGGGCTTTACGATAGATCCTGGTGTAAATACTCCAGCGTAAGCACGATTCAAGAAAGGATTTCTATCATCCTGGATGTACGAGCGAATCGCATCGACATCACTTCGATCTGTCATGACTTGGGAATTGAATTCTGGATAACTTGCAAGGGCAAGCACTTCACCTGTGTTAACATCAATCATCACGCCAGCACCTGCGCGGAAATTAACCTGCTCCGCAAGGTTTTTCATGCCTTCGTACATCTTTTCTTGGATGCCGACATCGATAGTTGTGTGGAGATCCTGACCCGGTTCTGGTAAGCGAATACGACCTTCAGACACTATATTGCCTAGCGCATCTGTCTCGAGAATATTCACTCCATTTATTCCAGAAAGTTCTGTATTAAATGCGGCCTCAAGCCCGTCGTCCCCGATGTAATCTTCACGATAATAATAGCCATTAGCATCTTTTGTCGGATACGAAATATACCCAGCAAGCACATGTGAACCAGAAGCTTCACGATACATACGCTTAAAAACTTCACCAGGTACGGTTGATGGTTCATTCCATGCAATCTTCTCACCATTCCTATCATAAATAGTGCCTCGTTCTGCAAAGATAATACTTTGTCTCAGACGATTAATTTCGCTCTGATCTCTATATTCATCACCATATACAACCTGTAAATAAAACAATCTGCTCGCATAGACGCCTGCGATCAATACAAATATAAAAGCGAATAAAGACAATGTTTTTTCTGTAATAGGAGAAACTAACCTACCTTCACACTGATAGGTATCAAATTGAGGCAAATTGTGTGAATCCATCAGCACATCTTCAGGAAACACATGTGGCTCTCTGCCACTCCTAAACATGCGCTTTAGACTCCGTACCAAGCGAGTAATCACAATATGTCTATTATACGAGAAATGTTAGTGAGAAAAAAATGCAATCCGTGGTTTGATGAAGAAGACTACTATCACTATAAACATGAAGAGAATGGTCCCTGGAAAAAACGTGATACCAGCAGGAATCATATACAGTGTATCGAAATAGAACCCTGCGAGAATTGCTTCATAAGGTAAATCTACCCACATGACAAAAGGCACCCACAGGATCAGGCTTACCCACCAAGGTACAAGTGCAATCGCCCCTAGTAACAGCAGCGCCACACACATTCTTCGAATTATCCCCTCGTTTCTATCCTCACCCATTGGAGTGTTCTAAAGTTAATAATTTGTTCAAGCAAAATTGTAACGAAACTACCATTGTCGTCTTGTTGTTTGTGCACCACTCGTGCAATTGCGAATCTGTCACTTCCCGGTGTCACAACGAGATCCCCGAGCTCAACATCAAATGATTCTGGCGCAATAAATTCAAAAGCACTGCCACCAATACCTTCCAGCACCACTGCAGTTTCTGTACGTATCAGAATCCCTTCTGTTTTTCGCTCTGCGTTTGAGAGTAACTCAACAAGGACAGATGAATCAGAGATAGTATGAACAGTACCTATGAAAATATTCTCCCCTGCAAATACTCGGTCTCCAACCGCAATATCGCGCGTATCATGCACATCAACAATAAGCGTATCAAACGGTGTGATGGGTGGGTGAGACAACACGGCAGCAAATATATCCCCTTCGGTGCCGCTCGCACGCAGTCCCAGTTCCCTCCGCAACATAGCGTTCTCCGATTGCAACAACTCATTTTGCAACTGCGCCCGCTCAAATGATTGTTCGTATGACTTAAGAAGTACTACCGTGTCATATTCGTCTCCAAATCGTAATAGGCCAAAAACATACGAAACCCCGTCTCCGACCTTGCTCGCTCCCCATATAGCCGGACGCGCAATTTGATAAGCCCACGGCACGATATTAAAAACCGACGCCATAACTATAAGAAAAATACCGATCAACACTGCGATGCCAGTTTTCTTAAATGGCGAAACGCCTCTATTTCTTTTTTGGAGGTAAGGCATCTTCGTGTGCAATAAGTACATCTTTATAGATTTCTAATTTCTCTAGAATAACACCTGTGCCACGCACAACTGCTGTTAATGGATCGGGAGCAATATGGACTGGTATTTTTGTGTAATCCGTAAGTGCCTGATCAAGTCGTTTTATAAGAGAGCCTCCACCAACTAAATACATACCTCTCTGCATCACATCAGAGAGAATTTCTGGTGGTGTAGACTCAACCACTTCCTTAACTGCTTCAACAAGTGTACCGAGTGACGGTGCAATTGCCTCGCGTACGTCCGCGTCAGTGACGATCACTTCACGCGGAAGACCGGTCACCAAGTCGCGCCCTTTGATCGCCATCTCTTCCGCTGTCTCTCCAGGTAGTATAGAGCCAATTTTCATTTTCACCGCTTCTGCCGTTTTTTCACCGACTAAAATTTTAAATTCGTTTCGTATGTAATTTACAATATCACTATTAAATCTATCGCCTGCAATTTTGAGACTCTTTGCATTGACTGTACCACCGAGTGAAATCACTGCAATATCTGTCGTACCACCACCAATATCAACCACCATGCTGCCGAGCGGCTCCATGACAGGAAGTCTTACCCCAATAGCGGCCGCCATTGGTTCCTCAACTATATGTACTTCGCTTGCTCCAGCGTTTCTTGCGGCGTCACGCACTGCGCGCGTTTCAACATTTGTAATGCCTGTTGGTACACCAATCACAATTTCCGGACCCCAAAATCCCTTTGTTCCTTTTTGTGCCTTCGAGAGAAGATAGGAGAGCATCTCTTCTGTTACTTCAAAGTCTGAGATGACGCCATCAACAAGTGGGCGGATCGCTTGAATATGCCCCGGAGTACGTCCGAGCATCTGCTTTGCCTGAGTACCAACTGCGACAACTTGTCCTGTTTTTTGATTGACTGCAACAATAGACGGTTCGTTAGCAACAATGCCACGACCTTCTACATACACGAGCGTATTAGCAGTTCCTAAATCAATACCAACTCTGGGAGTGAGGGACCGTTTCCATTTTTTAAATACATCTAGCATCGTTTTTTTATTTCGTCGACAAGCGCAGATTCTGACACGCCGAATGTCTTACCATTTTGTCGATCAACAAGCTCGTATTCTCCGGCCGCTATTGTTTTTGCACTCACCACGAGTCTTATGGGAACCCCGATGAGATCACTGTCATTGAATTTCTCACCCGGTCGTAGATCTCTGTCATCATAAAGAACTTCGATACCGTTTGAGGTTAATAGATCATAAAATTCATCAGCGATTTCTGTAACTTGCGGTTCGTCTCCAAGACGCACCAGATGCACCTGGTATGGCGCAACAGTAGCCGGCCACACAAGCCCTTTTTCGTCCGAGAGCACTTCTGCGATTGTACCCATAACGCGTCCCGGTCCAATGCCGTATGAACCCATATATACCGGTACTTCCTTACCCTCTTCATCTTTGTAGACAAGCTTGAGCGGTTCTGAAAAGCGTGTACCAAGTGGAAAAATATTACCAACTTCTATCGCTTTGGTCTCACGCATATCTTCTTTTTTGAGTTTGAGTTCATCGAGTAATTCATCAGTATAGATTTCTTTATTTATCGCTTGGCCTGATTCATTGTCGATATAAATAATGTCTTCACCCGCTTCACATTCTGTTTGGAATTCATCAGAAAACTTACTGAACGATCCACCACTCGCAAACGTGCGATATGTTTTCTCTCCAATCCCAACGCGATTAAATACATTCGCATACGCATCTGCTGCCTTCTCATAAAATTCTCGGAAATTCGCTTCGTCTATTGAAAACGAATACATGTCTTTCATGATAAATTCTCTTGTGCGAAGTATGCCGCTTTTTGCACGCGGTTCATTTCTAAATTTTGTTTGAAATTGATATGCTGCAATTGGCAAATCTTTATATGAAGCAACATAATCAGTTAAAAGATCCGTAATCGCTTCTTCGTGTGTATTTGCCAATCCGACTTCCCCACCGTGTAGCAACGATGTCTTAAACCACACATCGATCACGTCATCACTCCATCTCCCTGTTTTCTCCCATGTCTCTTTATTTTGGAGAGATGTCATCAGGAGTTCCTGTCCGCCGATTTTGTCCATTTCATCACGAATTATATTCATGATCTTATTGAGTACGCGAAGTCCGAGTGGTAGATACGTATATACGCCTGCCATTTCTTTTCTAATAAACCCGGCTCGAATAAGCAGATCTGCGTTTTTAGAAACCTCGTCTTTAGGGCTTTCTTTACGTGTCTTAGTGAAAAGCAGTGATTGTCTCATGACTCTATCTTACAGGAAAAACCCCTGTTTCAAAACAGGTCTAAAACAATCTCACCACATCCCGATACGTCACGAACAACATAAGCAAAATAAGGAGTGCGAAGCTTGCCATGTTTATGGTTGCAACTATTTTTGTAGGAATAGGTTTTCGGCGAATCGCTTCGAGACCAAGCACAACAAGTCGTCCTCCATCAAGCGCAGGGATTGGGATTAAGTTCAATATCGCCAAGTGAATAGAGATAATGGCAGTAAAAGAGATAAACTCAACAACACCGACACGGAGCGCATCTCCTGCAAGACCAGCAATACCTACGGGACCGGTCACACTTTGTAAATCTGCTTGTCCTACAAATGCATCACGTATTAAATCGGCAAGACCCGCGACAATCAGTGTACTGAGCGTTATTGTTGTTTTTCCTCCTTCATATAGCGCCTCATGCAAGGGCAAAGAAAGTGTACCGAGCGTATCCATGCCAATACCTACAAAATTTGTTCCTGTTTCCGGATGTATTGTTGGGGTTACATCTAGTTGCATTTGCTCATCTCCACGCTCAACTAAAAATGAAAGTTCCCCGCCTCCATTTACAATAAGTGCACTCGTCTCTTCTGCGGTTCTGACAAGAACAACCTTTTCTCCCGTATCTACGGAAATAATTTCATCCCCTGGCTTAAACCCCGCATCAAATGCTGGAGTCTCCGGCAGTACTTGTGTCACCGTAAGTGCCGAACCTTCTACACGTGGGTCTACCAAGGGAGAAGCGGGTATTCCAATCATGTAACCTACTGACAATAACATCCAAGCGAATATAAAATTAAACGCAACACCAGCCGCCATTACGATTGTTTTGTGATACTTGCTCGCCTTAGCAAAACTTCGCGGATCTTGCGATCCCTCCTCTTCTCCGTCTTCACCATGAAGTTTTACGAAACCACCAAACGGCAGCGCATTTACAGAGTAAAGCGTTTCACCCTTTTGTATGCCAAAAAGTCTCGGTGGAAAACCGATACCAAATTCATCCACTCTGATTCCTGCGCGCTTGGCTGCCAAAAAGTGACCGAGCTCATGCACCAACACAAGCGCCACTATGACAATAAAAAATGCAAGTAAGGTCATGAAGAACAGTATATAGTACTTGGTACTTAGTAACTAGATTGATATCAAAACTCAGAGGCGCGATGCTCTGCATCGCGCCTCTTATGTGCATCAACTATTGACTAATGACTTTAACTCCTGACTGCATCTACACTGTTTTAATATCTTTTTCTTTCTCCTCAAACATGCGCTCAAAATCTGCATGAGCCGCATCGATCATCTTTTGCACCTCGTCTTTGAGACGGAACTTATCATCTTCTGAGAGATCGCCTGTCTTTTCTTTTTTCTCAATATCATCCACAACTTTTTGTCGTTCATTCTTGAGACGCACGCGTGCATCTTCATGTTTATCCTTTACTACCTTCACCAGCTGATCACGTCGCTCTCCGGTCAATTCTGGAAAAATGAGGCGCAATCCTTTTTCATCAGTTACAATAGAGAGACCGAGTTCCGCTTCAGTTATTGCTTTTTCAATCGCTTTTATTTGACTATTGTCCCATGGAGCCACACGAATCGTTCGTGCATCTTCTACAGAAACAGTTGCAAGCTCTTTGATAGACATGCGAGATCCATATGCTTCAATCTGCACACGATCGAGCACTGCCGGGTTGGCACGTCCCGTGCGAACAGTACCAAATTCAGCCCGAAGCCATTCTTTTATATCTGCAATGCTTTTTTGAAACGGTTTAAAATCGTACATATTTTGCATTTTAACACAAACAAAACGTTTATAAAGCGCACACAATAGATTCTAGAATTCCCTTGCGACTTGCCGATGGGAGCAACAAAAATCTTTTGCCTTCTATAATTTTAGAAAGCACGTTTTGATACGTTTTAATATCTTTTGAAAAATTTCTCTCAAGCTCATCCATAAACCTGCGTGTCGCTTCTGTGCCCGCCTCTGCAATTTCTGAAACTTTAGTCATTTTTTCACCAAGCGAAAGTGTTAGAAATTTTTCAACTTCTCCATCTTGTGTGTCCACTCGACGTTCTCTATGTACAAAAAAACGAGAACGGAGTGTCGGCAATAGATAACTATCCGTTTCGCTCACCATAAAAAAGTGTGTGTTGCTTGGTGGATCTTCAAATATTTTAAGGAGTGCATTTTGTGCTTCGTGGAGCACGACACCGACTGAGACAATACAGATACGCGTGACAAGCGGCTTGTTACCCAACAGTTCACGCAGTTCATGTGCATGATCAACAGCCATCCTGTCATACGAACGAAAAATAAAATCCGGGTTTCCCATAAGACTGACGGACAGCTCTTCTTCCAAATCAGTTTTGAGCAAATTAATACCCGATTCCCTTTCAGAAACAGAAAGAAAATAAGCATGATGAAGCCCGGTTTTTGTGTGTGGAAGCAACTGCATAGCCTTATTTTACCTTAATTTTATTCGATTCTCATTCGATTTTATTCGTAACATTCGCATATTGACTTTTATACTAAAATATGCTATTATATATCTAGTAGGCTGAAGGAGGCCTATTTCATGTTTCGAAACCTTGTGGTGCCCCCAGTAGGATACTGGGTCACCAAAGAAGAAATTTTGTGCCTCTACGAGGCACTGGAAGCTCAGCACCGGCTAGGCGACCCAAAATCTTGGGAGAAAGGGTTTGACATTCTCGATCAGAAAGCGATCGAGCGTATCGACCCAATTCCCGAAGGAGCGATTTCGTTGGCGGTTGTGCAAAACAACTTTCGTCAACACATCGACCCAACCCTGTCGACAAATTAATCGGCGGGACACAACACAGGGCGCGCAAGGAACTTTGTTCCGAGCGCGCCCTAATTCGTAGCTATTCGTTAATATTCGATTACATTCGTAACATTCGTATTATCGTTTTGAAACGATCGTTCTCTTATATGTATCAAGGTGATCGAGCACAATACCTGTCCCCTTTGCCACACAATAGAGTGCATCTTTTGAGAGCTGTGCCTTGATGCCAACACGCCTAAAGACGAGTTCTGGGAAATTGCGGAGCTGTGACGTACCTCCTGTCATAATAATTCCTCTATCAATAATATCGGCAGAAAGTTCTGGTGGCGTTTCCTGGAGTACCGACTTTATCGCTTGAATCATTTCGCGCAGTTCCCGCCCAATCGCTTTCACCACCTCATTTGTCTTGAGTTCAATCGAACGCGGCAACCCTGTGATAAAATCTCGTCCCTTAATGTCCATCTTGAGCTCGTCTTCCAGAGGAAGCGCTGAGCCTATTTTTATTTTGATATCTTCTGCCATCTTATCTCCGATCGCGAGGTTGTATGTTTTCTTGATGTAGTCCGCAATTGCTTGGTCGATTTTATTTCCTGCATATTTCACCGATGCAGCAGAAACAATGCCGCCGAGCGAAATAACTGCAACGTCTGTTGTTCCACCACCAATATCCACAATCATATTCCCCATCGCTTCGTGTATCGGAATACCGGCACCGATCGCAGCGAGAATCGGCTCTTTTACTACATATGCATTTTTAGCCCCCGCACGCAGTGCTGCCTCAACCACCGCTCGGCGTTCTGTCGAAGTAACACCTGCTGGTACCGAAACTAATACATCTGGCTTGAACACATGCCATGAGCCAAGCGCTTTTTCTATATAATAACGGAGCATTGCTTCGGTCACACGGTAATCAGCAATCACCCCATCCTTCATCGGCTTATACGCAATGATGTTATCCGGTGTTCTGCCGACCATAGTTTTTGCTTCATTACCTACAGCCAAAATACTATTGTCCTCCTCTGAAATAGCGACTACCGAAGGCTCATTAAGCACCACGCCTTTCCCAGGTACAAAAACCAACGTGTTTGCCGTTCCCAAATCGATACCGATACGCTTCGTAAATAGACTCATAGCACAATGATACTAGAACAAAGGCGTTTTTTCAGTAATTGATTTTATCTAAGTTTAATGCATAAAAATATCCAAAAGCCTTACAAGAGACAATTTCGTATAATAGAAGCATGTACATAGTCCGTGTCATTCCGGTCGTAAAAAATATTTCTAAGGAGGAGCTCTCGTATTTCTCGACTGAAAAATATGACCCAGGTTCAGTAGTCAAGGTTCCTCTACGGAACAAAAAAGTATACGGTATCGTTCGCGGTAGTGAGAATGCTAAAAAAATGAAAGCCGAAGTCCGTGATGCGCCCTTTGAAATGAGGCGCCTCCCTGCTCGCACTACACACAAACAAATATGGAGTAAAGCATTTACAGAAGCAGCACTGCACGCATCGTCATACTTTGCACATCCTCTCGGCGTAATCCTAAACGCAATCATTCCACAAAAAATATTTGATCACATAAAAGATATCCCCGAGTCTTCAATCAAACCACGCAAAGATAACGCATTGCCAGAAAAACTCGCTTTTCAAGAAGGTAACGAGCGTCGTAGCGATCATTATCGAGCGCTCGTACGTGAATCATTTGCTCGCGGCGAATCAGTGTTTATTCTTGTTTCAAACAAAACAGACGGGGCTCGCCTCAGAGCTGATTTATCTAAGGGTATTGAAATGTATCTCGTCGATTTCTCACGTACCCTCTCTCAAAAAGATATGGTGGCTCTGTATGCAAAAGCTCGAGAAGAGTCACATCCGATGTTTATCATTGGTACAAGCAAGTTTCTCTCCGTAGATAGGAATGATGTAGGCACGATCATCATTGAGAGAGAATCGAGTCGTGCGTATAAAATGCTCGGGAGACCATATCTCGATGGTCGCATGTGGGCAGAAATTTATGCAAGCAAAACAGGAGCTCGCATCATATATGCTGATAGTCTATTGCGCGTTGAAACGATAGGCAGACTAGACAGAAACGAGCTTCAAGAACATGCACAGCTCAAGCGTCGCATCGAGTTGCCCACCATTGTTGAGCTTGTTGATATGCGAGAAAAAACAACAGGTATCGTGAGAGATCTTCCTGCCCTATCAGAGACCATGCGCACCACTATTTTGACCGCACATGATGCGCACGAAAAAGTAGTGATTATCTCTGCACGAAAAGGCCTGTCACCGGCAACCTACTGCAAAGACTGTGGGACTATGGTTGCCTGCTCTATCTGTAATGCCGGCATGATTTTGCATGCGGGCAAAAAAGAGAATTTCTTTTTATGTCATAAATGCGGTGAGCGCAGAAGTGCACAAGAAACATGTGTAAAGTGTGATAGTTGGAATTTACAAGCCTATGGAACAGGTATTGAAAAAGTAGAGAAAGAACTCAAAGAACTGTTACCGAGTGAAGGATATGTCCGACTAGACAAAGATACCGCACCAACGCTCTTACGTGCGAGAGATTTATTTTCGCAATGGCAAAAGCACGCGACAGTACTCCTCGGTACTGAGCGAATTCTTTCATTTATAGATGAAGCACACATGGAAGTACGAGCAACAGGCATTGCCGGCATTGACGCACTCTTCGCTATCCCTGATTTCCGCATGTATGAAAAAATATTTGCTCTTATTGTGCATGTGGCGAGTTTTACCAAAGACACACTCATTATTGATACACGAAATCCAGAACATCCGTTGTTTTCCGCAGTGGTACGAAACGATTTGATGAGTTTTTACAGAGAAGAATTGTCACTTCGAAAAACACTGTCCTACCCACCAGAGAGTGTGTTCATTAAAGTTTCCCTATCAGGCCAAAAAGATGAGGTACTGAGTGAACTTGAAGATTTGAAACATACCCTTGATTATCAAGATGGGGATATCGTGATTTTCCCCGCGCTCGTCAAAAAAAATAAACTCTATACCATGCATATGCTCATCAAAGTTCCATGGGATAAATGGCCTGACGAAGATCTCTCGCAAAAACTGGCGCATCTACCACTTAAGTACTCCGTCAAAGTTGATCCGGATTCTCTCTTGTCCTAACGCCATATTTTCTCTATAGTTACAACACCATGGCTACAAACATAGTCCAAAAAGACGATCCTGTCTTACGCAAGACTGCTGAAGATGTGCCTGTCACAGAAATCAAAAGTGCGAAGATAAAAAAAGTGCTTAAAGATATGGCATCCGCTCTTGCGTCACAAGAAGATGGTGTGGCCCTGGCTGCACCCCAGATCGGAGAACCGCTTCGTATATTCATAGTCTCTGGAGCAACAATCAGACTTCTCAAACACGGTGAAAAAGAAGATGCACCAATGTATGAAGACCAGATCTATATCAATCCAAAAATCACCAAACTTTCCAAAGATAAAGAAGAGATGGAGGAAGGCTGTCTTTCCATTCGGTGGCTGTATGGATATGTAAAACGATCAAAAAAAGCAACGGTGGAAGCCTACGATGAACACGGTAAAAAATTTACACGTGGCGGAAGTGGACTTATGGCACAGATATTCCAACACGAAGTTGATCACTTAGACGGCGTTCTATTTACCGATAAGGCAAAAGGGCTTCGCGAATCTCCTCCTGAGGAAAAACAATAATATGTCTAAAAACCCACAAGATATCTCTTTTGCTTTTTTTGGTGGTGAACCACTTGCCATACCATCACTTGAAGCCTTAAAAACAAAAGGTTTGTTGCCAAAGCTTGTTGTCACAAACCCAGACAGACCGAGTGGCCGATCACAGGAACTGACACCGCCGCCGACAAAGGTATGGGCAACAGAACACAACATCCCCGTCATACAACCTGAATCTTTTAAAAACAAAGTAGAACTTGCGGCACTACTAGAAAGAGAATGGGATGTATTTTTAGTAACAGCATTTAGTGCCATATTACCCAAGTGGCTTATCGAATTACCAAAACACGGTACGCTCAACCTCCACCCATCACTCCTGCCAAAATTACGTGGTGCATCTCCTATTCGCTCCGCAATCCTTGAAGATATGCGAGAGACAGGAATTACCATCATGCACATGGATGAAAAAATGGATCATGGACCCATCGTGGCACAGGAAACAATTGAAATACCAGAGACAAATTGGCCAATGCGTGCGACAGAGCTCAATACCCTCCTTGCCGAAAAAGGAGGAAATCTATTAGCAGAGACAGTGATAGATTGGGTTAACGGAGTAATACAAGAGCACGAACAAGATCATGCCGCAGCCACTTTTTCAAAAAAATTTACAAAAGAAGATGGTGAGATTAATCTGTCAGACGATGCCTATAAAAACCTATTGAAAATTCGTGCCCTCGAAGGTTCACCTGGTACTTACTTTTTTACCGATACACCCAAAGGCACACTGCGTGTCAAAATAGTTGATGCCAAACTTTCACCCGACGGCTCACTCAACATATTGCGTGTCATCCCTGAAGGAAAAAAGGAGATGTCTTTTGAGGAGTTTACAAAAAATATCTCTCGGTAGTTATTGCTGTATCGTCTCTACACTCGCAGATAATGTGAGGTTGTCAGCAACCGTCACTGCCTTGTGCATCATAAACAGCGCGCCTGCAATAATAAGACCTCCCGCCAACACAGCAAACGAAAGATATGGGTTGGCTGGACGTTGATAATCTTCGGCCTTATTTACACGACCAAGTCGAAAACTTTTGTATAAATACTGATCATCACTCGGTTTTTCAATCATTACCATGAAAGTCGTTTGAGTAAACTCTTAATTTTCATTTGTCCTTTGCGTAGGAGTGTCTCTTTCTTTTCTTTGTCGCTAGAGAGCGCGTGTGAGATTTCATCTTTTATTTTATCTATAGCAGCAAACACATCTTCTGCATGCGCAGTCGCGTACAGGTTTCCTCCTTTTTTTCGAAGATGCACTTCTGCTTTGTACACATCACCTTTCTCATGGTGCTCAGTCATCTTGCCTACTTCAACTTCGTACAATACAGACTCATCCCTTTGATCAACGAGTTTATGAACAGCTTCTAATTTCTTTTCGACATATTCTTTTATATCTGGAGTAAGTTCAATACGTGTCCCTTGTATTTTTATATTCATAGTGATTTAGACTTAACCCCGTAATATACCCATTATATCATCCATGTGTTTCTTCATCAGTCATTGACGCTAAACATTTTTGTACGCGAATGATGTCCCGAAACGAGCTTTATACTACCAGCACTTTTACCAAATATATGAGCAATTATATCGATAACCCGCTGATTTGCCTGGTTTCTTTCAGCTTTTTCCTTCACCTTAATTTCATATACAAGCTCACTTATTTGGGTAATTTCTTCCTTCTTCGCGCCCGGAGTAACTTTGACCCTGATATACATACATATATTATATACATTTCAAAAATATATATTTTCGTGTACTTTAATACAGACACTCATTATTCACATACATAGCACCTATGATCCTTGATGCACTTATCGCAGCCCTGCTTATAGCTCTCGTTTCGCTCACTGGTGTTTTTTTCTTTGGCGACAACAAACGCCTTATAGGTGCACAACGATATATTATTCCTGTTGCAGTTGGTGTTTTTTTGAGTCTCATTTTATTTGAAATGATTCCAGAAACACTAGCATCTTCTCCTAACTGGGGCGGTATCACGATAGGACTCGGTTTTATTGCTTTTTATATTCTTGCAAACGTACTACATAAAAAGTTCCATGACCAAGATGCAGAAAATTGTGATCAAAAAGGTGCGGCCATACTACTTCTTATTGGAGATGCCATACACAATGTTGCAGACGGTATCATACTCGGTAGCGCATTCTTGATTAACCCAACAATCGGATTTGCCGCCGCAATAGGAATTGCACTCCATGAATTACCACAAGAAATTGTCGAATTTGGTGTACTTATTCGTGCAGGATATTCGCGTACCCGTGCCGCGCTCTACAACCTTATCTCAGCAAGCAGTATTTTTATCGGTACAATACTAATAATCATTGCTGCAGAATATGGTGAACAATACATATGGATTTTTACAGGACTAGCCGCAGGTAACCTTCTCTATATTGCGGCAAGCGATCTTCTGCCACGCATCCACGGTGGTGTTGAGCGCTATGGAAATATCTGGAATTCAGCACTATCGATTATTCTTGGTTTTACAATCATGACAGGCATTCTGACTTGGACTCATGAAAATTTCGGACACGGAGATGCACACCACCATGATACTGCCAACATCTCAGAAGAATACACTCACATAGACGAACACTAACCTTTAAGAGGCAGGTGCACCGTAAACGTGCTGCCCCGATTCAATCCCTCACTTTCCACCTGCAAGCTTCCGCCATGGAGTCTCACGATTTCGTTTGTGATATATAATCCAATACCCAGACCGGACACCTGTTTTTGTTGCACTTGATAAAAATCTTTGAAAATTCTACGTACATAGTTTTTTTCAATGCCAATCCCCTTATCAACAATTCCTATCCTGCACATGCCCCGCTTACGATCCACTATTACTCTGATAGGACTGGGTAGGTCTGAAAACTTCACCGCATTTGCAAGCAAGTTCATGCATACCTGATACAAGCGGTCTTTATCGGCATAAACAAATTTCGGAGCATTTTTTAGAAGCGTAAGCGAACACGTTCTCTGCGTGGTAATGCGCACCTGTCGAACCACTTTTGACAAAAAGACACGCATATCGATCATCTCCTTTTGCAACACCACTTTCTTTTTTCGTAACTGTGAAAAACTGAGTAAGTTATTGATCATTCTGCCTTGCAAATCGACATAATATTGCACATTTCGTATAAGCGTTTTCATGTAAAGCGCACTTTTTTTATCTTTATTTTTGCTATTTTTTATCTGTGTCGCGAGCAAATCAAGATTGAGTTGAGTGCCGGCAAGTGGATTGCGCAGTTCATGACCGGCCATCGCTGCAAACGAGTCCCTGTCTTCATAGGCGCGAATCGAGTCTATATCAATAAGACGGCAAATAGATAGTTGATTTCCATCTTCGAGCAACTGGGTATTTCGTTCAATCACGACGTACTTCCCTTCTCCATCTTTAAACCGACGTTGAGTAACCATGTGTCGTGCATACTGCAACATTTCCGCATATCTCTGCACCTTTTTCCGATCAGCGGGATACACTCTGTCAGCCAACCTCATATGTCTGAGCTCGTTCCGTGGCATCTTCAAAATATCTTCAACCGCTTTGTTGGAATACAAAACTTTTGTATCGCTGTCAGAAACTATAATAGCGCCTGGCAGATTATCTAAAAATGACCTGTTGTAGATGTGAGCCATACAAAAATAAAAGATGAAATGTATATACATAATACCACTGAAATGCTACAATGAAAATAGATAGAATCGCTTCTTCATGAAGCTTCAATAAGGAGGTGGGTTGTGGTACCGACACTACTAGAAAACCGTCCGGACTCGATACAAAATATTGTCCTGACCGGAGAGACAATAGCATTGCAATTTCCGACTCGTAAAGAGTTCGAGGAGATTGCACGTATTTTTAAAGACCCTAAGACTTTCCCCGCGCTTAATCCGGACGAACTGTACCTAAAAACGGAAGATAGATTGGCACTTTTTATTCGCCTAGCAGCTCTTCCATCGAGGATACAAATGGCGACAGATCTATCTCGTGATCTTGTAGACGATCCTGGGAGATCATTTTTTAATGTTCTCCAGCTTCAAAAGCCGACTCGCCTGCCGTTTGTCATTAAACCACTGCGTGGTGATACCAAACGCATGTTGGGAGTCATCATGCTTGAAGTCAGCATCGTTCAACGAGTCGGAATCGTTCGAACCATCATCCTGCCTGATGAACGCAGGAAAGTAGCGAAAAATCCTCGATGTGACGTATGCCAGAGGAAAAACGGGAACCATATAGATCACGAATGCCACCGAAAAGGCTACGGGCATAGAGCAAAATGCCTCATCCTTCAGTTGGCATTTGTGTACCTTGGCCTCGATCGAGTTGAATCACAGTTGCTCTATGACAATAGAGCCAATCTTGTAGTCAACGAGCGACTAGGTTTCGTACATGAAGGTGTACGCCGCAAGCATGCGCTCATCATGGGAACACGTAAAGACGTTCTTATCATGGGTATGCTAGAGGATGACTGGAGGAAACATATCCAGTCACAGAAACATCAAACACAGTGTGATGGTCAGCTCTCCATCAACTTCCATGTGTAGCCGTCCTCTCAATGTATGGCGGCTTTTTGTTGTATGTAAAAGCGAAAGCCCGACCGAAGTCGAACTCCGCGTCGGGTTATCTCACTCGTGACCAGATGGCCGAGTAGATTGTTCTACATTTCTCGAGCTCTACCCCGCCTGCATCAGTCAGACCGTACTGAAATCGGGCCTTGCGGCAGAGGCGATTCGATTCAATCTTCGTTCTCTGAACCAGGCCTTTTTTAATGAGACGCTTCATGGAACAAAGAACTGCACCCTCAGAAATTCTTCCTTCTCCCCACCAATCCGTCTCGGCAATTGACTGATTTAGGCACGGCACAGTACCTATTCCAATACCAAGAAAAGATAGGATCAATAGCTCGAACGAACCGATCTGTTGTCGTTGTTCTCCAAGCACAACTTCCTCCTGTTACTAGCACAATAATAACATAAAAATATAGAAATGTCTGCTCCGGCGGTAGGACCATGAGTACATTTTTCGATCCTTACAGGATCAGTACACCTTTTGGATAAAATTTCACTGTACTCAATTTTATGCTCAAAAGGTCTTCGAATCCTACCGAAAGCAATTGAAATTGCTTTCTCCGCTCGGAGCCACAATAACAAAAACACCCTGTGCAGGTGTTTTGTGTTAGTGGCTCCGTATCGTGGACGAGTTTAGAAATTTGAATTGGGTTGTGATAGAGAGCAACTTAGAAAAGTGTAGTTTTGTTAAAACACCTAAAGTCGTTGCAGGTGTGTATTTTTGAAATGTGTTTCGTATTTCAAGCCAAAACCAAACAATCTATCCATACCAATATGTGCAATCCATATTAACGATATAAAAAATATCATTTGTGGACCAAAGAATAATGTAAATCCGCCCAAAGTCGTTGGGATGGAGTAGGTGTGAAACACGTTGTAGATGTAGCTACCTATTTTGTTGTTTTTTGTGGCGTAGCCAAGTATCCCAATATCTGGAGCGAGCAAAAGTATAATGTACATCCAAATAGACCCCTCAAAGTAAAAATAGGCAAATGACGAAGAGAGTAACAACGTAAGACCTTCAATATGCAAAAGAATTTTCGGTAATTTATTTCCCACTTTCTTACTATAGCAAACAGAGTCAAGTATTTGTTATTTGACTTTTCTTTACAATGGCTCCGGCGGTAGGATTCGAACCTACGACCAATCGATTAACAGTCGACCGCTCTACCACTGAGCTACGCCGGAATATTTATAACTCTATCTGACCACCACCAGGATGACCAGAATTAAGGCATAAACGTGCACAAGCGGTCTTTTTTTAACAGTCGACGTCACAGATAATTTTCTGCTGAAAATTTCCGCGATCCTTACAGGATCAGTACACCTTTTCGCTCTCTCGGAATCGAGCTGAAAAGGTCTTGCGAAGCTCCATGTATTCGCTTCTCACCCGACTCGCGCCGTCGCGCTCCGGCCTTGCGAAAGCTTCATATATCGCTTTCTCACTCTACCACTGAACTACCCGCCTCGACTCGCAAGCTCCTCGACGCGAGGCGGGCGCCGGAATATTTATATTTCAAAGAAATACGTGGCTATTTTACGCAAAATGTTTCTAAAATGCAATTTAGAGCACATAAACTTATAAACACAAAAATTCTACGGACCTTAAGAGCCCGTAGCAACTTTTTTCGATAACATGTGAAAAAAATTTAGAAAACCAAATTAATCAAAACAAGAAGTATGACCGCACCAATAACAGCCCAGACAAAACTCATAATAGATGTTGGGCGTTCTGCACCTTCTGCCCCACCCGCACCAATACGATCAGCAATCCAACCACCAATAAACGCACCAAAAACTCCCATTATAATATTTCCTACAACACCAAAATTTGCATCAGATCCTACAACAATACTTGCGATCCAACCTGCAAGACCTCCAAAAATAATCCATAATAATATATTCATATATGTATGTTAGATAATAACCTCGTACTGTTTAGTGTACACGATAAACAATGAAAAGAAGATGAAGCACTTTAAAGTTACCGGAACAATAAAAGTTTTTCAGATGGAGGCCGCGTGGTTCTACATTGATGTTCCGCTCATAAAAGTTCCGAAGACTGAAAGAAGGGGCTGGGGTTCTGTACCCATTATGGCAACAGTAGGAAAAACTACCTGGCGCACTTCTATATTCCCCATGAAAAAGGATTATTACTTTATCCCTTTAAAAAAATCTGTGAGAAAGAAGGAGGATATGTTTGAGGGTGACATAATTACAATTTCTTATTCTGTAGCTCAATAAATACTGTGTGCTAAAATAATATTTCTAAGCCATTATGGAAAAACCACGTATTTCCCCATACATATATTTTATAATTATTCTTGTGGCAGCATTAGGTTACGGGTTTTATCTGTACCAAAAACAATCAGATCACGTTTCAGAACTCCTCGAGTTAGCAGATGTCCAAGAAAGAAAAATTGCCCAACTCGAAGGCATTATTGAGACGCAGGCAAATTATAGTAATAGCCTCGCAACCGAGCTCTCAGCAGAAAAAAATCGTAATGAGGAATTTGCGCAACAAATCGGAGAGATCGCAGGCACCGTCGGAACCCTAGAAAAATTATCTCAAACAGACGAAGAGCTTCTCCAAAAATATTCGAAAGTTTATTTTCTGAATGAACACTACACCCCTTCGCATCTCTCACAGCTGGAAAATGAATACCTATATGACGAGAATCAGGATCAATATATACACAGTCGCGTACTTCCCTATCTTGAAGACATGATCCTCGACGCAAAAGATGACGACGTGACACTCTATATTCGTTCTGCCTACCGTTCTTTTGGTACACAGTCCCAACTCAAATCAAACTACAGCGTGACATATGGATCTGGCGCTAACACATTTTCTGCTGACCAAGGATATTCAGAACACCAACTCGGCACAACTGTCGATTTTACTACTACAGGTATTAACGGTGGACTCACTGGATTTCAAAATACAAAAGCATACGAGTGGCTTCGGAACAACGCACACAAATATGGGTTCGTACTTTCATACCCACCCAACAACGACTACTATATTTTTGAACCATGGCACTGGCGTTTTGTCGGTGTAGATCTCGCAACACATCTGCATGGTGGCGATATATATTTCTACGACATGGAACAACGCGAAATTGATGAGTATTTAGTAAACATTTTTGATTAGTTGACAAATATATTTTTTATTGTTATAACATAATTTGAGGAGGTGCAGAGAGATGCACATTGTACGAGGAGGAAACCCTAACACCGAGCCAGAATGTGGAGTGATGATCGCTCCAGGAGGCAACGAGGACCACCTCGTGATCGCACGAAATGTTCCGTGCGAACCGGCGCCGACCATCAAAATGCCGGAACCCCTTCACGAAGCATGCTTCTACAAGGGTGACATGGTTGTCTACTGGACCGATCTCCCACAAGAGTTCAATGTGGAGATGCTGACTCTTGATCGGGCAATCCGCGATTGCGGATAGACATCGAACCAATCAGAGCTGGAGAGTTCGTCTGACGAACTCTCCAGCTTTTCCAATAACAAAAACGGCCGTATGGGCCGTTTTTGTTATACTGCTTCTGCAATAGCTTCGCTAATACCCACAAGAGTATTAGTGATGTTATCTAATATCTGTTGTATATTCTGTCGACGAACAGTAACTTCACGCACTTGTGCTTCTACATTAGAGAGATTCGTTTCAACTCTATTAATCGTAACTTGATCCGTTGCGGACAGCGGCTCTTTCACAGAAGATAGATTATTCAGCGATACACTAAGCACATTACTGATTCCTTTTAGTGCCATATTTTCACTAATAATCTGCATACGTACCTGACTCAATCCTACCTGCATAGAACCGAGCGCTGACACAAACTGTGGCGCAACAGCAACTACCTGATCACGTGTCAATTCTTGCGCAGAAAGTGATCCTGCTGGAATCAAGAGTGATACCGCAAGTAGCATGGTTGCTAATTTTGTTTTCATAATAATATTCTAATGGTGAACTTATAATTTAAAGCCGACCACCTTCGTATATGAAGACGCGTAAAGGTGTGCGATCTTACCGCCTAGAACCATGTTACGCTATAGAACATGAAGACATCGTTAAAGATAATATTGCCAATTATCATACTTACACTCTTTTTTATACTCGCCACATATCTCGGACACACATGGGGATCTGCAATAGAACACTATATTGTAGAGCACGAGTATGTCTTTCTTGGATATCTCGCCTACATTGGACTCATGTTTGTTGCGACTGTGGCCGCACCACTCTCTACACTCCCCCTTATACCAATTGCAGTGAGTGTATGGGGAAGTTTTATTGTCGCAATCTTAAGCATTATTGGATGGTCATTCGGTGCAATTTGTGCATTTTATCTTAGTCGCAGATACGGCATGCCAGTTGTCAGAAAATTTGTATCTCAAGAAAAAATAGAACGTATAAACAATAACATTCCGCAAGATCGCAATTTGCTCGCTTCAATTATCCTGTTGCGCATGGTTGTGCCAGTAGACATCTTAAGTTATGCCCTCGGTATATTTCCGCGTGTCACATGGAAACCGTATGTTATAGGAACTATTATTGGTATCCTACCTTTCTCGTTTATTTTTGCCTATCTCGGTGGCCTCTCAGTAAAATTTCAAATCATTGGATTGCTCATTATTACACCACCACTTTTTTATTTTTGGACAAAACACAAAACATAGAACACCGTCATTAATGTAATCAAAAAGACGACCCCTCGGTCGTCTTTTTGATTACATTCCTGCGCTTTCGCCACCTTCTGCTGGTGTCTCAGGAGCAGGTGTAGTTTCTGGAGTTTCTTCAGCAGGTGCTGGCGTTCCTTCTGCTGGAGCGTTCATTGGATTTTCTTCTGGATTCATATATCCTATTTCATTAGCTGATAATGAACACACCAAGGTAGTGTAGCTAAATAAACCAGTTAGGTCAACATATTATCCACGTGTTACATAGACATATACCGATGTGGAGGAACACGTGAAAGTATCATTCGCTTCACCTCTTCGGGATCAGGCGCATCATGTAAAATAATTTTTCTGCGTTCCCCTGCAGTCTGTACATGAACTTTTCCAAAATTTAACAACGTTGCAATAACACCGCTCGTAATGACCGTTACATCCTGAATGCGGTCATGATGCAAACTGATAATTTCGCGCCGAAACAATCCTTTTTGTTCGATATCAATAACACGCTTATTGGTAACAAGCCACACATCGAGATAGTAATCAGTCCACTCTAGGAAATAGAACATCCAGACAAAAATGAGAAAAATTACATAGAAAAACAACATCATTTCTTCTGTACGAAGAGACAATTCGGGTATCACATTAATCATACGGAATACTGCCCACAGAATAAGTGGTAACAGTGCCACCAATATAGAGCCGAGTGTAACCCGAAGCATCGCAAACCAATGTCTGCGAACCATTGCTACAATTTGTTCATCCGCATCAAGTATGACCATATTACAAAATACCAATTACAATAAGTGCACCTGCAAACAGAAGTGCGCCCACCGATAAATAAATAGTTTCAGCCAAGACCATCACTTCTGTCCGATCACTGTATTTTCTCCAGTGATAATAAAAAATTATTGACACTAGTATAAAAACTGCACATGTAGTACCGAGTAGCACAAGCAAGTTTGATTGTGTAAAAAAAGTCTCCATGAGCTACGTATTGAATAGACTCAATATAACACAAAACACCCGCCAAAGCGGGTGTTTTGTAAGCTATGAGTGAGTATTACTCACGAGCTGCACGTTCACGTGCAATGCTCACTGAAAGGCGACGACCTTCGAATTCTTTGTCGTTCCACATTTCAATTGCTTTATCTGCAGCGTCTGCATCCATTTCTACGAATCCAAAACCGCGTGATCGACCAGTCTGGCGATCAATTACGATTTCAGCTGCGTGCACGGTGCCAGCTTGTTCGAACGCAGAACGTAGTCCATCTTCAGTAGATGAGTACGGAATGCCTCCAACATAAAGTCTGGTATTTGCCATGAAAGCTAATATGTAAGGTTCTTATAACCTCGACCTGTCGACCATTCATGGCTCCAAGAAACCTTGTACCAAACGAATGCAAGCACGAGTGCCCGTACATTACCATGTGCTTTATGAAAAGTAAATGAATGTTAATAATCAATGTTGATACGCTCAATATCGTATGCAAGACATGGCATATGTATCTGTTCCGAAATCAACATGAGGAGTGATCTGATATATGTTCCCCCGGTTACAGAAAGCTCTGCAATTACAATAATAAACCTTTTATCACCATATTCTTTTTGAAAGTCTTGCCATGAAAGCCTGATTTTATCTTGCCTAAAATCCCCTTGAACATGTTCAGTTGCACTTATTCCTTCTCGTGCAATTTCTTCACCTAGAACAGTTTCTGCATCTCCACATGCTACAGATAAAACTTCCATCTCTCGTTCCGGCACAGCCACTTCTTTTCCTTCTCGCGCATATTCGTGAAGCGGTTTACCATCTACTGTTTTCGAAGAATACAGAGGATACGGAAGTGTGTGTTTGCCTTTGAGATTCAAAATTGCATTTTTGAAATGTTCAGCTTCACCTAATTCCTTGTGTACCTGTTGTATAAGCCCGAGTACATCTCCCGTGTCTGTTGAAATACCAAAGAGAAAACCTACTTTATACGTTTTAGAAAGTCCCAGATATTTCTCCCGCTCCTTATTCGCCTCCCCTACCGCTACAAGCATCATGCCGTGGGCGAGCGGATCAAGTCGTCCCAAATACGAAAGTTTTTCGTCTATAAGCTCTGGTCTCTCAATACGCAACCGACCAAGCATTTCTAGCGGCGTTTCATACTTATGTTTATTAAATTGAAGAATTGCGTTCATACAGTATAATGTGGCGTATATGACAGCTAAAAACAAGCTCGGGACTGAAAGCTACAAAGGAGTGCGAGATTTCTTTCCGGAAGACATGCGAGTTAGGAACTATATGTTCCGCACTATTCGCGAGACGGTAGAATCATTTGGATTTGAAGAATATGACGCTTCTATCCTCGAACCAGCAGAACTCTACGAGAGTAAGACGAGTCAAGAAATTGTAAATGAGCAAACCTATACATTTACTGACCGGGGAGATCGTCGTGTGACCCTTCGTCCAGAAATGACACCGACTGTCGCTCGCATGGTTGCTAGCGGTCGTCGTGAACTCGGATTTCCGCTCCGCTGGTATTCTATCCCAAACCTTTTTAGATACGAACGTCCTCAACGCGGACGTTTACGAGAGCACTATCAACTAAACGCTGATATTTTTGGAAGCAATAGTATTGAGGCAGATATTGAAATCATTTCTTTGGCGCACAAGATCCTCACAAACTTCGGGGCACAAGAATCCGATTTTGAAATTCGCATCAATAACCGAGGCGCACTCAAGAATGCCTTGATGCAGAATATGAATGATGAAGAAGCAGAGATGGAACTTTCAAAAATGGATAAAGGAAATTCTGAGCTCAGTGTAAAAATCGAAACCTCAGAAGAAACAAGATCGATTATTGAAGCGCTGAAAGAACGAGGGATTTCTAACGTACGTTTTGATCAAACACTGGTGCGCGGTTTCTCATATTATACCGGCACCATTCTCGAAGTCTTTGACACTAACCCAGACAATAATCGTTCTCTCTTTGGCGGTGGACGATATGATAACCTCACCACCCTCTTTGATGACGAGCAGATTCCGGCGGTTGGATTTGGCATGGGAGATGTAACACTTCGTGATTTTCTAGAAACACACGGTTTGCTTCCAGAAATCTTTAGAGATCCAAAAGTCTTTATTGGGACCGTAGATATAAAGCCAAAAGATGCACAGGATATCGCTGAAAATTTGCGAGCAAACAATATTCCAGCTGAAATCAACATCACAGATAAAAAAATTGGTGACCAAATAAAATTAGCTGAGAAACACGCTGCAACACACATGATTGTACTTGGTGCTGAAGAACTTAAAAATGAGAAGTTCACAATCAAGAACCTAGATACCCGAGAAGAGCAAGAATTTTCGTTTGGCGCTATCTCAGAACAGGTTGCGTTTATCCTTAAGTAAAAAATACTTCATGAGTATCGTTGTTTTTGATATTGAAACCAGAAATACATTCCAAGAAAAAGGCACCAATAATCCAGCAGATCTGGATATTTCTATTGTTGGTGTATATGACTCTGCAACTGATACATACACGAGTTATGCCGAAGAGGAATTTAAAGACATGTGGCCTATTTTTGAGCATGCACGCACTATTGTCGGATTCAACTCTGAACACTTTGATCTCCCTCTGCTCGACAAGTACTATCATGGAGATTTATATCAGATAAAACATGTAGACATCCTCAAAGAGATTCACTCACAATTTGGTCGCAGAATGAAACTCGACCAGCTCGCCGAAGGGACACTTGGTATTAAAAAATCAGGTCACGGACTCGAAGCCATCAAATGGTGGCGTGAAGGTGCCATCGATAAGATCAGGAACTATTGTCTTGATGACGTCAAAATAACTAAAGAAATTTTTGATTACGCCAAAGCAAACAATGTATTGAAGTTTAAAGAAGGTGGACGTGTTATGGATATCAAGCTAGACACTAAACATTGGGATAAAGTTGAGGATGCCGGAATGACTGCTTCCCTACCTTTCTAAATATGACAAAGGAGACAGATTTCACCTATCTCCTTGCATCAACCTTTTGCTCTGAAAAATGATTTCCAAAGCCCAATCAAACAATAGAGCACACCGGCTACAATGCTCTATGTGATCCATCTGTAAATTGTAAGGTCCGACACTTCCGACACTGACGATCTCCTTCTCTAAGTAAGAATCCACCCTAACGAGTGCGTGTTGATAAATTCCGTGCATATCAAAACACACGAACTTACCATTGAAGATAATGCCTGCTACTGTTTTGCATTCACTGATTTTTGAATGGATAGCCCTTTTCTTTTTTCGCTTACAATACAGACATTCTTGAGTGTGCTTCCTATACAAATGCAGTTTAGCTTCAGTATGTTCAGTACGAGGGTCGAAGAGTTCCAGGAAACTCCTTCTGTCTAGACAGCTCATGTGACTCAATCCTCCCTAATCCTCAGAGATATTTACATCAATACACAAAAATGTCAACTCAGATCAAAACAGCAATTCATTATTAAAGGCGAGCATCGGAGTGCTAACGCTCGCCTTTCCTCCCTATTTTCCTTTTGGCCAGATGCCTCCGCCATTATGTGCGAAAACATGGCATTTCATACCTTCTTTGAACTGGCCTGCGGTAACCCTGACAGCGACTCCATTCATTCCGCACCCTGAAAGGGTCAATACTTCCTCATCCGGATTACCGCTTTTTTTTACTGACAAAACAACATAATTGCCTACCAGTAATTCCTCAGGCTCCAGAGGCCTAAGAATGACACTGTCTCTGCCTCTGCGATATCCTACACGATAAGATATTGCGCAGAGACCACATACCGCAACCACAAGCATAAACCAAAGGATTGCTTCTAGCATCAGTGGGGGACCTCCTGTTTCCATAGAAGTAATTACACTATTGGAGACGTCCTGTCAAAATTAAAAAATAAAAATTAGTAGTAGAGCTAAAACAACTCGATACCACACAAAAGGCATAAGTGTGTGTCCTTTTAAGAACTTTACGAGAAAATGAATCGCCCACAGACCTGATATAAATGCAGCACATGCTCCAATGATTATCGGAACATTAAACACGAACGCGTTATCACCTAAAAAAACCTCTACAATCCCGGCTCCGAGAATAATTGGTATAGAAAGTAAAAAACTAAATCTCACCGCATCATCTCGGGTAAATCCAAGTATAAGTCCTCCAGAAATCGTAGAGCCCGATCTGGATATGCCAGGTATCAGGGCTAATGCCTGAAAACAACCCACGAAAAATCCTCTCTTCCCTGTGATTTCTTTATTTCTTTTTGAAACTTTTTCCGCAACAACAAAAAGAATACTCCCCATAATAAGTGCTATCGAAACCGATATAGTGCTTCTAAATGCACCTTCAATAGTCGACGCAAACAGTGCCCCCAAAAGCCCCGCTGGTATTGTTCCAATCACAAGAGCAACTATCAGATTCCTTTCTCGATGAAGCACGTCTTGTCTCATCATCATTCTTTTAAAAACATCAACTACATGTATAATATCTTTCTTGAAATACACCACAACAGCCAAAAGGGTTGCCAAATGTAACATTACGTCAAATGAAAGGTTATGTATGGTTGTGCCGAAAAATTCATGGAGAAGAACCAAATGTCCCGATGAAGAGACGGGTAAAAATTCTGTAAGACCTTGCACAACACCGAATATAACTGCTTCAAAAATCGTCATAGAAATAACAATAGCATGAAAAAACGTCAATGGTAGAAAAAGCTTCTTCCTTTTGTTAGACTTGTATTCGTATTAATAAATTATGCGTATGGATAAAAATCTTTATATTCCCCTTGCAATTCTTGTAGCTGGTGGCCTCGTGGCCGGAGCTCTCTTTATGTCTCGTGGAGACAAACCTGCCGATACCGGTAGCCTTACTGGGACAGAAACTAATGCTAGCCTCGACAACGTACGTCCTATTGACGAGACTGACCACATTCTCGGAAATCCAGATGCCGACATTATTATCGTTGAATACTCTGATACGGAATGCCCGTTCTGTAAGCAATTTCACAACACCATGCATCAGATCATGGATCAGTATGGGGCAGATGGAAAAGTGGCATGGGTATACCGACACTTCCCTATCCCACAACTTCACCCAAATGCACCCAAACAAGCAGAAGCGCTTGAGTGTGCAGCACGCATCGGTGGCAACGACGCATTCTGGAAATATACAGACCGCGTATATGAAATAACTCCTTCAAACAATGGACTTGATATGGCACTCCTCCCACAAATTGCCGCAGAGATCGGACTTGATAAAGTTGCATTCGAAGGGTGTCTTAACAACGGCACGACGAAAGAAAGAGTTGATGCTGACGCACTTAACGCAGTTGAAGTCGGAGGACGCGGAACACCAACAAGCGTACTCATCACAAAGAGTGGCAAGAAAGCACTCATCCCAGGAGCATATCCGTACCAGAACATGGTAACGATTATTGAGGAAGCATTGGATCAGATCTAACAGATCAGGTACTAGGTTTTAGGTGCTAGGTATTAGGTAAACAAAACCACCTCTCGGTGGTTTTGTTTTATAAATTAATCAGGCCCCGACGACATTGCGTCGTCGGGGCCCCGATGTTTTCGTCTACTTCGTTGGCGCATACCTCCTTGCGAGAACGATCCGTGCCTCAATCTCGGATCGAAGTGCAGGGTCGGTTGCGCGTTGCAGCGCCTGTTCAAGCGTTTCGAGCATCTTCTGAACAACTCCTCTAAAGAAGAACAATATCAAAATATGATTAAAAGTCCATAGAATATCCAATCTAGACTGTGAATTGCTTCTATAATTTTCCCTCCTTTTCTTCTTTCATCTTTCCATCAGGTTTCTTAACGCACAATATTCACAATCTGTTTTCTCACACCGTTTATCCCAGAATGACAGTGATAATACGTCATCCTTCATGTTCTTTATAATTTCTTTCAAATCTTCCACATCCTCATCGGCCACAGTAAATGTTTCCTTTTTGTATTTACCACTCTTTGGATCAGGCTCCACAAAATCAATATGTCCGGCAACCATTTCGTAATACCCTTCTTTAAAAAGAGAGAGGAGAAGTTTGTAAAAGACGAGTTGTCTCCAGATACCACCTTCAGAATCCTTTGTCTCACCCAATATAAAGTTTCTCGTTTTAGGTTTGCCGGTTTTATAGTCGACAACATTCACTTCTCGTTCACCAAGAAACTCTAATTTATCGAGCTTGCCGGTAAGCACAATATGTTCTGCTAGTTCCACACCACGTATAGAAAATTCAGTCAGCGTATTCGTAACCCAACGACCACTATACTCGTCATACCAACCTGAAAGTGCGTCACGACCACGATCTGTATAGAGTTTCACATCTGCATCTGAGAGTGAGTGACTAGCGAGTCTCTCTTCAAATAAGTCGAGAAACTGCTCTTTAGAAATAGATTCATCAAGTCTGAGTCTTTTAAACAAATGCTCAAGCGTATCGTGTACCGCTGTACCATACATCAGATGTGTCGCAACTGGTTCAGGTAGCCGAATCAAATTGCGATAAAAATATTTCCACGGACACTCAAGATAGTTATTGAGTGCTGTTACCGATAGTGGTTGCTTGAGAAATAACTCTTTTACAAATGCCTCGTCTTTCAAGCTTCCCTTTTTTGTTTTTTGTATAGACAAGAGCTCTCCACGTCGCGCTTCAAATTCAGCTTCAATATCTCTGGTGTCCATAACAGACAGTAACGACTCACCAATCTCTCCTATAAATTGACTCGGCAATTGTTCCCTACCCTCGTCATTTTCTCGTGCATACAATAGTGTTGCAGTTTTTTTCGCTCGCGTAATAGCAACATAAAACAGTCTTCGCTCATCATCGTTGTCGTCTTGGGTAAGTTGCTTATTTTTTTGTTCGAAAAGTTTATAGACTTCCGGCAATAATTTCAAAGTCTCGATACGTCGTTTGTTACCCCATTTACCATCATGTGTATATGCTACGTATACACAATCAAATTCAAGCCCTTTGGATCTGTGCGCTGTCATGAGACGTACATATCCTTCTCTACCACCGTTCTTCTTTCGTTTGATGTAGAGATTGTGTTCTTTAACCGTTTTCAAATATGAAAACAGATCACTGAGTTCCGCTCCAGGATTCGTTTGCATAATTGCACGGAGTTCTTCAAAAAAACCGTCTATCGCATCGAGCTTATCCTGTGCATCAGATGATGAAAGAATTTCTTGTAAGAGCCCTGATTCTCGAAGAATCTCTTCAAAGAGTGTCACCAAATCAACATTGTGACTACGCTTCACAAATCTAACGAGTTTATTGTATGCATCATAGAGCGCGTCACTGTTGTACAACGGTACATCTTTGAGCATTTTTTTATCACCAAGCACATCAAACAGATTGTACTTTCGCTTTGCACTTGCTTCACGAATAACCCTAAAGACGTCTAGCGGATCGATATCGAAGATGTCGAGATGAAGATATTCACCGAGCGCTCTATCGTCACCAAAATTCTCTATTGCACGTCCGATAATCAATAACTTGCGTACAACATCGTGCGCAAACACATCCTGATCCGACTCGATCTGAAATGGCACACCAGCCTTTTCTAACGTGTCCGCAATTAAAAATGCATCCTTATTATCCCTGTACAGTACTGCGATTTCGTGCGGCAATACACCGCCCGTAATACATCGCTTAATATCTTGTGCCAAAAAATAATTAAGAGCCTGTGTTTTAGAAAATGAATACAATTCAATAGGTTTCGCCTCATATGGAGCGCGAGCTACAAGGGGCACCCTTGTAGTAATAAGGCTGTGCGCAGAATCTAGAATAGTTTGTGTTGAACGATAGTTCTCTTTGAGGGTTATGAGCTTTGCTTCTGGATATAAATGCTTGAAGTAATAAAAGTTCTCTAAACTCGCACCCTGAAAACGAAAGATAGATTGTTTCTCATCACCCACCACAAAAAGGTTTGGTCTCGGAGCAAAATGTGAAGCCAAAAGTTCTAGGATTTTATTTTGCGCATTGTTGGTATCCTGGTGTTCATCGACCAAAATATACTGATATTCTTCCTGAAGACGCAAGAGTAAATCCTCGTTTTTACGAAGTGCGCGGAGTACCTCCATGATCATGTCGTTATAATCGTAGAGTTTTTTCTCGCGTAGCTTTTCCTGATACGCAACATATAGCTGTGCCAGCTCTTCGTTTTTATTGATCTGTTTTTCGAGGTCCTTGTACTCACCTTTCATTTTACCCTTATGAGCACCTTTTTCGTGATACAGATCAGGAATTTCAGCAAAATCTTTTTTTGTTTTTAACACAATATGCTGAAACTCTTCCGGAGCAACACCCTCACGTTTGAGTTCACTTATTGCACTGTTCACCCCGCGCACATAATAGAGTGTATCTCCAAATGGTTTTAAAAGAGTTACCTCAGATTCAATGATTATTTCTTCAACAAGAGAAATCTGATCAATGTCAGTAATACTGCGAGAACCAATAATATGTGGGAACTCTTCGGGGTAAGACTTGATAACATTATTCGCGAACGTGTGAAAAGTACTAATAGTCACTTCATATGCACGTGATCCAATGAGTTGCGAAAGACGCTTTCGCATGTTTGTAACACCTGCTTCAGTAAAGGTAAGGGCCAAAATACTTTCAGGTGCCGTATCTGTCTGTTTAAGGATGTTTGCTATGCGAAGTGAGAGAATCTGCGTCTTTCCGGTTCCTGGCCCCGCCACAACCATCACAGGCCCTTCTATGGCGTCTACAGCCTCTTTTTGCTCTTTGTTTAGCCGTTTATACTCAGTTTCAAACGTCATAAACACAGTATATAGTACTTAGTACTTGGTAACTAGACTGCCATAAAAAAACTGAAAGGGGTGCAATGCTTTGCATTGCACCCCTTTCTATCGCATCAACTATTAACTAAAGACTGTTGACGATTGACTGTATCTTAGTAGTAACTCCTCAGTCTCTCTACCTTCTCGTTATTCCTCAGTTTTTCAAGCGCCTTGGCTTCAATCTGTCGGATACGTTCGCGAGTAACACCAAATTTCTTCCCCACTTCTTCAAGTGTATGAGTAATGCCATCAACCATGCCGTAACGAAGTTCTAGGATTTCGCGCTCTTTTTCAGGCAGCGAATCAAGCAACTCTTTCACTTGATCTCCTACAATTCTGCGCGATACTTCTTGATCTGGCGAGAGAATCTTATCATCTGCCAAAAAGTCTCCGAGCTGACTCTTGTCCTCTTCTTCACCAACTGGACTTTCAAGTGACACCGTTCCTTGGTCAATTTTTTCAATCTGATATACCTTGTCAGTATCAAGACCCATTTCTAGTGCAATTTCTTCTGGCATCGGATCTCGTCCAAGGTCTTGCGAGAGTCTTCGGACAACTTGCTTATATTTTGCAATTGTTTCTACCATGTGTACCGGCACACGAATGGTACGTGACTGATCGGCAAGTGCGCGAGTAATCGCCTGACGAATCCACCATGTTGCATAGGTTGAGAATTTATACCCCTTGGTCCAATCAAACTTTTCAACTGCTTTAAAGAGACCGATATTCCCTTCTTGAATAAGGTCAAGGAGTGTCAGATCTGGACTTCGTCCAACATATTTTTTTGCGATAGAAACTACCAGACGCAGGTTTGCACGAGCAAGCAAATTTTTCGCTTCGTCATCTCCCTTTTCGATACGTTTCGCGAGTTCTTTTTCTTCAGCACCTGAGATCAGAGTATGCTGACCAATTTCTCTAAGGTACATCTGGATTGAATCATGTGTACTTTCTCCTTCATACACCTTGTCGGAAGCATCGCTATCGCCACCCACACTCAACAGCCCTCCTCCTTCAAGGACATCGATCCCCGACGTAGAAAAACGTTCGTACAGTTCCTCGAGAAATACAATATCCTCTTCAATCGTAGGAAATTGTTTCAAAATCTCATCATAGGTGATGAAGCCACGATCCTTACCTTTGACAATCAGCAAGTTAGCTTTTGTCTCAATTTCTTTAGCCTTTTTGGAAAGCTTTGGTTCCTTAACTGCTTTCTTTTTAGGTAGAGCTTTAGCAGCAGTTTTCTTTGCAACTTTCTTTGGGGCAATTTTTTTAACCATCTTTTTGCGTTCTTTGATGATTTTCTTTGCCGGCTTTCGTGCAACCTTCTTTACGACCTTCTTAGGCGTCGTCTTTTTAGCAGCTTTTTTCTTGGAAGCAGTTTTCTTTGGTGCAGTTTTTTTAGTAGCCGTTTTCTTTTTTGGAGCCATTATATGTTCTTAATGCTTAGTTTTTAATATATCAATTTCTTTACTTATTTGAATTCTTTGCTGTGGATCACGTGTGACTTCATATTGTGTACGCAATGCTTCTTTATGAAACTCATTTAATAAATCATCCACTATATGTTGAAACTCTTTATCTGATACATGGTTATAAAACTTTTCTGCCTCAAAGGCACTTCCTTCATCGTGCGCTTTTTCTATAAAATTATTTTTTTCTTCCTCTCCAAATGGAGTCAGGATGCGCGCAATATGTTGTTGTATATATGTAACTATTTCCTGCTTATCTTTTTCTGGCGTAAGCCATGATTCGATACCGTATAGCTGTCGAAGAATTTTTATAAATCGACTCGCTTCAGTCCCTTGAAACTCTACACTATGTGGAGATGCACGCCCATTCTCTTTTGCATCTTCGATAAACCCCTTCTGTTCAATTCTTTGCAAATCATTCCATAACGCTTCTCTTGAGACACTCAACATGCGAGAAAGTTCCTGAATAAAATGATCCTTAAGTGATTCACTCTCAAGAAAATGAACGAGAGGTAAAACATTTTTTGTTATAAGAGACACTCGCCTCTCTAACTTTGGCTCTACCTCGAGCACCATCCTCGCTGCAACAAAAATGGCATGGTCGGCTTTCTGCAACACCTCCTTGAGCGCATCAGGGTCACGCTGCGCCATGTCTGCCGGATCAACTCCTTCTGGCATACGTGCAATCTTTGTTTCAATACCGACACCGAGCGCAATCTGAGCTGCACGCAACGACGCATCTTTTCCGGCACCATCACCATCATAAAGCAATACGAGCTTGGGCGAAATACGCTTCAACATGCGTGCTTGCTCACTCGTAAATGCAGTACCAGAAGATGCAACAGTATTACGCAGACCTTTTTCATGGAGCATGAGCACATCCATTTGACCTTCAACTAAAATAGTATAGCCGGTTTTTCTAATCGCTTGCTTTGCCTCATACAATCCAAATAACGTACTCGATTTCTTGAATATATGAGTTTCGGGTGAATTCACGTATTTAGGAACATCTTTTTCAGTTGAAAGAGTTCTGCCTGAAAATGCAATAACTCGTCCAGACACATCTCGTATCGGAAATAGAAGACGATTGCGAAAGAGATCAATTACACGTTTTCCTTCGATATCTCTGATAAGGCCAGCATCTTTCATTTCCTTCGCGGTAAACTTCTGCGTGAGCAGAACATCGTAGAGAGCACGCCAATCATCTTTTGCATATCCAATTCTCCAGTCTGTAATTGCTTTGTCACTCAATCCTCTACCCTTTGCATATTGAACAACATGATCATGTTCTGAAAGCCATTCTGTAAACATATCAGTCGCTGCTTCCATAACATCATAGATCCGTGCGATTTCGTCTCGCTTCCCACTATCTCTATTCCCAGTCAGTTCGACTCCTACTCTCTCTGCGAGTAGTTTCAATGATCCAACAAAATCAAGACTTTCGTATTGTTCGATAAAACTAATAACATCGCCTTTTGCACCGCATCCAAAGCAATAGTAATTCTGCCGTTCTGGAGACACAAAGAATGAAGGTGTCTTTTCGTTGTGAAAAGGACAATTACCTTTAAAACTTTGTCCTGCTTTAGACAATTCAATATACGAAGAAATTATATCTACAATATCCGCTTTTTCTTTGACGCGAAGAATATCGTTCATATATTGATCGTTTTACAAACAACCACACACAGGAGCAAGAAACGAAACACTATACTTCGTTTCTTACCACGTCTTCCAGAGCCTCTGCCGCACGTCGCGCATCTCTTTCTGCTTCAATATCTACTTGCAAATTCTTGATAATGTTATACTTTCTACTTCCCTTGAAACCAGTACCGACTGGAATAAGTCGTCCGATGATCACGTTTTCCATGAGACCGAAGAGATCATCCCTGTTACCACGCACGGCGCTTTGAATAAGTACGCGTGTCGTATATTGGAATGATGCTGCTGAAAGGAAGCTCTTGCGTGAGAGTGACGTTTCTGTAATACCCATAAGAACAGGTTCAGCTTTTGCAACCTCTTTACCGGATTCTCGTGCCACAGCATTTGCTTCCTCAAGAGAAAAGTTTTCTGCAATATCACCAACGGTAAATCCTGTATCTCCCGGATCCTTCACCTTCATGCGCGAGAACATCTGCTTGATAATCACTTCGATATGTTTACGAGATACTGGTGATCCTTGCAGTTCGTACGGCTTGCTGATTTCTTGAATGATGTAGTCCTGCGCTACCGCACGACCAGCATATTTGAAGAGTTCGCTGATATCAGCAGATCCATCAGTAAGCAGCTGACCTCGTTTGATAGTATCTCCTGCTTTCACCAATACCGTTCGGTAGTGACTCGCCACATATTCGATACTGTCCTTTGTCTTTGATTTATGTTCAATATCCGGTGTGATAACAATTTTCTTTTCCTTACCAACCTGTTCCACAGATGTCACAGTACCATTTACATGACTTACAACAGCTGGGTTCTTTGGTTTTCGGTTTTCAAAAATCTCTTCAACACGTGGAAGACCTTGCACGATGTCTCCACCAATTTGCGCAGTACCTCCGGCATGCTTTGTGTTCATAGAGAGCTGTGTACCCGGTTCTCCGATAGCCTGTGCTGCAACAGTTCCTACAGCCTCACCAATTTCAATCTCTCGTTTCGTACCAAGATCATGACCATAACATTTGATACAAATACCGCGGAGCGATTCACATGTCATTGGTGAACGTACAATCACCTGCTCAATATCTGATGCCTCAATCTTCATAGCATCATCTCGTGTTAAGAGTGTTCCTTTGGCAAAGAGCGTATCGCCAGAAGCAGTCTTGGCATCTTCTGCGAGGTAGCGTCCTTCAATTGATTTACCGATTGAAGTATCCATACCAAGTGCATTCTTGCGACCAATAGCAACACCATGTTTTGTCTTACAATCTGCTTCTGCAATCATCACATCCTGACCAACAACGAAGAGTTTTCGAGTAAGGTAACCTGCTTTTGCAGTGTTGAGCGCGGTGTCCGCAAGACCTTTTCGAGAACCGTGAGTCGCAATGAAGTATTCAACTGGTGAGAAACCTTCTTTACTTGATGAGATAACTGGAAATTCAATAGTCTCACCCTTTGTGTTGGTAATGAGTCCCTTCATACCTGCCATCTGTGTAATCTGTGACCATGAACCTCGAGCTCCCGAGTGCACCATGTCATATACAGAGTCAGTAACATCAAATGTTTCTGGCATAAGCTTTTCAATAGCAGCCTTTGCGCCGTGCCACACTTCAACTTTCATGCGACGTCGTTCACCTTCAGAAATAAGTCCCATATTATATTGTTCATCAATTTCTCGTGAGCGATCTTTTGCCTTTTGCACCACGTCTGCTTTTCCTTCTGGAATCACCACGTCATCAATACCCCAAGTAATACCAGATTTAGTAGCATGCTTAAATCCGAAGTCTTTGATCTTGTCGAGAATTGCTGGAAGTCGTTCAATACCATACGTCACCACAAGCTTATCTGCGATCACGTTCATAAACTTTCGATCAACTGTTGAATTTACGTATGGGAAGTCTTTTGGAAGAATACTGTTGAATAACAATTTACCAACCGTCGTCTCAAAAATCTTTCCATTAAATTCAGCATATTTTGCTGTATCTGTTGGAAGTACTTTAATTTTTGCACGCAGATCTACCGCTTCAAAATCGTATGCCGTAATTGCGCTGTTAGGATTTGGAAACGCCATACCTTCACCTTTGCTTCCTGCGATTTCCTTAGTTACCCAGTAACAACCGAGTACAATGTCGAGCATTTTGTTCGTCACTGTTGGATCTCCGTTACCTGGCTTGAGAATATTCTTTTCAGAAGCCATGATTTCATTTGCTTCCATCTGTGCCTCCCTTGATAGTGGCACATGTACAGCCATCTGGTCTCCGTCGAAGTCGGCGTTAAAGGCAGTACATACGAGTGGGTGAACACGAATAGCATTACCTTCGATAAGTACTGGTCTGAACGCTTGAATACCGAGTCGATGAAGTGTCGGTGCACGGTTGAGAAGCACGCGCTTGTCCTTAATCACTTCTTCGAGTATTGCCCATACCTCTCCTATACCGTCATCAATCAATCTGTTTGCTCCACGAATGTTGAATGCGTATTCACGTGAAAGCAATTTTTCAATAACAAATGGTCGGAAGAGTTCGAGTGCCATGTGCTTAGGCAAACCACACTGATCAAGTCCCAATGTTGGACCCACTACAATAACTGAACGTCCCGAGTAGTCCACGCGCTTACCAAGAAGATTCTGACGAAAGAGACCACGCTTTGATTTAAGGTTGTCTGAAAGTGATTTAAGCGCCCGCTTTCCTCCTTGAGCTTGCGCTGCAGGTGCCTGTGAACCACTGCGCATGTTGTTGTCGATAAGTGCGTCAACTGCTTCTTGCAAAATTCTCTTCTCGTTTCGAAGAATCACGTCCGGCGCATGAATATCAATAAGTTTCTTGAGACGATTGTTTCGGTTGATTACGCGACGATACAGGTCGTTCACATCACTTGTTGCAAAACGTCCTCCATCGAGCGGAACCATTGGACGAAGTGCTGCTGGAATAACAGGAATTCGTGTAAGGAACATCCACTCAGGCTTCACACTCGCTTTGATCATTGCGCGAATGAGAGACAATCGTTTCTCAATTTTTACTGTTTCAGCAGCACCAGCTTTTTCTGAATCTGCCTCGAGCTGTGTCAAAAGAGCCTTCAAATCAATTTCTCGGAGAAGCTTGTAGATTGCCTCAGCTCCGATTTCTGTTTCAAACATTGTTCCATACCGAACTGAATAGTGATGATATTGCACTTCATCAAGTACCTGTCCTTTACGGATACCTTCGATCTCACGTTTTGCTGTCAAAAGCATTTCCTTGAGACCCTCTTTAGCTTTTTCATCTGACAGAGAACCAACCTTTGATTTGAATTCTGAATCAAGATCTCGCAACACGCGCTTTCGTTCATCCTCGACAACATGTGTGACAAGGTATCCTGCAAAATACACCACGCGTTCAATATCCTGTGCTGGAATGCCAGTGATGAGTGCAACACGTGAAGGAATACCCTTAAGGAACCAAATGTGTGCCACAGGAGATGACAATTCAATATGTCCCATTCGTTCACGACGCACAATTGATCGGGTGATTTCAACGCCACACTTTTCACAGACAATTCCTTTGTAGCGAATACCACGATATTTTCCACAGTAACATTCAAAGTCCTTATCTGGTCCGAAGATTTTTTCGTCAAACAAACCGTTCTTTTCGCTGCGCTGCGTTCTATAGTTAATAGTCTCCGGCTTTGTCACTTCTCCATGTGACCACTCGAGAATTCGTTCTGGTGATGCAAGCTTGATTGTGATGAAATCAAAATCTTGTGCATCGCTTTTTGGTTTTCTTGTTTGGATTGTTTCCATAATATTTTTATTTAACCGGATGCTATTAATTAGTTTCTTCGACTTGTTCTTCTTCGCGTTTTTCGAGCGCAACATCAAGCGCAAGACCACGAAGGTTGTAAAGCAACACATTGAACGACGCTGGAATATTTGTCTGTTCAATATTGTCACCTCGAACAATTGAATCGAATGCAGCACTTCGACCTACAATATCGTCTGATTTTACCGTGAGCATTTCACGAAGCGTATATGCCGCTCCATAACCGAGCAGTGCCCACACTTCCATTTCTCCAAATCGCTGACCTCCGTTTTGTGCTTTACCTCCAAGTGGCTGTTGTGTAATGAGAGAGTATGGACCAATTGATCGCATGTGAATCTTGTCATCAACCATGTGATGAAGTTTCAAAATGTACATTTCACCAATCGCTACTTTTTGCTCAAAGGCCTCACCTGTTCGTCCGTCATATAGTTTTACTTTTCCATCTGCTGGAAAACCTGCCTGCTCAAGCTCGTGCTGAATTTCTTCACCAGTTGCACCTGCAAATGGAGGCACGATTGCCTGATATCCCAGTGTCCCTGCAGCAAGACCAAGGTGCATTTCAAGGATCTGTCCTAGGTTCATACGTGAAGGCACACCAAGTGGTGTAAGGATGATATCAATAGGAGTACCATCATCCATGTATGGCATATCTTCTACTGGTAGAATTCGTGAGATAACACCCTTGTTACCGTGACGTCCAGCAAGTTTGTCGCCGACAGACACGTTGCGAAGTTCAGCAACCTCAATATGAATTCTCTTCAAAATTCCAGATTCTAGTTTGTCTCCTTTTTCTCGTGAGAACACTTGTACCTTCACAATGCGTCCTTTCTTACCTCCTTCCATGCGCTTTGATGTATCTTTCACATCTCGTGCTTTTTCACCGAATAGAGATCGGAGTAATCGTTCTTCCGGTGTCAGTTGTGTCTCTCCCTTTGGTGTAATCTTACCTACCAATATGTCTCCAGGATGCACTTCTGCACCTACACGGATAACACCTTCTTCATCAAGGTTTTTGAGTTTATTTTCAGATACGTTTGGAATGTCGCACGTTGTAACTTCTGGACCAAGCTTTGTGTCACGTACATTGATCACAAACTCTTCGATATGAATCGATGTAAATTTGCTTTCACTAACAAGTCGTTCAGAAACGATAATAGCATCTTCGTAGTTTGCACCAGTCCATGAAAGAAAGGCTACGCGAATGTTCTGACCAATCGACATCTCGCCTCCTACAGATGTAGATGTATCGGCAAGCACATCGCCTCGCTTCACCTTATCTTCTGTCTTTACTGCTGGTCGCTGATGGAAAATAGTAAATCCGTTTGTTCGTGAGAAGTTTACCAAATCATATGTACGCTCCTTGCCACCGCTTTCCTTAACAATCACTTTTCGTGCATCAGCATAGGTCACGTCACCTGCATTTTGCGCAAGTACAACACGACCTGTGTCTCGAGCTGCATCTCTTTCTATACCAGTTGCCACAAGTGGTGCTTCAGGAATGATACATGGCACCGCTTGCTTCTGCATGTTTGAACCCATGAGTGCTCGGTTGGCGTCGTCGTGGTTCAAGAATGGAATCATGCCTGTTGCCACAGAGAAGATTTGGTTTGTTGCAATATCGATGAGGTCCACTTCCTTTGCTGAAATAACCGTCGGCTCACCATTAATACGCGCATCAACTTCGGCTGAAAGAATCTTACCTTTTTCATCTATATCCGTTGCAGCATGTGCAATCTTGTAGTTCTCTTCTTCAAGTGCATTAACGTAGATGATTTCACTCGTTACTACACCATCCTTCACTTTTGCATATGGAGTTTCGATCATACCAAAGTCATTGATACGAGCATATGCAGAGAGATGAAGAATAAGACCAATGTTTTGACCTTCTGGTGTATGTACCGGACACACACGTCCATAATGAGATGGATGCACGTCTCGAACTTCAAAACCTGCTCGTGTTCGTGAAAGACCGCCAGGACCAAGTGCTGAAAGTCGTCGTTTATGTTCAAGTTCAGAAAGTACGTTTGTCTGATCCATAAACTGTGAGAGCTGGTTCGTTGCGTAGAACTCCTTTATCTGTGCCTGAAGTGGCTTAGGATTCACAAACTGAATAGGCAGTGTTATATCAGACTCCACAGTAGACATACGGTTCTGAATGTTTCGCTTCATGCGTGCCATACCAATACGAACCTTTTGCTGAAGAAGTTCACCAATGAGACGAACACGTCTTGAGCCTAGGTGATCGATATCATCTGGTTGTGCATGTGGAGTTACATTCAGTTCTCCAATACGATTGGTGATAGTGGTTAAATCATCAATAGAAAGCGTTGTTTGAGCAAGCTCCTTAGCACCAGTTGGCTTACTAAATCGATTATTAATCTGGAATCGTCCGACTTTTGTCAGATCGTATCGCTCAGGAGATATCATGCTTTCGAAAAACTCTTTTGCATTTTCAACAGTAGCCAAGTCGCCATCGCGAAGTCGTCGGTAGATTTCTACATACGCATCTTCAGAAGATTTTGTAGTGTCTTTAGCAAGCGTCTCCTTTATATAATCAATCGCAGGACTATCTTTAAAGTGCTTCAGGATTTCTTCATCTGAACTGAGACCAAATGCTCTAAAGAGTAGTGTAAGAGGAAACTTTCGCTTTCGGTCAATACGCACATAGATAACTCCATCTGCTTCAGTTTCAATTTCAATCCATACGCCGCGAGATGGGATAATTTTTGCACCAAAGTAATTTTTACCGCGGATATCAAGTACGGTGAAGAATGCGCCAAATGAACGTGCGAGCTGTGGTACGATCACGCGTTCAACACCTGAAATGATGAATGTGCCGTGGTCAGTCATCATTGGAAAATCAGCGAGGAATACTTCCTGCTCTTTTTCAGAACCAGTACTAAAGTTCTTGAGTTTTACCTGAGCTTTGAGTGGCGCGTCGTATGAGAGCTTGTTGTCTTTAGCAAAATGCTCGTTCACCTTTGGTTTACCCAATTCAAATGAGAGAAACGAAAGTTCAAACTTCTTACCTGTGTAGTCGGTAATGGTTTTAAACTCATCAAATACCTCTTTGATACCTTCACTGATGATCCATTTAAATGAATCGAGCTGTGCGATAACAAGGTTTGGAGTCTCAACCAACGGCTTCTTGTATTGACCGAAGTACTTTTTAGGGAGTACGCCCTGTGTGTGTTGTCTCATTATGTGCTTTCTCAATCTATAAACTATAAAACAAAAACAACCCCGAGCCACTATACAAAAAGCAGCCTCTCAAAGGTTATTCAAATTTTAATGCGCTAAAATTAGCAAAATACGCATTAGTGTTAATAAATAAATTTCTGCTCAAAAGAGCGTGTACACGTGCCCGCGGTTATTTGCCGAAACCACTACGCTAGGTATCAAAAACGGCAAATGGGTACCACAACTCAATCAGATATGCAAGCGGGTGCAATTATAAACGAAGTGTTCCTTTGGGTCAACGTCTGTTTATCCACAATTTACATGTAAGTGATCACTTCTCGACTATTAAACTGGTCCTGATCCCCCGCTTGTTATACATAACGAAAATATATGGCCATACATAGCCATATTTGTGTATTTTGAACTAAATGCTTGACTTTGTATTATATTTATGCTATTATTATCTCAGGAGTGAGAGAGACATGAAACAAGCATTCGGGCTCATCGCCCTCACCGTTCTTTTTTTCTTCCCCATTCTGAGCGACCTCGCTCAGAAGTCCGGAGGTCAGCTCACGGCCCTCGCCGCCGTGACAGAAGTTGCGGCGAACCAATGAGGTTCGCCACACCAGAGCCGCCCATCCTTCACAGGATTCGGGCGGCTCTTTTCGTTTGTAAAATTTTATTTTTTATGTTCTTATATTCCCATGCAGAAACGCAAGCGTAAAGCGCTTACAAAACCAAAAACAATCTTTCACCTCATCTCCCTCTTTCCCGAGGCGCTTTCTTCATACATTAAAGAGTCAATCATTGGTCGCGCTCTTGCCGACAATTATATAGATATCAAAACATACAACCTTCGTGATTTTACAAAAGACAAGCATAAGCGTGTGGACCGCATTCCTTATGGTGGCGGTCCCGGCATGGTTATTGAAGCCCTTCCGGTTATTAAAGCGATCGAATCTGCTAAGCGAAAAGCTAAAAGCGTGAAGCGTGAAGCATGTATCATCTGGCTCTCCCCTTCTGGCAAACAATTTGATTCAAAAGAAGCCGAGAAACTCTCAAAAGAAAAAAATATTATCTTTATCTGCGGTCGCTATGAGGGTATTGATGAACGCGTTCGTGAAATCTTTAAAACAGAGAGTTACTCTGTAGGACCATACACGCTCACCGGCGGCGAACTCCCCGCACTCATCATGATGGATGCTATCTCTCGACAAATACCTGGAGTACTTGGGAACGAGTCATCTGTTGAAGAAAAACGTATTTCTTCTCCAGAAGTCTATACTCGTCCAGAAGTACTGATATACAAAAAGAAAACATACAAAGTACCCGACGTTCTCCTTTCAGGGAATCACAAGGAAATTCGGGAATGGAAAGAAAGAAAAAGGAAAAATTAAAGCCAATGCAACACAAAGCGCGCCGTACGGCGCGCTTTGTAATCTTTCCATTTTCCTTTTTGCTTCTTTGAATAAATTTTAAAAAAACGGGCTTTCGCCCGCTTTTTTAAAATTTTAGATCTTCCATTGCTTCATCCACTGATTTCATCGCCTGTGACTGTCCTCCGCCATTTCCTCCGTTTGATCGCATACCACCTTCTGGTTCGTTAATCTTGAGATTTACACGAGAGTTGTTTTTCATTCCCACAATTCGAAGCAAGATTCTGATAGCCTTTGCAGTGTTCCCTGATCGGCCAATAATCTTACCCATATCCTGAGGATCTACAGTGAGCGTAAGTAATACGCCCATCTCATCTACTGTTCGATCTATTACAACCTTGTCCGGATTGTCTACCAAACCCTTTACGACGTACTCTAGAAACTCTTTATCCTTTTCCATGATAACCTTTCGTTTACGAATAAAAGCAGCTTACCTGCGTTATCTATATAATGATCAATTTCTATACTTTGGTCAACCAAAGATAGTTGATAACTATTCTGCTGGTTTTTCCTCTACAGGTGTCTCTTCTGTTTTTGGTTCCTCTGCAGGAGTTTCTTCCTGAGCTTCAGCAGGTATAGATTCTGTCGCTGTTTCTGTTGCTTCTGCTGGTGTTTTTGTAGCTGCTACAGGTTCTACTTGTGGAGCAGGTGCTTCTTCTACAGGTGCTTCTTCTTTAACAGGTGCCGATTTCTTTGGAAGCACGTTTACTTTCTTACCTTCGATAACCTTTGAGTTTACAAGCAGATTATGCATTGTAGGAGAAACTTGGGCACCATTGTCTATCCAGTACTTTACTCTCTCTTCTTTGATTTCTGATTTATTGAAACGAGGGTCGTATGAGCCGAGAATCTCAACAGATTTACCCGCTTTTGGACCACTATGAGAATCGGTTACAACCACACGAAAAACCGGTTCGTGCTTGCGTCCCACTCGTTGCAATCTGATTTTTAACATGGAGAAAAGATTAGCAGAGAACGACAAAAACGTCAATAATCTGTTATAGTACATACGAATGAAATCTAAAAAGCAGAAAGGTGTGGGCAAAAAAGACCCCTTTATTGAGGGTGTTATTTTTGTTACCCGAAAAGGCAACGCATTTGTTACACACGAGGACTTCAAAGAAGATATTGAAATAGAAGCACACAAAACTGGTGTGGCACTCCACGGAGATATGGTCAAAGTGCTTGTATATCCGGCAGTTCACAACAGGCGGCGAGGCGGCGAAGTCACTGAGGTTATTACTCGAGCAAAACACCGGCTTGTTGGCACAACAATTGCAGATAAAGAGTCTGTGTATTTTGAGTCTGATGATAAACACATTCCGCTCAAATTTGAAATAGAAAAAGGAGAAGAAGTCAGTCCAAAATCTAAAGTTTATGTAGACCTACTCCCTTGGACCGACCCCAAACAAAGACCAAAGGTTCGCATACTTGAAGTACTTGGTCCCAAAGGAGATCACGAGTCAGAAACTCGTGCGATTCTGCTCTCTCATGATATTGATACCCGTTTCCCTGCACCTGTTGAGAAAGAAGCAGAAAAAATAAAACAAGAACATGTGATATCTGCCGAAGGACGATTTGATTTCAGAGATCGGACAACATGTACCATCGACCCCGTTGATGCAAAAGACTTTGACGATGCGCTTTCTCTCAAAGATCTCGGAAACAACTGGTACGAGGTTGGCATTCATATTGCAGACGTTTCTCATTTTGTCCGCTCAGGAACCGCACTCGATCAAGAAGCCAAAGCACGTGCACTATCTGTCTACCTGGTCGACCGCACTATTCCCATGCTTCCGGAAATCCTTTCAAACGATCTCTGCAGTTTGAATCCCAATGAAGAAAAGTATGCGTTCTCTGCGGTTTTTGAGATGAATCTAAATGGAGAAGTCCGCAAACGCTCATTTGGCAAAAGTGTTATCAAATCGAACAAACGCTTTACCTATGAAGAAGCTCAGGACGTGCTCGATGGGAAATCTGACGTGCTTAAGAAAGAACTCGATATCCTAGAGGAAATAGCTCAAGCGCTACGAAAAACAAAAGTAGCTGCCGGCGCCATAGAGTTCGATACCGAAGAAGTGAAGTTTGAACTCGATAAAGACAAAAAACCGATTCGTGTCTACAAAAAAGAGCGCCTAGAAACCATGCGCATGATCGAAGACTTTATGCTCCTTGCAAACCGCGAGGTTGCCTCTTTTGTCTCCAACAAGAAAAACGGAAAAACACTTGATACGTTCGTATTCCGTGTACACGATGTACCAAACGTAGAAAAAATTGAAGAGCTTTTCTCTTTCCTTCACGCACTTGGTTATGACGTTGACGCAAATGAAAAAGATTTGACTCCAAAAGACATCCAGAAAATTTTAGACCATATTGAAGACAAACCAGAAGCGGCAACGATCAAAACAGCGATCCTCCGTTCTATGGCAAAAGCAACATATACGACGACAAACATTGGGCACTTTGGTCTTGCCTTTGATTACTATACGCATTTCACTTCCCCTATCAGACGTTACCCTGACCTCATGGTGCATCGTCTGTTAGACAATTTCCTCAAGGGTAAGCAAGAAAAGAACGATATCATGTTGCGCTACGAACAAATCCTTCGTGATGCAACACAAAAAGAAATCAGCGCCATGACAGCGGAACGCGACTCTATAAAGATGAAGCAAGTCGAATACATGAAAGAACATATAGGAGAAACGTTTGACGGTATCATTACCGGAGCAACTGAATGGGGTGTCTATGTCGAGGAGAAAGAGAGTAAAGCAGAAGGTATGATCCGTCTCAAAGATTTATCAGATGACTACTTCACCTTTGATCCAAAATCGTATTCAGTAATCGGAACCAAAACAAAGAAAAAATTCGCCATCGGTGATAAGGTAAAAGTGAAACTGATTGGTGTGAATATAGATGACCGAACGATTGATTGGTCGTTGGTATAATTTTTTATACTTGACTTATATTTTTAATATGATATTATAAACACATCGCTCAAGGAGGGCGAGACCGTGTATACAGATTACAGTCCATTGGTTAACTTTCCCCGATTTCGCAACTACCGCGGCCACCAGGTCGTAGTAATCGAAGGAGGAGAAAGAGCGAGTGACGTTCTAAGGTTTGCCAGAAGACACGAATTGACCACCGTTGACACGGATGGCGACGAAACCTTCTGGATCGTGTTTGCTCTCGAACCCAGACGGGTTTGGGACTTCACGGCACGAGCCTTACGACGAACGCTTTGGTCGGGGCGCTACCCCGGCGGGACACCGCGACAACCAAAGTAGCCTCGCTGCCGTCTACGCCCGGCCAAAGACGTAGGGCGCGACCGTCGCGCCACGGACGCCGGCCCGATCGCCGGCGGGACGCTGAATCTGTATATACTAAAAAAATTATGTAAGTTTCATCACACAGGCCTTCGGGCCTGTTTCTTTTTATAAATTTTATTTAGCCACTTCCGATGCTTCATCAAATGAAATAGAGAGGAGTTTTGAGACGCCATCCTTGCCCATGGTCACACCATAGATAGAACCAGCGCGAGACATGGTTTCTCTATTGTGAGTGATGAGGATGAGTTGCGACTTTGAAGCAAGTGTCTCTATCATATCTCCATATTTTTTAGAATTTGCTTCATCGAGCGCCGCGTCTGTCTCATCGAGAATAATAAATGGAGGCGGATTGACCTGAGAGATCGCAAAGAGAAGGGCGATGGATGTCAGTGCTCTTTCACCTCCTGAGAGCATCATGAGTCCCTTGATACGCTTTCGCGGGAGCGAGACATCTACATCTACCCCTTCGTCATATTCTTGTGTTTCTTCTTCATCGCCAGAGGACTCTTCACTATCTTCACCTTCCAAATCAAACAGTTTTCTTTTTCGTTTTGCTTCTTTTACTACTTTGAGTCCTGCAGTTCCTCCGCCAAACATCAGTGAAAAGAACTCATTGAACTGTGAGTTTATTTTTTCTAACCCTGTTTTAAATTTAACTTCAAGTTCTGTTTCCAAATCTTTAATCAAGCTCGTGAGAGACTCGACCGATTTTTCAAGATCAATAAGTTCGCCAGCCAAAAATTCATCGCGTTCATTTGCTTGTTTGTATTCATTCAAAATATCCGCTCCTCCACCAGCTCCCATATCCTCGAGGCGGATTTTTATCCTCTCAATCTGCTTTCTGCGCTCCTCCTGTATACTTCTCTCCTCATTCGCATTTTTATAGGTATCTACGTTGTTTTTATAGTCCAAGATACTTGTACCAATAAGTACATGCCCTTCTGTTATCTCCTGCTTAAAATCTGCATCTGCCCTGCGCCATGTTTCTAACCGCATATGAAGATCGTGAAGCGCACTTGTCACTTCTTGTCTTTCTGCAAGCAATTTGAATATCTCCTTTTCTGAATCTCGCTTCTCGTCTTTCTCTGCCTCGATACTTTGTCGTACTTGTTCATAAGCTCGTCGTGCGTCTGTTTCTTTTTGATTGAGCTCTTCGAGCTTCTGTTTGATCTCTTCTGTTTTTTTGCGAAGCTCTTTGAGTTCTCCTTCAAATTCTTTCGCACGTGCATCGTCTACTTCTTCTCGATACGTATGGATGAGACCACCAACAATTTCTTTTACTTTGCTCCACAAAAGTGACACCGTAAGTCCGTCTGTTTGTGACTCTGCTTCCAAACGAGAAAGTGCGCTTTCAACCTCGCGAAGCGGTACTGTCTTGTGTTCATTTTGTTCATGTCTCCTGCGTTCATCCGAGAGAAGTCGCTCGATACTGCGTTCTTCTCCAGAAACCCTACCCTGCTCAAGCACCAACGCTTCTCTTTCTTTGCGTACCGCCTGGAGAAGAGCTTCTTTCTCAATAAGTTCACTAGACCTCGTTTCTGTTTTTTCTTCGGAAATTACAGCCTTGAGTTTTTCTATTGTTTTATCAAGCTCCTTCAATTTTTCATCAAGCGGTTTCGTTTTTGTCTTGATCTCATGTTCTTCTTTTTCTATATATGCAAATTCCCGTGCTAAATATTCTTCATAACGCTCAGAAAGTTCACGCCTCATGGCCTCCCCTTTTTCTATTTTTTCCACCTGTTTTTTAAGAAATTTGATATGTGGTGCAATCTCTCGACGCAGTGAAGAGACTTTGTCTATGTTTTCTCGTGTCTTATCGAGCTTTCTGATACTTTCTTCTTTTTTGTATTGATACGCTTTGAGTCCCAGTGCATCCTCTATCATTCCCTTTCTCTCTTTCACTGTTGCTGAAAGGATTCTGTCTGCTTCTCCTTGAGAAATAATATGGTGTCCTGAAGATCCAATATTGGCGCTCGAGAGAAGTTCTGTGATGTCTTTGAGTCGCACCTGAGAACCATTTATAAAATATTCGTTGTTGCCATCACGATGCACCACACGTTCAATCGTCACCTCAGGAAAATCGATACTTAAAAACTTTTTTGAGTTATCAAAAACAACTTTGACACCAGCACGATTGGCACGAGGAGCATTCTCATTTCCATTCCAGATAAGATCTTCACCACGTTTTCCTCGAAGAGACTTGATAGACTGCTCCCCAAGTACAAAGCGAAACGATTCTGCTACGTTTGATTTACCCGATCCATTTGGTCCGACAATACCCGTCACGCGTGACGTAAAAGAAAAAAGACTCTTTTTTGCAAAAGATTTAAAGCCGGAAAGTTCAATTGATTTCAGTAACATACAGAAATATTACTATACCCTTACTTTTTCCGCTTAATCACTTTGTTTATAGCTTCTTTTATATGACTAACTCCCATGGAGTAGTGTTCGATCAGTTCGTCCGGTGTTCCCGACTGCCCATACTGATCTCGTACACCAACAAATTCAATTGGTGTCGGATGATGTTCTGCCAGATATTCAGCAACCGCACTTCCCATCCCTCCAGCGATTTGGTGTTCCTCGACGGTTACCAGCGCACCCGTTTCTCTTGCGAGTTTCAAAATCGCATCCGTATCGAGTGGTTTTATCGTGTGTAGATTCATCACGCGTACCATTGCTCCGTCGTTTGAAAGCGTTTTCGCTACTACCAGTGCTTTGTGAAGCAATGCACCCGTCGCAATGATGCCTACATCTGGATTTTTACCGTCATGCGAAGAATCAAAAAAAATCTGCGCTTTGCCGATTTCAAACGGAGTTTCCTCTGTTGTCATCACCGGTGTTTTTTCTCGCGCCAGACGGATGTAGGTAGGATCTTTTGTTTTAGCAAGGGCAATTGTTGCCTTTCTTGCTTCTATTGCATCGCACGGAGAAATAACCACCATACGCGGCAATACGCGCATGAGCGCAATATCTTCTATGGCCTGGTGTGTGCCACCGTCTGGTCCAACCGAAATCCCTGAGTGAGACCCTACGATTTTCACCGGTCGGTCGTTATAGGTAATTGTAGTTCGAATTTGTTCCCAATTTCTCCCCGGAGAAAACATAGCGTACGAAGAGACAAAGGGAATTTTACCCATAGCGGCCATCCCCGAAGCAACCGTTACTAAATTTTGCTCTGCAACACCTATTTCGATAAATCTGTTGGGAAATTTGTCTGCAAAAAGGTTCATTTTGGTTGATTCAACAAGATCAGCACAAAGTCCCACAACATTTTCGTCTAGCTCTCCTGCAGCTAAAAGCCCTTCACCAAAACCTTCGCGAATGGCTTTCATCTCAAAGTCGCTTTCGTCCACCGCGCAATCAGATGGAAATATATTTGGATTTAATTTTGCTTCTTCGTTGATCATGTTTTTATGACTGCAAAATCATATATATAAGCATGGCTACAAATCCAATCAGAAACCATTTCATATAAGCTATATACGCTCGCCTTTTGTTTTTCCACATAAATAGAGCTGGGATAATCAAGAGAAAGAATTGAAATACAATATATACATAGAGGTAATTGGTTGAATCCGGAGCACCAAACAAAAGTAACCCTACGATAGGCGCCGATACAAATGGTATTAAAAATCCACGAACTGAATATGCTGTGTTACTGATTGGCTTATTTTGTTGAGTATTTTGCTGTTGCATATATTAAAAAATTAAAAATTAATAGCTCTAAGTTCCTTAAGCGCAACTTCTCCTTGCTTATCTTTAGTCACAACATCTTCCGGACCTTTGCCTGGCGGATTGCCATGCCACTCGTATCTGTTTTCCATAAATGACACACCTTTGCCCGGTACGGTATCCGCCACGATAATGACAGGTTTGTTTTCAACACTACGTGCTTCTTTAATACCGCGAATAATATCGAGGATATCGTTCCCATTTATTTCAATGACATGCCAATTGAACGCTTTATATTTTTCAACGAATGGATCAAGTGGCATAATCTCTTCGGTATTACCATCGATCTGAATATAGTTTCTATCTATTATTTGAATAAGGTTGTGCAGTTTTTCTTTTCCAGCCAAGAGCACTGCTTCCCAGGTATTTCCTTCATTGTGTTCCCCGTCGCTCGTTAAACACCACACAATTCTATCGTTTTGCTTTCCATCTATTCTGTCCGCAAGTGCCATACCAACAGCTTGCGAAAGTCCAGAACCAAGCGGACCAGAACTGTTTTCAAGCATAGGCAAATACTCCCGATGCGGATGACCTTGAAGGCGTGAACCAAATTTACGGAGCGTTTTTAATTCTTCTACAGGAAAATATCCGGCATGCGCCATAGCACTGTATAACACCGGACAAATATGACCGTTTGAAAGTACGAGCCGATCTCGCTCTTCCCACTCCGGATTCTTTGGGTCATGCTTCATTTCTTTGAAATAGAGCACGGAAAAAATATCCGCCATGCCAAGGGGACCTCCTGAATGCCCCGATTTTGCTTCTATCAATGCTTCAATAAGCGATATGCGAATATCGTTTGCTTTCTTTTGCAGATGTTTTATTTCTTCAGCCGACATTACTATTTATTTAAAGTGATTTATAGAAATTAATTTCCTCGACCGGGTCAGTTACGCCAAAAATTCCAGATCCGGAAACGAGTTTTGTTGCACCTGCTTCTACCAGACGCGACGCTGTTTCTCTGCTTACTCCAATATCAATACTTATTGTAACGTTTTCAAATTTTTCTTTCACTCCCCGGATTTTCTCATACACTGTTTTATCAAGCGTCACTCCATTGTGACCGATATTGTCATTACCCATAAATTGCACAAAATCAATTTCTGACATAAATGGATCGAGTACAGAAATATCTTCTCGTGGTTTTAATGCAATGCCCACTTTTTTATTTCTAGATTTTAAAAATGCAATAACTTCTCGTATTCGTTCGCTAACAGACTCATAATGAATTACAAAAGATTGCGCACCGAGCCGTATCCAGTTTTCAACATAATCATCCGGACTCGCTACCATCATATCTATTTCGTATTCCACCTTCTCTACATACGGCAACATCTGATTACCATCAATCATGTTTTGAAATGCATATGAATCACCTCCATCAAACGGCCACGACACTGTCGGTACAAATATGCCATCCATGATATCAATAGCAATTGTGTCTACATATTGAACAACAGAAGAAACTTTTTCTTCCAATTCTTCAAAACTATGAGGGATTATTGCTGGCACTATCTCTGCCATATTATGTTGTGAGATTTTCTAGTTTACGGAGACGCCTCTTGTGTCGTTCATCGTTTGAAAATGGAGTTTCGAGCCACAATTTTACTGCATGAAATGCTTCTTCATTACTCAAAAAACGTGCACCTAATGCGAGCACATTTGCATCATTGTGCTGACGAGAAATAACAATCTCATGTGGAACCATGCGACCGTCAAGAGGTTTGTATTGCCCATTAAACACAACTGCACGAATACCTTGGAACCGATTGGCTGTCATCGCCTCCCCTTGTCCTGATCCGCCGATGATAATCGCTTTTGTTTTAAGAGGATTTTTCAAAACTTCTTTCACCGTTGGTACGATAAAATCAGGATAGTCATCTCCTTCATCAAACCGAAATGCTCCCTTGTCGAGCACTTTATAACCGAGCCTTTCAAGCTCTTCTTTTAAAAACGTTTTTAAGTGATACCCCGCATGGTCCGCGCCGATCACTATAGTTTCTACTCTTGGTGCTGCACTGCCAAATCGTCCCATATTAAATATAACTTCCTAGACGAACCACATGTTCGATTAACGCGTACGTATACCCCATTTCGTTGTCATACCAAGCAAGTACCTTAACCAAATTTCCTCCAACAACACGCGTCATAGACAAATCGGCAATTGATGCATATTTTTCTCCGATGATGTCCGACGAAACGATCGGTTCATCAGTTGCAGTAAAGACTGGTTTCCAACGCTCTTCCGTTGCAGCTTTTCGCAATATATCATTCACCTCATCTCTCGTCGTATCTTTTTTTGAAACAAAAGTAACATCGACTATTGAACCAGCAGGCACCGGTACACGCATAGCAATACCATCAAAAAGACCTGTAAGTTCTGGGATCGCTTTCGTTGTTGCAATAGCCGCACCAGTTGAGGTCGGAATAATATTCTGTGCAGCCGCCCTACCTTTTCGCATATCTTTTTTTGCAGGACCATCAACAATTGCTTGAGTTGAAGTGTAGGCGTGGACTGTGTTGAGCAGAGCTTTTTCAATACCGAGCGCTTCGTGAAGTATCTGCATGAGCGGACTTCCTGCGTTTGTGGTACATGATGCGTTTGAAGTAATCGTACAGGTTTTCAGTTTTTCATCGTTTACACCGATCAATATAGTCGCTTCACTTTCATTTCTTGGTTCATCTTTGACTGGTGCAGAAATGACTACACGCTTTGCTCCAGCTGTTTTATGCGCTTCTGCTTTTTCGTATGTTGTAAATACACCTGTTGATTCAACGACAACATCTATATCCAAATCTCCCCATGGCAATTTTACTGGGTCTGGTTCAGACACAAATTTAATCTCTTTACCATCGACCACCAAATTGCCTCCAGATACTTCTACGCTGAAAGGAGACTTCCCGTACACAGTGTCGTATTTGATGAGATATGCAATATTATCAATACTACCCAAATCATTTACCGCAACAACTTCGAGTTCATCCCGAGTGAGCGCAGCCTTTAAAAAGGCTCTGCCAATTCTTCCTGCTCCATTAATAGCAACGCGTGTCTTCTTCATAGACTCAAGATTAAAAGTAATACTGTTTTATTGTATCACAGCTATTCTCCCTGCTTTGTCTCAGCTTTTTGTGTAGAGTGTGCTTGCACGTCCACTTCGTAACTTGTGTTTTGTGCTTCAAAAAAGTTTACGAGTTCAAATACATCTGTTGCAATACTCATCCATTTTGCTGGATTAGTTGCATTGTAGTACTTACCAAGTCCAAGCTCCTCAAGACGTCTATCAGCCACATACTGCACATACTGATTCACGTAGTCTGCATTGAGTCCCAAGATTCCGTTTGGAAACAGATCTTTGTTATATGCAGTTTCGAGATTTACACCCTCAACTACAATTTGTTTAATCTCAGCTGCAAATTCCGGAGTCACGAGACTAGGATTTTCTTCAAGAATATTGAGAATGAGATTGATACCAAACTGAAGATGAAGTGATTCGTCACGAAGCACCCAGTTAATCATTGAACCGAAGTTACGAAGTTTATTTCGCTGGCGGAATGACAGTGCAACCATAAAGCCTGAGTAAAACCAGATACCCTCCATAACAATATTTGTCGCAACCAAGTTTCGGATAAAGTCCTGCTTACCTTCTGTAGTTTCAATATCAAGCGTTTCCTCCGTCATGCGGCGCATGTACTTGTTGATATAATCTTCTTTTGCTTTCATAGAAGGAGTTTCAAGGTGTAGCTGGAAAATATGTTCTCTGTCAAACGGAAATGTATTGAGCACATATTCAAAGGCAACACAGTGGTTTGCTTCTTCCCACATTTGCTTTGCAAGATATAGGTGACATTCTGGCGCTTTGACGTACTGATATACACCGAGCGCAAGTGAGCGATTTACAATAAGCTCAGCCGGATTAAAGAACGCCATCAAGAATTTCACCGCATGACGTTCATCATCTGTCATAGTTTGCCAATCTGTTAAATCGTCCTTGAGTGCAATTTCGTGTGGGAACCACGTATTTCGAACTGCCTGATGATAGAGATCATATGCCCATTGATAATTAATGGGATGAAGATTCATGTCATCTGGTGTAGCTTTTCCAATGAGTGCCATAATTTTATGATTAGTTATTGCTAATAGAAAGATGGAAATATTGATTCACATGCATGCAATTTTTCTTTTTTCCTTCTTTACTTAATAAATTCCTATTGACAACTATCACACTGAGCACGTTCTGCCGGATCTATAGGACAAACCTGCACAGCATTACCTTTATTTATAATTTCTTCAGGTTTTTTCTCTACGTGTTGAGGCGTCGATTGTGTTGTCTCTTGCGCAGCGACTTGCGCAACAGGTGCCTGTGGTTGCACCCCTCCAAAACCCTTGAAACCAACCGAAGCAACTGCGATAGGGTCTGCAAGTTTCTCAACTACTTTCGCTTCCATTACTTGTGTATCTCGTGTTTCTATAACAGCACCGAATCCCTTTCCGGACACCTCAACTGTCTTATCTTCCTCGATAATAGCTACGATCGGCATCTCTTTTGTCTCTGCAGTAATAGTTGAAAATGGGCTTGGTGTTGGTTTTTTATCTTCTTCCTTTTCAGAGTCTACTGCCTGAGCAGATACGAGCCCACCAAAACCAATTCTTCCAATGTTTTCACCCTTATTTACCTTAATGGTTGACTGCTCTGCTGAATGGCGCGGTTTCATGTGGAGATAGTAGGTGGTTTTTAATCCTTTACCCCATGCCGTCGAATAAATCTTCATAGTCTCATCAATATCACGAGTTTCGAGATACATGTTGCGAGAAATTGCTTGATCAATCCACTTGTTTGCTCGTGCTGCCACTTCTATAAATGCGTACGGCGAAGTTCCAAATGATGTTTTATATACATCTCGAATATGATGCGGGATTTCATCTATTTCAGAAATATCACCTCGATTTGCAAGAACCTGATCTCGTACAGTATCCCAAATACCAAGGTTTTTAAGATCCTTTACAAGGTTATGGTTGATATCGACATATTTTCCAGAAAACTTATTGCGAGAAAAGATCTGAGCGAATCGTGGATCCATACCTGGCGTAGTACCTGCCACAAGTCCAATATTGGCATTTGGCGCCACTGCCATGAGTGTTGCGTTTCTCATGCCACTCTTTACTTTGGCACGGAGTACATTCCAATCGAGCCCCTTGTGCTTGCTATCTTTGGCAACAGAGACAACTACCTTTCGATCAGCTTCCAGGTGTTCAAGCGTATCAATCGGCACCATACCCTTTGACCATCCTGATCCCTCATAGTTCTTGTATGATCCGCGAACTTTTGCAAGGTTTGCACTCTCGTCAATTGCCATGTAACTGATAAATTCGAATATTCTGTCAGCAAAATCCCATGCATGTTCCGAATCATAGGCCATACCAAGCTGTTCAAGCGTATCGGTAAATCCCATCACGCCAAGACCGACAGCACGATTATTTACATCTGAGTTTGAAGCTTCTTTGATCGGTAGAGCATTGATATCGATAAGATTATCGAGATGTCTCACTGCAGTTCGCACTGTCTCCTCAAGACGTGGCCAATTAATTTCTCTGTGCGTGATGTGTGCTGCCAAGTTGATAGACGCGAGGTTGCACACAGCAATATTATCCTTGTCTTGTGGCAAACAGATTTCCGTACAGAGGTTAGACATATGAATCGTACCGGTGTTGTTGTTGAGCGCTCGAAGATTAACCGTATCTTTCCATGTAAGCCATGGATGAGATGTCGTCTGTAATGAAATGAGCATTTTTCGGAACAGTTCTCGTGCGGGCATTTTCTTCCACATCTTCATTTCGCCGCGCTCTGCTTTTTCACAATATTCCTGATATCGCTTACTAAATGCACTACCGTATAACTCAATCAGGTCTGCTACTTCTTTTGGATCGAAGAGATACCATGTGTCACCTTGATGTACACGCTTCATAAATTCATCAGATATATACGCTGCAGTGTTTGCCGTTCTCATGCGCATATAGTCGTCCCCTGCATTATGTTTCCAATCAATAAATTCTGGAAAATCATAATGCCAGTTCTCCATATAGAAACAGAGCGCACCCATCTTTTTACCCCCTCTCACAATAGCGCGAATAGCAGTATCCATGATCTTGGCAAATGGTGTTGGTCCGCTCGATTTCGTATTTGTCGACGAAAGAACAGATCCTGTCGCACGCAATTTTGTCACTGACACACCAATACCGCCTGTTGCTTTTGAGATAATCATCACATCAGATACAGATTTTGCTATGTGTGCCATATCATCTTCAACCTGAATCAAGAAGCAGTTGGCAAGTGCTGGGTTATTTGTACCGGCGCCCACGTTTGTAGAGCCGCCCGCAATATATTCATGTCGAGATAATTTGTTATAAAACTTCTTTGCCATCTCTGTTGGGTTTTCTTCATTATAAGAAAGGCCCATCGCCACACGCATAAAGAAGTATTGTGGTGTTTCCCCTATCGAACCGTCTCGGTTTTTTAATGAATATCTGTCTGATAGTGTTGAGAGTCCTGCGTAGACAAAAATATTGTCTCGATCGATATCAAGTGTATCTGCAAGTACATTGAGATCAAATTTATCCCTCATACGGGGATCGAGGAGTCCTTCTTCCACCCACTGCTCAACATGAGGAGCAAATCTATCCCTATGTTTCTGTCTTAAATCAAGATTGCTATCTAGATCGTAATCACCAATTACCTTTCTATATATAGTCTTTAACAACAATCGTGTTGCTACTTTATCGTATTCAATATCATGGCTAATATTCTGAACCGCAGCATCAATCGTGGCACGGTCCATTTCTTCAGTCGTCATCCCATCATAGAGGGTAAGTTGTGTCTCAGACGCAATTTGCGTCACCATAGACACAGGATCTGTAAGTCCTCTACAGGCGCGCTCGATTGAGCGATTAATTCTGTCAGCGTTGAAAGGTTCGCGAGTACCATCTCGCTTGGTAATGGTGATATTCATAGGCGAAGCACCGGATTATGTTTATTTTTCTTTTTCAAGAAAAATAAATACTATTAAAGGACTTATATTTTAGCTCTGAATGGAACATCGTTTCTTGTGGATTACACAGCAGGAAACGTGAGGCGGAAAATGCAAACACGACACATAGAATAAACCCTTATTGAGCGATTTTTACTGTGAACTTTTTATGAAGTTTACGGTATCCCCAATATTCATAAATGAGGAAACACCCTCAGCGACTTCTAATACGTACATAACAGGTTCCGGAGAGACAAAACTTTGCGGATATGTCTCTGGTGATACATGTCTGTGAATTCCAACAATCTTTCGATTCTTATCAATCCACACAATATCTATGGAAAAGCGCATGTCCTTCATCCAAAAAGATCTTGGAGCCGACTCTTCGAATATAAAAAGCATCCCTGTACGTTCAGACAACGACTCTTTGCCGGATAACCCTTTAATTCTCTCTGCGTCAGTATCAGCAACGTCAACTTGAAATGTAGTATTGCGAATTTCTACAGCTGAAATATCACTCACGTCTATTTCTTTTTCACACGAAGGGCAAGGTCTTGCTATAAACAAAGCAAGTATCACGACGATACCTGCTCCAATCAACAACAGTATTTTAGCTATGCGTATCATTAGCGCTTTTTAGGCACATGCTTCAAAAGCATGATGACACCGATCACAATCAAAATAATCGGCCAAAGAGTGTTTGATGTCAGTTCAGGAAACCACCCCACTTCTCCACCGAGCCAATAAACTCCAAAAAATATAAGTACAAGAGATATGAGCATAATAATTATTTAGAAATACTAATGATGTATTTTTAGTATAGCGGATTGAGAAAAAAGTGATGTGGACAAGAAAACACAAGTGGTTAGGTGTCAGAGTGTTAGGTACTAGTACAATGCCGCGCCTATGGCGCGGCATTGAAAATACGTACAGCTTCAAGCGAGAAGCTAAAAGTATCTAGTGACCTTCTGCCTCCTCTGCTTCCGCTTTAGTAGCATGAATCGTTCCTTCCGGATGCTCTGCGGGAGAATAGATACTGTAAAGCTTCATGTCTTCTCCTCCTGTATTTACAACATTGTGCTCTGTTCCTGCAGGAATCACAATTGCGAAATCGTCTTCAACCTCATATTCTTGGCCACCCAAAATAGCCTTCCCTTTCCCTTGTTCAATACGAAGAAATTGATCCCCCTCGTGCACTTCCATGCCAATATCCTCTCCCGGCTTTAGACTCATTACAGTCAATTGACTCTGTCGTTTTGGCCCAGTGTGAAGCACCTTACGAAAATTAGTGTTTTCCTTTGTTGCGTCTTCAATATTTGTTACTAAAGGTTCCATGATTCAAAAAAATAGTTAGCTACCAATATGTTCATTATAACATAGAGCGTTTTGAATCATCTTTTGCGGAGAGGGAGGGACTACGAACCACTGGGAAACCCTCGGTTTTCCCAAACCTTCCTCCACGGGAAACTCCCGTTTCCAGACCCCTTCCCGTTCGAATCCCAAAGGGTTCCGCTTTCGTAAACTCAAGCGGAGAGGGGGAGATTCGAACTCCCGGTACGGTTGCCCGTACGCCACGTTTCCAGCGTGGTACATTCGACCACTCTGTCACCTCTCCCTAAATCCGCCCAAGGACAGATCGGGCGAACAATTTGTTATAACAAATTGTTTTAGCCAAGAACAACCAAATTCTATGTATTTTTTAACTAAACAACCCAGCAACTACTTGGAGTAACGCCTTTACTTGAGCAATCAACCTATTGATTACACTCTGATCTGTTTCTCCTGTTGCCACCTGTTCTGTCGTTGTCTCAAAGGTAAACGAAATATTTTTGAGGGCTCCTACTTCCCCGTCACGCATTGCCACAAACGTAAAGAGGAGTCCCTCCTGAGTAGAATGGTTTTCTACAGACAATTCCAGCTTTCCGCTATCAGAATTTGTATCAAGCTCAATTGTTTGATTGCAATTGTATCGATCACCTCGTGGAGTTATCAAAACCAAATCATTAGAGTCACAACCAACGGTGAGAGAAATATTAGCTTTTTCGAGCGTCTTCCATTCAGTTGTTACCCGCGCCTTGGTTGGATCATTTTGACGAACAGAAATTTGAGAAAACAATGGTGTAGGTGATGTTTGTTTCATATCCAGCACTTGTTCAGCGACTGTTTCTGTCTCACCATCCATCTCTCTCACCAGTGTATATGTCACTTTTGTATCTGATTCTACATCGTATGGCATTATTTTTAGACGGCCACCTTCTCCTGGATTTGGAATTGCGTATGATTCACCACATGATACAACTGCTCCTGTTTCTTCTAGGAAAAATTTTGCATCTGCATTACATGAAATATTAAGATTGAGTTGTGATCCTTCTGGAATAGAATACCCAAAAACAACAGCTCCTTCCGTCGTTGTCTCTGTTTTAACAGCAGAACCAATGTTGAGATTGCCTTGCGCGCTCGATACAGCTGGCGCAAGCAGAAGCGAGAATCCAAGTGTGATATACAAAAGATACTTCATAACAATTTAAATTAACCTAGTCTGCTTATTCTAACATGAGATAATAAGCATGACACTCAGGTATACCAAGGTTCAACCTTTGTAATAATTAAATCGACATACCGCGTAAGGCTACAATTCTTTCCTGTGTCGGTGGATGCGTCATAAACATTTTCTCGAAAAATCCTGCTTCACGTGTTTTATCTCCACC